>TARA_R110002124_G_scaffold74638_1_pt1 | contig 17805 bp, 15 predicted proteins | sample TARA_R110002124 | Tara Oceans TARA_R110002124 (sample SAMEA4397445) | marine metagenome | biome: Polar Biome; feature: [SRF] surface water layer (ENVO:00010504); material: water (ENVO:00002006), including particulate matter (ENVO:01000060) such as... | depth 5 m | reverse complement strand
ATCTTGAGGTTGGCAATGTAGCTCCTAATTTTGAAGCCCCTACACCAAATGGTAATATTGTAAGTTTAAACGAACTTAGAGGTAAAGTAACAATTATCGATTTCTGGGCAGCTTGGTGTGGCCCTTGCCGAAAAGAAAACCCTAATGTTGTTCGAATTTATGAAAAATATCACGACCAAGGCTTAGAGATTATTGGTGTATCCTTAGACGGTCATAGCAGACAGCAAAATCCAAAAAAGGCATGGTTAGATGCTATAGAAAAAGATAAATTGACTTGGAATCATGTTTCTAATTTAAAATATTTCAATGATCCAGTGGCTCAACTTTATAATATATCTTCAATTCCTGCGACCTATATTTTGGACAGTACTGGAATAATTGTAGATAAAAACTTAAGAGGGAGAGCTTTAGAAAATAGAATTAAAGAGCTTCTCGAAAAGTAAAATATCTTATTGAGAAAGTCTACTTATTAAGTGGGTTTTTTTAATTCAATTTACCTGTTTTGTATAACACAAATAAAACAACTATTGGAATAGCTAATAAACCTATATGCCCTAAATCAGTTATAAACAAACTTGGCATTAGCAATAAGGTAACAACATAACCACCAATTGCGCCACCAAAATGTGCATCGTGGCCTATGTTTCCAATTCTGTTTTTCATGCCATAAATTGAATATAACAAATAACCAATCCCAAAGATATAACCTGGTATTGGTATTGGTATAAAAAACATGTACAGACTCATATCTGGTCGCAATAATATAGCAGCATAAAGAATTCCAGTTACAGCTCCACTAGCACCAACAGCACTATACCAATACTCTTCCTTATGAAAATAGAGTGATAACAGATTCCCGAAAATTAAGCTTACTAAATATATTATTATAAAATTAAACTGACCAAGTTCTACTATTACAGCGTCTGCAAAAAAGTAAAGCGTTATCATATTAAATAAAAGATGGGTAGTGTCTACATGTAAAAACCCAGAACTAAATATTCTAATCTGTTCTCCACGTCTAATATTCCCAATATTAAATTTGTACTTTTCAAAAAACAAACGATCTTTAAATCCTTTAAAAGAAATTACAACGTTTGCTGCAATAATAACTATGGTAACTAAACCCAAATTGTACATAAACTCTATTCTTATAAATCAAATATAATATATATTTGCCCATGCAAAACTAACATACTTTAATGCAACTTATTGCCTATATCCTTATTTATCCTATTCTTTGGTTAATTTCTATTTTGCCATTTAGATTGCTTTATGGATTATCTGATATACTCTGTTTTTTTATTTATAGAATTTTTGGTTACAGAAAATCAACAGTAAAAGAAAATTTAAGATTAGTTTTTTCTGATAAATCGGAAAAAGAAATTTCTGTAATTACTAGTAAGTTTTACCATCATTTTTGTGATATGATTGTAGAAGCTATTAAATCCTTAACTATTTCTGAAACTGAAATGAGAAAGCGTTGTACGTTTACCAATGTAAATTTAATTAATGATTTAGAAAAAAAACAAAGAAGTATCATTTTAATGTGTGCTCATTATGGTAGTTGGGAATGGATTTTTGTCCTACAAAAACACGTTAAGCATAAGGGTTATGCAGTGTACAAACGTTTAGCAAACAAACATTTTGATAAACTGGTAAAACGAATCAGAGCAAAATACAACTCGCATCTTATTACTACCAAAGAAACACTTACTATACTTAGGGAATCTAATAAAAAAGGTGAATTAACTATCAACGGATTTGTATCCGACCAATCACCTAAAGCCAATAAAGCATTTTATTGGAATGAGTTTATGGGCATTAAAGTACCTATGTATACTGGTGCAGAAATGTTGGCTAAAAAATTAGATATGACGGTTGTGTTTTTTAGCGTGAAGCGGCTAAAGCGTGGCTATTACGAGACGACATTTAAAACCATTTCTGAAAACCCAAAGGATTACAAGGATTACGAAATCACGGATATCTTTTTCAAACTGGTTGAAGAACAAATCTTAGAAGCACCACAATATTATCTTTGGACACATAAACGTTGGAAACATCGAGATAAAGTGCCTATTAAATTTCAATAAGACTTAAGCCTAAGTTAAATCAAACCAAACATCAACATTGGTAGCGTTACAAGGTTTATCGATTAAAGATTTATGAATAAACTCATTATTGCATTTTGAATATTTATAATCATTAGCCCAAACTTTGTGTTGTTTTGCCAAGTCTATAATACTATCGCAAACAAATTCTATTTCAGAATTAGTGGTTGTTGGGTGAATAGACATTCTAATCCAACCTGGTTTACGGACTAAATCTCCAATAGAAATTTCATTGGTTAATTCGTTAGACATTTTCTTGTCTACATGAAGTAAAAAATGACCATAAGTCCCAGCACAACTACAACCGCCTCGTGTTTGTATTCCAAATTTATCATTCAGCAATTTCACGCCTAAGTTAAAATGCAAATCATCTATATAAAATGAAATTACACCTAATCGTTCTTTATGTTGATCTGCAAGAATCTTAATATTAGAAATTGGATCTAATTTCTTAAAAATGGCATTGACCAATTCATGCTCGCGTTTTAACATATTGTCAACTCCCATTTGCTCTTTCAGCCTTACAGAAAGTGCCGTTTTAATAGTTTGAAGAAATCCTGGTGTGCCACCATCTTCTCTATCTTCAATATTCTCTATGTACTTGTGTTCTCCCCAAGGATTTGTCCAACTTACAGTTCCACCTCCCGGACAATCGGGCACCATGTTTTTATACAATTTTTTATTAAAAACCAAAACACCAGAAGAGCCAGGTCCTCCTAAAAATTTATGAGGCGAAAAGAAAATAGCATCAAGTTGTGCGTTCTTATCTTCAGGATGCATATCAATTGCTACATAAGGTGCTGAGCATGCAAAATCTACAAAACAAACACCGCCATGTTGATGCATTAATTTTGCAACATCGTGATGCGGTGTTTGAATTCCTGTTACATTAGACCCTCCACTAATAGAAGCAATCTTAATAGTACAATCTTTATATTGTATAAGTAATTTTTCTAAATTTTTAAGACTAAATAAGCCTTGATTATCTGGTGGAACCACCTCAACCTTCGCCATGGTTTCTAGCCAAGAAGTTTGATTAGAATGATGTTCCATATGTGAGACAAAAACTATAGGTCTCATTTCATCTGGAATTTTAGTATAATCTTTTAAATTCTCTGGTATTTTTAATCCAAGGATTCGTTGAAATTTGTTAACTACACCTGTCATACCATTACCAGACACTATTAAGACATCGTCCTCATTACAATTAACATGCTCCTTAATAATGTGTTTGGCTTTATAATAAGCCTTAGTCATTGCTGTACCAGAAACCGTTGTCTCAGTATGCGTATTCGCAACAAAAGGCCCAAAATCATTACATAGTTTTTCTTCAATGGGTCTATATAAACGACCAGAAGCAGTCCAATCGGTATAAATGATTTTTTGCTCACCATAAGGAGAAATAAAGGTTTGATCTTTACCAATAATATGCTTTCTGAACTGATTAAAATGTGCTTCTAAATCAGTAACTTCAGTTGTATGAGTTTCAGAAATCATTATTGTTTTTTTTTACAAATTTGAAAAAATAATTTGAAAGTTTGTTACTGCCCTATTGAGCGTAGTCGAAATACATTTAAGTATATCTTTTTCAGTTTCTCAAGTACTCTTGAAAAGACAGAAGATTTTTCTTCAAATTAAATTTCATTCAAAGATACTAAATATTAGCAATAGCATTTATTTCTGCAATAAAACTATCTGCTAAAGTATCTGCTGCTTCTTGTGATTGTGCTTCTGTATAAATTCTAATAATAGGTTCTGTATTACTTTTACGTAAATGCACCCAACAATCAGAAAAATCTATTTTAACTCCATCGATAGTCGTCAATTTTTCATGATTATAATTAGATTCTATAGTACTTAAAATCCCATCAACATTTAGTCCTGGCGTTAACTCTATCTTCTTCTTACTCATATAATAATTAGGATATGATGCTCTAAGTTCGCTTACCTTCATTTTCTTTTCGGCCAATAAACTTAAAAACAGTGCAACACCAACTAAAGCATCACGACCATAATGCGACTCTGGGTAAATAATACCTCCATTACCTTCACCTCCTATAACCACATTATTTTTCTTCATAAGCTCAACAACATTAACCTCTCCTACAGCACTAGCTTCATAAGTTCCGCCATGTTTTTCAGTAACATCTCGTAGTGCTCTTGTAGAACTCATATTACTAACGGTATTCCCAGATTTCTTACTCAATACATAATCAGCACAAGCTACCAATGTATATTCTTCCCCAAACATTTCACCTGTTTCATCCATAAAAGCCAAACGATCTACATCTGGATCTACAACAATACCAAAATCTGCACGCTCTTTTACAACAGCCTTTGCTAAATCACCTAAATGTTCTTTGAGCGGTTCTGGGTTATGAGGAAAATGACCTGTTGGATTACAATACAATTTTACAGGGTGAACACCTAAACGCTCCAATAATAAAGGAATAGCAATACCACCTGTAGAGTTTACACCATCTACTACTACTTTAAAATTGGCGGCTTCAATAGCTTTTTTGTTGACTAATGGTAACTCCAAAACCTCATCTATATGTATATCTATATAAGCTTCATTTTTTGTAATCCTTCCTAAATCATCAACTTCGGCAAAAATCATATCGCTAGATTCTGCTATTTCTAAAATCTTTTGACCTTCTGCACCATTCAAAAACTCCCCTTTTGCGTTTAAAAGCTTTAAAGCATTCCATTGCTTAGGATTATGACTTGCGGTTAAAATTATTCCTCCATCGGCATGTTCCATCGGTACAGCAATTTCTACGGTTGGTGTTGTAGATAAACCTAAATCAATAACATGAATTCCTAACCCTACCAAAGTGTTCATAACTAAATTCTGAATCATCTCACCAGAAATACGAGCATCACGACCAACTACAACTCTGTAGTTTTTCTTGTTGCGTTGTTGCATTAACCAAGTACCATAAGCTGCAGCAAATTTAACCGCATCAATCGGAGTTAAATTTTCTTCAACCGCTCCTCCGATAGTCCCTCGAATTCCTGAAATAGATTTTATTAAAGTCATATCTTTTTGTTTTGAGCAAATATAAATAGTTAATCCTATTTATATTAATAAGAATGAGTGAAATCAGTATTAAGAATAACTAATTTCACTCATGTTTTTATAAAAAAATTGCAATAAATTAATCTCGAAACTTATTCTTGAGTGACAAAAATTTCATTTCAAAATATTTATAAGATAAGTGCGAAACAAATATCGTCAACCCAATTACCAATAGGTTAATTAGAAGAATAACAACAACATCGTTTAATTCACTTAAAAACTCAACTTTCAGAAACACAAATAGCACTGCATAAATGACAGAGATGTGGTACATGTATATACCGTAAGAAACTTTCCCTAAATAATTAATCGCCTTATTTGTAACAGTAACACCAAAATTATTACAGCTAATACTATGTATAAATAGACCTAATAGAAGCATTGCCGTCACGTTCTTTAAAAATAAATTCTCAAAATTAAAAAGACCAGTTGTGTAATATAAAATGGTAAGAACTATAATTACTAAAGGGATTATTTTATTTGTCTTTAAGAATTCTAGCATATTCTTCTCGTCTAACACAGAGATTATACCTCCAAAGAACAAGAAGAAGTATAACATTCTGAATCTTGCAAAAAGCGCTATACCAGTAAAATGAAATAAAATTAAATAACCAACAGTAAAAATAATTAAGGCATTAAGTAACCAATGCTTTTTTATAAAATAAGAGAAAGGAGCTATCATTATATAAAATTGTTCTTCGATACCAATAGACCAAATCACCTGATGAATGGCACCAATTTCATATAAATCTGCATAAACATTAGGTAGAAAAAAAGTTGTTAATAATATAGCGTTATCCAATTCATAATTATAATCTGTAGTAAAACCCGTCTGAGGTAGTATTAGATGATTAAAAACAAAGCCAAAAACAACAATGAGATAATAGAGCGGAAAAATCCTCAGTATCCGTCTCATATAAAATTTCTTAATAGAAAAATGACCTTTCTCCTTCTCTAAATAAATAAGTCTAATAATTAAAAACCCACTTAAGGTAAAAAACATATAAACTGCCTCTGTACCTTTATGGAAAACGGGTAATTCATTATAAGAAGGTAAGCCCAGAGCTTTAGACAATAAAGCGACATGTTGTATTAAAACCAATGAGGCTAAAAAGAAACGCAGTACATCTAGGTTAGGTAAAATTTTCATGTTAGAATTGCTTTGGGACACCAAATTTAGATATTTTTAACAAATGAACTATTTAGCCCATATATATTTGTCAGGAGGTAAGAAACACACGACGATTGGTAATTTTATTGCAGATGGAATACGTGGTAACAAGTACAAAACCTATCCTGCTGAAGTTCAGATTGGTATCCAATTACACAGAGAAATTGATACTTTTACTGATGCACATCCCATTTTTAGAAAAAGCACAAAACGATTACACAAAGGATATAGTCATTATAGCGGAGTCATTGTAGATATTTTTTACGACCATTTTTTAGCTAAAAATTGGAGCACCTATTCCGATGTTCCTCTTGAAGATTATATAGATGACTTTTACAAAAATTTAATAGACCATATAGATATTCTTCCTCCACGAATTAAAAAAATGACACCAGTTATGATTGAAGGTAATTGGCTACTGAACTATGCAACTGTTGATGGTATTCAATTAGTTTTAGATGGTATGAATAAAAGAACTAAAGGCTTATCTAAAATGAATGAAGCCACAAAAGAACTCAAAGAACATTACGACACCTTTGAAAATGATTTCACTATGTTTTTTGAAGATCTTATAAAATTCAGCACAAAAAAACGCATAGAAATTGAGAAGCAATTCAATATATGAAACGATTATACATAGCCCTTATTATATTTTTAATAGCGTTTACGAGTTGTAAAAACGAAGAGAATTTATCCAATTCAAAAATCAATAACAGAGGAGTTTTTGCAAAAAAAGCAATGGTAGTTAGTGCAAGAGAAGAAGCGTCTAAAATTGGCGTAGAAATTCTAAAACAAGGAGGAAATGCTTTTGATGCTATGATGGCAACCGAAATGGCTTAGGCTGTGGCTTATCCTTATGCAGGCAATCTTGGTGGTGGAGGTTTTTTAGTCTATCGTTTGGCAGATGGTACTAAAGGAGCACTCGATTATAGAGAAAAAGCACCATTGGCAGCAACTAAGGATATGTACTTAGATGATAATGGAAATGTCATTAAAGATTTGAGTACGGTTGGCAGCATGGCTGTGGGAGTTCCTGGTACTATTGCAGGAGTTTTTGAAGCTCAAAAACGCTTTGGAAATCTAAAAGTGGCGACCATCCTAAAACCTGTTATAGCATTAGCAAAAAATGGATACATAATCACTAACAAACAAGAAAGACGAATTGCCAGTTACGATAGCATGTTTAAAGCTGTAAATGGAAAAGAAATCCTATACAATTATAAGCTAAAAACAGGTGATAACATTATCAATTTAGCATTAGCGGAAACACTTGAACGTGTTTCAAAAAATGGTAGAGATGAATTTTACAGAGGAAAAACCGCTATTAAATTAGTAGGTTTTCTTCAATCTAAAGGCAGTATTATTACACTTGAAGATTTGGCAAAATACGAAGCTAAATGGAGAGACCCTATTACCTTCAATTACGACGATTTAACCATCACATCCATGTCTCCGCCTTCTTCTGGTGGTATTTGTTTAAATCAAATTATGACCATGGTAAATCCATTCGACTTAAAAAAGTTTGGACACAATTCATTAAAAACAATTCAGGTTTTAGCTGAAGCCGAAAAGCGTGCGTATGCAGATCGTAGTTATTATTTGGGTGATCCAGATTTTGTAGATATTCCTGTAAAAAAGCTAACCAGCAATATGTATCTCGCGGAAAGGATGAAAAGTTTTTCATTTGGTAGTGCAACTTCTTTAGATTCAATTTCTCATGGAGACATTGTAGGTTACGAACATAATGAAACCACCCACTACTCTATTGTAGATCCGTTTGGTAATGCCATTGCAGTTACGACAACATTAAATGGAGGCTATGGTTCAAAACTTTTTGTAGATGAACTAGGCTTCTTTTTAAATAATGAAATGGACGATTTTAGCAGTAAACCAGGTGAACCCAACTATTACGGATTAATTGGTGCTGAAGCCAATAGTATAGCTCCAGAAAAGAGAATGTTAAGCTCAATGACACCTACAATTATAGAAAAGAATGGGGAATTATACATGTCAGTTGGCACACCTGGAGGCTCTACTATTATTACGTCCGTTTTACAAACCATATTAAATGTTCATGAATTTGAACTCACGATGCAAGAAGCTGTTAATGCTCCGCGTTTTCATAACCAATGGCTACCAGATGAAATACGAATGGAACCAAATTCGTTCGATAATAAACTCATTGCTCAACTCGAAGCTTTAGGATACACCATTAATGAAGAACGTTCACCAATCATAGGAATAGTCGATGGTATTTTAGTTCTAGAAGATGGCACGTTAGAAGGTGGAGCAGACAAACGTGGTGATGATACTGCTGTAGGGTTTTAATGCAATGTCATTGCGAGCAGAGCGCGGCAACCCCTTACATATTAGAATTAAGTTTTATGAGATTGCCACGTCCTTCGTCCTCGCAATGACAATTCAACACGGTTTTAACATTGTTTTAGAATTTCTACAAACTCTAAATCGTATATTTATAAACACCAAATTTCCAAACAAACCAACGCATTAAAACCAACCAAAAAATGAAACATCCGACTATAATGTTTAAATGTAAAGTTTAAAATATTTTGGATGTTCCATGTGACCATTTCAAAAATTTAAAAAATTTACACATGAAACAATTTATTTTTGTTATAGCATTCTGCTATTCACTATTCAGCTTTTCTCAAGGCACACAACTATTAAGACAACCAACATTACACGGAGACGACGTCGTTTTTGTTTATGCCAACGATTTATGGAAAGCGTCCGTAACCGGAGGCACTGCCATTAGACTGACCAGTGATGATGGTTATGAATCTAATCCTCATTTTTCAAACGACGGCAAACAAATTGCATTCACAGCACAGTACGACGGAAATGTAGATGTTTTTGTAATACCTGCTGATGGAGGAGAACCAAAACGACTCACCTATCATCCAAGTGGCGATTTTGTTCAAGGCTGGACACCAGATGGAAAAGTACTCTTTCGTTCTGGTAGAGAGAGTCAACCCACAATGACTAATAAATTCTTTACGGTTGCTACAAAAGGCGGACTTCCAGAAGCTTTAGATATTCCAAGAGCGGCTTATGGAGAATTATCTTCAGATGGAAAATACATCGCTTATACTCCAATTACAGGTTGGGATGCAGAATGGAGAAATTACAGAGGTGGACAAGCTATGCCAATTTGGGTTGTAGATATGAAAACGAAAGATTTAGTGAGAACATCGCAACCAACTGGTGAACGTCATTTAGATCCTGTGTGGTTAAATGGCATTGTGTATTTTATGTCTGAGCGTGATTTCACCATGAATATTTGGTCTTTCAATCCAAGTACAAAAGAAGAAAAGCAAATTACGTTTCATAAAAAGTTTGATGTTAAAAGTCTAGATTCTAGCACCAATAAAATTGTTTATGAGCAAGGAGGTTATCTTCATGTTTACAATCCTAGTTCTGGTGATACTAAACAATTAAATATTGAGGTTAAAGCCGATTTAAACTTCTACAGAACCAAGTGGGACAATGTTTCCGCTTTCAACTTAACAAATCCAAATGTGTCACCAAAAGGGAAGCGTGCTGTTTTTGAACATCGTGGTGAAATCTTTACTGTACCTAAAGAAAATGGTACTTGGAAAAATATCACCAACTCACCTGGTGTTGCAGACCGTAATCCTATTTGGTCACCTAAAGGTAATAGAATTGCATGGTTTTCTGACAAAGGTGGTGAATACCAATTAATGTTAGCAGACCAAGATGGTCAGAATGCTGAAGCCATTAAATTACCAAATCCTACCTTTTACTTTCAGCCAGACTGGTCACCAGATGGTAAACACATTGCTTATACAGATACACATTATAATATTTGGATTCTTAATTTAGAAACTAAGAAAACAAACAAAGTAGCAACTGATCGTTATGCACATCCTAACCGTTCTATGAATCCTGTGTGGTCTCCAGATAGTAAATGGATCGCTTTTGCTAAACAACAAGACAGTCACTTTAAAGCCATTTTTGCATACAATATCAACTCTAAGAAAACCATTCAAATTACTGATCCTTTAGCGGACGCTGTATCACCAGTTTGGGATGCTTCAGGCAAGTATCTATATACACTAGCGAGTACTAACTATGGTTTACAATCGGGTTGGTTAGACATGAGTAATTTTGATCCTGCTGCAAATTTAACACGAAGCTTATATGCCATTGTTTTAAGCGCAGAAGACGAAGCTCCTAATCTTCCAAAAAGTGATATGGAAGACATCAATAAAAAAGAAGATGACGATAAATCTGAAGACAAGAAAGATGATAAAAAAGAGTCTGATGCAGTTACAGTAACTATAAGCGAAAACGGTATTTTCGACAGAGCTGTAGCTCTAGACTTGCCAGCCAGAAATTATATAGCCTTACTTAAAGGTCCAAAAAACACTGTATTTATTGCAGAATCTATTCCGAATGCAGATGGATTAAAAATACATTCTTACGACGTCGAAAAAGAAAAAGCAACAGACTACGCAGATGGAGTATCTCAAATGGTTGCTTCAGAAGATAGAAAATCAATTTTGTTATTTCAAAATAGAAGTTGGGTCTTAACAAGTACAGCTGCAGCACCAAAACCTGGTAAAGACAACCTAAAAACAAACCTGAAAATTAAGCTCGACCCTAAAGCTGAAGCTCATCAGATCTTCAAAGAAGGCTGGAGATACATGCGCGATTTCTTGTATGTAGATAATGTACATGGTGCACCATGGAACGATGTTTATAAGTGGTATTCGCCTTGGATTAACCATGTACGTCATAGAACAGATTTAAATTACGTCGTTGATATTATGAGTGGTGAAGTGGCTGTAGGACATTCTTATGTTTCTGGTGGTGACTTTCCTAATTTAGATCGTGTTCCTGTTGGATTGCTAGGTTGTGATATTGAATTATCAAATGGAAATTACAGAATCAAAAAAATATTTAATGGAGAACGTTGGAATCCAAATTTAAAAGCTCCATTAGCACAACCAGGAATCAATGTCAATGAAGGAGATTATATTTTAGCCATTAATGGAACCAAACTTTCTGCTGCAGTTAACCCTTATAGTTTATTAGAGCAAACCTCTGGACGAGAAATTAATATTACAATAAACTCAAAACCATCTATGACAGATGCGAGAACCGTTTTAGTAAAACCAGTTGGTAGCGAACGTGGTTTAAGAACTATTGACTGGGTTGAAAGCAATCGCAGAAAGGTCGATGAACTCTCTAATGGTAAGTTGGCTTATGTTTATGTGCCAAATACAGGTGGTGGAGGTTTCACTTCTTTTAACCGTTACTATTTCTCGCAGCAAGATAAAAAGGGAGCTGTAATTGACGAACGTAATAATGGTGGTGGTTCTGCCGCTGATTATATGATTGATATTATGTCGCGTGAGTTGTTTGGTTATTTTAATAGTAAAGCAGGTGATAACAGACCTTGGACTACTCCAATGGCAGGAATTTGGGGACCAAAAATAATGTTAATCAATGAGCGCGCTGGTTCTGGTGGTGACTTATTACCGTACATGTTTAAAATGAAAAAGATGGGACTATTAATCGGAACAAAAACTTGGGGAGGATTAGTTGGTACTTGGGATACACCACGTTTTATTGATGGTGGAAGAATGGTAGCTCCTCGTGGAGGTTTCTATGATGTCAATGGAAAATGGGCTGTAGAAGGTGAAGGTGTCGCACCAGACATTGAAGTGATTCAAGAACCTAAGCTAACCTCTAAAGGCGAAGACCCTCAATTAGAACGTGCTGTAAAAGAAGCCATGAAACTGTTAAAAGGCAATGAATTTGAAATGAAACCAGAACCAAAAGCACCTGTGCGTTGGAAACGACCTGCTGGTTATAAATCTGATAATTAAGCTTTATTATATATATAAACTTCTCTATACAATTTTCTAAAGCTACGCTTTGGTATCTTCAATCAAAATATATTTTAATTTTGATAGTTTCAAAAATCACTCGAAGTGACGAATTACTTAATATATTATAACGTCAGTTCGAGTGAAATTGCTTTTATTTTTAGCAATTTTGTATCGAGAATTATTTAATAAAAACCATATCATTTTGGCTAAACCATCAAAAACAAAACGCATTCTAAAGATTATAGGAGGTATCATCATCTTCTTCACATTACCTACACTCCTACTCTTCGGATTCCTTTATTTAAAATTTAATGAAGATTTACCAGAAGGACAACAAGGTGCAGAAGCGGATCAACTAGCAATACAAATGCTAGAATCGTTAAACGAAGCTGCGTATTTAAATACTGATTATTTAGAATGGACTTTTAACGGCCGTCACCATTATAAATGGTACAAATCCGATAATATTTGTGAAGTTTATTGGGATAATTTTACGGTAATCCTCGATTTAGAAAATCACAAAAACTCTAAAGTCTTTGTTGCAGAACAAGAGTATAATGGTATAGAAAAACAAGATTACACCAATAAAGCTGAAGCCTACTTTAATAACGACTCTTTTTGGTTGGTTGCACCATACAAGGTTTTTGACAAAGGTGTAGAACGAAGATTAGTGAAAACAGAAGATAACACTGATGCACTTTTGGTGACTTACACTTCTGGCGGAACAACACCTAGAGACTCTTACTTATGGCATTTTGATGATTCCGGAAAACCTAAAAGCTATCAGATGTGGGTAGATATTTTACCAATAGATGGTTTAGAAGCTACATGGGAACAATGGACTACTACCGAAAGTGGTGCGCAGTTACCAACATTTCATAAACTTTTATTTTTAGGGTTAGAACTAAATGAAATTAAAACTCTTAAATTATAAACAATTGTTAATCAATGATTGACAATACTATAATTTTCATTTCTATTTTAGTTAAAATATATTAAATTTACAACTATAAAATTTTAATAAACAAAAATCATGAAACACCTCTACATTATTCTATTATTAATATTACCAATCTTTGGTTTTTCTCAAGGAGAATCTTTTTGGAAAAAAACAAATGATGTAAAATATCAACAAAACCAGTTACTAGAAAGAACCTCTACACCTTCAGAGTATAATATATTCACAGTAGATATTGAAGACTTAAAAAGTACTTTACAAACTGCTCCTAGTAGAGAATCTGGCTTTTCTTCAAATACTTTTGTTCAATTTCCAAATGAAAAAGGAGAAATGGAGAACTATGAAATCTATAATGCATCTATTATGGAAAGTAGTATCGCAGAAGAGCATCCCGAAATTCAATCTTATGTAGGTATTAATATAGACAATCCAGGAACTACAATACGCTTTACTACTACTGTATTTGGGTTTCATGCTATTATTCATGCTATTGGCAAAACTTTTTATATAGATCCTTTTACTAAGGATCTTAAATCTTACGTTTATTACGCAAAGCAAGATCTTACATCAGATATAGAAAGAATAGGTTGTCAAGTAACAGAAAATTCAGAGCTAAATAGAGCGAATGAGACCAATGAAAATATCGCATTTAGAAATGCAAATGATGGCGTATTAAGGACATTCCGTTTAGCATTAGCATGTACACAAGAGTATGCAAACTATCATGTTAATGCTGCTGGGCAAGCTGCTGCAACCGATGCTGTAAAAAAAGCGACGGTTTTAGCTGCAATGAATGTAACGATGACAAGAGTTAATAGTATTTTCGAAAGAGACTTAGCCTTAACAATGACATTAGTAAATAACTTAAGTATTATTTTCTTGGCTGAGAATGATGGCTACACTGATAATAATGCTGGTGCATTACTCGGTCAAAACCAAGCAATTATAGACGCAAATATTGGAACTGCAAATTACGACATCGGTCATGTATTTACTACTGGTGGTGGTGGTGTAGCCATTCTTGGTGGTATTTGTTATAGTAATGCAAAAGCTCAAGGTGTCACAGGATCTCCAAATCCTGTAAACGATCCATTTGATATAGATTTTGTAGCTCACGAATTGGGTCATCAATTCGGTGCTAACCATACATTTACTGGTGGGCAAGGAAGTTGTGCTGGCGGAAGCAGAAATGCAGTAACAGCTGTAGAGCCAGGAAGTGGAACTACAATTATGGCATATGCAGGTATTTGTGGTTCTGACAATGTACAAGGAAATAGTGACGATCATTTCCACGCTATTAGTATTGATGAAATGTGGGCAAGAATTACTTCTTTTACACAACCAACATGTTCTACCAATACACCAAACGGAAATACTGCACCAACCGTAAATGCAGGTAGTAATTATACAATTCCTTTTGGAACTGCATTTACACTAAATGGTACGGCTACTGACGTAAACGGTACGGCTTTATCATATTGCTGGGAACAAGTTGACCCTGGCGTCACAACAAATGTTCCTTCAACCACAAGTACTACTGATCCACAATTTAGATCATACTCTCCAAAAAGCACGGGAGATCGTACATTCCCTCAATTAAGTGATATTTTAAACGACAATTTAACTCCTGCTTGGGAAGTGATTCCTAATGTAGCACGAAATATGGATTTCGCTTTAACTGTAAGAGATAATGGTTCACCTAATGGTGGGCAGACTAATAGAGACGACATGAGAGTTAATGTTGCAAATACAGGCCCTTTTATTGTAACTGCACCAAATACAACAAATTTTAGTTATACTCAAGGAAGCACAAATACTATAACTTGGGATGTTGCTGGCACTACAGCTAACGGCATCAACGCATCTAATGTAAATATATTATTATCTACAGATGGCGGACAAAATTTTGATACAGTTTTAGCAAGTAATACACCAAATGATGGAACACAGTCTATTACGTTTCCATCTCTACAAGAACCTTATTGCAGAATAAAAATTGAAGCTGCGGGCAATATTTTCTTTGCAATTTCTAAGTCATTTTCTATTGGTGCCACCGTAAATACGGTAACTACTTGTAACAACTATACAACTGGAGCAATTACAACTGCAATACCAGATGGTGTTGGTGCAAACCAACAAGGTGCAGCTATATTTGTTCCTGTAACGGTTACAGAATCAACACCAATCACTGATATTAGAGTAAGTGTGGATGCAACACATAGTTATGTAGGAGATTTACTTATGCAATTACAAGCACCAAATGGTCTTGGGTTTTCAAATATTTGGGCTAGAACTTGTAATAGCGCTCAATTTGGAAACATTGATGTTACATTTAAAGATGGTGAATCAGCAATTGTGTGTGCAAATCCAACAGTTGGTACTTATGCACCTGAAAACGCAATGTCTTTATTTAATGGAGGTAATCCTTCTGGAGTTTGGAACTTAGTATTTGTTGATTTCTACAATGGAGACACTGGAGTTGTAAATGAGTGGTCTATAGAATTGTGTACAACAACTACAACGGTTACCTTAGGTACTGAAGATTTTGAATTGAATAATTTTGCACTCTATCCTAATCCAAACAAAGGTGACTTTACATTAAAGTTTAATTCTAACTCTGGTAAAGATATAGATATGAAAGTTTATGATATTTCTGGAAAGTTAATATATACTAAAGCCTATAACCCAACTTCTAACTTTGAAGAAAATATTTCTTTAAAAAATATAAGTTCTGGTATCTATTTAATGACCGTTAGTGATAAAGATAAATCTATAACTCGAAAACTTATTATCGAATAAACTATAGAATTTTATACAATAAAAAACTCCGAAAATTATCATTTCGGAGTTTTTTATTTTTAAATATGAAAGCTAAAAATTACTTTAGAAATATCTCTTAAACTGTGTAAGTTTATGAAATATTGCCAAATAAAAACTATTTTACTATTATTGACAAGACACAGAACTAGGCAATTTGTTTATTTTACTATTCCATTCAAAAGGTTGCCATGTTTTACTCTCAATGCACAATAGATTATCTTTTTTTACCTTTTGGTTTCACCTCTTTTAGCTTTACATAAATAAGTTTCATACGTCCTCTTGAGTCTTCACGTCTTTCAATTTCAAAAGCAGATATAGATTTTATTAAAGGTGTTAATTTTTGAAAGCCATAGTTTCTAGAATCAAAATTGGGTTGTTTCTTTTGTAGTAAGCTTCCAACGTCGCCCAAAAAAGCCCAACCATCATCATCTGCAACATCATCGATTGTTGCTGCAATAAACCGAATCTCTTTTTTAGTTATTATATCGTAGTCATTTTTAGTAGTTGTTGTGGTCTCTGTAGACTCTAATTCACTTTCAGATGCTTGATGTTTTAAAATCTCTATATAAATAAATTTATCGCAAGCCACTATAAAAGGGTTTGGTGTTTTTTTCTCACCAATACCATACACTGCCATACCTGCCTCTCGTAAACGGGTTGCTAAACGTGTAAAATCACTGTCGCTAGACACTAAACAAAAACCATCTACTTTCTCTGAGTACAAAATATCCATAGCATCTATAATCATTGCGGAATCTGTAGCATTCTTCCCAGTAGTGTAACCATATTGCTGTATGGGTGTTATAGCATTTTCTAACAACACATTTTTCCATTTAGATAAATGTGGTTTGGTCCAATCTCCATATATACGTTTTAGAGTTGGGTTGCCATATTTTGCAATTTCTTCCATCATTTCTTTTACATAGGCAGATGGTATATTATCACCATCAATAAGTACTGCTAATTTAATATCCATTTATTTTGAATGTATTATATAGTTGTTTATAAAGATACTGGCTTTAATGCAAAAAACCACTTTATAATTAAGTGGTTTTAGTAAACAGTGCTTAAAATTATTAAGAACGACTCGCCTTTTTAACCCTTTTTGCAGCTTTTTTTTCTTTAGGTGTTAATGATGCCTCTTTTTTTACATTTTTCTTTGAGTCTTGTGATTTTGCCATGATATTTGTTTTAGAATTATGCTTTAAAATTTCAGTCTAAGTGTAGTAAAAAAAATGGCATTATCAATTGAACCATCATCTCTCTTTAATCTGTTATTGCGAGAGCCTGTTGTAAGGAACGAAGCAAACTCTAAGCAATCTCATGATGCTTTAACACTAAAATTGATGTGCCAATTATACATGTACAATTGTACAACCTTTTCTGAAATTCCAAAAAAACCTTAATGGTATCACGCTTAAAATATACAAGTCAACCGTTCACCTTTTAGAATTAGTAGTACTAAAACAACAACTAAGTTCTATAAAATGCTCTATGAATACCCAAAACAATACTAGCATAAAAATCAAATCGTATTTCAAATTGTTTTGTATGTGATAAATTAAAAAACCAATCTGTTTTAACCAAATAGTCCTCACAATTTCTATACATCGCGTATTTTGAAATTTTACACTTGCTAAGATCATTCATGCGTTCAATCATAATATTTATCTCTCTAACAGGAAGGTATGCATCTATTGTGGTTAAGTATAAACAATGGTTGATAGACGCTTCTAAATCTTTAAACTAAACCACTATGGACTCAAAGTCCATAGGTTTTTAAATCT
>TARA_R110002124_G_scaffold106534_1_pt1 | contig 17805 bp, 15 predicted proteins | sample TARA_R110002124 | Tara Oceans TARA_R110002124 (sample SAMEA4397445) | marine metagenome | biome: Polar Biome; feature: [SRF] surface water layer (ENVO:00010504); material: water (ENVO:00002006), including particulate matter (ENVO:01000060) such as... | depth 5 m | reverse complement strand
GACCCTGGACGGCCTCGACCGGGCGACCCGCGAACTGGTGCGCTAGGGCCGCCCGGTGGGCTGTTTTACTTCTTGGCCTTATCCGCGTCGGCGGCGACCTGCATCTTGATGATCTTGTCCGGATCGACGGGCGGCTCGCCGCGTTCGAGCATGCCGACGAACTTCATGCCGTCGGTGACCTGCCCCCAGACGGTGTATTGGCCGTCAAGATGGCTGGTCCGGGCAAAGCAGATGAAGAACTGGCTGTCGGCGCTGTCCGGGTTCATGGCGCGGGCCATGCCGACGGTGCCGCGCTTGAACGGCTCGGATGAGAATTCCGCCGGCAGGTTTTGGCCGCTACCGCCCATGCCGGTGCCCGTGGGGTCGCCGCCCTGGGCCATGAAGCCGCCGATGACGCGGTGGAACACCAGGCCGTCATAGAAGCCCTCGCGGGTCAGTTCCTTGATCCGCGCGACGTGCTTGGGCGCCAGGTCCGGGCGCAATTCGATCACCACACGGCCGTGCGTGGTGTCCATGTAAAGGGTGTTTTCCGGGTCCATGGCTTCGGCGTCGTTCATCGCACCGATCCCCAGGACAAGAGCGAACGCGGCGAAAAGGGACAGCAGACGTTGCATGGAAAAAGACTCCCTTGGATTTCTTGGTGATGGATCAAATCGTTCATATCATCGCCCGGGCATGGCCCGGACACTCCTTTGATTGTGATGGTCGATGGTGACGGTTTCGGTTGCAGGTCAGTCGAACAGCTTATCGATTTCGTCCTGGGTAACGCCCTCGCCCTGAAGCTGCGGGCCCTGGAGAAGCTGTTCATCCTCGGTCTTGTCATCGTCTTCGATCTCGACGCTTTCGATGTGTTCCTTGCCGAAGATCTGGATCAGCGTATTGACCCGTGATTCCACATAGGTCACCGATCGGGCGATCTTGGTCACGCGCTGGCCGGTGATGTCCTGGAAGGTGCAGGCCTCGAAGATGTTGGAGGAGTTGTTTTCCAACTCGTCCAGAAGGGCCAGGATTTCCGGGTTATCGGTCTTTTCGCGGATCTTATCGATGGTATCGGTATTCTGTTCGACCACTTCCATGATCGAATTGGTGGCCTCTTCCGTGGCCTTGACGATGGCGTCGAGCTGGTCGGACATGTTGTCGAACCGCCCATTGCCCTCGTCGGAACGGGTGATCGCGGCCACTTCCTTGCGAACCCGCTGAATGTAATTGAAAAGATTAAGGATTTCTGCCTGAAGCAGCTCCAACTCTTCCTTGGTTTCCATGCGTCGAACCACCCGCCGTTGGCCTGATTTTCATCGTCTATTTTGCCGCATGGTAGCGGCTAAAACGAGAAAATCCATACATTTAGGCGTCTTTGTCTAACCGGCCTGCTGCCATCCGGAACGCCGCCAAGATGCGCCGCGCGGCCTCGCTGGGGCCGACGGCACCCTCGGCGACGGCGGGTTCCAGGTCTGCCAGGGCCTGCTTGACGGCAGGCGCGGCCCGAAGTTCGCCCAACAGGGTTTCGTTGACTTCGTTCCACATCCAGGCCCTGGCCTGCTCGGCGCGGCAGGCATCGAACCGGCCCGACGATTGCGTTGCAGTGCGGAAGGCTTCGACCGACTGCCAGATATCGTCGAGCCCCTCGCCGGTCACGGCGGAGCATTTCACCACCTGGGGTGACCAGTCGGCGTTTTCCGGGCGCAGCAGATGCAGGGCGGAAGTGTAATCCCGCCGCGCCCGTTCCGCCGCCGGTGCCAGGTCGCCGTCGGCCTTGTTGACGACGATCAGGTCGGCCATTTCGACGATGCCCTTCTTGATGCCCTGCAGGTCGTCACCGCCGCCGGGGGCCAGCAGCAACAGGAACATGTCGACCAGATCCTTGACCGCGGTCTCCGACTGGCCGACGCCGACGGTTTCGATCAGCACCACGTCATAGCCGGCGGCCTCGACCGCGATGATGGCTTCCCGCGTGCGCCGGGCGACGCCGCCCAGGGTGCCGCCCGAAGGCGAGGGCCGGATATAGGCGTTGCGTGCACGGGCGAGCTTTTCCATGCGCGTCTTGTCGCCCAGGATCGAGCCGCCGGAGCGCGGGCTGGTCGGATCGACGGCCAGCACGGCAACCTTGTGGCCACGGTCGACCAGGGCCAGGCCGAAGGCCTCGATGAAGGTGGACTTGCCGACGCCGGGAATGCCGGTGATGCCGATGCGGATGGATTTTCCGGCCGCCGGCAAAAGCGTGCGGATCAAGGCTTCGCCCTGGACCCGGTGGTCGGCGCGGCCCGATTCCAGCAGGGTGATGGCGCGGGCCAGCGCGCGCAGATCGCCGGCCGCGACCTTGTCTCCCAGGTCACGGGCCATTGCCTCGGCGGTGGTGTCGGAGGCGGTCAACGGGGAGGCGGGCGTCAACGTCCGCCCTTGGTGGGATCAAGGCCGAAGGCTTCGAGCGCCATGGCCTGCAGCTTGATCTTTTGATCGGGGCCCAGTTCGTCGAGAATCTTGGTCTTCTGCTTGCGCACCGCCAGGGCCTGTTGGATCAGCGCCTTGCGCTCACCGGTCAGCTTGGGCTTGGAAGCTAGTTCCTTTTCCGCTGATTCCAGCGCCTGGCGGGCGGCGACGCGCAGTTCCTCGGCGCTGGCGGGCAGGGCTTCGGGGGCGGCTGCCCGGGGCGCCGTTTTGGCGCGCTGTTTGGCGGCGTTCAGGGTCGAGCGGGCCTTCTTGTCCATGACCACGGACAACAGCGCTTTGGAAAAGACCTTTTTCAGCATGCCGGAACCTTAATCAAGATGTCCGCCGCAACGGCGACGGGGCCAAGACTATCCTATGGCGGTCAGGGCTGACAAAGGGTTAACGCAGGGCCTGGAAAACCGGCTGCGCCCTAAAGGCGGCTCGGCGCTTCCTGTTCCGTGAAGTCGGGAATCCAGCGCAGGAAATAGGGCAGGGCGCGGCGGCGTTGTTCCGCGTTCGTGCCGTGGCTTGAGGTGAACGACTTGAACACGTTGTAGCCGAAGGCGTCTTTGGCCGAGAGATAGGCCCAGAGCGCGGTCAGTTCGCCTGAACAGGGGGCCGTGTCCTTGATCAGATCGTTCAGGTGGTCGCGCGCCGCCCCTTCGCGGGCCTGGTTTGATCCGTATTCCTGCTGCAGCATCTGCTTGACCGCCTGCTGCTCCTCGTCGACCTGTTCCGGGTAGTATTCGAACAGGGACTTGAGGAAGATGAAGTCCTCGTATTTCGGCGGGCTGTAGGTGACCTCGGGCCCGGCGATGATGTTCCAGAACCCCTTGGCGTGATCCAGATCGCTGGTGTCGGCCACGGCCTCGCGCTCGACGACTTTTTCCTCTTTCTGGAAAAAGCCCAGGAAACCACCGGTCTTCTTGGTCGTCACCTTGGTTTTCGCCGACTTCTGCGGCGGCGGCTTGTCGCTGGTCAAAAAGCGTTCGATATCGCCCAGGCCGTCTTCCCACATGCTGCGCACGGGGTTCTGCTTCTTCGGCTTGTCGAAGATTTCGCGGAACGCCGCTTCCTCGAAATTACGGGCCTTCAACTCGTCACCCAAAACCATGATCCGGCGGTTGGTGAAGAACCGGTGCATGAAGTGTTCCTTGATCGCCGTGACCAGATTGTCGCCGAAGCGGGTCGACAGCGGGAAGGGCGTGGGCGTCAGGGTGTGTTGCGGCACGTACCACAGCATGGCGCGTTTGCGCAGGTATTTGCAGATCTGTTCCGTGAAGGCCTCGGTGAAGGGGGTGTCTTCCCAGGGCTTTTCGGGCTTGGCCGGTTTCGCGGCGGCGGCCGGCTTCTTGGCGACAGGCTTGCCCTTGGCGGCCTTGCCTTTCGCGGCGCCCGCGGGCTTGGTATTCGCGCCCGCCGGGCGTTTCTTGCGCCGCTTTTTGCGCCGCGGGGCGTCGCCGTCGCTGTCCTCGCCCGATACCTTGTCGAAGGCTTCCAGAAGTTCCGACGCGCGGATGCGCGCCCGCTGGGTGAATTCCGGGTCCTTCAACTGGCCGCAGGCTTCAAGGAAGGTCAGGGTCGTCTGGGTCGCCTGAACCACGTCGGGCTGCACCTTGCCGCCGGCGTTGGCCTTCAGCTCCTTGACGATACCGTCCACGGCATTGTCGACAGCCGTCATCAGCGTCGCCTTGTCCGTGTCGGGCGATAGGCCGGCCAGCGCATTGATGATGCTTTGCGTGCTCAAACGATACCCCTGGCCCGCCCGGTGAAACTCAACACCCGCCCGGCGGGCCGCTTCCCAAAAAAACACATGGCCGATGTAAGGCGCCGTCCCGTGGCGCCGGTCTTCTGCCGGTCCTTCATAGGTGCCACGAAATTGGTTAATACCTACCTAATCTTGCCCCCATTGCGCAAGACAACCAGCCCGGGTACGCGCGGATTTTTTAGACTGATGTTTTGCCCGGCTCCGCCCCGGCGCCGGCCCGGACGATATTTCAGAGAATATTTACGTGAGTTTGCCCGCGTTTGGCCTTAAGCCTATGGACGCAGGGACAGTGACGAAATGAAGGAGAGGGAAGGCCCCCATCATGAAACGTGAACGCCGCGCGAAGATCGTCGCGACCCTGGGCCCTGCGACGTCCAGCCAGGAAGCCATCGAAAAGCTGTTTGAAGCCGGCGTCGATGTGTTCCGCATGAATTTCTCCCACGGCACGCATGCCGATCATCAGAAAATCCACGGCATCGTGCGCTCGCTGGAACGCAAGTTTCACCGCCCCGTGGGCATCCTGCTCGACCTTCAGGGCCCGAAATTGCGGGTCGGCGACATCGACACGGGATCGGCCGAACTGGAAGTCGGCCACAAGTTCCGCCTGGATCTGGACAAGACGCCCGGCAACCACCGCCGCGCCCCGCTGCCGCATCCGGAAATCTTCGCCGCGCTGGAGGTCGGATCGACCCTGCTGATCGACGACGGGCGCATCCGCCTCAAGGTTCTGGAGTGTTCCAAGGAACACGCGGAATGCGAGGTCGAGATCGGCGGCACCCTGTCCAACCACAAGGGCGTCAACGTGCCCAGCGTGATCCTCGACGTTTCGCCGCTGACCAAGAAAGACCGCGACGACATGCGGTTCGGCCTCGACCTCGGCGTTGAGTGGGTCGCGCTCAGCTTCGTGCAGCGGCCCGAGGATCTGGCCGAGGCGCGCAAGCTGGTGGCCGGGCGGGCGGCGATCATGTCCAAGCTGGAAAAACCGGCGGCGTTGCTGCATCTGGAGGAAATCGTCCACCTGTCCGACGCCATCATGGTGGCGCGCGGCGACCTGGGCGTGGAATGCCCGACCGAGGACGTGCCCGTGGCGCAGAAGCAGATTCTGCACCTGTGCAAGCTGGCGGGGAAACCGGTGATCGTGGCGACCCAGATGCTGGATTCCATGGTCCATGCGCCGACCCCGACCCGGGCCGAGGCCTCCGACGTGGCGACCGCCATCTACGACGGCGCCGACGCGGTCATGCTGTCGGCGGAATCGGCGGTCGGCGATTATCCGACGGAAACCGTCGCCATGATGGACCGCATCATCAAGCGCGTGGAACAGGACGAACATTACCGCCTGATGCGCGACCGCCGGCGCGGCGGCCATGACGCCACGGCGGCCGACGCCATCACCGTCGCCGCCTGTCAGGTCGCGGAAACCATTTCGGCGGCGGTCATCGTGACCTTCACCACCACGGGCTCGACGACCCTGCGCTGTGCCCGCCTGCGGCCGGCGACGCCGATCCTGGGGCTGACGCCTAAAAGAGAAACCGCGCGGCGGCTGGCGCTGTGCTGGGGCGTGCATTCGGTGCTGACCGAGGACATTCATTCGTTCCGCGACATGGTCTCCAAATCCGTGGCCGAGGCCCAGAAGGACGGCTTCGCCAAGAAGGGCGACCCCATCGTCGTCACCGCCGGGGTGCCCTTCGGCACGCCGGGGGCGACCAACATCCTGCGCATCGCCTGGGTCGAATAACCGGCACGGGCGCCGCGACCCGCTTTCCTCCCACCACAGGCCTGAACGACCATCCCCATGCTCTATCAACTGTTCTCCGTCATCGCGCCGGTCCTGACCTGCGCCGTCATCGGTTATGTCTGGCGCAAGCAGGGCCGCCCTTACGACACGTCGCTGGTGACGACGCTGGTCACCAACATCGGCACGCCCTGTCTGGTGTTCTTCACCCTGATCGACACCAAGATCGAGGCCGATGCCTTCCTCACCATGGGGGCGGCGACCTTCACCACCATGGTCGCGTTCTATGTTTTCTATTTCGTGTTCCTGAAGGCCATGAAGCTCAGCCAGAAGGCCTTCCTCTCGGCCTTGGCCTACGGCAACACGGGCAACATGGGCCTGCCGCTTTGCCTGCTTGCCTTCGGCGATCACGGCCTGGCGCTGGCCATCGCGTACTTCACCGTCAACGTGCTGTGCCTGTTCACGGTCGGCGTCGCGGTGCCGGCGGGGGCGACCTCGCCCGGCGCCCTGCTGCGCCTGCCGATCCTCTACGCCGCCCTGGCGGCCCTGGTGGTCATGGTCATGGGCTGGACCGTGCCGGCCCCCATCGTCAACACCACGCGCATTCTCTCGGGATTAACGGTGCCCTTGATGCTCATCACCCTGGGCGTGTCGCTGGCGGGCCTCGGCGTCAAGAAACTGCCGCAGGCGGTGCTGCTCTCGGTCATGCGCCTCGGCGTCGGCTTCCTGGTCGGCTGGGGGGTGGCGGAACTGTTCGATTTCGAAGGGGTGGCGCGCGGCGTGCTGATCCTGCAATGCGCCATGCCCGTCGCCGTGTTCAACTTCCTGTTCGCCGAACGCTACAACAACCAGCCGGAGGAAGTGGCCGGCATGGTCGTGATCTCGACCGTCCTGTCCTTCGCGACCCTGCCGTTCTTGTTGGCGTTTGTGATGTGACAGGATATGCACCAACAATCATTGCGAACGTGTGCACTAACTGAAACCGCATAAACACTTCAAGCTGTGACACGAATGTCCGACAAAGGATAAGCAGCTATTCTAATTCCGGGAGTTAGAACCCTGCACTGGGTAAAATTAGAAAAACCATTTTGCAGATATTCGCGATATTATAAGCTTCATGGTTGAGTACTGCTTGTTGCTGAAATTTCTTCGTTCTTAGAGCCGTTAGAAGAAAGCCAAAAAATGCCATTCATAGATATTTCTCACGACGACAGACTCGATTGTCTTTCGGCACTTACATCGATGAATGTAGGCGAGTTTTTGAAACTTATTTCCAAAGTCTATGCGGAAAGAGGGGGGATTGAAGGGCAGCGGCCGGCACTCAGAACCAAAACTGCCAAGACAATCAGAGCCCGCATGGTGGAAGACTTATCGAAAGGCGCAATTATTCCGCCCGTGGTTATTGGAATTCATTGTCCTGCGGATGGCGTTCACGCGCTCAAAAATGCGAAATCAGGTGAGCAATTGATTGATGCCATCCGCAAAATCGATACCAGTGCACTTTCAATCATTGATGGCATGCAGCGGACCACTGCAATACTCGAGGCGCAAAATGCTGACCAAAACATCAGCCAACGTGAAATGCGAGTTGAGTTTTGGATTTCTGAGAACCTAAATAGCCTGATCTATCGAATGCTCGTGCTAAATACTGGGCAGGTTCCTTGGGAAATCCAAAGGCAACTGGAAACGATTTATTCCCAGTTGCTGACGCTTGTAAAAAAACGCATCGGTGATAAAGCTGAACTTTATACACGTGATGATAGATCTCGTCGAAGTGATGCTGGCCAATATCAAGCAAGTACGATTGTTCGTTTGTATCTAGCGTTTTCTTCTAGGCGCGCCGAGTTTGATATTAAGGATAGGGTTGCAGAGGATTTTGCTCGCCTAGATGCTATTGAAGCGAGTTCTCAGGCAGATTTTGTGGACTATTTTACGAGGACATTTGAAGTTCTAGTAAAGCTAGACAAGGCATTTTCGAGAGCTACCGCGGCGCCAAAGCCGCACACCACTAGAATTGCTGAAGGCAAAGAAGTTTTCAAAGCCGAGCCTGCATTGATAGGCTTTTTTGTCGCTGTAGCCATTGAGGTTTTTGATGAACCTGGATTTCCTACTAGTTGGGAAGAGGTTGAACCGAAGATGCATTTAATTGAAAAGAATATGGACGATTTCATCAAGCGGCTAAATACATTAACACCTGATGAGGTCTCCGAGTTTTTAGAACTTGAAACTCTGAATGAGCGGCTCGCACAAAGGTCCGGCCAGGTAGGTCGCTTTGAGCGCGATCTGTTTGTTCGCGCTTTTCGACGATTGATTGAAAAATCGGAAAATCTACCGAATATGGAACCATGCTGGCTACGATAAGATGCCGGAACGCGCTTACACCGAATACGTTAAGTCGGCATTCCGTCCGCTAGTCGCCGCTACTGGCCGGCTGACTCTTCTTGATCAACTTTTTACAAAAAGTATACCTAAAGAAAAACAAGAGAAGCTATTCCGTCAATTCAAAATTCTCCGCCTAGATCAATCACAAGTAATCACTCTTCCAGACGGGGGGTTTCTGGCGAAGCTAACTGGTGGAGAACATGAAATTTTTCTTGTTTGCTCCTCAAGTATGAACGAGGAGGAGGGGCGAAATTTTGTTGATGATTGTTCAGGTGTTCATGGGTTAATCCCTGTAGAATTTGACGAAAGTATATTCCTTATAGTCGCTCATGAAATATCTGGGCGCTTTAAAATTAAAGATGAATATCGCTCGAAAGCCAGGGCGTCTGATTTTGTCGACGTAGTTGACGCTGAGTATCAAGGACATGAGGTCGCTGACCTTCGAGATACATACCGACCGGTCCTTGCGTTTGAAATTCCTGTAGATTGCTCGCTTTCTGGTGCTGATATTTTCGACCTTGCTTTAGAGATACTTGGCTCTCATGCCGCACTTCGTTCCCCGATAATCGATGATGATATTGCGAAGCAGGTGGTTGCGCTTCGAGGTGGTCAAACTTGTACAAGTGAAAACTTGGTTCAAGCTCTAATCGCCAGTCAATGGCGGTACTCTTTTTTAGAACTGTATAGATGCCTGGAGGCTTTATACTTTTTCCCATGGGTGCGTTCTTTCAAGAAATCGACAAAAAGTGAAATGGGCGTTGACGAACTTAGAAAGTATTGTAGGGATAATTTGAGGTGGAGAGAAAAAGAAAAAGAATCCATTGCTGAATTATTTGAAATAGTAAATTCAGAAAAAATAAAAGATCGTGAAAAACATATTTCCGTATTCAAAGAACTTGTTAATAATGAAAATTCATCACGCTCGTCATATGGGTATCGACTTTATTCTATAAGAAATTCTCTTGTTCATCATGAAAACAAAGATTCAATAGAAGTAGGAATGCCTGGGTTTGAAGATTGGCGTTTGTTAACATTATATGTTGCCGTGTTTTTGGAAGAATTCAACACAATGTACTCAAGAGATTTCACGCAATAATACTGTATGTAAAAAATAAGATATTTATTTTAAGGTCAAATAATCACTCTGCCGCCACCGCCGCCTTCTTCGGGTCCTTGAAGGCGGCCAGCAGGTCGGCTTCGCGGGCCTTGGCTTTTTCCACGTTCGCCATCTTGATGTGACCGAAGCCGCGCATGGATTGCGGGAGTGCGGCGATCTCCGTGGCGAGGGGGAGGTTGTCCGCCGTCAGGCCGGCGAGCAGGGTTTCCATGGTCGCCTCGTATTCGGCGATCAGGGCGCGTTCCATCTTGCGTTCCTCGGTCCGCCCGAAGGGATCGAAGGCCGTGCCGCGCAGGGCCTTCAAGGGCGCGAGCAGGCGGAAGGCGGTGAACATCCAGGGGCCGAATTCGCGTTTCTGCAGGTGGCCGGTGCGGGCGTCCTTGGGGCTGCCCAAGGGCGGGGCCAGGTGGACGGTCAGTTTTTTGTGGCTCTGAAACGTCTGGCGCAGGGACCGGCGGAATTCGGGCGCGGAATAGAGCCGCGCGACCTCGTACTCGTCCTTGTAGGCCAGCAGCTTGAAGAACGATCGGGCGGCGGCTTCGGTTAATTCCGTGGCGCCGGTGCCCAAGGCCGCTTCCGTGTTCCGGACCTTGTCGACCAGGGCCGAATAGCGGGCCGCGTAGGCCGCGTTCTGATAGGCGGTGAGGTCGGCCACGCGCCGGGCGATGAAGCCGTCGAGGTCGAAGGCCGCCGCCGGTTTGTCCTGCGGGCCCGCGAGTTTTTCCACGGCGGCAAGGTCATGGGCGGCGCGGCGGCCCCAGGTGAAGGCCTGTTTGTTGAAGTCGACGGCGACGCCGTTGAGTTCGATCGCGCGTTCGATGGCGGCGGCCGAGATCGGCACCGCGCCCTTCTGGAAGGCATAGCCCAGCAGCATCATGTTGGCGGCGATGGTGTCGCCCATCAGGCGGCGCGCCAGGTGGGTGACGTCGATGAAATCGGCGCGCCCGCCGGTGGCGTCCGAGATCGCGGCGCGCAGCTTGTCATCGGGGAAATCCAGGTCGGGCAGGTTGGTGAATTCCGCGGTCATGGTCTGGCGTGCGTTGACCACGGCCTGTGCCCGGTCCGTGTCCAGCTTGCCCAGGGTCTCGAACCCGCCCGAGGTCACCATGTCGTTGCCGAGCAGAAGGTCGGCCCCCCCGGCGGCGATGCGCACGGCGTTGAGGGCGTCCGGATCGTCGGCGATGCGGACATGGGCGAACACGGCGCCGTTCTTCTGCGCCAGGCCGGCGACGTCGAGCACGGTCACCGCCTTTTCATCCACATGGGCGGCCATGCCGAGCAGGGCCGAGATGGTGACCACGCCCGTGCCGCCGATGCCGGTGACGCAGATGTTGTAGGCTTTGTCGGTGGCGGGCAGGGCCGGGTCGGGCAGGACCGGGAAGGGTGTTGCGCTTGCGCCGGGGCTTCGCGTTTCCGAGCCCTTGGCCAGGACGCCGTCGTGCACGGTGACGAAGGACGGGCAGAAGCCCTTGAGGCAGGTGAAGTCCTTGTTGCACATGGACTGATCGATGGCGCGCTTGCGGCCCAGTTCCGTTTCCTGAGGGGCGATGGCGACGCAGTTGGAGACCACGCCGCAATCGCCGCAGCCTTCGCACACGGCCTCGTTGATGAACACGCGCCTGGCCGGGTCGGGGAAGGTGCCCCTTTTCCGACGGCGGCGCTTTTCGGCGGCGCAGGTCTGATCGTAGATCAGGGCCGAGACGCCGGGCCAGGTGGCGAGGTCGCGCTGCACCTGGTCGAGGTCGTCGCGGTGGTGGATGGTGACGCCGGGGGCGAATGCGGTGCCCGGCGGGTATTTGTCGGGCTCGTCGGTGACGACGACGACGCGGCCCACGCCCTCGGCCGCGACCTGGCGGGAAATGATCGCCGGGTCCAGGGGGCCGTCCATGGTCTGGCCGCCGGTCATGGCGACGGCGTCGTTGAAGAGGATCTTGTAGGTCACGTTGACCTTCGCCGCCACGGCGGCGCGGATCGCCAGAATGCCGGAATGGAAATAGGTGCCGTCGCCGATGTTGACGAAGATGTGCTCGCGCTCGGTAAACGGCGCCTGGCCGATCCAGTTGGCGCCCTCGGCCCCCATATGGGTGAAGGTGGACGTGCGGCGGCCCGGCATCCAGATCGCCATGTAATGACAGCCGATCCCGGCGGCGGCCTCCATCCCTTCGGGCACGTTGGTGGAGGTATTGTGCGGGCAGCCGGCGCAGAAATAGGGGATGCGCTTGATGTCGGGCACGGCGCGCTCGAGGATGCGCTCTTTTTCCTCAAGGAACGTCAGGCGCTTTTCCACGGCTTCCGAGGTATGGAAGTTGCGGATGCGCTGAGCGATCACCCGGGCGATGCGCGCAGGGGTCAGTTCCCCGGCGGAGGGCAGGATCCAGTCGCCAACCTCGTCGAACTTGCCGACCACGCGGGGCCGGACGTCGGCGCGCCAGTTGTAGAGCTGTTCCTTCAACTGGTTTTCGATCACCGCGCGCTTTTCCTCGACGACCAGGATTTCCTCCAGCCCTTCGGCGAAGTGGCGCATGCCGTCGCGTTCCAGCGGCCAGGGCATGCCGACGCGGTAGAGCCTCAACCCAATCGCTTCCGCCTCGGCCTCGCCGATCCCTAAGTCTTCCAGGGCCTGCAGGGTGTCCAGATAGGTCTTGCCGGTGGACACGATGCCGAACCGGGGCTTGGTCGAATCCAGGGTGATGCGGTCAAGGCCGTTGGCCCGGGCGAAGGCCAGGGCGGCGTAGATCTTGTGGCGGTGCAGGCGTTCTTCCTGATCCAGCGCCGGGTCGGGCCAGCGAATGTGCAGGCCGCCCGGCGGCATCTCGAACTCGGGCAGCACGATGTTGACCCGGTCGGTCGAGACATCGACCGAGGCCGAGGTGTCGATGTTGTCGGTGATGCACTTCATGCCGACCCACAGGCCCGCGAAGCGCGACATGGCCCAGCCGTACATGCCCATGTCGAGCAGATCCTGCACGTCGATGGGGTTGAGGATCGGGATGTTGGCGTCCATCAGCGCGTGTTCGGACTGGCTGGGCACGGTCGACGATTTGCAGGCTGGATCGTCGCCCGCCATCACCAGCACGCCGCCGTTGGGGGCCGTGCCGGCCATGTTGGCGTGGCGGAATACGTCGCCGGAACGGTCGACGCCCGGGCCCTTGCCGTACCACATGCCGAACACGCCGTCGTATTTGGCGCGGTCGAACAGGTTGATCTGCTGGGAGCCCCAGATGGCGGTGGCGGCCAGGTCCTCGTTCACGGCGGGGTGGAATTTGACGTGATGATCGTCGAGGAAGCGCTTGGCGCGGCCGAATTCCCGGTCGATGCCGCCAAGCGGGGAGCCCCGGTAGCCGGTGACGTAGCCCGCCGTGTTCAACCCTTGGGCCAGGTCGCGCTGGCGCTGCATCAGGTTCAGGCGCACCAGGGCCTGGGTTCCGGTCAGGAACACGCGGCCTTCGGAAAGGCCGTATTTATCGTCGAGGCTGACGCTGCGAAGCTTCACCGGTTGTTCCCCATGTCGGCGGGTGGCGGAGGCCAACGCCCGGCCACAACGTTACGGGAAGCCGGGACGGCCTGCAATCGGGGGCGCGTAAATCGCAATTTTCTGGCGCGGCGGGGCGATATTGCGCCATCCCCTGCCGCGGCGGTCCATCGGTGCGGACAGAATCTTTGCCAATTGCCGGTTTCTTTCGGCAAGGAGGTGATTGGGCCGTGATTTTTGATTCCCAAGCGGCTATACCGGCAGCGGTCAACTTTGGGGGCTTTCCGTCCATGAGCATTCTGGTTACCGGTGCTGCCGGCTTTATCGGCTTTCATACCTCGCAGGCGCTGTTGGCGCGGGGCGAGAAGGTGATCGGCATCGACAACTTCAACGATTATTACGACGTCGCGCTGAAGGAAAACCGCGCCGCCCGCCTGCTGGCCCAGGAAGGCTTTTCCATGGTGCGTGCCGACATTTCCGATCGCGAGGCGATGGGACAGACCTTTGCCCGTCACTCCGAAATCACCGGGATCATCCATCTGGCGGCCCAGGCAGGGGTGCGCTATTCGCTGATCAATCCCTACGCCTATACGCAATCCAACGTCGAAGGCCATCTGGTGCTGATGGAAGCGGCGCGCAAGCTGAAGGACCTGAAGCATTTCGTCTATGCGTCGTCGTCCTCGGTCTACGGCGCCAATACCAAGCTGCCGTTCTCGGTCGACGACCCGGTCGAGCATCCGGTGTCACTTTATGCCGCGACCAAGCGGTCCATGGAACTGATGTCGGAAAGTTATGCCCGCATGTATGGGCTGCCGCTGACGGGGCTGCGCTTCTTCACGGTCTACGGCCCTTGGGGCCGGCCGGACATGGCGGCCTATATCTTCACCAAGAAGATCATGGCCGGTGAGCCGATCCCCGTGTTCAATAACGGTGAGATGCGCCGCGACTTCACCTTCATCGACGACATCGTCAGCGGCATCCTGGGTGTTCTGGCGACCACGCCGAAAAGCCCCGACGGCACGCCGCACCGGGTCTACAACCTGGGCAACAACCGCTCGGAACAGCTCATGCGCTTCGTGCAGGTGCTGGAAGAAGCGCTTCAACGCAAGGCGGAGATCGATTTCCAGCCGCTGCAGCCGGGCGATGTGCCGGAGACCTATGCGGATATCGATGCCTCGATCCGCGATTTCGGGTTTAATCCCGTGACCCCGATCGAGCAGGGCATTCCCCGCTTCATCGACTGGTACAAGGATTACCACGGGGTCTGAGGAGCAGGTTGGGAGCCGCACCATGTTCGACGGTTTCGAATTGAAACGCATGGCGGGTGACGGCGCCGAGATCAACCTGCGGATCGGCGGCCCGGACGGTGACGATGTGCCCGCCGTCCTGATGATCCACGGCTATCCGCAAACCCATATCATCTGGCGGCATCTGGCGCCGAAACTCGCCGCGACCCATCGTGTCGTCTGCCCGGACCTGCGCGGCTACGGCGACAGTTCCTGCCCGCCGACGGACGACCGCCACACGCCCTATTCCAAACGCGCCATGGCCCGTGACCTGGTCAAGGTGATGGCGGACCTGGGGCATGAGACCTTCGCCGTGGTCAGCCACGACCGGGGGGCCAGGGTCGGCCACCGCATGGCCATGGATTTCCCGGACGCCGTCACGCGGCTGTGCTCCCTCGACGTGGTCCCCACGGGCAGCGTGTGGCAGCGCGCCAACAAGAACTGGGCCATGGGCTCGTTCCATTGGCTGTTTCTGGCCCAGCCCCATCCGCGGCCGGAAACCCTGATCGGCCATGATCCGGATTTCTGGCTGACATGGTTGCTGGAAAGCTGGTCGGCGGACATGTCGGCCTTTGCCGACGGCGCCTTGGAGGAATACAAGCGCGCCCATCGCAATCCCGATGTCATCCACGCCAATTGCGAGGATTACCGCGCAGGCGCCACCATCGACGACGAATTGGACCGCGCCGATCTGGATGCCGGCAACAAGATGCGCTGCCCCGTGCTGGCGCTGTGGGGCGGGGCACGGAAAGCCGGCGGGCCGAAGACCGACGGCAAGGTTTCGGCCCTGGACGTCTGGGGCGAATGGACCGACGCGGCAAAGGGCGGGCCGCTGCCCTGCGGCCATTTCCTGGCCGAGGAAGCCCCCGACGCCGTCTGGGCCGAATTGGCGCCGTTTCTCGGCGTCGGCGCCTGAACTGATACACCTGAAGGAGACTGCACATGCCGTTTCGTAACGACCTGTTCCTGGGCCGGTTCGGCCTCAACCCCCGCCATGACGACACGGACCTGCTGCTGGACGAACCCGTGGCGCGCATGATTGGCCGCCGGGTGTGCCGCCATTATGGGCGCGAGGCGGTGACCGACGGCATGCTGGAAACCCTGCTGGCGGCGGCCCAGTCCGCCCCCGCCAAGTCGGACCTTCAGCAATACGCCATCGTCGTCACGGACAAGGATCAGCAGCAGGCCATTTCCGACATGATCGGCTCCATGCCCTGGATCGCCGAGGCGTCGCGCTTCCTGGTGTTCTGCGCCGACATGCATCGGGGCCAGCGCATTGCCGAGATGCGCGGCAAGGAACACGTCAACAACACCCTGGATACCTTCATGAACGCGGCCGTGGATGCATCGCTGGCCATGATGTCCTTCATCACCGCCGCCGGGTTCAAGGGACTGGGGACCTGTCCGGTGTCGGCCGTGCGCGCCCATACGGCCGATATCTGCGAATTGCTCGGCCTTCCCAAGGGAGTTTATCCCGTGGCCGGCTTGACCGTCGGATACCCGACGGACGACGGGCGCTTTACCCTGCGCCTGCCGCCCTCGGTCGTGGTGCATCACGGCAAATATGACGATTCGGCCCTGGAGACGGAATTGAAGGCCTATGACGCGCGGCGCAACAAGCTGCAGCCGATCGCGCCGGAAAAGCAGATGCACCAGGACGATTTCGGCGTTTCCGACGACTACGGCTGGACTGAGAACACGGCCCGGCGGCTGGCCAAGCGGGAACGCGCGGATTTCGGCGCATTTATCCGATCCCACGGCTTCGATCTGGAATAGGGCGGTGGCCCGGCTGCGGTTATTTTATACCGCAGCGCAATAGGTTTGTTCCAAGCATCTTAAAAACTTAACGAAAGTTATATTGCGGCGCAGCATATCGAGCCCATATGATTGCCTGTGCTCGCTCGAAAAGGAGTTCCAGGGGGAAGACGCTTTTGCCAATCGGGCTTTAACCGGCCCAGGCTGAAAAGGAAGATCTTCCATGGCCAACGATATTAAGGATACCAAACCCGCCGGTATGGCCGTGCCCGTTCAGGATACGGCCGCGCCGCCCAGTTTTCGCAAGCTGACGGCGGCGGACGGAGACTTGCTCGCAGGCCACCTCAAGCGCCTTGAGCCCCATGATCGCCATTTGCGCTTCTGGGGTGGGGTCACAGACACCGCAATCGACGAATATTGCGCGCGGCTCGACTGGTCGGCCGCCGTGGTCGTCGGCGCCTTCATCGAAGGCGAACTGCGGGGTGTCGGTGAACTGGTACGGGTGCGTCTGATGCCGCGGATCATGGCCGAGGTCGCGTTCTCCGTCGAAGGCCCGTGGCAGAACGCAGGCGTCGGCACGGCGCTGCTGCGCCGGGTGCTGACCATCGCGCGCAACCGCTGCATCGACCGCGTGTACATGCTGTGCATGACGGAAAACCGCAAGATGCAGAAGATCGCGTCCAAGTTCGAGGCTGAACTGAGCTTCGACGAAGGCGAGGTCGAGGGACGCATCCTGCCGGCCTGGCCCAGCTACTTTTCGCTCATGGAAGAAGCGGTCGAGGACAGCAAGGCCTGGTTCCCGGCGATCTTCGATCCGGCGTCCCTGTGGCCGGGACTGATCAGCCCGCCGGATCAGCGCTAGAGCGGATTGATTCTTTGATCAAATGGGGGGCAGGAATCTGGTTCAGTTGACCTTGTGTAGCCAAAAATATTCTTGCAGAATAAGAACAAATCAAGTACATTTGGCTTGCCTGTCCGATTGACCTTGGATAGCGAACCAAGGTCACAATCTGACATGGTTTTAGCCCATCGTCGCTACGGTGGGCCCCACAAGGACCCGAATAGCCCGGGCTTTCAAAGGCCCGATACCCTATGGTGGCCACCTTGATACCCGTGCCGACAATTCTCAGTGTAGGCCAACGGCAGCACGAGAAACCGGAATTTGACGCGGGCCGCATGATGTATGTCGACTAGCTGATTGCGGGCGGATGATTCCCTCTAACGCCTGTTAAGTCGTTCTGAGGGCCGGCTTAACCGCAACCTTTTTTGGTTCTGCGGGTACCCGTGGACTTGAAAGGTTTGGTCCCATGCGGGCCGAAATTCAAGTCAGCATCCATTTGGACGTTGCCGCTGTCACCCGCTGGGTGTTGATCGCAATGATCTGGTGGACCTAGTAAGGCGGCGCGGAGAAGCTTGCTTCTCCGCGTTCCTTATTTGGATAAAAGGTTCTTGGGCGCGGCTTGGCTCGCCTCGCTAATCCTCTGCGCATTTCGGGATCAGCCATAGAGACGTTCCAACTGCGTCCCGTAGATCTGCCGAATCACGTGGCGGCGCACCTTGAGCGTCGGCGTCATTTGCTCGTTGTCGACGGTGAAGGGCTCGTCGGCGACGATGAAGCGGCGGACCTTTTCGATATTGTTGAGCTTGCTGTTGATGCGGTCCATGGCGGCGGCCAGGGCCTTGTGCAGGTCGGCGTCGCCGGCCAACTCCGACAGGCTGCCGGAAACGCCGTTGGCGACGGCCCAGTCCTTCAGCCAGTCGGTGTCGGGCACGACGAGCGCCACCAGATGCGGGCGCTTGTCGCCGTAGACCATGGCTTGGGCGAATTCCGGCTCCAGGATGATGACGCCCTCGACCCGCTGG
>TARA_R110002124_G_scaffold152901_3_pt1 | contig 17846 bp, 18 predicted proteins | sample TARA_R110002124 | Tara Oceans TARA_R110002124 (sample SAMEA4397445) | marine metagenome | biome: Polar Biome; feature: [SRF] surface water layer (ENVO:00010504); material: water (ENVO:00002006), including particulate matter (ENVO:01000060) such as... | depth 5 m | reverse complement strand
GTCTGGGTTTTTTATTTCATTAAAATTAGATCCTGAAACAAGTTCAGGATGACAAAATCAAAATTTGTTTTGAAAAAAGAAGATTGTTTTTATTTAGGGAAAATTGTAAAAAAATATAGCTTCAAAGGAGAACTCCTTGCTAAGCTAGATACAGATGAACCCGATATATATGATAATTTAGATGCTATTTTCATTGATCTAAGAGGCAATCTTATTCCTTTCTTTGTGCAATCCTCTCAATTGCATAAATCAGAATTACTACGTTTAAAATTTGAAGATGTCGATACAGAAGCTGATGCTGACGCATTAATGAAAACCGAATTGTATTTACCCTTAGACTTATTACCAAAGCTTGAAGGAAACAAATTCTATTTCCATGAGGTCATCGGTTTTACAATTAAAGATGAGAATTTTGGTGAAGTCGGCATTTTGAAAAGTATCAATGATTCTACCGCTCAATCTTTATTTGAAATTGATAGAGATGGCATCGAAATTTTAATTCCTATGAATGATGAGTTTATAGTTGAAGTAGATCGAATAAATAAAACTATTGAAGTCAACACACCTGAAGGTTTGATTGATTTATATATTGAGTAAATCTGTCATTCAGAGCACTACTGAAATCAAAATATATTTTGATTGAAAGTATTTTGCGAAGCAAATAAGAATCTCAAAATGAGATTGCCACGTCCTTCGTCCTCGCAATGACAAGAATATTATGAACAAGCCATTTCAATTTAAAGAGTTTACAATCAGCCAAGACCGTTGTGCTATGAAAATTGGCACAGATAGCGTTTTACTTGGCGCATGGACTTCCTTAAAAAATAATCCATTTTCAGTTTTAGACATTGGTGCTGGCACAGGCGTTTTAGGTCTTATGCTAGCTCAACGAAGCAATGCTGAAGCTATTGAGGCTCTAGAGATAGATGCTGAAGCTTACGAGCAATGTTCTGAGAATTTTGAAAATTCCCCTTGGGCAGATCGCTTATTTTGTTACCATGCTTCTCTTCTAGAATTTGTTGAAGAAATTGAAGATAAGTACGATCTTATCATTTGCAATCCTCCATTTTACTCAGAAGACTATAAAACTGATAATAATGCTAGAGATTTAGCACGCTTTAATGACGCGATGCCTTTTGAGCATTTAGCATATGCTGTTTCTCAATTACTGAGCGAAGACGGACTTTTTTCGGTAGTGGTTCCTTTCAAAGAAGAGAAAAACCTAATTGATTTAGGTTTTAGAGTTGGATTATTTCCAAATCGTTTAACCCAAGTAAAGGGGAATCTGGATTCTGAAATTAAGAGAAGTCTATTAGAGTTCTCTTTTAAAGAAGATGAAATAAAAAATTCCGAATTAATCATAGAAACTTCAAGGCATAAATACACTGAAGACTACATCAATCTCACCAAAGATTTTTATTTAAAAATGTAATTAGTGAGACCGCAACAGAGGTCGTGTTAAACATGTTGGTCCACCTCCACCTTTTACACTAATATCATTTCCTTTATAGGTTGTAACCTCACATCCTGCTTGTTCCAATAACTGTTTTGTTTTTGGATTTCCATCAACCATTAAGCATTTTCTTGGTGCAATTGCCAACACATTACAACCCATAGACTCAAATTCTTCATCTGGTACTTCAATAAATTTAAAATCTCTTTTAATGAGTTCATCTCTAAACTTAATTGGCATTAAAGAAGAATAAACTACTGCCAAATCTTTATCTACAGGATTTAAAATGCTCATTAAATGAAACACCTCATTTTCTCCTTTATAATGTGGTAATTCGGCAACAATAATGTCTATTCCATTAGGCTCTAATAAGGTTTTAAGTTGTGTAATCCCTTCCGTATTGGTTCTGTAGGTATATCCAACGGCCAAAGTTGTTTCATCTAACCAAGCCACATCACCACCTTCTAGAGTTCCCGGAGCTTTTATAATTCCTAGAACAGGAATATTATTTGCTCTATATATTTCTAAATGTGAATTAGGTTCATTAATTCGTCCTCCCTTTCCCATGTTACAAATAATCATTCCAAAATCTGTAGCAATTGACGCATCTCTGCAATAAATAGAGTCGATTTTTACATTCTCATTAAATGGAAAAGAATGGATTTCAATATTTTTATTGGCAAAATACGCTTCAAAAATTCTATATTCTTCCACTGAATTAATAAAATCTGGACACGATAAATAATTAAGTTCCTGCCATTGTTTTGTCAATTCATAATTAGAAACAAAAGCATTTTTTGATGATTTAATAAAAACAGATTGAAGTTTTAAATATTCTGAATGATGTGTGTATTTCATATTAATTTTTGCCTTGATTCCATTTCATAATTACATAAAATGGAATTCCTATCAATAATAATAAAAACCCATAAAATACACTTTGTTCACCTGTCCCATAAATTGCCCATAAAGAATAGGCAATTCCAAGCATACCAATAACCACTGTTTTAATCCAACTATTTATATAAATTTTTCTTTCTATAAGAACTAGTATATAAGCGGCTGCAACAAATAAATAAGGTATCAGGGCAGAGAATACTACAATTTCAGCAATAAAGGTAAATTGATCTACAAGACCATCAGATAGATTCATTAACATTATAACTGTTGTCAATGAGCTTCCGATTATTAATCCCATTGCAGGAGCTCCTTTTTTATTTAATCTACCAAATATTTTAGGAAATAAATTATCGTTAGATGCTGCCATTGGTATTTGTCCTGTAAATAACACCCACCCATTTAGGCATCCTATTGCAGAAATGGCTATCCCACCAGCTACAAAATACCCACCAAAATCTCCTCCAATTAATATTGCTGCATCTGCAAAAGGTGATGGGGAATTAGCTAAGACATCCATGGGTAATACTCCAAAAAGGACAAACGTACTTAATATATAAACGATAGCAACAATTATGGTTCCTAATAGTGTAGCCTTAGAAATTGTTTTTTCTGGGTTCTTAATATTTGCTGCAGGAATAGAAGCAGATTCAATTCCTAAAAAGGCATACAATGTTGCTGCTGCTACAACCGGAAATATTGAAAAATTACTTTCTCCGGTTAAATTGAAAGACGGAAAATTATTAATGTCAAAAAGAAATAAACCAGCAATAATCACAAACCCTAGAGGCAATAATTTTAGTATCGTAGTAATAACCTGTACTTTCCCAGACTCTTTTATACCTCTTGTATTTATCCAGGTGAAAAACCAAATAAATGACAATCCGACTAATACTCTAATTATACTATCACTTTCTAGTACCGGAAAAAAGAAACTTAGTGCACCAACAATTGTTATGGCAAGAGCAGCATTACTAACCCAAATGGATATCCAATAACCCCAAGCAACCAAGAAACCAATAAAATCCCCAAACCCAGCTTTAGAATAAGTATAAGGGCCACCACTTTTATTTCCTATTATCTTGCTAAAATTGCCAAATATTTTAGCTAAAATTAATGCTCCGACTGCTGTAAATAGCCATCCTAAAAAACTAATACTCCCATAGGGTGCAAGAATTGCTGGGAGAACAAAAATCCCTGCTCCAATCATGCCTCCGACCACATAAGATGTAGTGGTTATCAATCCAATTTTTTGCGATTTAGAATTCATTATGATGTTGTTTAAGCGATAAGTATTAATTGCGTAAATTGAAGGGCGTTTAAATATACAATAATAGATGTCGGAAAATTTCTATATAAATACAGATATTACGAAGGCGAAAACACTTCCTGCACTTTTTTATAAGTCGGAGGCGACTTTTGAGGCACTAAAAGAACTTGTTTTTTTAAAATCTTGGCAATTTATTGGTGATGAGAACTTGGTAAGACTTCCTCAATCTGTTTACCCATTTGTTTTGTTAGATTCATTCTTAACTGAGCCAATGTTATTGACTCGTAATGAAAATGAACATATAAATTGTTTAAGTAATGTTTGTACACATCGAGGCAACGTTGTGGTTTTACATCCAGGTAAATCAAAAAAACTAACCTGTATGTATCATGGGAGACGTTTTAATCTAAAAGGTGAATTTGAACACATGCCCGAATTTAATGAAGTAAAAGATTTCCCAAAACCATGTGATAATTTACATCAATTTCCATTAAGAAAATTAGGTCCATTACTATTTGCCGGATTAAATCCATCTTTCGATTTTCAACAAGTTATCGATAAAATGAATGAACGCATTGGTTTCTTACCAATTGATGAATTTATTTTGGATAATTCTATTTCTAAAGATTACCTAGTTCATGCAAATTGGGCTTTATATTGTGATAATTATTTAGAAGGCTTTCATATACCTTTTGTTCACAAAGATTTAAATTCTATTTTAGATTATGGCAGTTATAAAACCGAAACCTATGACTATTGCAATCTACAAATTGGGTACACTGATGAAGCTACTGAAGTATTTGACCTTCCTAAAAATCATATTGATTATGGTAAAAATGTGTCGGCATATTATTACTGGGTATTCCCAAATATGATGTTTAATTTTTACCCATGGGGACTTTCTGTTAATGTTGTAAAACCATTAGATATAAACAGAACTAAAGTGTCTTTCATTTCTTATGTTTACGACCCTTCCAAACTAAACAAAGGTGCAGGAAGTGCGCTTGAAAAAGTAGAACGAGAAGATGAGTTTGTTGTTGAACATGTTCAAAAAGGAGTACGTTCTTCCTTCTACAAAGCTGGACGATTTTCACCTACAAGAGAACAAGGTGTGCATCATTTTCATACTTTACTAAGTAAATTTTTAAACGCATAAATTTTACATCTAAAACGTTATAGTTTCTTTTGCTTTCTTTAAATTTGGTGCATTATAGTTTTTAATCAAAACAGATGAACCGAGCATTTATGCGAACACTATCTGACAACCATTAAAATAAATATTACCAGATGAAACCAGATTTATTTGAAGCTCCAGATTACTACAACCTTGATGAGCTTTTAACAGAAGAACATAAATTAGTTAGAGATGCCGCAAGAGAATGGGTAAAACGTGATGTATCCCCTATTATTGAAGAATACGCTCAAAAAGCAGAATTCCCAACTCAAATCGTTAAAGGATTAGCCGAGATAGGAGCTTTTGGACCATATATTCCTGAGGAATATGGAGGTGCTGGATTAGACCAAATTTCTTATGGCTTAATTATGCAAGAAATAGAACGTGGTGATTCTGGAGTAAGAAGTACAGCTTCAGTTCAGTCTTCTTTAGTGATGTACCCAATTTGGAAATATGGAAATGAAGAACAACGTCAAAAATACCTACCAAAATTAGCATCTGGTGAATGGATAGGCTCTTTTGGTTTAACAGAACCAGATCATGGCAGCAATCCAGGTGGCATGGTGACCAACTTTAAAGATATGGGAGATCATTATCTTTTAAATGGTGCTAAAATGTGGATTTCAAATTCACCATTTTGTCAAATAGCTGTTGTTTGGGCTAAAGATGAAAGTGGACGTATTCACGGATTGATTGTAGAACGCGGTATGGAAGGATTTACAACACCAGAAACACACAATAAATGGTCACTAAGAGCATCTGCTACTGGTGAACTGATTTTTGATAACGTGAAAGTGCCAAAAGAAAATTTATTACCCAACAAATCTGGTCTTGGCGCACCACTTGGATGCTTAGATTCTGCACGTTTTGGTATTGCTTGGGGAGCGATTGGAGCTGCTATGGATTGTTATGATACGGCTTTAAGATACAGTAAAGAACGAATGCAATTTGGCAAACCTATTGGACAGTTTCAATTACAACAAAAGAAACTAGCTGAGATGATTACCGAAATCACAAAAGCGCAACTATTAGCTTGGAGACTTGGTGTAATGCGAGAAGCTGGCACAGCAACCTCAGCACAAATTTCTATGGCAAAACGTAATAATGTGGATATGGCAATTAACATTGCTCGAGAAGCTAGACAAATGTTAGGTGGTATGGGAATCTCTGGTGAATACAGCATAATGCGTCATTCTATGAATCTTGAAAGTGTGATTACTTATGAAGGCACTCACGATATTCACTTATTAATTACAGGATTAGATATTACAGGCTTAAATGCTTTTAAATAGAGCCTAAGGATCATTTAATTTTCTCGCTCTAGAGAAATCGATGTGAAATAAAATTTATAAAAATGCCTCTCAATTGAGAGGCATTTTTGTTTACATTTACTTTATGTCTTCAAAAAATAGATTAGATAGAGCCTACAAAAGCGCTAAGCGTATAACATTTGATGACACTTCTAAGTTCATTTTATTTAGTGATTGCCACCGCGGAGACAACAGTTTTGCTGACGACTTTGCTAATAATCGAAATATCTATTTTCATGCTTTAGAACATTATTATTCTGAAGACTTTAGCTATTGCGAACTTGGAGACGGCGATGAATTATGGGAAAACTTATCATTTGATTCAATTTTAAACGCTCATAAAAATGTTTATATGCTCATGAAACAATTTCATGAGCAGGAACGTTTGCACATGATTTGGGGAAATCATGATATGGTGTATCGCGATCCTAAATATGTAAAAAAACACTTATCTGCTTTTTTTGATCCAAAAACCGGCAAAAATGAAGACTTATTCTGCGGTATTAAATATAATGAAGGTATTGTATTACAACATTCTGAAACAAAACAAGAGTTATTCTTAACGCATGGTCACCAAGCTGATTGGTGGAATTACCTCTTCTGGAAATGGAGTCGTTTTATGGTACGTGTGCTATGGAAACCCTTAAATGTTATGGGTATTGCAGATCCTACAAGTCCTGCAAAAAACTACAAAGAATTGATTAAAGTAGAACGTAGAACAAAAAAGTGGATAACTGAAAAAGATAATCTCATAACCGTCGTTGGCCATACACATAGACCCCGTTTTCCAGAACCTGGTGACATTGCCTTTTTTAATGATGGTAGTTGCGTACATCCAAGAAGTATTACAGGTATTGAAATTGAAAACGGTAAAATTTCTTTAATTAAATGGCAGATTGTAACTACTGAAGATGGTACGCTAAAAATAGATCGCTTTTTGTTGGAAGGGCCAACTCGTTTGATTGACTATAAGACTGAGTAAAAATTAACTGTCATTGCGAGGACAAAGGACGCGGCAATCTTTTAAATCGGAACAAAAACAAACAGATTGCTTCATTTTATTCGCAATGAAGATACACTATTAACTTTCAGGCGCCAACTCAACTTCTAAACCCTCCATTACTGAAGTCATTTGAATTTGACAACCTAAGCGAGAATTCTCTTTTACATAAAAAGCTTCTGATAACATAGCTTCTTCTTCATCTTGCATTTCTGGCAACTCAGTTTCACTCAACACATAGCATTGACAAGAAGCGCACATAGCCATGCCACCACAAACACCAATGGTACCTTCTGGAGCCAACTCGTATGAACGAACCACTTCCATTAAATTCATAGCCATATCAGTAGGTGCTTCAATTTGATGTTTTACACCTTCTCTGTCTATAATTGTTATATTTATGTCTTGTTGATCCATATATTATTTCGTAGAGATTCGCTGAGTTTACACTGAGACTGTACAGAGCAAACTTATTGTATCGCTTTTACTACAGCCTTTGGAGCTTCTTTACGAGTGCCATCAAAGCCATCTATTCCACTTACTGTTGTATATTTTAAAACATATCGTTTTCCAGGATTGATGATCTTATAGGCTGCTTGACACATCAAAGTCGCTTCATGAAAACCACAAAGAATCAACTTTAATTTACCTGGATAGGTATTCACATCACCAATGGCAAAAATACCAGGAATATTCGTTTGGTAGTCTAATGAATTATCAACTTTAATCGCATTCTTTTCTATTTCAAGTCCCCAATTTGCTATAGGTCCTAATTTGGGAGAAAGACCAAACAATGGAATAAAATGATCGCATTCAACTTCAAATTCTTTTTCTATATGCTGTGCTTGTTTTACAACAATAGCCTTTACATTTCTATCACCAACAATACCTACAACTTCAGCAGGTGTAATAAGATTTATTTTTCCTTTATTCTTTAGTTCTTGAACTTTTTCTACAGAATCTAAATGGCCTCTAAATTCATTTCGTCTATGAATCAATGTTACCTCACTCGCCACGTCACTTAAAAAAATACTCCAGTCTAAAGCCGAATCTCCACCACCTGCTATTACAACTCTTTTATCTCTATAAATTTCTGGATCTTTAATAATGTATTCTACACCTTTATCTTCAAAATCAGTAATATTATGAATCAAGGGTTTTCGTGGTTCAAAACTACCTAAACCGCCAGCTATTGCAACTACAGGCGCTTTGTGTTGTGTTCCTTTATTTGTAGTGACAATAAATGAATCGTCTTCTTGTTTTTCTATAGTTTCGGCACGCTCACCCAATGTAAAACCAGGTTCAAATTGCTTACACTGCTCAAGTAACTTGCCCGTTAAATCACCAGCTAAAATTTCTGGATAAGCAGGAATATCATAAATCGGTTTTTTAGGATAAATCTCGGAACACTGGCCACCCGGTTGTGGTAAAGCATCAATTAAATGGCACTTTAATTTTAAAAGACCTGCTTCAAAAACAGTGAAAAGACCTGTTGGACCTGCTCCAATAATAAGTATATCTGTTGTAATCATTTTATTCCTGCGAAGGCAGAAATCTATTGATTACCACCTTGTCCTTTTAACTATTAAAACCTACAAGATTTTAGAAACCTCGCAGGTTGTTTTTATTCAACTTTCTATTAAGCACAAAACTAATAATGCATTTCAATTTAAAATGTGATAAATGTCATAATAACTATTCAACATTAATAACTTTTTCGATTTGTGGAGCGTATTTTTTAATCGTCATCTCTACACCAGATTTTAAAGTCATCTGATTAACACTACAAGACGTGCAAGCTCCAACCAATTGCACCTTAACAAACTTATTATCATCTATAGATAACAAATTAATATCTCCGCCATCACTTTGCAAAAACGGACGAATTTCGTCCAATGCTTTTTCTACGTTTAATATAAGTTCTTCTGAGCTCATTTACTTTTTGTTTTTCTCACCCTAGCCCTCACAAGAGTTGAGGGAGTTAATGAATTTTACTTTTTTATTGCAGAGCATCCTGCCATTGTTGTAATTTTTATTACTTCTGTTGCTGGCAAATCTTTATTTCTATGCACCACTTGCTGTACAACTTCTCGGGTTATTGCTTCGAAAGCTTCTTCTGTTGGAGTAGCTGTTTGCAAGGCTGCTGGTCTCCCAACATCACCTGCTTCCCTAATGCTTTGTACTAATGGCACTTCACCTAAAAAAGGTACGTCTAAATCTTCAGCCAAATTTTTTGCCCCTTCCTTACCAAATATATGATATTTATTTTCTGGTAATTCTGCAGGTGTAAAATATGCCATGTTTTCTATAATCCCTAAAACTGGGACATTAATACTATCTTGTTGAAACATTGCAACACCCTTTTTAGCATCTGCTAAAGCTACATTTTGAGGTGTACTTACAACCACAGCTCCTGTAATTGGTAGTGCTTGCATAATACTTAAATGTATATCTCCGGTTCCTGGAGGTAAATCGAGTAATAAGAAATCGAGTTCGCCCCAAGCTGCATCAAAAATCATTTGATTTAATGCTTTAGAGGCCATTGGCCCTCTCCAAATTACAGCTTGATCTGGTTTAGTGAAAAATCCAATAGATAAAACTTTAACACCATAATTTTCAACAGGTTTCATTTTAGATTTTCCATCTACATTTACTGACAATGGTCGTTCTGAAGCCACATCGAACATTATAGGAATCGATGGGCCATAAATGTCTGCATCTAAAACACCAACTTTAAACCCCATTTTTGCCAATGTAACAGCCAAATTAGCTGTAATTGTAGATTTTCCAACACCGCCTTTACCCGAGGCAACAGCCACAATGTTTTGAATACCAGGAATTGACTTCCCTTTAATTTCATTTTTGGGTGGTGTTACAGGAGCATCAACTTTAATGTTAACATTTATTTTTGCCTTTTCATAGACTTCTCGATGAATGGTTTGTAAAATCTCAACTTCTGTTTTTTTACGTGCTTGAAGACTTGGGTTTTTAATCGTAATATCTACAATCACTTCATCTGCAAATGTCACTACATTAGTAACAGCTCCACTGTCCACCATGTTTTCACCTTCTCCTGGAGCTGTAATGGCTTTGAGTGCGTTTAATATATCTTGTTTGTTTAGTTTCAAAATGCTTATCTAGATTTATTCTAAATGCAAAGATACTGCTAAAAGTTTAGATTTTGAAGCGGATAAATTGAAATGATTAATGAAAGGAATTGGTTTTGCAATATTGAATTTCTACTCTAAATATTTTGCTGGATCCCAAAATATAGACTCTAAATTTTGAATTTGATTGTCTATGATTTCAATACCTTCATTTTCTAGTAACTGTTGCATCAAATTAGTGCCTTCAAAATGATGCTTACCTGTTAAAAGTCCTTTACGATTTACAACACGGTGTGCTGGAATATCCTTTCCGTGTGAACCATTCAAGGCATAACCAACAATGCGAGCACTCTTTGCCGCACCTAAATATTTTGCAATAGCACCATAACTTGTTACTCTACCAAAAGGTATTTGTCTAGCAACATTATAGACTTTTTTAAAAAAACCAAGAGTCTCGGGCTTCATTACAACTCTCTTAAAATATTAATTAAAGTTATTAGGGCAACGATTCCCGTAATAATACCAATACTATAATTCATGCTTTTTTGAGAAGTGATTTTTTTGTCTTTTATTTTATCGAAGAAAAAAATATAGACATATAGCACTACAAATGTTCCCATTGAAGCACCTGTAACATAGGTTATGATACTTGTTCGCTCAAAATTCATCCACCCAAATGAGGCAAGAGTAATAGTCATATAAGCTTGATAAGGAATAGGAAACACATTTAGCACTGAAAGTAATATACCGTGCAACAACCGTCCATGCTTACTCTTAATCTCAGTCTCAACTTTTGCTTCTTTTTGTTTAGAAGCTAACACTAAAAAATAAATGGTAATAAGAACAAAAATGACAAAGGCAACACGTTGCAAAATTTCCACAATATCGGGACGATTAGATAGATATCTTGCAAAGATAATGGCAATATAAGTTTGAGCAAAAACAACTATAGATACTCCTGTTGAAAACATTATGCCACGTCCTGCACCTTCCTTGAGACTTATTCTCGCGGCTGTCATATTGAGAAGTCCTGGAGGAATAACTCCAATTAATGCAACAAAAAGTCCAAGAAAGAAAGCGAGGGTTATGCTCAAGTTTTAATTGATTTTAAATCTAATATACGTAATTGCTTTGTTATGCTCTAAATACTGCTTTTCGTAAAAGGTTTGAATTTCGGTTACTTCTTCGGGACTCCCTTCTAATTTATATACATTATGGTTGGCATATAAAATCTCATGTCCCAACCCATGAAGCAATCCAAGGGTATAACCATGCATAAACTCACTATCTGTTTTTAGATGCATTAGCCCTTCTGGTTTCAACACTTTTTTGTAACGTTCTAAGAATTGAAGATTGGTCATTCGATGTTTTGTACGCTTATATTTTATCTGAGGATCTGGGAATGTAATCCAGATTTCATCCACTTCATTTTCTGCAAACAAGTATTCTATAAGTTCAATTTGTGTTCTTATAAAAGCGACATTGTTTATACTTTCTTCAATGGCTGTTTTAGCACCTCGCCAAAAACGAGCGCCTTTAATATCTATTCCTATAAAATTTTTATCTGGATAGCGTTTTGCTAATTCAACTGTATATTCACCTTTTCCGCAACCTAATTCTAAAACTAAAGGCTTATCATTTTTAAAAACATCAGCTCTCCATTTCCCCTTTAAAGAATAGGTTTTATTAACCAACTCATCTCTTGATGGTTGAAACACATTAGCAAAGGTTTCGTTTTCTTTAAAACGTTTGAGTTTATTTTTACTTCCCACTTGTATCTACAGTTTCTAGATAATATTAATAATTCGGTAAAATTAAGGAAACATTTTAGGTTTATCTTTGTTTCATTCAATCATGTCAAAAATAAAAAAATACTGAAACCTGATGAGCATAATAAACGCATTTTAGTTGCACCCTTAAATTGGGGCCTTGGACACGCTACGCGATGTATCCCTATTATAAATGCACTAATAGAATGCAACTTCGAACCTATTATCGCAAGTGATGGCGCTCCTCTAGAATTATTGAAAAAAGAATTTCCGCAGCTTCAAACGATAGAATTACCTTCATACAATATTAGGTATGCAAAAAAAGAAAACTGCCTTAAAATGAAGTTGTTAAAAGACTTGCCTCGCTTTTTAAAAATCATAAAAAAAGAAAAAAAACTCATAGAAGCTTTAGTTGAAACTGAGCATATATCTGGCATAATTTCCGATAATCGTTTTGGCGTAAGTCATAAAGAAGTCCCTTCAGTATTTATAACACATCAATTGCGTGTTTTAAGTGGTCTTACAACATGGTTTAGCTCTAAATTGCATCTAAAAATAATTTCAAAATTTAATGAATGCTGGGTGCCAGATCATTTGGGTACCAAAAATCTTAGTGGAGATTTAGGACATGTTGATGACTACCAGCATTTCGTAAAATATTTAGGTCCTTTATCTCGTTTTAAAAAACTAGATATAAAAATAAAATATAATCTTCTGGTACTACTCTCTGGACCAGAACCTCAACGAACATTTCTTGAAAACAAACTCTTAGAAGAATTAAGGTACTATAAAGGAAATGTACTTTTTATAAAAGGAAAGATAGAATCGCAACAGCAGAAAGAAATTAGTGGGAATATGGTTATTTATAATTTTATGACAAGTACTGAACTAGAAGTTGCTATAAATGAAAGTGATTTTGTTCTAAGCAGATCTGGTTATACCACTATAATGGATTTGGCTAAACTCGAAAAAAAAGCCTTTTTCATTCCTACACCTGGACAATTTGAACAGGAATATTTAGCAAAAAAAATGCTTGCAGAGGGTATAGCACCTTGTGCAACTCAAAATGAGTTTAATCTAAAAATGCTATCTAATGTTGAAAATTTTAGTGGCTTTATCTCTCGAGAGTACCAATTAAATTACAAGAAACTATTTAGTCTTTTCTAGAGTAAATGAAAACTCACTACCTACATCTAATTGGCTTTCTACATATATTTTTTCTTCGTGCGCTTCAATAATATGTTTTACAATAGACAAACCCAAACCTGACCCACCTTCTTTACGAGAACCACTCTTATCAACACGATAGAAACGCTCAAAAAGGCGTGGTAAGTTTTGTTTAGATATGCCTTCACCATTATCAGTAACTCTAATAATAGCTTTGTTTTTAATCAGGTTTTCTATACTAATTTCTGTAGTTCCTTTTGTTCTTCCGTATTTAATTGAGTTTACAATTAAATTAGTTAAGACTTGTTGTATTCGTTCTTTATCAGCATTTACCATTATAGGTTCTAAATAATCAATATCAAACGTTAAGGTTATATTTTTCTTTGCCGCTTTCATTTCGAAAAGATCAAATACATTTTGCACAATTTTTACAATATCAAACTTCTCTTTATTAAGACTTAGATCACCAACTTCTAATTTAGTAATCATGTCTAAATCCTTAATGATGTATGTTAAACGTTCTACACCTTTACTGGCTCTCGTAAGGTATTTATTTCTAATTTTCTCATCATCAATGGCACCATCCAAAAGTGTATCTACATAACCTTGTACAGTAAATAAAGGTGTTTTTAATTCGTGAGATACATTACCAATAAATTCTTTGCGATATTCTTCTCTAATTTTTAGAGTTTCAATTTCAATTTTCTTGTCTTTTGCATATTTGTCAATTTCACGCCTAAGAGTTCCCATATCAGTAGTAATGGGTTGCTGCCTTAAATTTGTAGATTCTAAAAGTGTAAGGTCATCATATATTTTTTTTACACGTCTATATATAAAGCGCTCTACTCTGTATTGAACAATAACGAAACACAAAGGGAAACAAATTAAAGGGAAGAAGATGACTTGCCAATTAAACGTATGATAATAGAATAAAAAAACACTTACAACGAGTGTTGTAAACATCGTTACATATAGCGATGTACATATTGCAAATATATACGTTTTTTTAAAGTTACTTTTTTGCATTAGTCTACAAACTTGTAACCAACTCCTTTTACAGTTTTAAAAGATTTGTCTCCTATTTTTTCGCGAAGTTTTCTAATATGCACATCTATAGTTCTCCCACCAACAACGACATCATTTCCCCAGACTTTATCTAAAATTTCTTCACGCTTAAACACTTTTCCAGGCTTGGTTGCTAACAAAGATAACAATTCAAACTCTTTTCTTGGCAAAGTGATTTCTACACCTTTATTTGTAATTTTATATTCTTCTTTATATATAACTAAATCACCAATCTTAACTATAGTACCTGTAGCATCTTCAACATTCTTAAGGCGTCTTAATAAAGCCTTTACCTTACTAACTAACACCTTTGGCTTAATTGGCTTTGCGATGTAATCATCTGCACCTGCATCAAAACCAGCTACTTGAGAATAATCTTCACCTCTAGCTGTTAAAAAGGTAATGATTGTTTCACTTAAATTCGATTGTTCTCTAATACGCTCACAAGCTTCGATACCATCCATTTCTGGCATCATAACATCTAGAATAATCAAATGAGGTTTGTGTTTTTTGGCTTTTTCAACTGCTTCCACACCATTTTCAGCAGTAATAACTTGATAGCCTTCATTTAATAAATTATAGCCAACAATTTCTAAAATATCTGGCTCATCATCTACCAATAATATTTTAATATCCTTCTTTTTCAATAGAAATTCAATTTTTAGTTTTGTAAATATAAAATATATCTACCTTATCTTATGATGAAATTTTAATTGGTAACAATTAGCTAACATTACATTCTAAATTGCTGAAAATTAAAACCCACTGACAATTAAAGTGTTATCTTATTGTAAAAAAGCGCATTGTTAATAAACTCTATTATAAATACTCGCAATTTGTTAGTATATTTATAGTCTAATTTTTTAAAAATCAATTATGAAAAAAATTTACTTTTTATTATTTACTTTAATGTTTGGAGCATTTTCTTTTGCACAAACGACTTTATTCCAAGACTCCTTTGAGACAGGGTCACCTGACACATTAGGAACAATGTCTGAAATGTGTACTGATGGAGCTGGAGACTTTTTTACCGTTACAGATGGAACTAACATTGGTGGTAATTATGCTGTTAGTGGTGCTGATGGTACTTTTTGGCTAGCGGCACAAGATACTGATGGAGCACCAGAATGCAACTCTGCTACACAAACTTTAGAGTATGATAACATTGACATCTCTGCTGGAACTGACATGACACTAGCATTTACAGTTGCTGAAGATGATGATGGCACTAATCAAGATTGGGATGCAGATACGCTTGTTTATTTAGAAATTGATGTTGACAACTCTGGTACTTATACTAAGATATATCAATTTGCAGCAACTGGTGGTACAAATACTGAACCAGGTGTGGACACAAATTTTGATGGTACAGCTGATGGCGCTCTATTGAGTAATCTATTTCAAGAATTTACTGCTGCAGTTCCAAATGGCAGTACATTAGATTTAAGAATTACTTTTGAAAAATTAAATGCTGGTGACGAAGATATATCAATTGATAATATTCGTGTAATTGATGGTTATGTTACATCACCTGAGATTACTATTACTTCTCCTGCAGATGCAACAGTATTTGCACCAGGCACAACAAATGTAGATGTTGAATTTTCCACTGCAAATTTAAATGGAGGAGAAACTGTTAGTATAACAGTTAATGGTAATACAACTAATAATGCTACTAGTCCTTTTTCTATCCCAACTACTGATGGAACAGCTTACGATGTTACTGTTGACTTAGTGGATGGTGGTGTTTTAGATACAGATATGATATCTTTTAGTGTAGGTAGTCTTATAACTGTTGCAGACATCACAGCTTTAAGAGCTGATGTAGTTGCTAACGGCCTAGGTAGATTTTATGAAATCACTGGAAGTTCTTTAGTAACACATACTGATGGTTTCAGAAATAGAAAATGGATACAGGACACTGATATTAGTGGTGTCCTTATTTATGATGATGCTAATGTTATCGCTACTACTTATAATGTAGGAGATTTAGTCTCTGGTTTAAGAGGAACTACGACTGATAGCAATGGTGTATTAAGATTTGTACCAACTTCCGATTCTGGAGTTATTGCATCTTCAGGAAATTCAGTTGTTCCTCAAACGGTTACTATTGCTGATTTAAATGCTTCGCCTAACGATTATGAATCTGAACTAGTAGAATTACAGAATGTAATTTTTACTGATGGTGATGGTACAGCTACATTCGCAACTGGTCAAAACTATGATGTAACAGATGGCACGAACACTATCGTTAAACGTACTGATTTCTTTGGCGCAGATTACATTGGAGAAATTATACCTTCAACTCAAGTGCCTTCTGTAGTCGCTGTTGCTGGAGAATTTAATGGTGCTGCACAGATTTATGTAAGAACTTTAAATGATTTTACGTTATCAACTAGTAACTTTGAAACTTCAAGCTTCTTATTATATCCTAATCCAACAAGTACAGGTTCTATTACTATTACTTCTGTAAGTAATGATACTATATCTGTAAAAGTTTACGATATTTTAGGAAAACAAGTTAAAAACGAAACCTTAACAAATAACACGTTAAATGTTTCTAACTTAAAATCTGGTATTTATATAATAAAAATTACACAGAATAATACTTCTACTACCAAAAAATTAGTAATTAAATAAGTATATTTTTTAATACATTATAAAGCGTTGCTTGAAAATTTCAGGCAACGCTTTTTTATTTTCCATACTTTTGTAGTATGATATCTAAAGCCGCTATTTTTAATTTAAAATCTAATGCAGAGTTCGATACTTTAGCATTAGAAATCTTTAGGTTTCAGTTTAAAAACAATGTTATATATCGCTCCTTTTGCGACTTACTTTATAAGCATCCGGCTGATGTAAAGAGCATCTTAGATATTCCATTTTTACCAATTCAGTTTTTTAAATCTCATAAAGTTTTATGTGCTGCAAACTCTGTTGAGAAAACCTTCACTAGTTCTGGCACAACAGGCAGTATTACAAGTAAACATTTAGTGACTGATATTAAACTTTATGAAGATAGTTACACTAAAGGGTTTAACCATTTCTATGGTGACATTGAAGATTATGTTGTTTTAGCTTTACTACCATCTTATTTAGAACGTGATGGCTCTTCTTTAATATATATGGCGAACGATTTAATTGTTAAATCTAAACACCCAGAAAGTGGCTTTTACCTAAACAATCTTGAAGATTTAGCCCAAAAACTACAACAACTTGAAGCTAAACAGCAAAAAACACTACTCATTGGTGTCTCTTTTGCTTTGTTAGATTTAGTTGAACAATTTCAGTTTAGTCTAAAACACACTTTGGTTATGGAAACTGGTGGTATGAAAGGCAGAAGAAAAGAAATTATTAGACGAGAGCTTCATAACATACTACAATCTGGTTTTGGAGTCACAAAAATTCATAGTGAATATGGTATGACTGAACTTTTGAGTCAGGCCTATTCTAAAGGAAATGGTGTTTTTAAATGTCCTCCTTGGATGAAAGTCTTAACACGAGATACCGAAGATGCACTTACGCTTCAGCAACCAAATAAAACTGGTGGTATTAATATTATTGACTTAGCCAATCTTAATTCATGTTCATTTATTGCAACACAAGATTTGGGAAAAGTCGATGAAAACGGTCA
>TARA_R110002124_G_scaffold38563_6_pt1 | contig 17877 bp, 11 predicted proteins | sample TARA_R110002124 | Tara Oceans TARA_R110002124 (sample SAMEA4397445) | marine metagenome | biome: Polar Biome; feature: [SRF] surface water layer (ENVO:00010504); material: water (ENVO:00002006), including particulate matter (ENVO:01000060) such as... | depth 5 m | reverse complement strand
AATATTTTTGTATTGCCATTCTCTTGTACTGAAATAATGGTTTTCTTTTAAAAGCCTTTTAAATCGTGTTCTAGTACTTTTCCAATCTATTGCAGATTTATCTGTTATTATTACACCACCAGAACTATCATGATTACATTTTATAATATGATCAACGTCTGGTAAATTTTCTGGTCTAATATCATTAGAGTTTTTAGTTTCATATAGCAATGGGATTAAATATTCCTCACCAATCTTTTCCTTTATGTAGGCTCTTACCTTGAATTTATCTGCAATTGTTGTATGTATATCCTCTCTATGATTAAGTTTTAACCAATTTATTTTTTCATTTAAAGTTTGAGGATCATCTAAATCTAGTTCATAACCCATATGCTTTTTAAAGCTATTTTTTATAATAACCTTATCTGGAATCATATTTAGGACGAATTCGTAGAGCTTATAGAATGGTCTTACGATATTATATCCAATATCTGACTTCCTATAGATATTAGATAATTTTTTCCTTAAACCATGTTTTCTTAAATCAGTACTCATTTTTATTCTATTATTTGTTATGATGATTTAAATGTGCTTAATTATTTTTTTGATATCAACCTCTCCAATTTGTTTGGCAGGGATACCAGCTAAAACGATATTATCTTGTTCAAAAGATTTATTTACAACAGCATTGGCACCAATAGCTATATTGTTTCCAATTTTAATGTTTCCATAAATCTTAGCTCCTGGTGCTATATAAACGTTATCTCCAATTTGTGGAGCTTCCTTTTCACCACCAGATGCACCAATATTTACACAAGCATGCATTCTACAATTGCTGCCAACTTTGGTACGACTATTAATAACGATAGTTCCATAATGTATAATAGATAAACCTGGTCCAAAAACATTTATAGGAATTGAAAAACCAAGTTTAATAGATGTCTTTTTGAATCTATACTTTAAGTAAAATATATAGAGTTTATTAATGCCTTTATTTTTACAATTATTGTAAAACTCTAGCTTGCGCATTCTTTTTTGGAACGTCCAAATTGGGTTAGGAGAGAAATAACGCACTATTTTCCCTTCTAAGCTTTTAGATTTTATACCAAGTGCTTTTTTGTCTTGATTAACGTATCTGATATAATCTTCTTTAGAACTTATCATGCTTCTAAATATTTGTCGTATTCAACCTCTTCTATACTCAATTTATGAATTTGATATTGAATCCACATTGCTGCAAATGTCATATAGAAAAAGGTGAAAAAGTTATGATTTGCCAGTAAAAATATTGCTAAAGAAATGGTTTGCATAATAAGATATGGTGCTTTTTTAAAAAAGATGAAACTTTTAAAGAAGAGATAGCCTATATAAATTAAAAATAAAAGAAATGGTAATATACCTGCTTCGCCTATAATCATTAAATATGTATTGTGAACACCCATAACCCGAGTCTTTCCTGAAAATGTACCATAACCGCTTCCTATTAATGGGGACTCAAAAATTTGATCGTAAAATAATGCCCAAGTTTCTGTTCTAGAATCCTCACTTATCTCTTGGCTAGAAACATTCTCATTATTTACAATGTTCTTTAATTGTTCAAAACGAGGGTTATTAAGACCAACAACTTGGTCAATGAATAACAATGTTGCAAATATTAAAAACCCAATACCAAAAATTTTTATATTTTTTATACTGATTTTCAAGGAAATAATATTTAATAGTAACCAAATTACTATAAATGTTCTAGAGAATGTAAGTAATCCCATCAATGTAAATACAAATTGCCCAATTAATTTTAAAGTCTTATTTTTTATTCCGTAAGTTATAGAGTAACCATATATAGATATAAATCCAGCTACATTTGCATTTAAATAAAATCCAGAATATCGACCAAAATCACTAGTAAAATATAAAGCTTCGACACCTATGCTTAATGCTCCTATTAAAAGAAAAACATATAATTCTGTATTGTTAACGCGTTTTGTCAATTCATAACCACCAATTATAAAAATAAAGTACTTTATAACTTCTACTATGAAAATAGTAGCAGGACGATAGAATTGTAGGCTAGAAATGAGGAAATATAATGTAGCAATGATAATCATCCACCAATTTGGTGTTGTTTTTTTTTCTAAAGCGTAATAAATAAACAACATGAAGATAGTACCATAACTAAGAGCTGTACCTATACCACCACCAAAGGCCATGAGACCAAATGAGGGCAGATTGAATAAAATCAGCGCTAAACATATGTACTTTATTATTTTCATTCTTATGTTGAGATATATACAGTTAATCTCTTTGTTTATTAATTACTTAATATGACTGTTTATTAATGATACCCATTTGGCTATCACTTTTTCGCTTACATAATTTTCTGTTGTTTCTTTAGCTTTTTTGGAAAATTGATTTTGCAATTTTTCATCATTTATTAAACCTGATAATTTATTTGTTAATTCTGCTTGGTCATTTACAGGCACTAAATAACCATTAATTCCATCATTTATCAAATCTGATGGCCCAAAATTACAATCTGTAGAAATAGATGGCAAGCCATAATGCATAGCTTCTAAAAGCGCATTAGGAAACCCTTCAGTTTTAGAGGTGAATACAAAAATTGAGGCTTCATTGTAAAACTTATGTATGTCTTTAACTTTTGATATAATTTTAACTTTTTCCGATAGATTGTAGCTTTCTATAAGCTCATTTAGTTCTTGTTTTTTAGCACCTTCTCCAATAATTTTTACCTTCCATTCTTTTGGATTAATAGCATAAAAAGCTGTTATTAATTCGTCATGACATTTGTTTTTATCTAGTCTCCCAACTGTTAAAATAATTTTTTCATGTTTTATAGTGTTAGTCCTTTGTTTAGACAATTCTGATGAAATCGGATTTGGCAATATAGTAATTTTGTAAGGTCTTATTTTTTTCTCATAAATTTTTTTTATGCCTTTAGTTTGTAATACTAAACTATTGGCTAATGGATAAACAAATCTTCGAAGTATTACCCATAACTTTGGAACCTCTTCAACTAATGGATTATTTCGCTCACTTATTATACAAGGGATGCGATTTAACTTTGCTGCAATTGTAGTGAGAATGTTTGCTGATGTTATAAAGCCGATGAGTATATCTACTTGCTCTTTTATAGCTATTTTAGAAATTCTCTTCACCAAAATATAGTTCAGCTTAAGGGAATCAAACATAGAACTTGGTTGCTGCACTTCATCTTGGCAAGAAACCACTTTTATTCTTTCATCTAAAGCATAAAAAGGCGTGGACTTAGTAAATGTAATGATGGTGATATCAAATCTTTCAACAAGTTCATTACTTAGCGTGGATATAACACGTTCTGCACCACCTGAAGAGAGTTTACCAATTACAAATCCTATTTTCTTTTTTTTATGTTCCACTTTATTTAATCAGTTTTTTTAATATCAAGTCTTTTATTCTAAAAGCAAAAACTCTAAATCCTTTAATAAATACAAATAATAAAGTGCCATAAATAGCAGTTACAATGACCGTAATTTGTAAGGCATATATAATAAAGTTTATGAAGTTAGATGATTCCCTATTATAAGCGATATAACTAGCTAAAAAATTAACCAATACGGCAGCTACAATAAATACAATGAATTCTGGTAACATACCTCGCCAATACAGCCAAACACTTTTTTTAAATCCATGTTTATAAAGAAAGTAAGGTTTCCAAATAACAACCATAAGAATAAGACTAACAAGTGTACCAAGTATAATGCCATCAATTCCCCAAATACTTCCAAAAATGTAAGATATCGTAAGATTTATTAAGGCTTCTGTTGCTGCTGCCCATGTATCTTGATAAAGTCCATATGCATTCTTAAATCGTTCTACGGTTGAGCTAATCTGGAAGATAAAGAAGTTTGCAACCAATAATAACAACGTCGTTTTCGCTAAGATATACTTCTCATCTAACCATATAGCTATCAAAGGTTCCATAGTAAAATACATGATTAAGCTAAAAAAGCCTGCAATAAAAAACTGAACAGCCATTAACTCCCAAAAGACTTTGGTGGTGTTTTTTTCATCATCTTCGGCGATTAAATTGCCTACAGCAGATCCTGTACCTGCAAAAGCCATTTTTACTAAACCACCTAATTTAGTGAATATGAGCTGGTAATTACCAAAGAAAGCAACACTTTCTAGACTTACTAATGCAGCTACAAGTATGTTATCTGTACCATTCTTAACAAAAGACCCCATTTTATGCACAAAGACTTGCTTTATCTTTTTAATGATATCTGGATATTCCTTAATTATTTCGGCCTTTTGAATTGAGTTAATAATTAACCAAGGATATTCTTGTTTTATTTTTTTACGAACTACAATACTGTAGATAATACTAAATACTAGCTCTAATATGATATATAAGTAAAAATCTTTAAAATACACTGCTACTATTGCCTGTAGTATGACTCTGATAATATTTAAGGTTTGGAAATACCCTTGAATAATATAGCCCTTTTGATCAGCACCAAATAAACTTTGATGATAGTTGGCAAAATAACTGAGTAAAGTTGAAGATAGAAGTGTGTAAAAAACAAAATAAACTAATAATAAAGAAAAAGAAGTAGTTTCAAACATCATTGGAAAGAAGAGTGATACGATGATGGCAACACCAATAATAGCAATACCTATCCTTTTATATAACACTCCAAGAAGTGCAATTATTTTATTTATTTCTTTGTGGTTTTTATCAAAAATTGGTTTGTATAATGTGAACCCAATGGCGGTTCCAATACCAAGTTCAGCTAAATTTAAAAAACCTAAAACACTTCGTAATGTGGTTTCTAAGCCAATAAATTCAGGGCCTAGATTGTCTAAGAAAAGTTTTCTAGAGAAAAACTGAACGAAAACAGAGGCAATGAAAAAGAAGACACCAACCTTCGCGTTTTTTAATGATTTTTTTACTCTAGACATTTATAATTGTTTCGCTATAAAAATAGCATTCTATTTGCAAGAATATAGATTTTACTTAATAAGTAATAAATCTAGTCCTTTTTATTGTTAATAATATAAACAGCTCACTAAGAGATATTAAAAATAATATCAATATATGGCTGCATATTTACAGGCAATACCGATTATTTTAGTTCCTGAAATAGTGTATGGGAATTATTGGTTTTATTGAGAATTATTTTACCAACAGCATATATAAATTCAAAGTTTATCAAAAATCACAAATATTGAAAACACATTTAAATAAAATAAATCTTAGTTACAATTAAAAACAACGTTTAATCAACTAAGAATTAGATTATTCGAATTACTTCATAGAACATAAATTTCGATTATTACAGTAAATTTGGCTAATGGCAAATATGAAAAAAACCAACATACATCTACTACTTTTTTTGATTAAAAACAGTATTTTACTGTCTAAAATCAATAAATGCGATTAAAAGTAGATATTTTGCGCTCAATGAAATATTTTTTAGGTCTTGATTTGTACGTTTTTATGGCAAAACGAATACTATTAGTTATTATTTTTTTATCACCTCTAGTTTTTCACGCTCAGAGCGTTACTGCATCTACTTTTGGGTTTAATACTAATGACAATAAAAAAGCACTCTACGAAGCTATAAAGAATAATGACACGATTGTAATTGACAAGCAGAATAGTAACTGGTTTGTGTCTCCATTAAAGTTTAGAAACTTAGAAAATAAGACTATTATTTTTGAAAGAGATGTGGTTCTACAAGCTAAGCCTGGTGCGTTTTTAAATACAAGTGATGCTTTATTAAAATTTATTGGTTGCAAGAACATAAAAATTTATGGAAATGGTGCTTTGCTATTAATGAATAAAGAAGAATATATAGATGGTGAGTGGAGAATGGGACTAAGTCTAATGGGTTGTAGTGATGTCTTAGTAGAGAATCTAACAATCTCTAGTTCTGGTGGTGATGGTATTTATATTGATGGTTATAAAGATATACGTTATTCTGAAAATATAATTATTGACAGTATTATCTCTACAAATAATAAAAGGCAAGGCATAAGCATTATAAGCGCCAAAAACGTCTGGGTGAAAAATTCTGTTTTTACAAAAACAAAAGGCACTTTGCCAGAAGCAGGTTTAGATATAGAACCAGACGGAGAAACAGATGTAATAATAAACGTAAATTTTGAACATTGCTCTTTTACAAATAACAATCACTCAGGGATTGTTTTGGGCTTAGACAACTTAACTGATAAGTCTGAACCTGTAAGTATAAATTTTAAAGATTGTTACTTAAGTATGAATCATGATGAATCTAATCGTTATCCGGCAGCAGAGATTATTATTTCTTCTCATCCAGAGTTCCCAGTAAAAGGAAACGTAACATTTAAGGACATTGTTATTGATGGAAGTAATTGGAGATTATTATACACCAGAAAACCAAGTAAAGGGTATCATACATCATTTAAAAACCTTACTGCTATAAATATTGGCAAGCAAAGGGATGATTTAAGTGCCATTTATTTTGAAGTTCCAGATTATTTCAAGTCATCTGGACCTGTTGGTGGGTTTTCTTTTGAAAATATGTATGTAAAGTATAACTCTACATCATCTTTTTTTACCGTGAGAGGATCTAGTTTAGGAACACTTAATGGCATTAAAAATGTTACGGGAGACGTTACCATAGTGAATCCAAATCTCACAGAGTTTATTGAGTATATTAAATATAACTCTAATAAAAATATAAATTTCGATGTCAATTTTACATTACAACAGGACTAAAGTTTTTTTTAATTCTAATTAAATTCAAATTCTTCATACCATTTACTCAAAACAAAAAGCTTCCAGATATTTGGCGTGTGTTTTTTTTTGCCACTCATGTGTTCTTCTAACATCTTTTTAAATTTTTCTACGTTTAAATTAGGAACTTTGTTTAAAAACTCGTCATTAAGCGCTGTCATAAATTCTTCTTTCAGCTCATTTCGCATCCAATTTCCTATAGGTACAGCGAATCCTCTTTTGGGTTGGTTAAATACTTCTTCAGGGATATATTCCTTTAAAATATCTCTTAATATTTTTTTCTGTCTGCCTTTTTCAAATCTAAAATGCATAGGTAGAGTCCTTGCATATTCTATAACTCTATAATCTAAAAAAGGGCTTCTTACTTCAACAGAATAAGCCATACTAGCTCTATCAACTTTTACATTACTATCATTCTCTAACCATAGTTTAATATTTAGATCAGCAGCTTTTTGAAGAAAAATATCAGACCATTTTTTGTAACCTTGATAGTGCTTCATCCAATTCTGATTTTTCTTTTTAAGAAGTAATCCTTTTCTAGAAAAAATATTCTCAATAAAGTCATTTCTGGTTTCAGTAGTTAAAGCATTTCTCACGCGATGGGAATTTAATCTAAATAATTTTAAAAGTGAGGGACGAGATAGAAATTTTCTAATAGGATAGGGTATATCAATAATCCTCTTATTTTTTTCTAGAGAATCAAAATAGGGATAGCCAATAAAACTTTCGTCACCTCCATCACCAGAAAGTGCAACTGTAACGTATTGTTTAGTTATTTTATTTAGCAATAATGAAGGTAGGGCAGAGCTGTCTGCAAATGGTTCATCATATACTTTTGTAAGTGTTGGAATTAATTTTAAGATATCTTCAGGACTACATATTGTAGTAATATGCTTAGAATCGATAATTTCTGCATATTGTTCTGCTATTTTGCTTTCATCGTACTTTGGGTCGTCAAACCCAATAGAAAAAGTGTTGATTTGAGTAGGTGAGACTTTTGCTGCAATACTCGAAACCAATGCAGAGTCTATTCCACCAGATAAAAAGGATCCTATTGGTACATCAGATTGTAATCTTATTTCAACGGCATCAATTAATAAATCATGCAATTCTTTTTTTGCTTCTTCATAAGATATGTCTTTGACTTTTACATCTTTTAAATTCCAATAATCTTTAACAATTAATTCATTGGTATTAAAATCTAACTCCATGTAGTTTCCTGGAGGAAGCTTATGTATATCTTCTGCTATTGTATATGGACTAGGAATAAACATACAGTCTAAAAAAATTGAGATAGCCTCTTTGTTTATCTTCTTATCCTTTAGTAGTGGTCTTATTTGACTGCAAATTTCTAAATCTTTATTATTCCAATAATAATAAAGCGGCTTTACTCCCAATCTATCTCTTGCAGAAAACAACTTATTTGTTGTGGCATCGTATATGCTAAAAGCAAACATGCCATTAATTTTGTCTAAAATAGCTGTTCCCCAATGTTTATAACCGATTAGAAGTACTTCGGTATCGCTTTCAGTCTTAAAATTATAATCTAATTCTAAAAGCTCTTTTTTAATAGCCTTATAGTTATATATCTCACCATTAAAGACAATAGTTAGATTTTCATGTATCATCGGTTGATTAGATCGTGAATCTAAATCTAAAATTGACAAGCGCAGATGTCCAAAGGTGAGGTTTTTAATTTTATCTATACCCATAAAATCAGGCCCTCTAAATGAAATTGAATCTAGTTTCTCTTTTATAACCTTTTCTTCAAAAGGAATATTAGTTAAGTATATACCACACATTTGGTTAGTTTTATGTAAAAAAAAGCAATTTTCTTTTAAAATCAATATCTTTCTTTTAAAAACCGTTTAAAAGAGATTCTCAGTATATAATGTGCGTTTCTTCCAAAATTTTAGAATCATTAATATTATCTGTACCATTCTAATCAAACATTTTTATTAATTTATTCTGATTTATTGTAAGAAAACACTTTTCTATGTTAAATGTCATTTTAGGACATCCATATCATGTATTTCAACGTACATATAGCATGTTTTGTCGATTATAGATTTAATCGTAATCTAATACGTACAAAATATTACATTATATCGAATAATTAAGTATTTAACCTTGTTTGTTGAAATTTATTTTTAAAATTGTTATCAAACCTATAATTATAAAGAACAATTACTTTATGAAAACCCCAAAAAAATTAACTAATATTACTTTTAGTATAGTCCTATTATTTACCCTTTTTTCAACTATAAATTCAAATGCTCAGATTCCCGCTTTTCCAGGTGCAGAAGGCTATGGAAAATATACTGTAGGAGGAAGAGGAGGCGCTATATACGAAGTTACAAATCTTAACGATAGCGGACCTGGCAGTTTTAGAGAAGCGTGTGAAGCTAGTGGTGCTAGAGTTGTAATATTTAAAGTCGGTGGTAGAATAAACCTTACTGGACCAACAATTAAAATATCTAACCCTAATATTACAATAGCAGGACAAACAGCTCCCGGTGATGGTATTATGATAACTAGAGAAGGAATAGATAGACCAGCTTTAGAAATAGATGCAGACGAAGTTATTATTAGATATATCAGGTTCAGACGTTCTACTTCGTATTCGAGTGGCAATAATTCGGATAATGTTTGGGTAAATAGCGGTAATAACTTAATGTTTGACCATTGTTCCTTTGCTTGGTCATCTGATGGTAATTTGGATATAGCCAATTATGATGGTCAACCAGGTAGACCTCCACAAGTTGAATTATCTAACATTTCTATCCAATATTGCATATTCACCAATTCTTACGGTGGTAGTAATAAAACATTTTTAGTATCAAGAGGCCCTACCAATATTAGTTGGTTTAGAAATGCTTGGTTAAGTACAGCAACAAGAAATCCGTCTGTATCAACACCTGTAAATGAAGCTCCTACTTGGGACTGTTATTACGAACATGTAAATAACTTTCATTATGATTATACAAATGGACCATCATATAGTAACAATGACCCGAGTGTAGATGCTGGAATTTATTATGTAAATGTAATAAAAAATCATGCTTTTGAAAATGGTAGTCCGTCACCAACTATTGAAAATTATCCTATTAGTAGTAGAAGATGGTTAAGGGCAGCTACTGTAGGTAATGGCATGGAGATATATGTACAAGATAACATAACTCCATATAGACCAAATGATACTTATGATGAATGGCAAATTGGACAAAATGGAGGAGGCCAAGCTAATCGAAATACCTTGATACCCGAAAATTTAAGAAGCTACACTATAAATAGCACACCAATAATAACAGATAATGTAGCCTTATGGGATGCAACTGATATTTGGGCAAATCTAAGAACTCACGTAGGTGCATCTTTACCCACTAGAGATGCAGAAGACGCTAGAGCTGTTAATGATGTTGATACTGGTGACAGTACAGAAAACAAAGTAACTAATGTTTTTCCTATAATAAATGATGGTACAGCATATACAGATTCAGATAATGACGGAATGCCAGATTTTTGGGAGATTTTAGAGTATGGAAATTTAGATAGTGATGGAGTTGTAGATACTGATGGTGATGGTTATACAGATTTAGAAGAGTTTTTAAATCAAACGGCTAATGGCCAAATTCCAGATACACCAGCTGAGAGTGTTGTGGTAACACCAAGTACAGCGACGTTAAATGTACCAGATACTATAACCTTATCAACAACGTTTACACCTATTAATACATCAAATCAGAGTGGTATTTGGACCTCTAGCGATCCTAGTATTGCGACTGTAGCTTCTAATGGTTTAGTAACTTCAGTTTCAGGAGGTAATGTAATAATTACATTTACATCTAATAGCGGAGGTTTTAGTGATACATCTGTAATTACAGTAACTAATATTGTTATTCCTTTAGATTCAGTTTCTATAAATCCAACAGATGTTACTTTAGAAGTTGGTGAGAATACAGAACTTGTTGCAACATTAGTTCCTACTAATACAACTGATGCATTAGGAACTTGGACAAGCAGTAATAATTCAATTGCGACTGTAGATGAAAATGGGTTTGTCACTGCTATTAGTGAAGGTCAAGCAGATGTTACATATACTTCAAATAATGCAGGTTTAAGTGCTAGCTCAAGTGTAACTGTAATTGATACCTTTTTTGGAACTTATCAACTTTACAATGCTGCCACAGATATTTTGATTCAAAATATCGTAGGAGATGCAGATATTAATTTAGAGACTGAAGGGAATGAAATTAACTTTAGGAGTATCCCACAAGGTGGAGATAATAATCCTAATGTAGAAAGTGTAAAAGTAGATTGGACAGGTCCATCTGCTGGTACTTGGGTAGAAAGCGGAGCTATATATGCAGGTCTTCCTAACGGTCATGTAGGCTTAAATTTCGAATCTTATATTGTTGAAGAAGGTACCTATAATTTTACAGTGACGTATTACAGTGAGAATGATGCAGGAGGAAATGTTGTTGCGATAGATAGCTTCTCATTAACTTTTTTATTCGATACCTCACTAGTAGCAAATGCTGGTATCGATCAATCTATATGCGTAGGGGAGACTACTACGCTAACTGCTACTGGTGGTACAAATTTTTTATGGAGCACAGGTGAAACAACAGCTTCCATAAATGTTATACCAACACAAACAACAACATATATAGTAACGGTTTCTAATGATCAGGGAGAAGAGGATGTAGATGATGTTACTGTTAATGTTAACGAAATTCCAACAGCAGATGCAGGTGAAGATCAAACGATTTGCGATGGTGAAACAATTGCATTGACAGCTTCTGGTGGAGCAGAGTACCTATGGAGCACAGGTGAAACAACAGCTTCAATATTAGTAAACCCTAGTGTTGAAACTATTTATAGCGTAGATGTTATTTCTAATAATTGCTCGAGTACAGATAATGTAACAGTTTTTGTAAATGAAGCACCAGATATTTTGGTTAGTGATGATATTGTAATTATTGAAGGGGAAAGTACAAACTTAATTGTAAGCGGCGCTGAAACCTACCTTTGGAATACTGGTGAAACATCTAGTACTATTTTTGTAAGCCCAACTCAAACTACAACTTATACTGTTATAGGTACAGGTACAACAAATACCTGTTCAGCTCAGGCTCAGGTTACAGTAATTGTTGAAGAGCTTTTTGAGGCTTCTGCTGGTGCAGACGAACGTGTTTGTGAAAATTACTCCTACGAAGTTGTTTTAACAGCCAATTTAGGTGATAGTTATTTATGGAATACTGGAGAAACATCTCAAAGTATAACAGTTAGTCCTTTTTCAACTTCAACTTATACAGTTACTGTGACCCAAGGAACACAAGAAGATACAGATGACGTTACAGTATATGTAGATCCCAATCCTAATGTAGTCATTGTAAACGGTGATAATATAGATATTATGGATGGAGATTTTGTTACGTTATCAGCTTCTGGTGCTAATACATATGAATGGAACAATGGAGCAACACAACCTAATATTGCTGTTAGTCCGTCGGTAACTACGACCTATGAGGTTAGAGGTTATATAGGTGATTGCTATGATGAAAAGCAGATTATTATAAACGTTATACCAGAAGTTATTGCAGATGCAGGTGAAGATGTTTTAATATGCTTAGAAGAAGTAGCAACGTTAACAGCCTCTGGTGGTGATGACTATGAATGGAGTACAGGTGAAACTACCCAAACCATACAGGTATCACCAACAGTAACAACTGAATATTCAGTTACTGTATTTAATGCCCTAGACTTTGATGAAGATTCTGTAATAGTAGAAGTAGATGCGGATTGTGAAGAAGAACAACCAGAAGTACCAATTGGAGAACCACAAGATTTTGCCTTTGATGTATTCCCAAATCCAGCTTCAGATATTGTAAATGTAAAACTTTCGGGATCAAATAGTTTAACCAATGTTTATTTATACGATATCACTGGAAAATTGATACATAGTGCTAGGATTTCTAATGAAGACCTAAGTAACTCATCAATTACACAAATTGATGTGAGCGCTCTACAAACAGGTATGTATTATATAAAGCTAGTGGATATAAGTAGAGAGATATCTAAGAAGTTAATCGTGAATTAAGTTTTTATAATTATAGAAATAAAATAAAGGCACTACTGTTTTAAACTGTAGTGCCTTTTATATTTATAGACTCAACTAAATTTAAGAATGTAAATTTTATTTTCCTATAGAGGAGTATTCAAAACCAATTTTTGTCATTTCATCTTTATCAAGAATATTTCTACCATCAAAAATGAATGCAGGTTTTTTCATATTGTCATATATTTTCTGCCAATCGTAAGCTTTAAATTCATCCCATTCTGTCATAATAGCAATGGCATGCGCATCTTTTATAGTTTCGTATGCATTATCGTGAGATTTTACAAGTTCACTATTTTCTTCTGTAGAACGTGTTTCTAAGTAATTTAAGTCTGCTTGTACTTTTTTACTAGACACTTTAGGGTCATAAACAGCAATGTTAGCACGTTCACTCAACAAGTGGTCTGCAACATAAATAGCGGCAGATTCTCTAGTATCATTTGTGTCCTTTTTAAAAGCCCATCCAAGCATTGCTATTTTCTTGCCAGAAACAGTATTATATAAAGTACTAATTAGATTGTCAGAAAAACGTCTTTTTTGATGATCATTTAAAATGATAACTTGTTCCCAATAATCTGCTACAGCATTTAAATTGTAGCTTCGAGCGATATACACTAAGTTCAATATATCTTTTTGAAAACATGAACCACCAAAACCAATAGATGCATTTAAAAACTTAGAGCCAATTCTAGAATCCATACCAATTGCTTTTGCAACTTCATTTACATTGGCCTCTGTATGCTCACATAACTCTGAAATCGCATTTATAGAAGAAATTCTTTGTGCTAAAAAAGCATTAGCTGTAAGTTTTGATAGCTCAGAAGACCAAACATTAGTTCTTAATATTCTATCATTAGAAACCCAACTTCCGTAAATATTAGCTAAGCTATCTATAGCCTTTTCAGATTCGCCACCAATTAAAACACGATCTGGATTTAATAAATCCTGGATTGCAGTTCCTTCTGCTAAAAATTCTGGGTTAGATAAGATTTCAAATTTAACATCACTTCCTGTATTGTGAAGAATACTTTTTATGGCTTGAGCAGTTCTTACAGGTAAAGTAGATTTTTCTACAACAATTTTATCAGTTGTAGCAACTTCAGCAATATTTCTAGCACATAGCTCTACATATTTTAAATCTGCAGCCATGCCTTTACCTTTACCATAGGTTTTGGTAGGTGTGTTTACTGAAATAAAAATCATTTCAGATTCATCAATCGCTTTGTCAATCTCAGTCGAAAAAAATAGATTTTTTCCTCGAGTTTCTTCAACAATTTCTGCTAATCCAGGTTCGTATATTGGTAAATTAGACACATCTTCATCATTCCAAGCTGCAATACGTTCCGCGTTAATATCTACGATAGTGACTTTTATGTTTGGATTCTTTTTTGCAATTACTGCCATAGTTGGTCCACCAACGTATCCTGCACCAATGCAACAAACCTTTGTTATGTTCATAGTTTTAAGTTTATTTGATTTGGGTTTCTTGTTTTAAATGACAACAAATTTGCACGAAATAATCTAATTCTTCTAAATTTTTATACTAACGACATGTTTTTACGATAAACTTCATACCTATAGAAAAAGAAACATAAACCATCGTTAAAATACTTTAGTATTAATTGTAATACCCTTTAAACCAATCTATAAAAGATTTCACACCAACTTTAATGGATGTGTTTGGACTATAGTCATAATCCTTTATCAACTGATCTACATCAGCCCATGTACGTTCTACATCACCTGGTTGCATTGGCAACATATTTTTAGTAGCAACTTTATCTAGATTGAACTCAATCTCTTTTATAAAATCTAATAATTTAACAGAGTTATTATTACCTATATTATAGACTTTATAATAGTTATTAGTATTTATTCTACTTTGTGGTGATTTTTCAATAATTCTAACAACCCCTTCTACAATATCATCTATATAAGTAAAATCGCGTTCCATGTTTCCATGGTTAAAAACCTTTATAGGTCTGTCGTTTACAATAGCATCTGTAAATAAGAACATTGCCATATCTGGTCGTCCCCATGGACCATAAACGGTAAAAAATCTTAACCCTGTAGTTGGTATTTTAAATAAATGACTATAGGTATGTGCCATTAATTCATTGCTTTTCTTTGTAGCTGCATAAAGACTGATTGGGTAATCTACATTATCGTCTGTAGAGAACGGTATTTTTTTGTTAAGACCGTAAACACTAGAGCTACTTGCATAAACGAGATGTTTTATATCGTTGTGTCTGCAGCATTCTAGTATGTTAAGAAAGCCTACCAAATTAGAATCTACATAAGTCTCAGGATTCTCTATACTATATCTTACACCTGCCTGTGCAGCAAGGTTACATACAATGTCAAATTTTTCTTTTTTGAATAATTTTGGAAGTTCTTCTCTATTTTCGAGATTCATTCTTACAAACGAAAAAACTTTATCTTTACTGTTACAGATTGTATTAAATACTTCAGCTTCATTTTTGTTAACTCCAAGTTCTTTTAGTCTTGAAAACTTTAAGTTAACATCGTAATAATCGTTTATATTGTCTAGACCTATAACTTGATGACCTTTAGCCAAAAGTATTTTAGACACGTAGAATCCAATAAAACCTGCAGCTCCAGTTACTAATACTTTCATATTTTTGTATTTACTATTTTAGATATTACTTCAAAGATGAAAATTTAGATTGAAATGTCTAAATTTTAAACGTAACAATTTCAATAAATTAGATATCTGTATAATTAATATCGAGGAGTGTCGCAAGTGAATCACAATTTTTTATGGTAAGCTCCATATCACGTTCTTTGTAGCTATTATCTAAATGATACACTTTACAAGAGTCTAATTCAGTATCACTCTTAGAAAAATCTACACTGCCATATTTTATTAAATTAGTAATCGTTAGAGTATCTAATTGATAATTACTAATAAAAGTTGAAGCCTTTTCAGAATAGGATAAAGGCTTGTAACTTATGTTTTTTACTGTTCTTGCACTTGGCCCATAATCGCAAGATGCATCTTTACCATTTAAAAAAAACATAAGAATAACAAGACCAATGGTAAAACCTCCAAGATAATAGCCTAAACGATGTACAAATTTCATAGTATTTCCTACCAAAGTAGGTATCTGTTATAAGTTAAACAAAAGGCAAATATACTATTAATAGCTTAAGTTTTGGTGCTTTAAAAAATTAATAAGTTGGCATCATTGTAGTCTAAGCCAAACCATTCTGCAACAGATTTGTTAGTTAATATACCGTGGTAAAAATATAACCCATTTTTTAACCCTCTATCAAATCGAAGCGCGTTTTCTATACCACCATATTCGCCAATTTCTAAGAGGTATGGAGTAAAGATATTACTAATAGATACTGAGGCAGTTCTCGAATAACGAGCAGGTATATTAGGTACACAATAATGAATTACTCCATTATAATCAAAAGTCGGATGATCGTGTGTGGTGACTTCGCTAGTTTCGAAGCAACCTCCCATATCAATGCTTACATCAATTATTACCGAACCGCTTTTCATATGATCTACCATACTTTCTGTAACTACAATTGGCGATCTATTACTACCTCTTACTGCACCAATTGCAACATCGCATCGTTTTAGTGCCTTTAAAAGGTTTTTTGGTTGCATAGTAGATGTGTAGATGGTTCTACCCAAGTTGTTTTGAAGACAGCGCAATTTAGTAATTGAGCTATCAAATACTTTTACATTAGCGCCTAAACCAATTGCAGATCTTGCAGCAAATTCGCCAACTGTACCAGCTCCTAAAATAATAACTTCGGTTGGTGGTACACCATTAATATTACCCATCATTAATCCGTTACCTCCATTTACATTAGAGAGTAGCTCAGAGGCAATTAGAATAGAAGCTGTACCTGCAATCTCACTTAAAGAGCGAACCGCTGGATAAGCACCATCTTCGTCTTTAATATATTCAAATGCTAGGGCTGTAATACGTTTTTTTGCTAAAGCTTCAAAATATGTTTTGCTTTGTGTTTTAATTTGCAACGCAGAAATTAAAATAGTTTGCGGATTAATAAGTTTTATCTCATCTAAAGATGGTGGTTCTACTTTAAGAATCATTGGGCAAGAGTACACTTTAGCTGTGTCTTTAGTGACTTCTGCACCTGCTTCACTATAATCTTTATCTATAAAATTAGATCCTTCACCTGCACCAGACTCAAGTAATACACGATGACCATTGGCAGTTAATGCAGATACAGCATCTGGTGTTAAACAGACGCGTTTTTCTTGAAAGTGTGTTTCTTTAGGAATACCTATAAAAAGTTCTCCTTTTTGTTTAAAAATCTCTAGAGTTTCTTCTTGTGGTAATAATTGGGCTTTGGTAAAGGGTGATAACGGTTTACTCATCTAGTCAGTTAATTTTATAGTAACTGCAATATAACGAAATGCTATAAATATTTACTAGAATTAATACAACTCAAATTACGAATAAAATTTCGATTCTTAAACCAGTTGTGCATTTTAATGTTTAATACGCAATTCGATTGATTTTGATAAAAACTGTAATTCTACAAGATCAGTGTAACTACTGAGAACCCATTTTACCTAGAATTTTAATGTTTAAATTGAGGAGTTATAAATTTTAACCTAAAAATACTGTTTAATCTTGCCCCAAAATGTACTTGGCTTAATCATAAACTCGGCTTCGAGTTCCTCAAGAGTTTTATCTGCATCATTTATTTTATTAAACATTTTGGCTCTAATTAGATAAATGGAAGGAACAATAATTACAAGAACGGGTAATAATACTAAAATTTGATTTTCATCAGTATATTTAAGTTCAGCATTATAACTAGTGACAATTTGAAATACGTACATTACTATTGGTACTAGTAAAGCATGATACCACCAATGACGACAGGTGAAAAACCAAATAAACACTAATACTAAAGGTAAAAGTTTACCAGTATAAACCCACATAGCATATTGTGCAGATTCCCAATATCCACTCTCATAGGTAAA
>TARA_R110002124_G_scaffold9222_9_pt1 | contig 17880 bp, 15 predicted proteins | sample TARA_R110002124 | Tara Oceans TARA_R110002124 (sample SAMEA4397445) | marine metagenome | biome: Polar Biome; feature: [SRF] surface water layer (ENVO:00010504); material: water (ENVO:00002006), including particulate matter (ENVO:01000060) such as... | depth 5 m | reverse complement strand
CTTGCGATAGAGAGTGAGGTCATCATCCAGCAGTATAATGAGGATCCGCTGGATTTCATTGTGGCGGATTACGCGGTGAATTTCCCCTTTCGCTACCAGCGGGAGGATGCCGTATTACTGGCCCCCTACAGGGGAGTCGATCCGGGTCTTGCCGACAGTGAACTGCGAACATGGGTGCAGGGCCTGTGGCGAGAGTCGGAAGCGATACAGACGTATGCTTTGCTGCTGCGCATGGCACAGAATATCAATACCATATGTACGTATCGTGTGCGCGAGGAGCCGGGCGTGCAAACCGTGCAACAAACCCTGATGAGCGGAACCGGTTCCTGTCGGGATTTTGCGTTTTTGTTCATGCAAGGCGCGCGAAGCCTCGGCCTTGCGGCCCGTTTTGTGAGTGGCTATCTACACGCACCTTACTCAACTGGCATTGGCTCCACCCATGCCTGGGCTGAAATTTACCTGCCCGGCGCCGGTTGGCTGGGCTTTGACCCTACCATTGGTGACATTGTGGGTGCAGACCATTTCCCGGTGGCCGTGGCGCATCTGCCGGAATCTGTACCCCCGGTTTCTGGCACGTTCCGGGGGGCGGCGCAATCTACGCTTGACGTCGGTGTCTGGGTGAGCCGTTGTTAGCCAGGAACCTGCAGCCGCTGCACCAGGAGCGACGAGAGTAATTGGATGTGTCTCGCCGGGCTAGAGCGTAATTTCCACGGCCGCAGCGCAGGCATTGGCCATAGCCCTTGCCTGATCCGTGGAGTCCGCGACTGCCAGCGCAACACCCATCCGACGCGAACCGGAAACCGCCGGTTTCCCGAACAGGCGCAACTGGGTATCTGCCGTTGCCAGTGCTTTTTCCAGATTGCCAAATTGCACATTGCTGCTCTCGCCCGATACCAGAATGACGCTTGAGGCACTGGGGCCGTTTTGGCGAATAGCAGGAATGGGCAGGCCCAGGATTGCCCGGGCGTGTAGTGCGAACTCGGATAAATCCTGTGACACCAGTGTTACCAGCCCGGTGTCGTGGGGGCGTGGCGACACCTCGCTGAATATGACTTCATCGCCCTTAACAAAGAACTCAACGCCAAACAGGCCTCTGCCGCCGAGTGCAGTAGTGACCTTCTCTGCCATCGCCTGTGCCGTCGACAGTGCCCTGGCTGACATTGCCTGGGGCTGCCAGGATTCTCGGTAGTCACCGGCCTCCTGCCGGTGTCCGATGGGTGCACAGAACGACGTGCCGTCGCGATGGCGGACAGTCAGTAGTGTGATTTCAAAATCGAAGTCCACAAAGCCTTCAACGATGACTTTGCCCCTGCCCGCTCGACCGCCTGCCTGTGCGTAGTCCCAGGCCTTGTCGATCTCGCTGTCGTGCGTCACCAGCGACTGCCCCTTCCCAGATGAACTCATGATGGGTTTTATGACGCAGGGAAGCCCAATGTCTTTCACGGCCTCAAGGTATTCTTCGCGAGTCTGTGCAAAGTGATAGGCGCCGGTTTGCAGCCCGAGTTCCTCCGCTGCCAGGCGCCGAATCCCCTCGCGGTTCATCGTGAGTTGCGTGGCTTTGGCGGTTGGAATGACAGTGAAGCCTTCCGTCTCCAACTCGGCCAGTGTATCTGTGGCGATCGCTTCGATCTCGGGGACGATCAGGTCCGGTTTTTCGGCCTCGATAACCGCGCGCAGAGCCGCGCCATCCAACATGTTCACGACATGGGAGCGATGGGCCACCTGCATCGCCGGTGCGTTGGCGTAGCGATCCACAGCGATCACCTCGACCCCCAACCGTTGTAATTCAATTGCAACTTCCTTGCCCAGTTCGCCTGCGCCACAAAACAGTACTTTGCTGGCGCCGGGACTGAGTGGGGTTCCCAGTGTGACAGACATCGCGTTTGCCTTTTGTTACTGCATGGAATCGCTGCGCGAGGCCCCGGCGAAGCATGATCTATCCCCGTTGTCGGGACAAATCACCACGTAGCTGTTGCGTTTGCCGCAGCCGCTGACGCCAACCGTATATTCTGCGCGCTCATACCCGAAGCGGAAAGATATCGGTTGTACGGTTTCGCTGGAGAGAAGCTCTCCTTTCACAGAGGGGCAGTTCATTTCAAAAGCGCCGCGACGCTCGGCCATATCAATGGCGGTGGGTTGCATCTGGTCGATAAAGGGAGGGCCCGAAGCGCAGGCAGACAGGAGCACCGTAACAGCGATAAAGAGCAGCGAGCGCAGATTCAACATAACAGGATCCTCATATGTATTTTGATGCAGGGGGGCAGACACTCCCCCGATCGGAACAAGTTTAATAGAAGACCAAAACGGGCGCCAAGAGTTTTTCAACGCACAGCTGTTTTACCGCTGCCTGGCCCGGTACAGCATGTAAAAGGGCAGCAGCACGACAATAGACAGTAATCCCAGCAGCAGCTGTGGGCCGAACCGGTCCAGCATGCCGTTGGCGATGCCCTGGAACACAGGGTTATAGTTTGCTGGAAGCGGCAACACATTGTTGTCGGCAGTGTATTGCCGATAGTGGCCAAGCATCTCCTGAAAACGCTCAGGCATACTCTCCTTCAGGTCGTTGGTCTCGCCAGGGTCTTTCACAATATTGTAAAGATGCCACTCGTTGTCGCCCACGGGAGGAATGTTCAGGACAATCTTGTAGTCGCCCTGGAATAGCGCGGCATTGCCACCGAGTTCATAACCGATGGTGTCGGTTGCGGAATACACCCGTTTCACCTCTCCATTGACGAGTGGCAACAGGCTGCGGCCCACTATGGGTTCAACCGGGTGGCCGCCAAATCGGCCTGTGGGCGGATTAACGCCCGTCAGATCGAGAATGGTGGGTGTTATGTCGGTGACATAAGCCAGTGCATTGGTGGGGCGGATGCTTGTCGGAATGGCGTCGCCGGCGATAATCAGCGGCACACGCATCCCGCCTTCGCCGGCGTAGAACTTGTAGAAGTTCAGCGGCGAGGCAGCGGCACTGGCAAAGCTTGGGCCGATATTGTTGAAGCTGCCTTTCAGGCCGAGCGTGTCATAGTCGTTCACATAGCCCTGGTTCCAAAGGGCGAATCGCATCGCCAGGCTGCGCGGATTGTCCCCGCCAGAGGCCTCGCTGCCATTGTCCGAGGTGAAGATAAATACCGTGTTGTCGTACTGCCCGATTTTTTTCAGATAGGCGATGAGACGCCCGATATGATGGTCCATGGCATCGATCATTCCGGCGTATACCGCCATGCGTTTGGCGTGGTAGCGCTGCTCTTCAGGCGAGTAGGCGGCCCAGTCATCGGTGGTAGACATCTCTACCATTGCGGTGTCGGGTGCAATGATCCCCAACTGTTCAGCGCGCGCCCGGCGTTGCGTGCGCAACTCGTGCCATCCGCTGTCATAGGTATCCATGTACTTGTCGGTAAACTCTTGCGGTGCCTGCACCGGTATATGCACGGCCTGGAACGGTAGGTAGGCGAAGAAGGGCTTGCCATCGCCCGCGTTCGACGAGATGAACTCGATGGTTTTATCGACCAGGAAGCGTGATGAATAAAAGTCCTCGGGCAGCTCATACTCCTCACCATCGGCAAACCAGTTGGCCTTCTCATAGATGGCGAGATAGGGCTTTTGCTCCCAGTTGTCGGCACCGGTATCGGCCATGGTCACTGTGCGCTCGAAGCCGCGGCGAAAGGGCAACTGATCAGGCTCTTTCCCCAGATGCCATTTTCCAGCCATATAGGTGTGGTATCCGGCGTCCTGCAATAAACTGGCGACAGTCACCACATTGTGACTCAGGGTGCCGCGATAGTTTTCATGTTCCGCTTGTTCCGGCGGGATAGTCTCCGGGATGTTCGGGACGCCATTGCGGTGGCTGTCAACACCGGTTAACAGCATGCCCCGAGTCGGCGCGCAACTGGCAGCTGTATGGTAGTTGGTGAAGAGGATGCCGTTGTCCGCCAGCGCGGACAGTGTCGGCGTCTCGATCTCACTGCCATACGGCGCGATATCGCTGAAGCCGAGGTCGTCGGCGATGATCAGTACGATGTTGGGGCGAGCTGCGAGTGCCATAGCGCTCCAGCATAGGCTTGCGGCCGCCATCAGCACAGGCAATACGAATGCAGCGGACCTGCGACGCAGTTGGCGCATGCTTTAGCTCTCCTGGGCGAGTCTGGAGGCGGCCAGTATCAGCACCGTGGCCATTACCACCTCGACTACAATCATCGGCAGCGCGAGAGCAGCATCGTGTACCAGCCAGGCCAGCACCCGAAATACGGCAGCAATGCCCAGCATCAGTGCAGGCGCCTGAAACCAACTTGCTTTTGCAGTGATGAGGCCAAGCATCATCATCATGCCCATGGCGAGAAAGAATGCGCCCACATCGGCGATCTGGGAGCTGAGTCCGACACCCTTCATCAGAGTCATGCCGAGTCCGGGGGCAGCTCCCGCGGGATCAACTGCCCAGCGCAGGCCCATAACCACGAAAAGCACGGCAGGTAAGGCTACCAATACACGAAATACGGTTTTCATTGAACGAGTCCTCATGATTCCTGAATACAGTCGTCCCAACGGAAACACCGGGGGACGATAGCTAACACACATTATTACCTGGGGCCCGGTATCGGCGTCCTTGCGGACTAAATGCCGTTGGCCGGAGTGAAGGTATAGAGGTTGAGGCCCAAGGTCAAAAAGCAATTTCGGCAAGTGGGGACGGACGAAAGGGTTTTGCAGCGCCGGGGTGTTACGCCAGGTGATGATGCGGCACTGTACCGGGGTCTTCATGATAGCGAACCACGCCTCCTTGAGTAATTGCGATTGCCCTGCAAGTAGCAGGTATTTATACTCTCCAGCGATAATCATACAAGACAACCGGGGTAGCAATTGATGCGCAGAGAAGGCACGCGCCAGGGCCAGAACGATGACTGAGCGCTGGTTTTTCGCCCATCTGATGAAGACCGGGGGCACGTCCTTGTTCTTTATGCTGCAGCGGCAGTTCGCGCGTCGCGAGATGTTCCCGCCTGTTTCAGATAACGATATGGTCAGTGTCGATGCGCCGGCCGCGTTAGCAGAAATGAAACGCGCTGACTCTCCATGCAGGATTATCTCCGGGCATTTCCCGCTGTCCTGTGTGGAGGAAGCCGGAGGAGCGTGGCGCACCTTCACGCTGTTGCGACACCCGTTGGATCGTGTTCTTTCAGCGCTGAAACGCCAGAGCGATCGTGATCCCAATGAAACGATGGAGACGATCTACAACAATCCCTTACGTTTTCATCTGTTGTTCGACAACCACATGGTAAAGATGCTGGGAGTGCCTCCCGATGAGATCGACGTGGGTATCTTTTCGCCGGTGCGCCCCGAGCGGCGACACCTGGATCGCGCTATGGCGGCGCTTGAGCGATGTGATGTGATTGGGGTGCAGGAGGATTTTGAAGCGCTCTGCCAGCGTCTTGAAAGTACCTTTGACTGGCATCTGGGTGAGCGATTGATGGTCAATCGTGCCAGTGAGCATGATGTACCAAGCGAACTGGTCGAGCGAATTCGTACGGATAACCAGCTTGATTTCGAGCTATACGCGCACGCTTTACAACTACTGGATATCACGGCGACAGACGAACAGGGTCGTCCGACCTCCTGAAGCAAGTGTGAATATGCCAGTCCTGATATTTCCGGGGAACAGAATTAAATGACAATGGAAGCAAGCGCAAGAATTGAGAGAATCGTCTCCGGGCCCAGGCCGTTGTCGGCGGCTGACCTGGGGCTGCTGGCAGAGCTGCGCCACGAACTCGGTGCCCGATATGTCGCGCAGGCGACGCGGAGTTTGCCTCCCGAACCAGCCGAAGACCTGTTTGCCGGCGTGAAGGGTTTGCCAGAGATATCCGGCGCGGACCTGACCGGGGCGCATGTGGCTTCAGGCCTGCGTTACCATGGGGCGCTGTGTGTGAGGAATCTTGTGGCACCGGAAGATGTCGCAAACTTGCGCTCGCTCATCGATGGCAAGGACTGGACCATCCCGCAGCAGCCCTGCGATGCCGAGGGGCATGTGCTGCCGGGCTCGGCGCCGATGAAATGTTCGGCGGCCTCTCTGCAGGGTCTGGTGGAGGCATACCAGAAGGCCGGCATGTACGACGTCATGCTGGACTATCTGGGAGAGCCCCCGGTGTTGTTATCCGAGCGATTGCTGGTGGACAGGCAAACCTTTGAAACCGGGCTCCCCTGGCATCAGGATGGCGCATTTTTTGGCGGTAATGTCGGCGGTGTAAACAGTTTCCTGGCGCTGGACACCTGTGGCGTCGACGCGGCCGGACTGCGGGTCGTGGCCCACCGTTTCGACGAGGTGTTAGGGGTCAAGGAGGGAGAGCGGGCCAATCTGGTCTACGACAATGCGCTCAAGGATGACAATGTGATCGCTTTGGCCGGCGCAGATGCCGTGGTGACTCCACTGCTGGAAGCAGGGGATGCAATTTTCATCGATGAAATGACCTTACACCGCACTGGCAGGTGCCCCAAGACGGGCCAACTGCCTCGCTCCTGGGCAATTACCTGGTTTTTTGCTCCCTCACGCTTCCCGACCCTGCGTCATCCCCTGTGGTTGGGAGCGTAACCTTTCCGCTGGTCAGCGATATGATCAGCCCCCGGATGTGGGCCAGGACAAGCAGGCCGATTGTGGGAGGGAATCAACTACCGGCAAAGCGCTATCGAGGTCGCCAGCGATCGCGTAACTGCTGTACTTGAAACGGAGGGAGCCACGACAGCGCTATACCGCTATACTGGAGAGCACTGACCGATGGCACGGTGTCACGCTGCAGCATGTATCCAGAGGAGGCTTCACGATGCTCGCCAAAATGATCTCAATGGGGTTTGATATTGCTACATTGCCTGCCCGCATGACTTTCAGGGGCGCAAAGGCCGTAGTCGATATGCCGGGCGATGTCGGGCATTTTCTACGGGAACTTCGATCTGCGTCTGACGAGGTGGCCCGGGAGGTCCAGGTAGTGTTGGATAGTGTCGAGGCGGAGATGCGTTTCAAAGCGGCACATCTCGATCCGCAGCAGAAACAACAGGCGGCAGAGTTGGCATTGGGCGCAGCGGGCCAGCACCTGAGTATGGCCGCGATCAATATCCTGCGGGCCCTGTGGCTGACATCAGAGGCCAATCGGGGTCTGGAGGAGGGTGATAAGCGGATTATCGAGCAACAGCGCTAGGCGCTGCTGCAGTCTTTCTCACGGTCGGGGGTGCAGGCGCAATGCATTCCGGTCCTGGTCGATCTCAAACCGGTAATTGCGCAACACATTCATTCCCAGCAAACCGTCAATGCCATCGCCGGACTCGTAGTCCAGGACGGCGATGTCAATGGCGCCCAGCCGTGAATTGCCCAGTGCCAGAGAAGAGACCTCGTAGACCTCACCCTGGGTCGCGCCGTTGGGTGTATTGAATAAGCGTAAACCGCGGTATCTGAAATTGGAGTGATCCATCTGCTCAAAGCTGTTCCTGGACAGAATGGTGACAGACGCGCCTGTGTCCAGCATCAGGACAACCTGGCTGCCACCGTCTATTACAGTAGGGACCAGGAAGTGATCACCGCGCCGGGTAAGCGGTATACTCTGCGCTGGCAGATCATCGCCGGTAGACGGTGTTATGCTGTTTCCCCACTGCAGGTTGAGCGCCGCTGTCCACTGCGCATCGCGTCCGTCATCCTGTTCTCTCAGTGCCAGCAGCAGATCCTGGCTGCGCTGGTTCTCGCCAATTAGCTGGTACAGCGCGGCCCGACGCAGTTCAGAATCCTTGGTCGCAAGATCGATGGCCTGCAAAAACTCGAAGAAGCCAAGCAAGGCGATCCAGTTTTTTTGTTGCGACAGTGTTTCATCTGTGGAAGTAATCAATCGAGCAACAGCCTCGGTTACGCTTATTTGTGCGCCAGGTTGAATGGCATATGTCCTGGCTATCTGCAGTGTCCTGGCGGCTTCTTCGGGCGAGCTGCATAAGCGCTGGTTCTCTGCCAGCAGCAGTAGTACCGCTATATCGTCATAGTAGGCATCCAGCCACAGGCCCACCAGTTCAACGAATGCATCGCCGTCACATTGATCCAGGCTGGCCCTCAAGTATCCTTCCAGCGTTGGCTTCAAAAGTGGCTGGTAATGTTCATCTATCCGTATCGCGTGCTCGTAGTACGTTACTGCCTGCTCAAACTCGTGTGCCAAAAGCAACTGTTCGAATACTGCTGCGTCAGGCGCTTCGGTTGTCTCTCGCGCTTTTGGCGGATCCGCTGGCTTAGTCAGGCCCTTGTCAGCAGATTCGGGAAGGTGGGTAGTGGTGATGGGCGTGCTTGTTGAGGGTGAGAGGCTGGCTGGAGACTGTAGAGGGTTAAACTGAGGGGCTGTGCCACGCAGCAACCACCCTGACACTATGCCGGTTAACAGTAGGCTTGCGTAGATAACGAGCGTCTTCATCAGCGCATTCTAGTCAGAATGTAGTGTGCAGACAAAAAGAGAGAAAGAGGTGTCTGCGCGCGACACCAAGAGTGCTTGTTGGGAGTAAACGCCCAGCGTCGGCGCGAGGTGCTACTCCATGGCGTCGTGTTGCTTGCCCTTAACCTCGCTGATCGCCACGTTCAAACTGGTGCAGGCCGCCGCAGAGGCTTGCCGTGCCTTGCGAAAGCATTGGAGCTGGCTGTCGTAACCCGCACACCAGCGGCCCTGCTGCTCTCTCACAATATGAGAAGTGGACTGATCGTCGCAGGTAACGTTGTAGATGCTGTAGAGGCCCCCGGAAGGCAGAATCCCCATCTTCACCTTGTCCATCTGCAACGCGTCTGATGCTGCTAAAACCGCGCTGGGCAGTGTCAGTGCAGCGGTAAGAAAGACTGTCAGGATGCGCATGGTGATCAATCTCGAGTTGGTGTGTTTGACCTGTATACGTTGTGCACGACAGATCAGATCAACTTGGGAGGTCCCTTTGGCGCCATTGCAGCTATCGCCCTTGTGTATCGCGCTTCAGATCTGCTTCGAGTAGTGTTGTGAGTTGGTGTGAAATTGCACCTGGCCTGCAGCGGTGTCAGCGTAAGCGTGCGCGTAGTTTCCTCATCAGTAGGCCGGGAGATCTGCGGATGCGCTTGAAAACGACCGGATGAATGCGCTGCAACGTTGCCATGTAGGTTTGATAACTTTCAAAATCTGCTTTCTTCAGCAAGGCGCGTACATCTTTCGCTGCGATGTTCCACAATCTTGCCTCAAACCAGTTTTCCAGCACTTGTTGCGGGAATATGCGACCAGCCTTGGCTGCCTGGTAGGGACCGGTAATGCAGCTAAGGTTTGCGATGCTTTGCGCCGCAGAGAGTGTTTTAGTGGCGTTGTTCCCGTGCAGGCGCCACACGGCTGCGTCTATCGCACAATAAGCAACACGGCCGGTCAGGATATACCTGTGCAGAGACTCCCAGTCGGAGCTGATAATGTCCTGACGGTAGAAGTCCAGTGAGCATGCTTTTTCTCTTTTATACAGGCAGGTGTTGTGGAACAGCGATATCCGCTCTGTAGCGAGCCGCAAGAACAGGTCGCGGCCATCCATCAGGCCTGGTAGCCCCTGGTTTTCGCTCGAGGCTTGCAGTTGGTTGTCAAGATCCTCCCTTAATCTTGCCGCGTTGGCAAATACGAGATCAATAGAGGGGTTATTGCTCGCTATTTCGATGGCATTGGAAATATAGGCGTTATCGCAAAGGTAGTCGTCTCCATCCAGGACCAGAATCCACTCACCAAACGCTAGTTCATACAGACATTTTCGGTAGTTGCCCACGCGCCCAAGGTTGTGGGGGTTGCGATTTACCAAAAGTCTTTCGTCGGCAGAAAAACGCTCCAGTACCGACGCTGTTGTGTCCGTGGAGGCATCATCAGACACGATGACACGGAGATTGCCATAGTCCTGGTCAAGTGCGCTTTGCACGGCGTGAGCTAAATGTTCAGCCTGGTTGTAGGTGGGGATAAGGATATTGACAGAGTCCATGGTCGAGTCAGGTGTCTTGTGGGGGCAGCGGTTGGTGAAACATGATGGCGTCCATCAGCGCGAGTGTGGCGGGTATAGCGATAGGCGGTGCTTCGCCGAGAAGGTGGCCAGAGAATATACAATCCGCTATCGACAAGCCAATGGTATTACCGGCGTTTACCTGAACAACGCTGTCGGGAAACGCCTGAGCCACGCGGAAATCAGTAACTCCTTGAGACAAATCAATGCGCGGTATCTACAGTGGGATAAAAATCTCGAATAATTCTAAGATGTGGTGTTGCCTGCGATATCAGTATCACTGAGGGCAGTTCGGTCACATTTAGCGCGACTAGCGCGACGCCCGATGCGGGCAGCACTTTTATTGGCTGGAGTGGTGCCTGGTCTGGCAGCGGTAGTTGTTTTGTGACGGTGGATACGGACACCGCAGTGAAGGCGACTTTTACCGAGGGTCAGCCACCTGGATGTTAAACCTCTGGGTTAGACCTCAGGCGTCGAGTGGGGCAAGTCCCCGCTCGATTGTTCTGTTGTCGCCAATGCCATCCCCCTTTTGCTATTCTGACACCGTAATGCATCCGTCATGGGCTTATTCGTCATCTCTGTGTTCGATTGCCACTGTCACGAACTGCATCAATAACCAGGGGCGTTAGTGCGCGCACAACAGGTTGCCATGGGTATAGAGATTGACAAGACCTCTTTCGCTTCATCGGATTACCAGCGGTTCAATAACGCGCTACAGGAAAACCTCGATGTACTGGAGGGTTTGCTGGCGACACCCGGTTTTGGTTCTGGCGCCGGGTCCATTGGCGCGGAACTGGAGATGTATATTGTTGATCAGCACGGTCATCCACTGCACCTCAATCAGGAGATTTGTGACGCCGCTGGGGACGCGCAATTGTCGGTGGAGTTAAACCGCTACAACCTCGAATACAATCTCACTCCCCATGCGCTTGGCGACGGCCCTTTCGCAGCTACCGAACAGGAAATTCTCACCAAGCTGGCACAGCTAGGAAAAGTGGCGGCGGAGTTTGGCGGGAGAATAGTCCCTATCGGCATCCTTCCAACCTTGCGACCGTCGGATTTTGGGGCGCACTGTATTACCGATCGCAAGCGTTACCACGCGCTGGTTAGCCAGTTGCTGCGGCGCAGTAGCCACTTCAGGATAGATATCGATGGCGAAGATCCACTGCAACTGGATATGGCTGATATTACGCTGGAGGGCGCCAATACATCCTTCCAGATTCACTATCGTGTGCTGCCTCAGCTCTTCGCCGATACCTTCAACGCCATACAGTTAGTGACTCCTCTGGCGCTGGCTGTGGGGGCCAATTCCCCGACATTGTTCGGCCATAACCTGTGGCAAGAAACGCGGATACCGCTGTTCAAGCAATCCATCGACACGCGTCAGGTTGATCGCTATACCTGGAATGAGCCGGCGCGGGTAAATTTTGGCCAGGGCTGGGTGCGGCATGGGGCGCTGGAGTTATTTGCCGAGGTGGCGCGTGTTTATCCACCGCTATTGCCAGTCTGTTCGCCGCGACCTGGTCTGAAGGAGGGCGGAGCCCCCGCACTCGCCGAGTTGCGCCTGCACCAGAGTACTGTTTGGCTGTGGAACCGGCCGGTTTATGACAGCGCCGATGGGGGGCACTTACGTATTGAGATGCGCGCGTTGCCGGCGGGCCCGACCGCGGTAGATATGGCAGCCAATGCGGCCTTCCTGATAGGCCTGGCAGAAGGGATGAGGGCAGATATCAACTCGGTACTGCCGGCGATTCCGTTTGCGATCGCCGAGTACAATTTTTATCGGGCGGCCCAGCACGGCCTTGACGCCAGGCTGGTGTGGCCCGATAACCGGCGCTCCGGCTATGAAGAGCAGGCCGTAACAGCCATTATTGAGCACCTGTTACCCACTGCCCGTGAAGGGCTTGAGTCGATTGGTATTGCTCCTGGCGAAGTTGCGCGTTACCTGGGCGTGATAGCGCATCGCCTGGAGCGGCGCCAAACCGGTGCAACCTGGCAGCGTGCGAAGCTGGCTTCGCTGAAACAATCTATGCCAATGAAAGCAGCATTGCACGGTATGCTGGAGGAATTCATTGCGCGCAGTAGAGAAAACCTACCCGTGGCAGAGTGGCAACTATGAGTCGAGTTCAGTTTATCAGGAATCCCTCAGTGACAGATGTCGGCAGTAGTGCGGAGGCGTTTCTGCGCACTCTGGAGGGCGCGGCATGCATTTTCCTGGACGGGGAAGATCGTACTCGCACACGCGCTCTGGTGACGCTGTTGCACGGGAATGAGCCCTCTGGTGTGATGGCATTGTTTCGCTGGTTGAAATCCGGCCAGCGTCCGGCTGTCAATGTGGTGTGCATTGTGGCCTCGGTCGTAGCCGCGCTGGAGCCGCCTGTGTTCAGTCATCGTATGCTGCCCAGAGCGCGGGATCTCAACCGTTGCTTCCGCGCGCCTTTTGATGATGCGCAGGGCGAACTGGCAGAGGAGATACTGGAGATCCTGCGGATGCACCATCCAGAGTCGGTGTTAGATATCCACAATACATCTGGCTCCGGCCCCTCCTTTGGTGTGTGCACGCATATGGATCGTCGGCACGATGCACTGGTGTCGCTGTTCACGCAGCGCCTGATCATATCCAATCTTGGCCTGGGTGCACTGATGGAGATCAGTGAGCACAGCTATCCAACCGTTACTATCGAAGTCGGCGGACGGCTGGATGAAGAGGCACACGAGTTGGCTTACGAGGGCTTGTGCCGTTATTTTACGGCGCCCACCGTGCTGGCCCAGGACGAAACGGACTGGGGGTTGGAGTTATTGCACGACCCGATTCGATTGGAGCTGTGCGAGCACGTGACTCTCACTTATGCCGATGCGCCTTGCGAAGCGTACGACATCACATTGAAAACGGATATCGAGCACCACAATTTCGGAAGTGTGACTGCGGATACAGTGTTGGGCTGGGCCAGAGGGCCTGCGCGCAGTTTGTTCAGGGCACTGGATGCGAGCGGAAGCTGTGCCGTTAGCCAGCTGGTGCGTATTGTAGACGGCGAGCTCTATCCCGCCCGGGCTCTGAAGTTATTCATGATTACCAACAACGCGGCTATCGCTGAATCCGATTGCCTTTTTTATGCAGTGGCGGACGATGGCTCAGCTATTTGTGCTTGAACTCCACCGCTTCGGCAATGCCGTCCGGGCCAGGGCCGATGTCCTCTTCCTTTTCCACCAGGTTTGCGGTGATAACTTTGCCGTTGAGCGTGCCGAACACCTCAACCAGCAGTCCCTCGGTAATTCTGCCCTCGGGTATATCTGACCATCCAGCATTGCTGTAGTTGAGCACAACTGTGCCCAGCGAAAATTGGCGTTCGGACAGAGCGGACACCTTGCCCTCCAGTTTCACGGCCCTGCTTGCGCTCGGTGCTGGCTTGCTCGTGCTGGTGCCCATCTATTTGTAGCAGTGATTGCGGACCGCGAATCAACACTGCACACCTGTTATCGGGCTGGTAAAGCCAATCGTCCACAGGGTTAAACGGTCTGCCCCGGCGGTGTGCAGTCGCTGGCATACCTGTACTCCTTGATTCTTCACAGTGGGAGGTTGCGATAGTAACAGGACGACTCCTCACGCATACTGGTACCTCGCGCAGGAGTTGAGAGGAGCGATGACAGACCTCGATGTATTGGAAGTGGACGCCACAGGCCTGGCGTGCCCGATGCCGTTGCTAAAAGCCAAGCGGGCGTTGAATGCGATGCAGCCGGGGCAGCGGCTGAGGGTGCTGGCGACGGACCAGGGTTCGGTGCGGGATTTTCGCGTGTTCGCCGAGCAATCGGGCCACCTGCTGCTTGAGAGCGATGAGAGCTCGGGCGTCTACACCTACCTGCTACAAAAAAGTTAGAATACCGACAAAGCCAAAGCAACCGCTGTGAATTCGGCTGTATAATCCGCCGCGCGGTTCAACACGGTTTTACAAATCTCTCGCAGGAATGACGGCTCGGGCTATTTATGCTGGAAATCTTCAAGAAATGGTACAGGCGTTACTTATCCGAGGAAGAATCGGTATTGCTGTTGGTGTTGCTGACCGTCTCGGTGGTGCTGCTGATGACGATAGGCGATATTCTCGCCCCCGTGCTTGCCGCCATCGTGTTGGCCTACCTGGCCCAGGGCCTGTCTGGTCAACTGCAGAATTTCGGGCTGCCCCAGTGGCTCGGGGTCGCGGTGTCCTACCTGGTCTTTGTCGGTATCTTTTTCGGCTTCTGTTTTGCCCTGCTGCCACTGGTCTGGCGGCAGATGCTGGGGCTGATCAGCCAGATGCCCGACATGCTGGAAAGTACGCAGCAGTTTCTCGGTGTGCTTCCCGAGCGGTATCCGCATATTCTCAGCCGACAGCAACTCGGTGAACTGATTGCTGTTACGCAGACAGAGCTGGCGGGTCTGGGCCAGGTATTGGTCAAGCAATCGCTGGCCTCTATCCCCGGCATCCTCACCGTGATGGTCTATATGATCCTGATCCCGGTACTGGTGTTTTTCTTTCTCAAGGACAAACAGCAAATCAATGACTGGGTAGCGAGCTTTCTGCCAGCGGAGCGCCCGTTACTGCGACGCATCTGGGGCGAAATGAACGAGCAATTTTCCAATTACGCCCGCGGTAAGGTGCTGGAAGTATTGATTGTCGGCTCTGTCAGTTACTGTGCGTTTGCCTGGCTGGGACTCTCGTATGCAGCCCTGTTGGCTCTGCTGGTGGGCCTGTCAGTCATCGTTCCCTATATTGGTGCCGCGCTGGTGACGCTGCCGGTGGTGATGGTCGGCTTCTTCCAGTGGGGGCTGTCGACGGAATTTTATACTCTGGTTGCTGTCTATCTGGTGATCCAGGTTCTCGATGGCAATGTACTGGTCCCCTTTTTGTTCTCGGAGGCGGTGAATCTGCATCCTGTCGCGATCATCCTGGCGGTGCTGTTCTTTGGCGGTGTCTGGGGTGTCTGGGGGGTGTTTTTCGCCATACCGTTGGCGACCCTGATCAAGGCAATTATAAACGCCTGGCCGTCCTCGGAGATGATTGAACTCCCGGGGCCAGCCAGTTAGCACCAATCCTATGGAGTGTTAGATGTCCGCATTGAATTCCCGGCATGGGTTCAGGTCCTTCTTTTACCTGCTGTTCAGCCTGCTGCTGGTCTCCTGTGTCACCACCGCACCGTCGCCGCTACAACCGGTCAAGAGTCCCAGCGATGACTACCAGTACCGGCTGCTGACACTCGACAACGAGATGGAAGTGCTGCTGATCTCCGATCCCGACACCCCGAAGGCAGCCGCCTCGCTGGATGTGCTGGTCGGCAGTAGTGACAATCCGCCGGGGCGCGCCGGGCTCGCGCATTTTCTGGAACACATGCTGTTCCTCGGTACCGACAAATACCCTGACGCGGCGGAGTACGAGCGCTTTATTACCGAGCACGGCGGTAGCCACAATGCCTACACCAGCTTCGAGAACACCAACTATTTCTTCGATATCAATGCACCGGACCTGCCGGTGGCGCTGGACCGCTTTGCACAGTTTTTCATCGCGCCGCGCTTTGAGGCCCAGTACGTCGACCGCGAAAAAAATGCGGTGGAGGCCGAGTACCAGATGGGCCTGAAAAGTGATGAGCGACGCGGGCTGGACGTGCTGCAGGAGGTTGTCAACCAGGCTCACCCCTACAGCCAGTTTACGGTGGGCTCTCTGCAGACGCTGGAAGATCGTCCGGATTCCAATATCCGGGATGAACTCGTGCAGTTCTATAACAAGTACTACTCCGCCAATATCATGCGGCTGGTGGTGCTGGGTTCGCAGTCACTGGATGAACTGGAGTCGCTGACCCGCCCCCTGTTCAGCCAGGTGCCCAATCACTCCTACCAGCGCAAGGCGATTGCAGCACCCTTGTTTGAACCAGGGGAACTGCCGCTACTGGTGAAAGTACAACCGCTGGCGACCCGGCAACAGTTGGAGGTCTCTTTCCCGGTTCCCGATTACCGCGATCAGTACCGCGTCAATCCAGGGGCCTACCTCGGTAATCTGGTCGGTCATGAGGGTGAGGGCAGTTTGCTGTCGCGCTTGAAGGCCGAGGGCCTGGCGCAGGAACTGGCGGCGGGCGATGGCCTGGCGTGGCCAGGCGGCGCTCTGTTCAGTGTCCGCATTTCGCTGACGGAAAAGGGCGCCGCGCAACCCGATCGTGTGCTGCAACTGCTGTTTGCTTATGTCGATATGTTGCGTGAGGAAGGCCCACAGCGCTGGCTCTATGATGAGCAATCACGCCTGGCTGAGTTGGCGTTCCGTTTCCGCGAACAGGCCAGCCCCATGGGCTATGTCAGCGCGCTGGCCAGCGGCATGCAGTTTTACGCGCCCGAGGATATTCTGCGTGGTCCCTACATGATGGATCGCTATGACGATGCGATCCTGGCGGAGCTGCTGGAGCAATTGCGGCCGGAAAATGCGCTGGTAACACTCAACGATGCCTCGGTGCAGGGCGAGCAACTCTCCCAGTACTATCAGGTGCCCTATTCAAAGCAGCCGCTGGATATCACGCCGTTCACTGGCAGCGACGAGGCAGCCATCGCCAAAACCCTGCATCTCCCGGCGCCGAATGAGTTTATTGCCGAGGATGTTTCGCTGGTCGAACTGCCGCCTGCGGTGCCTGCAACGCCGCAGGTTGCGCTGGAATCCGGACGCCAGAAAATCTGGTTTATGCCGGATGCTGAGTTCAGGGTGCCCAGAGGGGTTACCTATATCAATTTTCGCTCGCCCGAGGTCGGGGGCAGCGCAGAACAGGCTGTGCAGGTCGCGCTCTACGCCGCGCTGCTCAACGACCTTGTGAATGAATTTGCCTATCCCGCCCATCTGGCAGGCATGAGTTTCGATATTTACAAACACAGCCAGGGGATCAGCTTGCGGGTGAATGGCTATAACGACAAGCAGGAGCTGCTGTTGCAACGCCTGCTTGATAGCGTGGTGGATCCGGCATTCCGCCAGCAGCGCTTTGAGGATATCCGCGATGATATGATCCGCAGTCTGCAGAATTCTGTCGCCAAACGTCCCAGTAGCCAGGTCATTGAAGACCTCAATGAAGCGCTGGTGTATGGCGAGTGGGGCGAGCCGGTGCTGATCGCCGAACTGCAGAAGGCAACCTTGAGCCAGCTCGATAGTTATATTGAGGGTTTCTGGACGGGTGCTAGCGCCGAGGTGTTGATCTACGGTAATTACAACCCCGGTGAAGTGGAACAGGTGTCCGCCATGCTGGCGGATATTGTCAGCAGTGAGCCCGCGCCGCCGCTACCGGACCGTAAGGTATTGAGATTGGCGGCTGGAGAGAGCCTGTTGTACCGTGTCGATGTCCCGCATGATGACACTGTGGTTGCCTGGTACCTGCAGGGTGCGGACGATAGCTGGAAGGACAGGGCCGCGACGGCGCTGACAGCACAGATCATGTCATCGGGTTTTTTCCAGGAACTGCGCACCCAGCAGCAACTGGGGTATGTGGTAGGTGCCTACAACTACCCGAGACTGGAAGTGCCCGGGTTGCTGATGCTGGTGCAATCGCCAGTGGCTGACGCGAACACGGTGGCCGAGGCAATGCAGGCATTCATGGCGAGCGTCGAGCCGACACTGGATGAGGCGCAATTCGAGCGGCACAAAACGTCGCTGATCAGCGACATACTGCGCCCGGATAAAAACCTCAACGAGCGCGCCGAGTTTTACTGGCAGTCGATTGCGCGCAAGGAGAGTAACTTCGATAACCGAGAGTCACTGGCTGACGCCGTGCAGGCGCTCACCCTGTCGGACTGGAAAGCCTACTACCAGCAGGTGTTTCTCCAGCAGCGGCATTCATTGCAGGTGGTGGCTCCCGGCAAGCGGGGCGTGCTGCCGCAGGGCGATGCGCGCGAGTTCGACTCGG
>TARA_R110002124_G_scaffold91193_8_pt1 | contig 17893 bp, 19 predicted proteins | sample TARA_R110002124 | Tara Oceans TARA_R110002124 (sample SAMEA4397445) | marine metagenome | biome: Polar Biome; feature: [SRF] surface water layer (ENVO:00010504); material: water (ENVO:00002006), including particulate matter (ENVO:01000060) such as... | depth 5 m | reverse complement strand
TTATTGATAAAAAAACTACCTATTACTAGGCAGCTTCCCATTTAGACTTAGCTATTGATCTAACTTTTAGTCTTTTAGTAGCTAATTTTTTAACTACTCTTTTTCTTCTGGCTATCGCTTTTAACTGTCGTTTGTTCATAAATTTGTCCCTTGTTTAGTTTAGTAAATTTTAGATAGACCTATCCTGAGTACAAAAAAATATAGGTTTATCAATGGTAAGCATCACAGAACACAATGCTTATTAATTAACAATGGGCCAGAAAAGTTATTTAATGGGGTTAAGTTGTAACAGTAATGAATCAATTTCCTGCAAAATCTTTTCAGATTGAACAGTATTGATCACTTTTTTCTTATCATTTTCCTTTGCGCTTTTGTACTTCTTACGCAAAGTTGAAACGATTTGCACAAGGTCAAAAGTAGACACGGCCTGATTAACTTCATCAAAGTTATACCACGTAACGCTATCATCTGGCCGATTGAATACAGGTGCAGCACCTTTTTTCCCCTGCTTCGTCAATTTGTACCCATCAAGATCTTTATTAGCTTCAATCTTGATACTGGAAAACTTACGTACGTATTTAATGATTAATTTAATATCATTTGCACGTAATCGCTTACCATCAGTTGCGCCATTCAAGATGCGCTCTGCATAGTTGGCGTTACCAGTTTCGGCAAAGTGAGACAAGGCAAAGATCAAAAGATCCTGTATTGTATCGGATAGCTTTGTATAGCTATTGAACATTGTAGAAAGTTTAGAACTAAAATTGCTTTTATTTATCATAATGAATCCTCTTTTTATGAAGGCCCATTATCAATTAATAAGCATTGTCAGAGTGTCCGATAAGATTTCAAGAATCAAAAGAAAATCAAATAATGAAAATCTTTTTCAACCCTACATCTCATCGGTCTAACAATGTTATTTTGGATTTTTGAGGCACTTATAACTATTCGACTTGGCACACGCGCAACCTTCAATGATTACACACTAATATCGTCGAACTAATTTTCAGCAAGATACTCTCTCTTAACCTATCAGTATAGGTGGGTTCTGATCCTCACGGCCTGACCCCTTATTAATTCCGCTCCCCTTAATATGTAATCTCGCGCTAGGACAAAGAAAAATAACCAGCCCATTGCTGCGGTATCGACACTTTGCACAAGTGCCCCTTCAATTACCGGAGTTCTCATTTTTGCGCTGCTATCTTTTGAGTGCTAGGTGGTTGAGCGCCATCAACACTTTGAACGGGTGCAAATGTAACCTAGTCAGGACATAAAGAAATGAAAAACCAATGGAGTGGAATGGAGGAATAATGGAGGTTTTACCCTTCAAAATTGTTGTGATTCTAACGATACAAAGAAGGCTTTTTTAAAATTTCATAGTGTTTTGAAAATGTAAGTGATTGATTATATTGCACTTTATTTTCTAAGATTACAGAATGTCTAAAATAATATCGTTATAAATCAATAAGTTATTAGCTTCCCCCTTTTTTTATTGTTGGGGCGATTCCCGTTCTAAGACATTTTAGTGTCCTGTAGATAGTAGACTAAGGGGTGGAGTTGATAGGGTTTAGATGTGCTTTGATGAAGCCTCAAACGTGATCGAATATCACTGTAGTGCGATGATTCTGCAAAGGTTTTTCAAGTTTCAGATTAACAAAGTAAGACTTCAAAAGAGCTTCACAGCGCGTCAACAAGACTTTCAAAAATTTGGAAAGGCCTTCAAAGGTTTGAAACTTGGCACGATCACTTCGATGACTGTTGAACCTTTCAAAGGTTTGTTAGTATTCACTAACCTTTTTAAAATGCCCGTACACTTTGAAGGGTTATATGGTTATATAGCCCTATAAAGTGTAAGGTCTTTGATGGGGGGCAGGAGGCCATAGGGGGTACGGGGGGTGTGTAACTAATACTCATACATTTTCAAAAACTTTAAACCGTCAAGTAGCTACTTAACTTTAAAAGCTCTCTAATTTTGGCGGGGTTTAATAGCCACTAACCAGACAACATACCATATATGGTATATATAGATTCCTGTTGGAAAGAAGTGGTTTTAATGGCCCACTAACCGAACAACATCCTATAAGGTATATATAGCTTCTTGTTCGGTTAGTAGAATATAAGTACCAGTAATGGAATAGGAGTAGCTTGAAAAGAGTTAAATAACTTTATTCCTTAACGTTACTAGTAATAGCAATATATAAGTCTTTTAAAGAAATATATATATGTACTTAAATAAGTGTATTATTTTTGTCGGGCTTTTAAAGTCTTTTAAAGTGTAATAACTAACTTCTCTTCAATCAGACTGTTATTGTATTGTAGAGTCCATATTGAAGTTTGTCAAGAGAACTTGACATATCTCCATTATATCTCTATAATTCAAGTATGAGTAATAAAGAATTAACTACTAAACAACAATGTTTTCTAGACAACCTAGTTGAAACAGGAGGTGATCCTAAGATCGCCGCTAAAATAGCTGGGTATAGTGGTCATTCCCAGGTTGTTAAGTCTTTAAAGCGTGAGATATTAGATTTAGCTGAAGGTATTTTAGCTCAGTCTGCTCCTCAAGCTGCTTTTAAGCTTATTCAAGTAATGAACTCGGATACCCCTATACCTCAAGCTAATATGCGGTTACAAGCAGCTCAGACGATACTAGATAGAGTTGGGTTAGCTAAAACAGATAGAGTAGATGTTACTCATAAGACTGAAAATGGTATATTTATTTTACCTGCGAAGAAGGAAACAGTTATTGATGGAGAGTACAAGGAAACTTAAAGGTCGTATTCCTTTTGGATATGAGAAAGATCCTGAAGATTTAAAACTTTTACAGCCTATACCAGAACAACTAGAAGTCTTAGAAGAGATAAAAGGTATGGTTAAACAAAAGGTTTTATCTCTGCGTGAAGGCTCTTCATGGATAGAGCATAAAACAGGTAGAAGCCTTAGTTATCAGGGCTTGAAAAATCTTATTGATGGATGATTGGGAAAGTAATCCTGAAATATACCTAAAGGATGAAGAGGGTAACTTTCTTTTAAAGAAGGATGGAACCCCTAAGAAGAAAGCAGGGAGGCTAAAAGGGTCTAAAAGCCGTGGATACAATTACCACAGTAAAACTAAAGCTGAGTTAAGTGCTAAACGAGCTATTAGGGATAAACAAAAGAAGATAGCTCAAGCTGAATCTAAACTTAATTCCTATAAAAAGTCTTTAAAGAATACTAAAAATACTCTTAAAAAACTTAATAATAACGAAGCTTCAAAAATTACAACACCAGAAGAGTTGTCAAATACTCCTGCTGTGCTTCAGAAAGAAGCAAAAGAAAAGGTAATATTTTCTCCTAATAAAGGGCCACAAGAAGATTTCTTAGCGGCAGGAGAAACCGATGTATTGTATGGTGGAGCAGCAGGGGGCGGTAAGTCCTATGCTATGTTGGTTGATCCACTTAGATACGCTCATAGGCCAGCACATAGGGCTTTGATCCTAAGAAGGTCAATGCCAGAGCTACGTGAGTTAATAGATAAATCCAGGGAACTGTACCCTAAAGCCTTCCCAGGCTGTAAATACAGAGAAGTAGAAAAACTTTGGAACTTTCCTTCAGGTTCTAAAGTTGAGTTTGGGTTTCTTGAGCGGGATGCAGATGTTTATCGTTACCAAGGACAGGCATACAGTTGGATAGGTTTTGATGAGATCACCCATCTACCAACTGAGTTCTCTTGGAATTATCTGGCATCTCGACTACGGACAACAGATAAGGAAATTATACCTTATATGCGTTGTACGGCAAACCCTGGTGGGGTGGGGGCGCACTGGGTCAAGAAACGATATATTGACTCAGCCCCCCCTAACCTAAGTTTTGAAGGCACTGATGGTCTTACAAGAAAGTTTATTCCTGCTCGTCTAGAAGATAATCCTTATCTAGCTTATGACGGTAGATATGAGCAGATGTTAAAAGCTCTACCGCCTACACAACGCAGACAGCTACTAGAAGGTAATTGGGATGTTAATGAAGGCGCAGCCTTTACTGAGTTTGATACTGATTACCATGTTATACCTCCGTTTGAGATACCATTAACTTGGGACAGATTAAAAGGAATAGACTATGGCTATGCAAGTGAGTCTGCTTGTGTATGGGTTGCAATAGATCCCAGCGATAGTACATTAATAGTATATCGTGAATTATATCAAAAAAACTTGACAGGTTTAGATTTAGCCCGTAGAATATCAGAGATGGAACTTGCAGATCCATTTTCTGTATCTGGAGTTCTCGATACATCAGCCTGGAACAGGACAGGTACTACTGGCCCTACGGTTGGTGAAACCTTAGTACGTTATGGGCATAAACTGCGGAGAGCAGATAAAAATAGAATACAGGGTAAAATTCAAATACACGAATACTTAAAAATACAACCTAGTGGCAGACCAAGAGTACAAATATTTAATAGTTGCCCTAGTTTAATAAAAGAATTACAAAGTATTCCACTGGATAAATCTAACCCTGAAGATGTAGATACTAAAGCTCCAGATCATGCTTATGATGCTTTAAGGTATCTTATTATGTCTAGACCAAGGGTAAATGATCCTTTGAATCAATTAAGACATTTAAGATTAGAACAAGCTTACACACCGTCAGACAATGTATTTGGATATTAAAGGAAGTAGAACCTAAGTAGTAAAATAATAAAATAACTTAAACGAGGCAATATTAGAATGGCAAATCCAGTTTATAACGTAAGAGATACTGGGCGGAACTCAGCACGAACAGGTGATGTTAGAGAAATTGCTGATAACATAATTACTTCAATGACTTCAGTAACTACAGGTACTATTGCAGTAACTGATGATACAAATACAGATGTTTCATTTACTCAACCTGCAGATACTATTATAAGGAATCTTATTGCTATTCCTGCAGGTAATATTGTTACTGCGGGTGGTTCTGGTAATGATGTAGATTTTAGTTTAGGTACTGCTGCAGGTGGCGGTCAAATTATTGCTACGGAAGCTATCCTTGATGATGGTGGATCAGCAGTAACTTGGACAGCTAATGCACCGTTGTACATTATTCAAGATTCGCATGGGCATGGAGCTAATGCTTTTGTAGGTACTGGCGTTACTGCCGGTGTCGTAGGTGGCCCTGCTACGAGTGAAGCAATTGTAATTGCCTCTACCTTGTACTCTGCTGCTGCGCGTACACTACATGCTAGGCTTACTCCAATTGGAGCCGACTTAGCAACTGCTGCAACGACTGTTACTTATATTGTAGAGTTTTTGCACCTTGGAGCTACACCTGATCAATAGAGATTAGTTCATGGCTGAAGAAAATAGTTTAACGGCAAATGAACTCTATTTTGAGCAATCAGAAGATGAGCAAGGACTAGAGCTTACTCTAGAAGAATCTTTGCGGAATAATCTGGTTGCTCTGTTAGTAGATAGATATCAGGCGGCTGAAAGTGCTAGAGATTTAGATGAGAGTAGATGGATAACCTCTTATCAGAATTATCGTGGTCTTTATAATAAAGATGTTAAGTTTCGAGAATCTGAAAAGTCTAGAGTCTTTGTTAAAGTAACTAAGACAAAAGTTTTAGCTGCTTTTGGGCAACTTGTAGATGTAATTTTTGGAGCAAATAAGTTTCCGATAGGGATATCAGAAACTAAAATGCCAGAGGGTATATCTGAGTATGCACATTTAAATACACAGAACCCTTTGCCTGGGATTGAAACTACTACTAGAACTGAAAAAGCAGAAACTGAAAATCCTTTTGATGTAGGTTATGTAGGTGATGGACGTTCATTAAACCCAGGAGCTACTTTTAATTCTGGTAAATTTGATAATACTCCCTTAGATAAAAAGTTAGAAGAAAATCTTGTAGACGGGCCTGGAGTTTCTCCTGCAGATTTTACTATTTCTCCTGCTAAAGATTCTTCTAGAAGGATGGAAAAACTCATCCATGATCAAATAGAAGAATCTAATGGCTCTAGTGAAATTAGAAATGCTTTATTTGAATCTTCTTTATTTGGAACAGGTATTATTAAAGGCCCATTTAACTTTAATAAAACATTAAATAAATGGGATGAAGAAGACGGAGAAAGGATTTATAACCCAGTAGACGTTAGAGTTCCTCGTATAGAGTTTGTATCTATATGGGATTTCTTTCCTGATCCAAATGCAACTAACATAGATGAATGTGAGTATGTATTTCATCGTCATAAGATGAACAAAACTAAAGTACGTTCTTTAGCTAAAATGCCTTACTTTGATAAAGATGCTATTAGAGAAGCATTATCAGAAGGGCCAAATTATGAAGAAAAAGAATACGAAACTGCTCTAAAAGATAATCAACATACTGAAGAGTATGGCAGTGGAATGTTTGAAGTTGTTGAGTATTGGGGTGTCATGGATGCTGAATATGCTCGACAAGTAGGCATGGAAATATCAGAAGATGTAGATGATCTGGATGAAGTGCAGATTAATGCTTGGATGTGTAATGGAAAATTACTAAGAGCAGTTATTAATCCCTTTACACCTTTTAGATTGCCTTATCACGCATTCCCCTACGAAAGAAATCCCTATAGTTTCTTTGGTATCGGTGTAGCTGAGAACATGGATGACTCTCAAAAGATTATGAATGGTCATGCAAGAATGGCTATAGATAATCTAGCTCTTTCTGGTTCACTTGTTTTTGATGTAGATGAGACTGCTCTTGTTGGTGGTCAAACAATGGAAATATATCCAGGTAAGATATTCAGGCGACAAGCTGGAGTACCTGGGACAGCTATAAATGGATTGAAGTTTCCTAATACATCTCACGAAAACATGATGATGTTTGATAAATTTAGGCAACTTTCAGACGAACAAACAGGCATACCTAGTTACTCGCATGGCATGACAGGCGTACAGAGCATGACTCGTACTGCTTCAGGGATGTCAATGTTGCTAGGTGCTGCCTCCTTAAACATTAAAACAGTTATTAAAAACCTTGATGATTTTCTTTTGAAACCTTTGGGGGAATCTTACTTTGAATGGAATATGCAATTCTTAGATAGTGAAATAGGTGTTGAAGGTGATTTAGAAGTTAAAGCAACAGGTACGAATAGTTTAATGCAAAAAGAAGTTAGAAGTCAGAGATTGACTACTTTCTTACAAACTATCCAAAATCCTGCTGTAGCTCCTTTTATTAAGATACAAAAATTAATTACAGAATTAGCTATTAGTTTAGAGCTAGATCCTGATGAATTAATGAATGATCCTGAAGAAGCTGCATTAGCAGCTAAAATTATAGGAATGCAAAATGCTGGACAAGCAACTGGCGCGGAAGCTGGCCCCCTTGGTGAACAACAAGGAGCTATGGGAACCCCTCAAGGAGTACCTCCTGAAGCTCAAGGACTTGGAGTTACAGGTACTGGTGGGGGCAACATCGGAACAGGAAATATACCGCAGCCAGGGGAAAATGAATTTGCTGGTACGCCTAGAGCAGTTGAAGGATAGGGTGTCTGAAACTTTAGATAGGAAAGAAGAATGACTGGATCAATGCTTAAAAGAAAAAACTATGATGAAGGAAGTGAAGTTACGGTTGGTAAAAAATCTTTACAAAATATTATATCAAATTTTGATACAAGCATCGTAGCAGAGGGGGCAAAAATTGTAGCGAATATCCCCACAGACGACCGCACTCCTGAACAAATAGAAACTGTAAAAGAATATGAAAATTTTGTAATGTTTAATGATGAGCTTAACAAGTTGAATAGATCTAAAGAAGATAAATCTATGGGCGGGAGAATAAATTATCAAGAAGGTGGCTCTTTGTTAATACCACCTGAAATGGAAGCACTTGAAGCAGTTGAAGCAGATAGGCCAGTAGATACTTATCCTAATATCCCACCTGAAGAGATGGCAGAAGTTGAAGCATCACAATTACCTGATGCAGAAATGGAAGATGAGTACATGGATTTTGTAGTAAACGAATCCCTGGATAGTGAAGAACAAAATTATTTAATGAATGCTCTAGAATCAGATCCTCAACTAAGTCAAATATTTGACAAAGTTGTTACAACTGCTTCTGAGTTTACTGGTGCTGGAGAAGTAGAAGGCCCAGGAACAGGTGTATCAGACTCAATACCTGCACGATTGTCAGATGGAGAGTTTGTATTCACAAAGAAAGCTACTGATCAGATGGGTTCAGATAATCTTCAGATGATGATGGATGATGCTGAACGTGCCTTTGATGGTGGCGAAATGAGAATGCCTAAACAACGTGGTGGCATGATGTATAACCAAAAGGATGAAGATCCTCTTGCTTATGAAAAAATAGCTCAAGACGAGATTAAGAAATCTATGCTTAAAGCTAATCGTGCGCCAAGTTTATTGTTGTCATAGGTGTATTAAAAATAAGGCTACCTTGTAATAAACAAGCCCCAAATTCTTTAGACGTTTAGAATTGGCTACCTTGAAAGAAAAACAAGCCCCTTAGAAAAGGAGTAATGATGTCCGAAGCAACAGAAATTTTAGAAGAAGAGCAATCTAATCCATATAATATGAGAAAGCCCTGGCATAAACCAGATGGCAAGCGTATGCCTCAAGCAGACGAATTATATTATGATGAAGAAGAAGAACCTGCTCAAAAGGCCACCCGTTCTCAAAAGAAAGCGGCCCCTGCTTCTAAGGAAACTAACTATAAGAAAAGATACGATGATTTAAAAAAACATTATGATAATAAACTTTCTGAATTTAAAGATAGGGAACAACAGTTAATAGCTGAAGTTTCTTCTCCAGAGCCTGAGTATCAAGCTCCTAAGTCTATTGAAGAGTTAGAAAAATTCAAAAATGATTATCCTGATTTGTACGATACGGTTGAAACAGTTGCTCACCAAAGAACTGCAGAACAACTTTCTAAAGTGAATGAAAAACTTTCTGTTCTAGAAGAACGTGAAGTTGAAATTGCACAGAGGGAAGCCGAAGCAGCTTTGGAAGAACGTCATCCAGACTTTGATGCTATTCGAGGTTCAGATGATTTTCATACTTGGGCAAAGGAACAACCAGAACAAATTCAAGCTTGGGTTTATGAGAACCCAAATGATGTTTCTTTAGCTATCAAAGCTCTTGATATTTATAAGTTAGAGTCTGGACAAGGACAAAGTTCTCAAAAAAATAGTTCAAAACGTAAGCAAAGTAGAGCTTCTGCGGCTGACATGGTTTCTACAAAAACCACTAACGTAGATCCTCAACAAGCAAAAATTTGGACTGAAACTGAAATTGCGAAAATGTCCCTGGATCAGTTTGACAAATATGAAAGCGATATTCGTCAAGCCATTGATGAAGGGAGGGTTCGTAACATTTAACTTTTCTAGGAGTAATATAAAAAATGGCTTTTAACCAATCAGATGCTTTGTTTGAGCAAGGTACAGATACCAATGGTAACTTTGGTAATTCTGTAGCTGGTCAAAACAATTCGTTTTTCTTACCGAAGGTTTATTCAAAGCAAGTTCTAAACTTTTTCCGTAAAGCTTCCGTTGTTGAAGCAATTACGAATACGGATTATGCAGGTGAAATTGCTGCGTTTGGCGACACAGTAAGGATAATTAAAGAACCCGAAATTACTGTTTATCAGTATGAGCGTGGTGCAGATGTAACGCAGACTAAGTTGACTGACCAAGAAGTTAGTTTGACTGTAGATATTGCTAACGCATTTAAGTTTATTGTAGATGATATTGAAACAAATATGTCTCACGTAAACTTTCGTGATGTTGCAACTTCTTCTGCTGCTTATGCTCTCCGTGATGCTTTTGATGCAGGTGTTATTGCAACTATGATCGCTGGAGTATCAGCATCTAGCCCGAATCATATTTTGGGTTCAGATAATGCTACTGATCTTGCGTCTGGTACTTTTGATGGTACTGGTAACCTTGATATAGGTTTTGGATCAAACGAACATGATCCTATCGATGTTCTTGGACATATGGCTCGTCTTCTTGATGAGCAGAATGTTCCTGAAGAAGGTCGTTGGTTCGTGGCAAGTCCTGAGTTCTATGAAGTTTTGGCTTCTAGTTCTTCTAAGCTCTTGTCCGTTGATTACAATGCAGGACAAGGATCTATACGAAATGGTCTAGTATCTTCTGGTCTGTTGCGTGGATTTAATATGTATAAAACTAACAACATTGCAGCGACTACTAATGCCGCTGGTCAATGTCTTGCTGGTCATATGTCATCTACAGCTACAGCTCAAACGATTACTAGCACTGAAGTAATTCGTGATCCTGATAGCTTTGGTGACATTGTACGTGGACTTCATGTCTATGGTGCAAAGGTTCTCCGTGGTGAAGCGTTGGTTTCTGCCTTCTATGGTATAGACTAACTTTAAGGTTGGGGGGTCGTTTTACGGCCCTCCTTTCTTTTAAGGAATAAAGATGCCTCAGATAGGTTCTAATGAAAATCCTGTAATGTTTCGTAAAGCGATTGTTAGTAAAGATAGTCGATTTAGGAAAGGTTTTGATAAGAAAAAGTACGATGAAAATTACGATAAGATTTTTAGAAACACTTCTGAATTTGAATCCTGTCGTAATAAAAGTAAAACTTTTGAAAGTGATCAGGATTAATTACTTATGAAAAAAATGATGTATGGTGGTAGAGCCATGTATGGTCATGGGGGTGTGTATAAAAATGTACAAGCAATGGAACGTCATTGTGCTGGTAAATCTGCTATGTCAAATTCTAAAAGTTCTAAAGGTAAAACAGGAGTTTTAGCAATTTCTATACAGGTAGCAAAATAAAGTTCCTTTTCTAAAGGATTATTTTCACAAATAGATAACTAGTAGACCATTATGGCTGAAACATTTCTTAATTTATCAAATGAGCTTTTAAGAGAACTTAATGAAGTTTCTTTAACTAGCACTACATTCTCATCAGCTATTGGTGTTCAAGCTCACGTTAAAGATTCTGTTAATAGAGCTTATCTTGATATTGTAAATGAAGAACCTCAATGGCCTTTTCTTGCTACAGGACTTAGCGGTGCTACAGACCCTATGTATGGCAATGTGTATGTAGAAACAGTTGCTGGTACAAGATGGTATTTACTTAAAAGTGATAGCTCTAGTTTAACTACTGATTACAGTTATATAGATTGGGACAATTTTCTTTTAACTACAGTAGGCGTATCAGGAGAATCTGCTCCACATACAATTCGTAATTTAAGATTTACAACCACAGAAGAATGGAAAGACTACTTTAGAATATCTCAGAATAAAGATGACTCAGATAGTCAAAACTATGGAGTTCCTTCCAGGGTTATAAAAAGTCCTGACAATAGAAAATTTGGATTAAGTCCAATACCAGATCAAGTGTACCGTATTTGGTTTTATGCTTATGATTTACCCACTGAACTTTCAGCGCATGGAGATCAAATAGTATTTCCTAATATTTATAAGCCCGTTCTTTTGGCTAGAGCTAGGTACTATGTACATCAATTTAAAGAAAATCCTCAAGCATCTGCTTTTGCATTAGATGATTATCGTAGAGGATTAAAATTAATGAAACTTCATCTTTTAGAACCTACGCCAGGTTACTTTAAAGATGACAGAATAAGGTTCGTTTAGTGTCTCAGCCTTTTGCCTTAGCATGTCGAGGTGGTTTAAATGTTAATTTAAATCAACTTGAAATAATGGGTCAACCTGGATTAGCTACAGAGTTATTAAACTTTGAAGTAGATCCTGATGGTGGTTATAGGCGTATTAGTGGTTTTACTTTATTCGGTGGAGGTTCTTCTGTAAGACCCAACTCTAGTAATAAAATACTTGGTTTGGCTGTATATGCAGATGGCTTAATTGCTTGTTCAGGCACAGGTATATTTTTTAGTCAGGACGGAACTAGTTGGCTACAAATAAATAAAGGTAGTGTAGCAGGAGGCGGTGATAATTTTAGTACATTCAGTGGTCGTTCTAATGATGCACGAACTAGCCAAGGACAATGTAGCTTTGCATTATTTGAAGGTACATCTGACTATGGTGAAATGTTAATCTGTGATGGAGCTAACAAACCTTTCTTTTTTAAAATGACAGGTACAGGAGCTTTAGCAGATAGAACTTTCTTTGCAGGTGAAATAACAGTAGACAGCACTACAGCCCCTACTGTTGGAGTAATACATGAGAATCATTTTGTTGTTGGTGGTGCTACTACTGCTAAGAACAAAATATTTTTTAGTGCTACTCTTGATCCAGAGTCATTTAGTGGAACAGGTTCAGGAAGTATACAACTAACAGATGCTATTGTAGGTTTAGCAAGTTTTCGTAGTGATTTAATTATATTCTGTAAAAATAGTATTTTTAAATTAATTAATATTAGTGACAGCAATAATATTGCAGTTGTACCTATTACACAAAATGTTGGTTGTTTAGATGGTAATAGTATTCAAGAAATAGGAGGTGATCTTTTATTTCTTAGCCCTGATGGTATTCGTACTGTAGCAGGTACAGCAAGAATTGGTGACGTAGAGTTAAGCTCTGTCAGTAGACAAATACAAAAATTAACAACTCTTATTGCTAATGGTATAAATAATTTTGTTATTACTAGTGGGATACTACGCAGTAAATCTCAATATCGTTTGTTCTACACTAATACAAGTCAAAGCTCTGCAATTTCAAAAGGCATTATAGGAACACTTACTCCTAATGGGTTTGAGTGGTCTGAAACAAAAGGAATACAAGCTACTGGATTTGCAGCAGGTCTAGATAAAGATGGCGTAGAACAATTATATCATGGGGATAATGCAGGTTATATTTATAACCATGATACAGGAAATGTATTTAATCCTGCAGGGAGTGCCTCTAATGTAGAAGCACAATACTACACACCTGATTTAGATTTTGGAGACATTGGTACAAGAAAAACTATTAAGTACATTAAAATATCAGTAACTCCTGAAGGAACTATTCAACCAGAGTTAAACGTAAAATATGATTTTGAAAGTACAACTACTCCACAACCTCCTGTCTATATTCTAGATAGTATACCTTTACCTGCTACTTTTGGAAGTTCTGTATTTGGAGTAGGTGTATTTGGAGCAGCAGAGAATCCATTAGTTAGACAAACAGTAGAAGGAACAGGTAATACGGTAGCACTTAGAATTAAAAGTGACGATCAAAACTCTCCTTACTCAGTTAATGGGTTTTATATAGATTATATGCCAGCAAGTAGGAAATAAAATAAATGGCTTACTCATACACAAGACAAAGTACAATCTCTGATGGGGATACAATTACAGCATCATTATTTAATAATGAATATAATCAATTATTAAATGCTTTTGCTTACTCTTCTAGTGATGCTTCTGTCACAGGACACAGACATGATGGGTCTGCAGCACAAGGTGGTAGTGTTGCTAAAATTGGTGACCTTGATTTTTTAAATAAAATTGAAGCTGATAGCACTAATAATAGATGGGGATTTTATGTTCAAGTATCCTCAAGTTCTGTAGAGCAAATAAGAGTACAAGACGGAGCTATTGTACCTGTTACAGATAATGATATTGATTTAGGTACAAGCTCACTAGAGTTTAAAGATCTCTATATTGATGGTACTGCGTATGTAGATGCTATTAACTTTAATGGTACAGCAATTAGTTCTACTGCTGCAGAGTTAAATATTCTAGATGGAGTTACCTCTACTGCTGCTGAACTTAATATCCTTGATGGAGTAACTAGTACAGCCGCAGAACTTAATATTCTAGATGGTGTTACAGCTAGTGCTGCCGACATTAATTTAATTGATGGTATTACTAATGGTACTGTAATTGCCAGTAAAGTAATTATTACTGATGCTAATAAAGATATTAGTGGCGGTAGAAATATTACCATTAGTGGTGAGTTAGATGCAGCTACTTTAGATATTTCAGGTGATGCTGACATTGATGGTACTTTAGAAGCAGACGCGATTACCATAGCAGGTGTTACTCTTGCGGAGACTATTTCTGATACTGTAGGTGCAATGGTAGGCAGTAATACTGAGACAGGTATTTCTGTTACTTATGATGATAGTGACAATACATTAGATTTTGTAATTGGTGCTGGCGTAATTGTAAGTTCTATGCTCGATACTAATATTGATATATCAGGCGTAGCAACTGCTTCTACATTTGAACCAGATGGAGATACGGCTGCAGGAGATAATGCTGCAATAGGTTATACAGCAGCAGAAGGACTTATCCTTACTGGGCAAGGTTCAACAAGTGATGTAACTATTAAGAATGATGCTGACGCAGCAGTTATATCAATACCTACAGGAACTACCAATGTAACAATAGCAGGTGATCTTACTATCTCAGGTGATGATTTAGTAATGGGAACCAATACAGCAGGACATATTTTAGTTGCAGATGGTACTAACTTTAATCCTGTAGCAGTTGGAGATCTTTCTGAGATATCTACAGTAGCTGCTGATGATGTGTTTTTAGCAGTAGATACGTCAGGAGGTGGTTTAAAGAAAATAACTAGAAGTACAATAACAGCAGGACTTGCTACTTCTGGAGCTATATCTAATGTAGCTGAAGATAGTACACCTCAGTTAGGCGGTAATCTTGATATGAATGGTCAAGATATCGTTACTACGTCTAATGCAGACTTAGAACTTGCTCCACATGGTACAGGCCATGTAACTGTAAAAGGTAATACAAATGCTGGTGCAATACAGTTTAATTGTGAGAGCAACAGTCACGGTCAAATAGTTAAAGCACAACCTCATTCAGCTTCTGTCACTAATGAGCTTTTACTTCCTGCGGGAAGCAACTCGACCCTTGTATCTTTAGTATCTACAGATACATTAACTAATAAAACTCTTACATCTCCTAAAATTAATGAGGATGTTGCAGTAACATCAACAGCCACAGAAATAAATGTTTTAGATGGTATTACAGCAGTTGTAGGAGAACTCAATGCTCTTGATCTTGGTGCAACAGCAGTAGGAACAGCAATAGCATCTAAAGCAGTAATTCTTGATGCTAATAAAGATTACACAGGATTACGAAACTTTACTATTACTGGTGAACTATCTGCAGCTACTCTAGATATCTCTGGCGATGTAGATATAGATGGAACACTAGAAGCAGATGCTATTACAGTCAATGGTACAACTCTTGCTGAAACAATTTCAGATACAGTGGGAGCAATGGTTGGTTCTAATACTGAGACTGGAATTACTGTAGCTTACCAGGATGGTGATAATACTTTAGATTTTGCATTAGGGGCAGCACAGACAACTATTACTTCATTACTTGCTGCTGATATTAAGATTGGTGAAGACGATCAAACTAAGATTGATTTTGAAACTGCTGATGAAATTCATTTTTATGCAGCCAATGTAGAACAAGTATATGTAGCCGACAATATCTTTGGCCCTCAGTCTGATAGCGATGTAGATTTAGGTTCTACTTCAGTTAGATGGAAAGATGCTTATGTTGATAGCATTACTGTAACAGGCGAGATAGATGGTGCTTCCTTAGATATTGAAGGTAATGCAGATATAAATGGTACAACTAATTTAGATGCAGTAGATATTGATGGTGCTGTACAAGTTGACGCTACAGTAACAGTAGGTGTCGATGATACTGGTTATGATGTTAAATTCTTTGGAGCCACTTCAGGTAAGTATATGGAGTGGGATGAGTCTGCTGATCAACTAGAAGTTGTAGGAACTACCACAGTTGATGGAACTCTTCAGCTTAAAAATGGATCAACTAGTGCAGGTAAGATAGAGTTCTTTGAAGACTCTGATAACGGCACAAATAAAGTAACGCTTATTGGCCCTGCGTCTACGGCTGATATTACGTTAACATTGCCAAGCTCAAATGGAGATGCTGGGCAGTCTTTAATAACTGATGGGTCTGGGACTCTTAGTTTTTCAACTATAGGAGGAGCGTATAGCGATTTTGCTTTAAAGACTACAAACTATACTGCTTCAGCAAAAGATCAGTTAATCTGTAATCATGCAAGTACAGTTTTTACTATTACATTGCCAGCAAGTCCAACAGCTATGGACACAGTAGTTATTTGTAATGCTGGAGCAGCTACAGTAACAGTAGCTCGTAACAGTTCTAATATAAATTCATTAGCGCAAGATTCTACATTGGTGCAGGGAGCTTCAACCCAACTTGTGTACGTGGATAGCACTATTGGTTGGTTTGAGATATAGGAGAACAATATGCCAATTTTAGGTTCAGGAAATAATGTTTACGGTGGGATTTATCAGGCAGTAGCCAGTGGGTCTATTGCTAATGGTAAAGCTTGTGTTATTAACGAAAATGGTACTGTGTCACAAGCAGCCCCAGTAGCAGGTGGCGCACTTCTAGTGCAACGAACAGATCGTATTTATGGGTTTTACTTAACCTCACCTTTTGATACTAGTGCCACTACAAGTGGAACATACACGCAAGCTAATAGTGCAAGTGCTTATTTTGACAGTTACTATACTAATGGAGGCACTGGTCAACTTGCAGCAAACACAAACGTCATGCATGCTTTCAATTGGAACGCTGATGGATCAAAACTGTTTGCTTTAGATTTTACCAACACAACTGCTAACTCAGCAGTTAGAGAGTTCACATCAGACCCTGCTTATGATATTACTGCGTTAACTTATGTTGACGGATATGTAATTGGAAATAAAGCAAATGCACCTAGAGGGATGGATTTTAAAACTGATGGCACTGAAATGTATATTGTAGAGAATGATAACAGTAATGTATGGCAGTGGACATTAAGCACAGGATTTGATGTATCTACGGCTAGTTATACTAGAGTATTCGATACTGCGAGGAGTGATGCTTGTAGTGGTATCCGTTTTAAACCTGATGGTACTAAGATGTTCATCCATGAACAGGGTAACGATACAGTAGATCAATACTCGTTAAGTACAGCATGGGACATTTCTAGTGCTTCTTATGATTCTGTTGCGTTAGATATTAGTTCGTATCAAACTGGCGCAGGAGATATAAATTTTAATGCTGATGGTACTAAATTTTATGTGGTTGGGGATAGTCACAATGACATAACAGAATATGCATTAAGTACAGCTTATGCTTTGAACACAGCTAGTTTTACTCATGACACTGATCTTTACCATAGTGGGTGGGCAGGGGTTGGTTTTATGCCTGCAGGGAACGCTCAAACTAAAAATTATGTAGGTATTTCTGTCGGTGCAGTAAGTAATGGGCAAACAGCCTCAATCAGGGTTCTTGGGGGAATTGATACAAATCAATCAGGATTAACTCCAAATGCTTATTGTTACGTTCAGAATTCTGGATCTATTTCTTCAACTACGTCAGGTTGCGTGGCAGGGTGGGCATTATCTCCTACCACAGTCCTTATTAAAGGCAATTATGCCGAGATACTATTGTTAGGAGAATAAGTTAAAAATGGCTAACGTAATAAGAGTGACAAAAGACGGGGTAACAAAAGATTTTGCTACGCTAGAAGATGCTAAAAAAGAATTTCCTGACAGTGAATATAAGGTCATCACTAGTGAAACTCCTGAAGCGAAACAATCTATTGCAGAAGCAGAAGTTTCTGAGAGGGCTTGGCGGGATGCAGAGTTAGCAAAAACTGATACCATTGTAGATGCAAGTGATTACCCTAATAAAACTAATATGGTTGCGTATAGGAAAGAACTTCGTGACTGGCCTAGCACAGAAAACTTTCCTGCGAGTACAAGACCTGTACTAAAGACTGACTAATGGACGTTAATTCATTATTAGATTTATGGCCTGTTTTTGTTGGGTTCATCACACTTGTAATTGTTCTAGCAAAAATGCATCTGTCAATTGAAACTCACAGTGAGAAAATAAAAACTCTATTTGAACTTTTTAATAATAAGTTTAATAAGTAGGAATAAGGGAATATGGATATACACATTATTTTTA
>TARA_R110002124_G_scaffold28380_1_pt1 | contig 17905 bp, 20 predicted proteins | sample TARA_R110002124 | Tara Oceans TARA_R110002124 (sample SAMEA4397445) | marine metagenome | biome: Polar Biome; feature: [SRF] surface water layer (ENVO:00010504); material: water (ENVO:00002006), including particulate matter (ENVO:01000060) such as... | depth 5 m | reverse complement strand
GCGATTTCAGCAGGTAATAGAATGTCTATTGCATATTTCGGGTTTAACCCTATAAAACCAGCCTATAATAAACGAATTTGGCGGCATAATTGCAGTATTATTTGCAACCATGCCGCCAAAACATCGACCTATAAGTCAGGTGCAATTCCTGCTACCACCCCCTATCTTCAAACCTGCGTTTAAAGAGTCAAGCGTATTTGTCTTACCTAACTAAAACCACTTCAATACTGGTTTCGCTAACTGTAAGTCCTTCTTCTTGAAAACGCTCAAAATCGGAAACTTCAATCTCTCCTCCCAACCTGAGCATATTTTCGGAATAGTCTATGACCTCTAATATCACAGCCTCCTCTTTGTCTGTAATCACCAACTGATCTCCAACCAACTCCCAGGTGCCAGAAAAGATTTCAACCCCTTGTACGGGGATTTTTTCATTCTGAAGTGTGATTCCCAATGCCGTTACATCTAAATCGAAAACAAAACTCCCTGCGGCAGTAAGCAATTGATCCATATCCCCAAAATCCAGCGTCATGTCATAATTCTCTCCAATGCCCTCAATACTTACAGGGACGGAAGGACCACCAGAAATTGAGACAACACCTCTTCCTCTTAAAGTAGCTTCTTGCAAGGTCCATTCTTTATTTACCAATTCGAGGGCAGGGCGTTCCTCTGATGAAGTTTTACAACTCCAGATCGACATCAGCACTATCAAGGAGAGGAAATAGGTGAACTTTTTCATGGTATTTATTTCTTTTTGTAGGTGATTTTCACGGGCACGCCTGTGAAATCAAAATTTTCCCTAAGCCTGTTTTCCAAAAACCTGGTATAAGGAGATTTAATGTATTGAGGTAAGTTACAAAAGAAAGCAATAACCGGATTCTTGGTTGGCAACTGTGTGATGTACTTTATTTTGATATATTTCCCCTTATTAGCTGGTGGCGGATATTTTTCTATCTCCGGCAACAATAGCTCATTTAATTTGGATGTAGAGACCTTTCTCTGCTTGTTTTCATAAACATTCATAGCCAATTCCATGGCTTGAAAGATCCTTTGTTTGGTAAGAGCGGAAATGAATATGATTGGAATCCATTTATTTTCCCCAAGCTTATCCGTCATGTTGTCCTTGAAAGCCTGCATGGTCTTATGGTCTTTTTCTACCAAATCCCATTTGTTGACCATAATCATCAGTCCTTTGTTATTTTTAATGGACAAAGAGATAAGATTGACATCCTGAGCTTCCAGTCCTCGAGTAGCATCTACCATGATAATGATCACATCAGAATCTTCCAATGTTCTCAATGAACGCATCACAGAATAAAATTCAATGTCTTCCTTGACCTTGGCTTTTTTTCTAATACCTGCAGTATCAGTAAGAATATAGTCCTTACCATATAGCTGGTAACGTGTGTGAATAGCATCTCTGGTCGTTCCAGCCTCATCAGTCACTATTGACCTTTCCCTACCTATCAGGGCGTTAAGAAAAGAGGACTTGCCCACATTTGGTCTTCCCAGAATGGCCAACTTAGGTATTCCTTCATCAGGATCTCTTTCTCCCTCATCAGGAAATTTCTTTATCACCTCATCCAACAAATCGCCTATACCACTACCACTTGTTGAGGTGGTAGGGAAAATAATATCCTCTCCTATGCCCAGCGCATAAAATTCATTGGCCATTAGCAGGTCATCAAGATTATCTGCCTTATTGGCCACCATAAAAATCGGTTTATCAGCACCTCTTAGCTCTTTGGCAAATTCGGCATCCAAATCCGTAAGTCCTACCATACAGTCAACCACAAATAAGATGACTGTAGCCTCTTCTATTGCCAGCTTGACTTGCTTGCGAATTTCTTTCTCAAAAATATCTTCAGATCCAGTCACATACCCACCGGTATCAATGACAGAGAAAAACTTCCCTCCCCATTGAGCGTGTCCATAATGCCTGTCTCTTGTCACCCCACTGAGGTTATCTTCAATGGCTTTCCGCTCTTCTACAAGTCGGTTAAAAAGTGTGGATTTACCCACATTAGGTCTCCCTACAATTGCTACTATATTGGCCATAATACTATAATTTATTGGTCGTAACCAAATTTTTTCAGTTTGTTTTTATTCTTTCTCCAGTTCTCTTCTACCTTCACAAAGGTTTCTAGAAAAACTTTTTTCCCAAAAAATTTCTCCATTTCAATCCTGGCTTGGGTCCCAACTCTTTTCAATGCTTTCCCTTTGTCTCCAATGATAATTCCTTTTTGGCTATCCCTTTCCACAAATATCAATGCCCTCATTCGGAGCAATTGATCAGTTTCTTCAAAATCCTCTATCCTCACTTCTGTGCTATAGGGGATTTCTTTTTTGTATTGAATAAATATTTTTTCCCTTATTATTTCAGAAGCAAAGAAACGTTCAGGACGGTCACTTAGTTCTTCTTTGTCATAAAACGGTGGATGCACAGGTAATCGGTCCAGGATTTCCTGCATAATCTTTTGTAAGTTAAACCCTTCTAGTGCTGAAATTGGGATTACCACATCTGCTTTTATTTTTTGGGTCCAATATTCCGTTACTTCAGCAAGTTTCTCCTCCTTGTTCAGGTCTATTTTATTGATAATAAGCAAAACCGGCACACCTGCAGCATTTACTTTTTGTATAATGTCTTCTATTTCTTCATCATTCTCAAAAAGATCTGTTACAAATACAATTACATCAGCATCTTCAAGGGAAAGATTCACAAACCCCATCATGCTTTTATGTAGTTCGTATTTAGGTTTCAGCATGCCCGGGGTATCGGAGAATACAATCTGGTATTCTGGTTCATTCATAATTCCCAAAATCCTATGACGAGTAGTCTGGGCTTTGGATGAAATGATAGAAAGCTTTTCTCCAAGCAGGGCATTCATAAGAGTAGATTTGCCCACATTGGGTTTGCCTATTATATTAACGAAGCCTGCTTTATGCATGTTTTCTGGCATGGTCTCAGATTTTTTTTACAAAGGTACTTGATTTTTGATAATATACCCTTACCTTTGTACCACAATAAAGGATAAGGCAGCAAAAAACGTTTAAAACCTTATCATTTTTCAAAGCGATTTTATTTAAAATAAAGATATATCGCGGGATGGAGCAGTTGGTAGCTCGTTGGGCTCATAACCCAAAGGTCACAGGTTCGAGTCCTGTTCCCGCTACTAGAAACCCCTTATACGTCAAGTATTTGGGGTTTTCTTTTTTTGGGGGACAGTTTGGGGGACACTTTTCCTCTGCTTGTCCGATTCTTTTGTCAAGACCAAAAGAATTTTGAGTACTTCAAGTTTGTCATGCATTTGCATTAAAACACCTGTATCGGTTTTTTACAGACTTTATTGCAGCAGATTTGGATTGTAGGGGTTCACTCACTTGTTTCAGGCTCCAATCTTCATTAAAAAATTCGGTAATATATGAAAGTGAAATTTCAGTAATCTCTGCCAGAACTTTTTCTTGTGTAACTCAAAGTTTATTTAGTAGCACAGATGATTTTAATTGGATCTAATTATTAATGTCAACATTTGTCAACATTGTTGTATTTTGACTGTAGTCTGCAAGTTTTGAGCTTCAGTTACATTCAGGTTTGCTTCACCTAAGTAGTAATTGGCAAATCGCAATTCCTTGTCAGGAAGATGAAACTCCTGGCAATTGATAGGCGATACTGGTTTCTTAATCAGATTATTTTACTTACAAAGCTCCCTAATTTTAGAATATGCATTTAGATGTCCTAATTCTCCTGCTTTGCTTAAATCTAGACACCCCGCATTAATTTCTAAAAATACAATTATTCTCAACAAACCTCTAGCAAAAAAATATTCAGGATTATCCGGGTTTAGTTCAATTGCTTTATCAAGATCTTTTAAAGCACCATTGTCTCTTAAACTTGCCTTTGCCATCCCTCGCTCAAAATATGCAAGATCTTCATCTGGTTTTAATTCTAACGATTTATTAAAGTCTACTATTGCACCTCTATAATCTTCCATCTTAGATTTGGTGATTCCTCTTAATAAAAAATTAGAAAAATTATTAGGATTAATTTTTGCCGCTTGACTATAGTTTAAAATAGCTTCTCTTTTAAGATCTAAAATATACAATATATTGCCTCTAATAGCATAGGCATCTTCATTAATTGGATCAATTTCAATTGCTTTATTTAATAGGTCAATAGCACTTGGAAAATCACCCGAATCTGCTTTAATTTTAGCCTCGTTGGTAAGATCCATTGAAGCTTGACAAATTGCCAAAGTTGAACATAAATTCAGGAATATTAGCAGAAGGAAAGTTTTCATGGTATTGGTATAACTTTAAACTATTTTAATATAGATTAACTCACTTAAGAAAGATATCTTTGATTTTATCTAATTAAAACCAAAATTTTTCGGAAAATTACTATTTTTTTACTTAAAAATTGTAATTTCAAAATTACACAAAATACCCAAAATATTTTATGATAAGATTATTTCTAATCTGCTACATTTTAGCTTTAATCATTTTTCCTGTAAAGGCTCAATCGGAAAGTTGCCAGAAGCTACTTGAAGAGGTAGTCCAAAATCATTTTTCAAAGTCATATACCCTATGCCCTGGTTCATCATGGCTTGTTAAGGTGGAGTATTATAAATGGAAAAACACTGGGTTTGTAGTTGCTTACATGAAAAATAACAAGGACTCTAGTGGAACACCATATGTTTTTTGTGAAGTACCTGAGAATAATTGGACAAAATTCAAAAATGATGCGAGACTTCATGGATCTTGGGGTAAATCTTTCCAAAGTAATCTTATGAGGTATAAGTGTGAATGTGAAGATAATCAGTCTCAAAAATGACAAGTTTTTCGATCTCAATATAACATTCACCAAACTTTACAACATTCGTGACCTATAAATTTAAGTGCAAAAATACAATGCTGAATAAACTAGTTGCAAAGTCTTTTTATTAAATCATATGCTTCGGTTTTTCCTAATTCACCAGCTTTACTTAAATCCAAACATCCATCATTTACATTATCAAGAGCTACATTGGCCAATCCTCTTAAAAGAAAAGCCTTAGAATTATCAGATTCTAAGGTAATTACTTGGTTAAAATCTAAAATAGCATTTTCATAATCATGCAAAATTGCCTTAGCTTTCCCACGATTCAAATATGCTAATGCAGTTTTAGGAGATAATTTTATTGCTTCTGAATAATCTGAAATTGCTCCACGATAATCTTCAAGTCCTTCTTTAGAAACACCTCTATTTAAAAATGATTTAAAATGTTCATTATTAAATTTAATAACAATATTAAAATCTTTAATAGCGCCTAAAAAATCTAGAACCTCAATTTTATAATTACCTCTATTATAGTATAATTCCCAATCAAATGGGCTTAAATCAATTCCAATATTTAAATCATTTATAGCCAATCCATATTCCTGAAAATGTTTAGCTAACAATTCACTTCTGTAAGAATAATAGTCAGATTTTGTATCTTCAATTTCAATTGCTCGATCTAAATCTTTTAAAGATGATGATATATCTCCTAAAATATATTTACAATTGGCACGGAAATAATACAAATCTGAATCATTAGGATCCATTTCAATAACTTTAGAATAATCAATTATTGCACCTTCATAGTCCATTAACAGCTCCTTACAAGAAGCTCTAAAATAATAATCACTACTATTGTCTGGAGAAATTTCAATGGCCTTATTGTAATCAGATATCGCACCTTTATAGTCTTTTAACTTTCTTTTACAGTCAGCTCTACTAGAATAATCACCACTATTGACAGGGGAAATTTCAATGGCCGAAGAATAGTCATTTATTGCTCCTTCGTAATTTTCTAATCTCTGCCTACAATAACCTCTAGCATAATAAAAATTACTATTGTCAGGAGAAATTTCAATGGCCGCAGAATAGTCATTTATAGCTCCTTGAAAATCTTCCGATCTTTCCTTTTCGATTGCAGAATTAAAAAATTCATCAGCTGATTGACATAGTCCAATTATACCATAAAAAAAAAATATTATACTTGAAATTACAGTTCTCATGACAAACTTTTTAAATAATTAAAATTAAATACCAATTCAAAAAAAACAAAACTTAACATAGTCGACTTAAGTTTATGTTTAGGGTTTAAAGCAAGTGACTATGTAAAAACCATAGCTTTTTTAAGCCCATTCAAACTTTGGGAACTAATCGCCTAATATAACACTTATCTATTCCCTATTTCGGCAAGAATTTTATTCATTGAACTCTTTGATTCTCTGGATTATCCTTTAAAATTTTTCTACTATTTCATCTTAATTTAAAGAAAATTACCGAAAATTTATTCACAAAAATAAATCAATCGAAATAATCTATCTGCTCGTGGTTCCTGAGTAAGTCCAGGCTCAATCCATTTCCATATATCAACCTTTGCAGCCTGAATAAACGTATTTCTCAATTCCTTAACATTTTGTTCAATCCGGTCAATTTGGTTTCTAAGGTTTCGGGTTTATTTTTCAGTTTTTGCAATTTCAGTTTGGATGTTTTTAAACTCAATTTGGTAGTCATAATTAAACTGGATTAATGTTTTTTCCGGGACCTGATTAATGCAATCTCTTTAAGTATTTTTCTTGAGTAACCCCAAGATCCTTTAATATTTTTGATTGATTTTGATTGGAAATAATTTTTAATGTCAACATTTGTCAACATTCATAATCCTTGTTGCCTTGCCGTATTTGGACTGTAGACTGCAAGTTTCGCAGCTTCAGTTGCATTCATTTTTGTTTCACCAAGGGGATAATTTCCAAATCTAAATTCTGTATCTGTTAGTTATTATTTTTGTTTGTATTCTATTTGTGTCCACATATTTAAATATATAATAGAATGATAACCAATTAGTTACGATATTAATGTTACACAAACCTGTTTTCAACTTAGTTTGTGTGTATATATTTTGATTTTTTCAGAATGAATCAACATAGCCTTTCAATATTTAATTCCCACTTAGTTTTTTGTTCAAAAGCCATAAAATCAAATTGCTGTAGGGGTAAAACTTACCATCTCCGTCTTTCGTCTTGTATTGATCAATTAATTTTTGAATTTTACTTCTTTTATAATTAATTTTTGACAACGCTCTAACTGCCCCAGATAATGCTCCTTTTCTATTTGAAATAAGTACTGAATTATTCAGGTTAAGTGTTTGTTCTATGTCAATTTTATACCTCTCTGGGTATGTTAATTTCCCATTGGTACTATAACATACAATTCCTTCACAATTATTTCTTGAATCAGCAGGATGAATGCTTAATTCAGTATTTCCCTTTTTGTTATCACAATGTCTATCTGTACAAAAATTCCCTTCGCATACTGCAAACAAGTTAGTGTAATCAAATTTTAAATCCGGGTAAATACTTCTAGGCTTATAATGCTCAACCTGCATTTTACCTATATTTATAGGATGCATACAATAGCAGCATAAGTATCCCTGTTCACTTAACAGTGCTACCTTCAATTCTTGAATTGCATAAAAATCTACCCCTGGTGTTTTTCTGTATGCCTTCCATGCTGCTGGCTCATTTCCTTTGACAATAAACTTCATCACTCATTCATCTTTTAAAAAAGCTAACATTGTTTCTGCTTGGGTCAATTCTGGATCATCTACATGTTTTTGCTTTAATTTATCGAGAACTTCAACAGCCTTTTCAAACTGCTGGCTGTCGATGAGGTCGAATAAAGCGTCAATTTCTTCCTGAACTTCAGGGACTCTTTCATTGCCACCCATTATTGCTGAAAGATTAAACCCATATTCACGACCGTAATATCCTTTATCTACTTGGGCTACCTTGCCATTGCTCATTTGGAATAAATCGCCACTTATAAGATTGGATAAAATTATAGTGGAATGAGAGGCGATAATAAACTGAGGTGGTGGAAGGGATAATTCTTTGTACAGATAAACTACCTCATAAATGCCTTTTAGAAAGCTGCTTTGCCACTCTGGATGCAAGTAAGTATCCGGTTCATCAAAAAGTAAAAGAGAGTTTTCATTTACAAGGAGTTCATTGATGGCTTTAATAGTAATTAATTGCTGCTGTCCTTCACTTATATCATGATGTGAGATTGACGTTTCTCCGAGATCCATAAAAATCTGAATCCCACCAAGCATGTCAGAAGCATGAAGTATATGAAGAAGATAGAATAACTTCTTTTCTTCTCCATAAAACTCCCTTAATGCATACCAATCATGTGCATGGAAATTGAACAAGATTTGATCTTTATCCATGTAGTTTGCTGTTTCATTGTAAGCAAATCTCCTAACCACATCTAAGAAGCCTTTTAGGAGTCCTCTTGCTCCCCAAAATTTATCAGCTCCAACACCTGATTTCCATTGTCTTTTTTTAACAATCAAAGCGAGTGGATTATGATCAGGTTTGGTAATTTTAAGATCCTCAGCAAAGAAGCGTTCTACACGTTCATTGAACTCAAAAGCATATAGTGAAGCAAGCAAGATTTCAAAATGATGTTTTTCTACATACATTAATGGTAGAGACCCTATTCTTGAATATAGTTCGTCAGATGAAGTAGTAATATCTGACTCTGTTTTCACCTCTAGCAGTCTTTCTCTATAAATCTTTTCATGTTCACTACAAATAAACTCCATTGACTCAAACCAGCCTGCATAGTAAATTACCAGATTAGACGGCAATAACTTTTCCATTGAATGCCTTTTGATTAGGTCATCAATACTGTAAGTGTTATTATCGGTTTCGATAGACCAGTATTTTTTATCTTCTCTGCTGCCTTTCAAGGTAACATCGATGTAATCGGTATATGTTTCGCTGAAGGTGCTGGATTCGGACAATACTTTTTCAATTCTGAGTTCGTAGGTGATTTCAAACTCAAATGGTGGATTTTCTTGCTTCTCTTCAACATATGTAAGGTGTGCCGAACGAAATATCCATGCTATTGCCTCCAGTAGAGTGGATTTACCAGAACCATTTTTACCTATGAATAGCGAAACAGGCTCATTAAAGTCAATGGTAAAGTCTTTTAATGATTTGAAATCCTTGATATATAAATGATGTATTCTCATAATTGTCCATTCATAATGAGTTTGATTAGCTCAAGAATTTCAATTGCTGAAATCAGATTGAGCTGGTCTTGATTTTTTTGCCATGAACGGTGATTGGCTATCCAGATAATCTCATATTGGTGATTGCGGTGGAGGTCTGCTACAGCATCCCGAGTCATACCAGAAGTGCGGCAAGCACATATGATAATGTCACAATTTGCAGCTACAAAGTCAGCCAAACTTCTGGGCTGACGACTATTAGGATCACCTTGGCTTTCAATTCCTATTCTAACACCATTGATTTCAATGATGTAGGTAATATCTCCTCCATCATTTATGGTTTGGAGGGTATGATTAGGAAAGGCATTCATCAGCTGATTAGCTAGTTCTCTTATCGTTGCAGATTTACCTCGTCCTGCTTGGCCGTATATGGCAATGGCTGATTTATTCATGGTTAGTCAATATTGAAAATTGCTGATTCAAACTCTTTTTTAGCTTCACGTCTATAAAATTGACTTTCTTTATAAAGTGTGGTCAATTTGTTTTCTATTTCCTTGATTGATAGAACTACTTGTTCTTGAATTTCTATTGAGGGTAATGGGATTGGAATATCATTAATCTTTTCCTGATTAATTATTGGTATTGTTGCCTGAGTTTTTTCCAAAATAGTTACTTCCTTGAAAAGCTTAAAATAGTAGTAGACATACTCTACCAAAGCTATTTCGGTGTCTATAGTAAAGCCTGTTATTTGTTGATTTGAGCAAACAAAATCTTTATCTACAATGCCTATTTTTCCAACCGAAGAACCAATGCCAACAAATAATAACGTTCCTTTTCTAAAAACTCTAGCTTTTTTATCTTCTATAGCTTTCATTGATATTTTACGTTCTGATAGTGTTAAGAATTTATCCTCTCCTAAATCTGCGGGCGTAAAAAAATCAACCTCAGCGGGTTCAAAATATTGTTTTTTAGAAGTCGGAGGAGTAGTGCCAGTATTGATCGAATTAATAACCATAATCATTTTCCTTATTGGATAGTCTGATACTAATTCAATTTTCTTATTCCATAAATCCCACCTATTCAATTCTTTAAAATTGAAAATCGCAAGTTTCTTACCTTGACGGGCGTTGCTTTTAATTTGAAGTATAGAATCAAATTGATTTCTTAAAGATTTCACTTTACTTTCAGCTTTGTATTCTGCATTCTCTGCTGAAGCCAATTTTGTTTTAAACCTTGTGTAAATTTCTTTTTGTTTACTGATAGAAGGCACAGGAATTCTAAATTCTAGAAAGGCTTTTTCATCTACTCTCTGGCGGCCTGTAGTACCAGAACTAGCTCGTTGGCATAGATCCGCAAAGTGTTTTGTGCCTGTGATTAGATTGAAAAACTCAGGAAGAATTTTTTCAATATTAATGTTATAGCTCAAGAAGTCCTGAGTAGTAATAGCACCTTCCAACTCGGAAGGTACAATACCAAAAGCACCATTACGAGCATCTATTTTGCTCATAATGAACTGTCCTTTGGAAATACGGAATTGGTTTTTTGTACCAATGTTTTTGCCTAAGATCAATTCACTGCCTCGCTGCACTACACCTTTGCCATAGAGTTTGATGGTTACTTGTTTGTATGCCTTGTCATCTTCAAGTATTTCTTTGTCCCGATTACGGAGTATCAAACTACCAATAGATTCTAGCTTAAATCCATCTTTATAGAGTACTGTATCGCTTAGAATGGCACCAGCACTCCAATTGGATAAAGTCTTGAAGCGAACCTCATTGAGATATTTGAATGCGGTATCAGTCTGCATATGCTCCGTAGAATATTTCTGGTTCACTTACTGCCGTCCCGTCAATCAATTGTAGTCGGGAAATATTGCCTTCTTTGTCTACAGGGTATTGGGTCTCTTTCTTTGGTTGAGCCCATAGGTTGGCTTTTTTTCTATATGCTCTAAACTCAATTGCCACATCTTCCAATTCGTTTTCGCAGGGAGCCCCTGTACTGGAAATACCTGCTTTTTCTACTTCTATCACTGGTATAGGATAGTCGAACCTCTCTTTTACTAAAGGTTTGATTTCAGCAATAATCAAGTCTTCTACTTTTTTTACATCCTCAGCATATTTTTTCTTTAGTTCTCTAAGCTCCTTACTGGCCTTGAATTCTTTGAGGTTCTTTTCTTCTTTCTTGAAAGTGGCTTTCAGATCATCCAATTTAGGCTGGTGTTTATCCCTTATTTCTTTGGTGGTGTCTTCTGTGATTTTCGAGTAGGTAGCTTGATCTTCTTCACTGAATTTTTTAAGGAATAGCAAACTTGGCTTGACGGTGGCACCAGAAGCAATAAATACATCCTGAGGTATGGATGTGATATTGATTAATTTGGCTTTGCCTTCAATGTATTCTCGGATCTTTTGCAGGGCACTGTTATTTAGTACACCCTCTGGTAATACAATGCCCATTCTACCACCTGGTTTCAATAGATTGAGACATCTTTCCATAAACAGTACTTCTGTTAATCCACTCCATGCCCCAACATCAAAAATATCTAACAAAGCCTTTCCACGGCTTTTGCCATGACCGTTATCGTGTGTTGCCCAATCCTGAATCTGTTTTACTACAGTTTGTCTGTAATCACTACCATATCGCTGTTCATAGAATTTTATTTTCTCCTCATTAGGAACATCCGAAGGAGTGACTTTTAATGTTTTATTGACCCTTGAACCGAAAGGGGGATTGGTTAGAATTACATCAAATCGACCATCAAATATGCCATTAACATTGAGCAATCCATCGTGATGATGAACGCCTCCATGACCATCCCCATGCATGATCATATTCATTTTGGCTGTTCTTGCCATTCTAGGGTTGGCATCCGTGCCAAAAATGCAGTCATACGAAAGGGTTTTGAGCCTACCTTTCGGATTATGTATATCCAATTCAAAATTGATTTTTGAAAAGAGGTCGTCTACTTTTTTCGCTAGTTCTTCTTGCTTCTTTTCTGATAGTTTATCGTATTCATTTCCGAAATAAAGCTCTTTGATCTTCTCTTTTTGCTTTTGAACATCCCTTTCAACTTTGTCTCTTACGTATTCAAATGCTTTGATCAAAAATCCACCACTACCACAGCAGGGATCACAGATTATCTCTCCTTCTTCTGGATCAATTACATCTACCATATAATCAACTATGGTACGTGGGGTAAAAAACTGTCCTAGTTCCCCACGAAAGGTTCTGCCTAAAAATTCTTCGAATGCAATTCCTTTGATGTCGTCAGACGTATCGGATAGGTTGTACTTCTCTAACTCCTTTACGATTTGTAGAAAGCTTGTCTCACGAATCTTAATACTATCGTTTGGATCAAATATTTCATCTGTTTTGAAAACCTCTTTGGTCTTTTCAAAAAAGTGTTGATAGAATGGTAATGAATCCTTTCCAGTTATTTTTTCATAGGCTGATTTAAGATCCTCAAATTCTTTTCGGGAGAAAAGTGCTTTTGTTTTAGCTTGTTCCCTTTCATAACGAATCTTCATAAAGAGAATCTTACTGATTTCATCAAAAGCAGCTTCTGGAGATAGTTTGTCGTTATTACGGATGATGTTATGACACTTAAAAAGTAGTTTACTAAACTCATCTCGTGTAAAAGCCTTTGTTTTGGTTAAGAGCTCTTCGATTTTCTTTTTATCAAAGAGTTCCTTAGCATTTGGGATTTCCACAACCTCTTCGAGTTTCTTAGGCATTTTGCCTTTTACAACTCTAAAAAACTTTGTATCCTTCAGGTTAGTAGTCACAAAGAAGTCAGCACCAGCCCAAGATGCGTAATTGTATCCCTGATAATAATCTTCTTCATGTATAGTTATTTGTTCTGCTTTACACTCGATAACTATAACAGGGCTATTATCTGTATTTCTGTCTTCTTGACTTTTCCAAATAACAATATCTGCTCTTGCCTTTCCCTGACCTCTTTTTGAGTTGTTAACTTTCACTTCTTGAGCCATCTGGTCAAGTGAAAAGCCATATTTCTCAACCAAATGAACAATGTATTCTTGCCTTACTTCTTCTTCTGGCGTACAGATCAACTCTTTGCCAAGTAGAGGGGCAAAAATCTTGTTCCCATTTTTTTTGATTTCTAATACCATTGTCCAATTATTTCGATTTCTTTTTCAACTCCTCTTCAGCATGTTTGATAGCCGCCAATGCAGTAGGTTCATCACCTACATTTTCAATTATCTTATCGGACAGCCAAATCGTCAATAAATCCTCTTCATTTGCACCTAGCAATTGAGCCAAAGCCGTTACTTGCTCTCTCTTTGCTTTTCTGCCTCCTCTTTCAATCTTGCTATACATTGGAGTATCAATTTCAAGACTTGCAGCTAATTGTCGCTGTAAAAACTCTTTCTCTTCTCTTAATTGCTTGATCTTTTCACCAAATTGCATGATCTGTGATTTTATGACTTGTCAATATTTGGCTAATATAAGGAAAGTATAGTAGGAATGGAGTTTTTGATATTGATCTTTAGGAATATGCTGCATAGACCTAATTGAATAAACCAAAAACATAAGAATTAATGAACCTAGATTACTTTTGAATTAGCCAATTTAAATGACCGTTCTAACACGTATATTTTATATCAATTCAATTTGTTTTTAACCGGTAACATTTACCTGCTTTTTATGTTATATTACAAGTTATAAACCACGGAAAACCTGCATTTATGCCAAACCTAAATCACCGCCAATTACTACCTCAAATTTAGATATGACAGCTTTGCTAAATTTGGGGTAAATTTTACACTGTATTTTGGCCTGCCAAAAACATCATTTTTTCTTCAACCTTTTGGGACAGGCACTTCCCGATGTTTTCTTGTTTGTATTCCCTCAAAAATCCATCATATATTTTCGCCCTTTTCCTGAATGTCTTAGGCGTTGCCTTGGCTCTTATGACTTCCCTAGATCTGGGATTTCCCATTAATATTTTAATTTCCGCCTCCACCAATGAATCTGAAGGCTCTATTGGTAAATCAGAGCTAAAAACAATTCTTTCGGTTTGTACTACAAGTTCGAAAATTGCTTCAGAAAGCCATCCTTTTTGAAGAAGATCACTGGGAGTATTAACCCTAATTGGAGTTCCTTTTCTCTTCCTGATATAATTCATATTCATTTCCTGCTCTACCCTCAAAGTAGGAGGAATCTTTTTTCGGTCATGAATCTTGGCTTCATGCTGCTTGTCATAAAGCTTGAATTTTAGATTGGTTTGTTTTGCATATTGCCCATAAACCTTGTGGGTATTACCCATTCTCATATCCTGAAAAGAAGTGGGGCCTAAAGAAATACACTTGGAATAAAACTTTTCAGCATTGCATGACAAATTGCAGCCGATAGTCATCTTTTTTATTGAAGCTTGAAGAAAACCTGAACCAAACTTCTCAACAAAAATCTGTATAGTTTCTTTTATTTCTTCGATAGTATAATCACCATAATTATTCCCATGATAGAACTTGTGCCAAGAATTATACATTCTAAACTGATCAAAACATATTTCCAGTCTTAGATTTTTCCAAGACCCCACATATTTTAACACCCTATCTTTTCTGTATTTTGGAGAAAATATTATCTCTTTCCATAAAAATGGCTCCTTTACCTCCTTTAATACCTCATCAGGGGGTATAATACCCATAGTTACCTGAACATCATCCAGCATATGAGCCTCCCTTCTTTTTATCCTGCTTTTTTTGATCTTTAGAAACAGGTATCAACCAAAGTAATAAATCTCCATTATCATCCCTGAATTTAACATAACCTTCATATCGTAACCCGGATGAATCTATAAATGGGTTTTGTTTAAGAAGGAATATATGGTCAATTTGCAATGGTGTCAATGAGGAGAAAAACAATCTTTTACCGGATCTAACACCTACCCCTTGTAAAGAATATTTCCCATTTATCTTGCTTGATTGACATTTCAATTTCTTAGGCAAAAAGTCTAGCAACTTTAATTCATCTATTGCATCAAGACCATAGCACCTAAAATCTTCAAATTCAAAATAATTATTACCCTTATTGAATTTAACTAAAGCATATGGCCCTTGGATATCATTGCATGTTAATTCCATAACTCCAAGGCCTCCACACCAAGTAAAAGAAACAATTCAGGATATGAGTGCAATACGTACAGCAAAAAATCTGTATATTTGGTTACTGCTTTTGATTGGATACCGTAAGTAGTAATGGCGCAAAATAAAGCTACTTTATATTGCGCCAATTCTTTTACCCCTTTCATGACATTAGTACTTTACAGTTTGTACTTCATGTAGGGAATCTTCCAATTCACTTTCTTTGTAAAGCACCCTACCACCTATCACATAGGATTTAACAAGCCCAGCCTTAGTCCAAGAATTCAAAGTTACCAAGGAGACTTTTAGTCTTTCTGATGCTTCTTTTCTAGTTAAAAAAATTTCAGATTTGGAATCATCATCAGTAACCGGCTTGAAATTTAGAAGTGCTTCTTTCAAAGATTCTTGAATAATGCCTGTAAGCTCTTCTTGTGTAATTAAAATTATCTTGCTCATAACTTAACCTATTTGTTTAAGATTGAGCAATTTTAATAGGGGGATTGGGTAGGGGTATTAAAGAAAGTCCCCCTTTTTAATTTTATTTATCAATTCAATAGCTTCTTCCTCACTGTTTTTTCCGACATATTTCTGTTCTCCATTTTTATATCCTTTTGCTGTCCTCACATCTTTCTCAAGAATAATTGCGAGTAGTTTAATTATGTTTTTTTGGCTAAGCTCCTTGAATTCTTTTTTCAATTCAAAAAATTCATCAAGAATTAAATATCTAGTAGCACCGGAATGTTTAATTCTATCCGATTCGTCTTTTTGTAAGTTAGGGTCTACACTTAAAGATTCTTGCTCTATAAGATCTTTAAAAAACTTAATTTTTCCATCAATCCAAGCGGCAAATGTGTCCGGTATATATTCTGAACTTTCGCCTGTTTCCATTTCTAAACCTCCTTTAAACAAATCCGTAATGGAATTCTGCTCCAAATGTTCAAAACCTTGTCCTGAAGGTATACCCCCTTCACTTTTTGCTCTAAACCACTTTAATTCAACATCTTCTAAGATATCGAGAGCTTTTTGATAATCTTTTTTGTAAACCCAAAAATCAAGTTCATTACTAATTAACTCTACATTGAAATTAAAGGGGTATTTTTTAATAGTAGTTTGGTTATCCATTTTAACTAACTTTTAGGGTACGTTTATTCCAATGTTCTAATAGTTGCTTTGCATTTTCTTCGGGTGTTACCTTAATGTACAGCAAAAAAGCTTTCTCAGTACGGTGTCCAGTTATTTTCATCAAATTAATAGCAGGAAAACCACTATTGTAAACATTTGTAGCAAATGACCTCCTGGCTGTATGGGTAGTGATAAGTTCCCATTTTTCCTTTTGTTCGTTCACCTTTAGGCCTCCCTTAGTATATTCTGCATCTACAGTAACCCTTAAGCATTCAACTTTCTTTGCTATTTCTTTAAGATAACTATTCATTTTCTGATTACTAATTGCTGGAGGTAAGCTGTTAGGATACCTACCATTGTATTTTTCCATAATTTCCCGAACCATAAAGTGAATCGGTATAATTACCTTTTCTCCAGTTTTGAAAGTTGTAATTTTCAAAAAATCCTCTTCGATATTTTCAGGTTTGATCGTGGTAAAATCTGAAAACCTAAGCCCTGTCCAACACCCTACAATAAATAAATCTCGAACTCTTTCTAAGTGTTGCGTTTTGCTAAGGTCTAATTCATAAAGTTGTCTTACTTCCTCTTCATTCAGGTAAATACTAAATCCAGGCACTTTATGAGCTTTAAACTGTTTGGACTGAAAAAACATATTGGTATTGTAGCCATTTTCAGAGGCATAAGTCAAAAATGTTTTAATAACCTGTATGTATTTCCCTACATTGTTTAATGAAAAACTCCGCTTTGTAATTACTTCTTTTCCATTTACTACTTTCTTTTCCTCCCTATTTAAATAAGCGACGTACTTATTGTAGAAGTTCTTATCAATGCTCTCGAAGGAAAGGTTATACCGCTTACTGAATTTTATCAAGCTTTTTTGAACAGTCCTATATTTCTGGATGGAACGATTATCAAAGCGTTTACCCGAAGCTGTTAACCTTAATCCATTTATTGACTCCTCAATGAACCGGTCAAATAATTCCAGAAAAGAATATTGTTGCCCAGCCTCGCTTACCTCCACATTACGACTAAGCTCTAAATCAATTTGCTCTTTAAGTTCAGATGTTGTTGGAAACCGTTTAAGTTGGTTCTCTAATAATTCAAGTGCCTTTTCAGCTGTAGTTTTAATGTGAGACAAAGTGCTATTAAAGATTTTTGCTTTAGCAAAACCTTTCCTATTTCTGGCAACCTGTTCTTTCTCATTCCAGAACTTTGGGTGGATACTTTTCTCTGTTGAGTATTTTAGTCGTTTAGAATTAAAACTAATAAACAGGATAATTGGAGTTTCTCCATCTTTGGATGGATCCCGAAGATAAAAATTGAATTTAGCCATAAATACTATCTTTTGATTAGATGACCAAATATAATGATTTTCTAAAATGGGGGACACTTTGGGGGACACTTTTTCTTAATGTAGTTAAATTTGTTCAACCTGTTTTAACCCTTCGAAAGGCTTTCAAAGGCTTCCAAAGGGTTAAATTGGTGAAATAAGATAAAATACGATTTATAGGTATGTAGCCCTGTTCCCGCTACTAGAAACCCCTTATACGTCAAGTATTTGGGGTTTTCTTTTTTTTAAGGCGTTTTTATTATTTATCGATTAGGCACCAAGACTATTATATTTTCTCGCGAAGC
>TARA_R110002124_G_scaffold72615_1_pt1 | contig 17925 bp, 15 predicted proteins | sample TARA_R110002124 | Tara Oceans TARA_R110002124 (sample SAMEA4397445) | marine metagenome | biome: Polar Biome; feature: [SRF] surface water layer (ENVO:00010504); material: water (ENVO:00002006), including particulate matter (ENVO:01000060) such as... | depth 5 m | reverse complement strand
ACCCTCAGAGCCGAAATCTGATATTCTATCCAGTTGAACTACGAGGCCTAATATTCCTTCAAAAACAGGAATCTCTTTTATTATACATTTTTAAGACAATTTTGCCTTAACAATCATTGAAATAGTTTTACCATCTGCCTGGCCAGCCAATTCTTTAGAAACCATACCCATAACTTTACCCATATCCTTCATGCCTTCTGCTCTAATTAGATCTATAGTCTTAACAACAACTTTTTCAATTTCTTCTTCACTAAGTGCTTCTGGCAAAAATTGACTAATTATTTCTGCTTGGTCTATCTCAGGTAATGCTAAATCTTTACGGTCTTGTTCTAAAAAAATTGCGGCACTATCTTTTCGTTGTTTTACCATTTTAGACAAAATTTTAATCTCTTCTTCTTCTATAAGTTCTTCTTTAGCACCCGAAGACGTTTGTGCTAATAAAATCTCTGCTTTTACTGCTCTAAGAGCAGCTAAAGCCGTTTGGTCTTTCTCTTTCATAGCTATCTTCATAGCAGTCATTACATCATCTTGTAAACTCATAATAATCTCGATTTAATGGAATTGCGAAGATACTAAAAAGTTTCCCATGACTGATATCAAAATAACATATCTAAAACGGGAATAATGAATACAAAAAGCCCAAAAAGTTGGAGATGCTTTTTGGGCTTTTGACTTGGTGTGTTAACACAAAACTTAAACTTGCTATTAATCTACGTTATCGTGTAAAAATGAATTGTTGCTTCGTAATTGAATGTCATCATTATCATCTGTTCCAACAGACATTCTTGAAGCACTGGTTTCCGAAGAATGCTGTGCATCTTCTAAATTAACACCTTGTCTTTTGTAAGCAGGCTCTTTTTCAATTTCATCTATTTTGGCATTATTAAATTTATAGTTGAAATCTTTCATTTTTCTTCTGCGCTCATCGGCACGCGCTATTAGTAATTCTGAGATTGGGCTATTCATAGGATCAATCTCTTCCTGTATAACTTCTTCAGTTTCTCTAACTGGTAATACTTTCTTCTCAAAAACTATTTCTTCTTTTACTTCTGTTCCCTCAGTTTTTGTATTCATAGTAGATTCGAAAGTTTCAAAATCATCGAGTGCATAACGCTTCTCGCCTTCTTTATTAACTTCAGTTACCGAAATAATTTCAATTGGCTCATTAACATCCATATCCTTAACCTCTTCATCTAAACTAAAGAACATCTTTTCTTCTTGAGATTCTGGTTCTTCTATTTGCTCTGGTTCTTTATTAGATAACGGCAAATCAAAGGTTAGTGTAATTTGTTCTTCTTGCTCTTCTTCAATCGTATCTGCTTTATTTTCTATTGGTGTAATGACGAATTCTTCAGGTTGCGCTTCTACCTGAGGTTTTGCATCTAATACTTCATCATAAACCACGTTCATATTACGAAGAAGTTCTGTCGTCGGAATTAAATTCATACCAGAGTTAGTTTCAACTTTGATCTCTATCGCTTCCTCATCTACTAAAGTATGACGTACAACTGGCATTTCTTTTTGTTCTTCTAACACAATATCTGGTGTAATGATAGCTGGTTCTCTTTCTTGAGTACTTACTTCTTCTATCAACTCTTCTTCTAGTGCATGAATTACCTTCTTAGTTTCTGTATTAGAAATTTCATTTTGCTGATCTATATCAAATCCTGTAGCAATAATAGTTACAGAAATAGATTCTTGAAGTGTTTCATCTTCGCCAACTCCCATAATTATATTGGCTCCAAAACCTGCTTCGGTTTGAATATGATCATTAATTTCACCGATTTCATCAATCGTAATTTCTTGTGAACCAGAAACGATTAGCAACAATACGTTTTTAGCTCCTGTAATTTTATTATCGTTTAGCAATGGTGAATCTAAAGCTTTCATAATAGCTTCTTGCGCTCTGGTTTGCCCAGACGAAGTCGCTGACCCCATTATCGCTGTTCCGCTATTACTCAATACTGTTTTAGCGTCGCGTAAATCAATATTTTGTGTATAGTGATGTGTTATTACTTCTGCGATACCTCTTGATGCTGTAGATAATACCTCATCTGCTTTAGAGAAACCTGCTTTAAACCCTAGGTTACCATAGACTTCTCTAAGTTTGTTATTATTTATTACAACTAACGAATCTACATGCGAACGTAGTTTCTCAATACCACGCTGCGCTTGTTCGTTACGCATTTTACCTTCAAATTGAAATGGCATAGTAACTATACCAACTGTAAGAATATCTAATTCCTTAGACATCTTAGCAATAACAGGAGCAGCACCAGTACCTGTACCACCACCCATTCCTGCAGTTATAAAAACCATTTTTGTGTTGGTGTCTAACATTCTACGAATGTCTTCTAAACTTTCAATAGCTGCTTGCTCACCAACATCTGGATTTGCACCTGCACCTAATCCTTCTGTTAAGGCAACACCTAGTTGAATTTTGTTAGGAACACCACTATTCTGTAGGGCTTGTGCATCAGTGTTACAGATCACAAAATCAACACCTTTGATACCTTGCTGAAACATGTGGTTAATGGCATTACTACCACCTCCACCAACACCAATAACTTTAATGACGTTAGATTGATGTTTAGGTAAATCAAATGAGATGTTTCCAAATTCGTTGCTATTACTCATATTAATTGTGATTAAGGGATTTTATATTTTATAACTCTACTTTATTTTATCTATACTCAATGATTATCTAAATCATCAAATTTTATTTATCTAATGCACTTCCTCTTCACTGGCTTTTCATTAAAAATTGTCCTCTGAACATTTTCTTAACTTTCAGCCTTACTCTGCGTTATCTAAAAATTCTTTAACTCGCTCTGTTAGCTTATCTAAGAACGAACGACGTTCTCTTATTGGCTCCTCTACAACGACTTCATTTTCAGCCTCAATTGCTTGTTCAACTTCAGATGCTGCTAACTCTTCTATCTCATCTGCTCTCTTTCTCTCTTGTCGCTTTAAGCCATCCATTACCAAACCTACTGCTGTTGCAAATAAAGGACTTGCAATATCCTCGTCACTGTCGCCAGCTAAATGCTCGTTTGGGTATCCAATTCTGGTATCCATACCTGTGATATACTCAACTAACTGCTTTAAATGCTTAAGCTGACTTCCTCCTCCTGTTAATACAATGCCAGCAATTAACTTTTTCTTTTGCTCCTCGTGACCGTAATTTTTTATTTCAACATAAACTTGTTCAATAATCTCAACAACTCTGGCATGGATTATTTTAGACAAGTTTTTTAATGTAATCTCCTTTGGCTCTCTCCCTCTTAAACCAGGAATAGAAACAATTTCATTGTCTTTATTTTCACCTGGCCAAGCAGAACCAAATTTCATTTTTAAAAGTTCAGCCTGCTTTTCGATAATTGAACAGCCTTCTTTTATATCTTCAGTTATTACATTTCCACCAAAAGGTATCACAGCTGTATGTCTTATAATGCCATCTTTAAATACTGCTAAATCAGTAGTTCCTCCACCTATATCAATCAAAGCCACTCCAGCCTCTTTCTCTTCTCTACTCAATACAGCATTTGCTGAAGCTAATGGTTCTAAGGTTATACCTTCTAGCTGTAGGCCAGCACTTTTTATACATCTCCCAATATTTCTAATAGAAGATACCTGCCCAACTACAACATGAAAATTAGCTTCAAGTCGTCCGCCATACATACCAATTGGCTCTTTAACTTCTGCCTGACCATCAACTTTAAATTCTTGTGGTAATACGTGAATAATTTCTTCTCCAGGAAGCATTACTAGTTTGTGCACCTGATTGATTAAACGATCAATATCACCTTCATCAATTACCAATTCAGAATTAGCACGAGTGATATAGTCACTATGCTGTAAACTACGTATATGCTGACCTGCAATACCTACAGTCACGTCTTCAATTTTCTCTGATGCTGCTGCCTCAGCTTCTTGCACAGCCTGCTGTATAGACTGAATCGTTTGGGTAATATTATTTACTACTCCACGATGCACACCCATACTTTTAGATTTACCTACACCTAAAATTTCAACTTTGCCGTAGTCATTCTTGCGACCAATCATGGCCACAATTTTTGTGGTTCCTATATCTAAACCTACCGAAATGTTATGATTTTCCATAGTTTACTTTTTGGTGCATATAACTTGTTTATCAAATTTTAGATTTATTACTTTATAACTATCTAAAATTTTGTCTTTCATTGCTTTCTGATAAAAAGCTTTGAAATTATTTATCTTTTTTTTGAGATTTTCTAATGTTCCTAAATGAACGGTAAAATCACTCTTCCTAATTTTAAAATCAATTGTTTCATTATCATTCTGTCGAATCTCTATGACGTGCTTTTTTAAAAATTCATCTTCTTCTACAGTCTTAGCAAATTGAAAAACTGTTTTAAGCTTATTTTTTTTAATATTACCTGTAACGAGTGGTACTCTTGCAGAATAATTAGACGACAAAGGCATAAAAGAACCTTCATCATCTATATAATATGATGCATTTGTATTGACTCTTGCAATAGGTCGTTTTTGTTCAATTTCTGCAGAAAGCTCGCCGTCTATTGACATAAACACTTCTGCTCTCTTTATCATTGAATTAGAATTTAGGGCAATTTCTAATTCGTTCAAATCTATAATATCTTTAGGTTGTTCCGTAACAGGTTGTAGATTTTGTATTAACAATTTACTAACAGTCGCATCTGTAATAAACAACTTGTTTTCTCCTAAAAATTTTATATTCGATTCAGAAATTTTTCTTGCGTTATTTCTTTGGTTTGAAAACGCAAATAAGCCACCAACAATAATTAGTAACCCAATGATTTTTATATAGTTATAATTAATTCGCAATGTTAAACGCTTTATTAATATGTTTTACTTCTTCACCAATATCTCCAGCTCCAATAGTTAAAACCACCTGAGCATTAGATTTTTTTATTTCATTAATCAATTCTAGTTTCTGAATCAATTTTTTATTTGGATTTTCAATTTTATTTAACAACCAATTTGATGTAATACCTTCAATGGGTAATTCTCTTGCCGGATAGATATCTAACAATAATAATTCATCAAATTTTGAAAGGCTTTCAGCAAAACCATCTACAAAATCTCGGGTTCTAGTATAGAGGTGAGGTTGAAAAATCGCCAAAACTCTTTTGGTAGGATACATTTCTCTTACTGCTTGATATACTGCATTAATTTCTTCAGGATGATGTGCATAATCATCAATAAATACAAAATCATCCTTTTTAATGTGATAGGTAAATCTGCGCTTTACACCTTTATAAGATGCTAAACCCTTGGCGAGCTGGTGGTGAGGGAGTCCGTATTCTACAGACATCGCCAAGGCTATTATTGCATTCGACAGATTGTGTCTACCAGGTAGGTTAAATTTGAAATCTTTATATAATCCGCTAGGTGTTTGCACATCGAACACATAACTTCCATTTTCTATTTTTACATTTTTAGCACTATAATCCGAATCGTCTTCTACACCATAGGTAATACCGTCTAACGGTAAACCATTTCTAACAAATAGTTTTCCATTGGGCTTTATACACTCCGTAAAATCTTTGAAGGATTTAATAAGTTCCGAAGCATCACCATAAATATCTAAATGGTCTGCGTCCATAGAAGTGATACATGCTAAATCTGGTGATAAGGTTAAAAACGAACGATCAAACTCATCTGCTTCTACAACTGTTACTTCAGTTCCGTTTAGAATTAAATTAGAATTATAGTTCTCACTGATTCCTCCTAAAAAGGCAGTCATAGGAACACTACATTCGTTCAATAAATGACCTAAAATACTTGTAGTTGTGGTTTTTCCGTGAGTACCAGCCACAGCAAGACATGTGGTTTGCCTAGTAATTTCCCCTAAAACAGCAGATCGTTTTAAAACATTAAAATTATTAGTTTTAAAATAATCTAATTCTGAATGATCTTTTGGTATCGCAGGTGTATAGACAATTAACGAAGATTCTAAATTAAAATACTTTGAATCGATTTTAGACACATCATCACTAAAATGAATATCTGCGCCTAAATCTTGTAAGGCTTGAGTTATTTCTGTTGATGTGTTATCATAACCAGCCACATGCTTTCCTTTGGCTACAAAATAACGCGCCAAAGCACTCATACCAATACCTCCGATACCAATAAAATAGACGTTATGTACAGCACCTAAATTCATTTAACTCTTAATAATTTTTCAACTTCGTCCACGATGTCGTTTGTAGCGTTTACAAGCGCCAATGCTTCAATATTTTTACTTAATTCTGTTCTTTTTTCTTCGTTAAAAATTAAATCTGAAAATTGATTTTGAAAATCTAATTCTAGATCTTGCTCTCTAATTAAAATTGCTGCATTTTTATCTGCAACTGCTTTGGCATTTTTAGTCTGATGATCTTCTGCCACATTAGGAGAAGGAATAAATATTACAGGTTTTCCTACAATACATAATTCTGAAACTGAAATTGCTCCAGCTCTAGAAATGATAACATCAGCTGCTGCATAAGCCATATCCATATTATTTAGAAATGCATGCACTTGTACATTCTCTAATTTATTGTACTGCTTATACTGATTGTAATAGAGTTTACCACATTGCCAAATCACTTGCACGTTTTGCCCCTCAAAAGATTCAATATGTTCTTCTATTAACTGATTAATTCTTCTTGCTCCTAAACTTCCTCCCAATACTAAAAGTGTGTACTTACTATGAATTAATGTAAAAGCATCTTTACCTTTAATTTGTTTGCTTTTTACGTCTAATAAATCTTTACGGATTGGGTTACCCGTTAATCTTATTTTTTCCTTCGGAAAGAATTTTTCTAAACCTTCATAAGCCACACAAATGGTATTAACTTTTTTACCTAATAGTTTATTTGTGATTCCTGGATATGAATTCTGTTCTTGAATTAAACTTGGAATTTTCTTGGTCACGGCTACGTGCAACAAAGGTCCACTTGCAAAGCCACCAGTACCAATTACTGCATCTGGCTTAAAGGTTTTAATTATTTTTATAGACCTTAAGAGACTTGTCACTAATTTGAATGGAAACATTAGATTTTTCAAGGTTAGTTTTCGTTGAATACCAGAAATCCATAAACCCTCAATCTTATAACCTGCTTGTGGCACTTTATCCATTTCCATTCTGTCCGAAGCACCAACAAACAAGAACTCAGCATCAGGATAACGTGACTTTAATTCGTCTGCTATTGCAACAGCAGGATAAATATGTCCTCCTGTTCCGCCACCCGATAATATGAATTTATAGTTACTCATTAAATGGTTTCGCTTAAAATTTCTAATGGGTTATCTGAATAGTCTTTATCTTCATTGTCTTTTAATTCTTGTCGTCTTGCACTAACACTAAGAATTATTCCTATTGCCAGGCAGGTCATCCAAATAGACGTACCTCCACTACTAATTAAAGGTAAGGTTTGACCCGTAACAGGAAATAATTCTACAGCAACAGCCATATTAATTAATGCTTGAAAAACAATTGGCAAACCAACGCCCAACACTAGTAATTTTCCGAATATAGTATCTGATTTCTGGGACACAATAACAATTCTAAACAGCAACCACGAATACAACACCAAGAGAAATAAACCACCTATTAAACCGTATTCTTCAATTATAATAGCGAATATAAAATCTGATGATGATTGTGGCAAAAAGTTCTTTTGCACACTCTTCCCTGGACCCACACCTTTAATCCCTCCAGATGCTATTGCAATTTTTGCTTTTTCAATTTGATAATCGGCTTCTGTATCTGCGTTATTAGAGTAATTTAGAATCCTATTTTCCCATGTAGTTGCCTTTACATTTAATGAGCCTGTTGTCGTCTTTGCAATCAATACAAAGAAAACCAAAGCAATTATTCCTGATAAGACTATTATTCCTAAATACTTAACAGGATAACCACCTACAAATGCCAAGGTCATAATCATTGTAAAAACAATTGCTGTGGTTGAAAAATTAGCCGGCAGAATTAAAATTAAAATTAAGAATACTGGTGTCCAAAGGGGCAAAATAGTTTCTTTAAAACTCACCTGCTTGTCTTTTATCTTAGAAAGATACCTTGCAACGTAAACCATTATTACTACAGCCGCTAAAGTTGATGTTTGAAAAGAAACTCCTACAACAGGAATCTGTATCCAGCGACTAGCATTTGCCCCTTGAATTGTTGTTCCTTGCAACATTGTGATTACCAAAAGAACAAACACAATTGGCATCAATACCATCGATAAACCTCGAAAATATTTATAAGGCACTCGGTGTACACCATACATAATGGAAAAACCTAATGCCAAATGCATAAAATGCTTTACAAAAAAAGAGAATGTATTACTTGAGCCAACAGCAAGATTACTTGCTGCACTATACACTGGTAAAAAGGAAAATATAGCCAATAGCGTGACTATTGCCCATATAGCACGATCTCCTTTTATTTGTGTAAATACGTTTTGCATTTTTAACCTAATAACTTTTTATTGATGAATCCCTAAATCATCTTTATATGATATAACCTATAAATTACGTACGGCATTTTTAAATTGACGTCCTCGATCTTCATAATTTTCGAACAAATCGAAACTTGCACAAGCGGGTGAAAGCAGTACATTTTCGCCAGCGTCTGCCACTTTATAAGCAATCTTAACGGCTTCACTCATATATTGTGTTTCAACGATAACATCAACCATATTCCCAAAGGCTTCAAACAATTTCTCATTGTCTAATCCTAAGCAAATAATTGCTTTTACTTTCTCATTAACAAAAGGAAATAATTCATTATAATCATTACCCTTATCTTCACCACCAACTATCCATACCGTAGGAGCATCCATACTTTCTAATGCATAATAGGTTGCATTAACATTGGTTGCTTTAGAATCATTGATGTATTGCACTTTATTAATTTTTAATACATGCTCTAATCTATGCTCAACACCTTGAAAATTCTCTAAACTTTCTCGAATAGTTTGTTTTCTAATTTTGAGTAAATGCGCCACAGTAGAGGCTGCCATTGCATTCTTAATGTTATGTTTACCTTCTAATGTTATGTTTTCTGTTGGCATAATTATTTGGTTATTATCTATTGTTATTATTATCTTATTATTATCTAAATACGCACCTTCGTCTATGACTTTAGTCAACGAAAAAGGCAATTTTTTGGATTGAATTTTATGGTTTCCTAACCATTCTAAAATCACTTGATCATCACCGTCATAAATAAAATAATCTTCAGCACTTTGATTTTCTACAATTTTAAATTTTGATGCGATATAGTTTTCAAACTTATTGTCATAGCGATCTAAATGATCTGGTGTGATATTGGTTAAAATCGCAACCTTTGGTTTAAAATCATGAATGTCATCTAGCTGAAAACTGCTTATTTCTAGCACGTAATTGTTATGGTTACCTTCTAGAATCTGCTTAGCAAAACTGTCTCCAATATTTCCTGCTAAACTGACATCTAAGCTCTGTTTTAGCAAATGATGCGTTAATGTTGCAGTTGTCGTTTTACCATTACTTCCAGTTATTCCAATCAAAATCGCATCTGTATAATATGAAGCAAATTCAATTTCTGAAACCACTTTGATCTCGGTTTCACGGATTTGTTTTACCAAAGCCACTTTGTCTGGAATACCAGGACTTTTCATGACGATGTCTGCATTCAGAATTTTTGATTCTGTATGCTTTTCATCTTCAAATTCAATCTCATTATTTAAAAGAACGTCTTTATACTTTTCTTTAATCTTTCCCTTGTCGGATACAAATACATTGTATCCTTTTGCTTTTCCTAAAAGCGCAGTGCCTACTCCACTTTCTCCTCCACCAAGAATAACTAACCGTTTCATTATCTGATTTTCAACGTCACTATGGTTATGATGGCTAATAAAATGCCGACAATCCAAAAACGTGTTACAATTTTGCTCTCGTGATATCCAGATTTCTGATAATGGTGATGTAAAGGCGACATTTTAAATATGCGCCGCCCTTCTCCATGTTTTTTTCTTGTGTATTTGAAATAACTCACCTGCATCATTACTGACAAATTCTCCGCCAAGAAGATTCCGCACAGCACTGGTATTAGCCATTCTTTCCTAACTGCAATAGCAATTACAGCTATAATTCCTCCAATAGTTAAACTACCAGTGTCACCCATAAAAACTTGAGCTGGATATGCGTTATACCACAAAAACCCAATCAATGCTCCTACAAAGGCTGCTATATAAATTGTTATTTCCTCAACTCTTGGGATATACATAATCTCCAAATATTCTGAGAAAATGATATTACCAGAAACCCAAGCGAAAATGCCTAATGTTAATACTATTATTGCAGAAGTACCAGCTGCCAAACCATCAATACCATCTGTGAGGTTTGCTCCATTTGAAACTGCCGTGATAATAAAAATGCTAACTAGAATGAAAATGACCCAAGAATACTTTTCTAAACCTGGGCTAATCCAAGTGATTAAATCTGAATAATCAAACTCATTACCTTTAATAAATGGAATGGTAGTTTTCGTCGACTTCTCTTCGGCTTTAAACAATTTAGTTGGAGATAAATCAGGGTTTTCAGCTAATAAAACTCTTTGTTCTTGGATAGGTAATTTTTCCTTTATAGTTACATCGTTATGAAAGAATAATGTTGCACCAACAATAATCCCTAAACCAACCTGACCAAGGACTTTAAATTTTCCTTTTAATCCATCTTTATCATTTTTGAATTTTTTGATATAATCATCAATAAATCCAATGGTGCCCATCCAAAGTGTCGTTACAATTAGTAAAATGATGTAAATATTTTCAAGTTTAGCCAAGAGCAACACAGGGATCAAGGTTGCTAGGATAATTATAATTCCACCCATAGTAGGTGTACCTGCCTTTTCAACTTGCCCTTCTAATCCTAAATCACGAATAGTTTCACCAACTTGCTGTTTTTGCAAAAATCTAATAATGCGTTTACCAAATATTGTAGAAATTAACAATGACAAAATAATAGCTATAGCGGCTCTAAAGGTGAGATACTGAAATAGCGAAGCTCCAGGGAATTGGAATTGTTTTTCTAAATATTCAAATAAGTAATACAGCATTCTTGGTTATTATTTATTTCTGTAATTGTTTTAAAAATTCTTGTACCGTTTTATAATCATCAAAATCGAAGCGTTCTCCTTTAATTTCTTGATAGGTTTCGTGTCCTTTGCCTGCTATTAGGATAATATCCTTCGCGCCTGCTATTTGACAAGCTGTTTTAATTGCTTGTTTTCTATCTGTTATGGACAATGTCTTTTTGAAATTCTGAGGCTCTACCCCTTTTTCCATATCTTCAATTATCGTTTCAGGTAATTCACTTCGTGGATTATCGCTTGTAAAAATCACTTTTGTACTTAAAGCCGAAGCGATATGTGCCATTTTTGGTCGCTTTGTTTTATCTCTGTCACCACCACAACCAACAACCGTAATTAGCTCTTCATTTTTGGTTCTGATACTATTTATGGTTTCTAATACATTCTTTAAGGCATCTGGTGTGTGTGCATAATCTACAATTGCCGTAATTTTTTCATCTGAAACAAAATATTGAAAGCGTCCAGAAACATTTTCGAGCTCACTTATTAATCTTAAAATTTCTACTTTATCCAAGCCTAATAATTCCGCAGTTCCATAGATTGCTAGAATATTGTATGCATTAAAACTTCCAATCAGTCGTGTCCATAATTCATTATCATTTAACTTTAATAACAAACCACTAAAATCATTTTCTAAAATCTGTGCTCTGTAATCAGCATAGTTTTTTAGTGCGTAAGTATATTTTTTTGCTTTTGTATTCTGAAGCATTACCAAGCCATTTTTATCGTCTATATTAGACAATGCAAAAGCATCTTTTGGCAACTGGTCGAAAAATGTCTTTTTCACATCTCTGTATTTCGCAAAAGTTTCATGGTAATCTAAATGATCGTGAGATAGATTGGTGAAAATTCCTCCTGCAAATTTCAAGCCTTCTGTTCTACTTTGATGAATACCATGTGAACTGACCTCCATAAAACAAAACTCTACACCTTCATCATTCATTAACTTTAAATACTTGTTAATGGTTAATGAATCTGGCGTTGTATGCGTTGCTTTAAAGGTTGTATTATCAACCATTATCTTAACAGTAGATAATAATCCAACCTTATAACCAGCCTTTTTAAACAGTTGATACAATAAACTTGTTACTGTTGTTTTACCATTTGTACCTGTAACTCCAACAAGTTTTAAATTCTCTGAAGGATGCGCGTAATAATTAGCTGCCATAAAAGCTAAAGCCTGATTAGAATTAGCAACTTCAATATAGGTTACACCATCTTCAAAGATTTCTGGAAGCACCTCACAGACTATAGCCGTTGCTCCATCTTCAATAACTTTTTCAATGTATTTATGTCCATCAGTAATTGTTCCTGAAATCGCTACAAAAACATCATTAGTTTTAATCTGACGTGAATCAAATTCAATTTTATTTATAGCAATACTTGTGCTACCAACCACAGCATTAATAGTAACCTTGTACAATATGTCTTTTAGAATCATCATGAGGCCTCTAAGACAATTGTTTGATTAGGCTGTAATTTCTGATGCTTATCTACCGACTGCTTTTTTATTATACCATTTCCGTTTAATTTCACCTTAACATTAACTTGAAGATTCTCAAGTAATGCAATTGCGTCCATTGCTGGCATACCAACAACACTCGGCATTAACTCTTTGTATTTACGTGCGTTTTCGTAATAGCTTTCAAAATCTTGATTCACCAAATTATTATTAAAGTCTAGTGTTTGTACTTCGTCAATAATTGGTGTATCTGTATATATTTTTTGAGCAATACGTTTAAAAACTGGGCCAGAAACATCTGCTCCATAATAACCTACTTTAGTACTTGGTTTATGAATTACTACAATGCAAGAGTACTTTGGGTTTTCAGCAGGAAAGTAACCTGCAAAAGACGAGATGTATTTTTTGTCTTTATTCCATTCTTCAAAATTAGCATAGTCAGTTCTTGCTGTACCTGTTTTGCCAGCCATAGAAAAAGTTTCAGAATACATACGGCTACCAGTACCACGAATTACAATATTCTTTAAAATATCTCTGATTTGAGCCAATGTTCTATCTGAACATATTTCATCTACCAATACTTCTTTCTCAAAAACTTCAATATCCTTATCAAAAGATTTTACTGCTTTTATAAAGCGTGGCTTTATCAATTCTCCATCATTAGCAATGGCGTTATAAAAGGCTAAAGTTTGTAATGGTGTCATTGTTAGATTATAGCCATAAGCCATAGATGGCAATGCATTTTTGCTCCAATTTGACGCACCAGGTTTTGGAATATCTGGTTGACCTTCACCTACAATTGAAACACCGAGTGGTTCATCTAACTTCCACTTACTTAATCTTTTTAAGAATTTTTCTGGTTGTTTAGAATAATTATCATCTACAATAGTAGCTAAACCGATATTAGATGACACCTCCAAGGTACGAGCTGCAGATATTTTACCATAACCTCCACGATGGGAGTCGCTAATTGTTCTTCCGTAGAAGTATTTTACACCATTCTTTGTATCAATAACAGTAGAGGTATCGATAACTTTATCTTCTAAAGCTGCCATCATTGCAATCACTTTAAATGTAGATCCTGGCTCATGACTTTCTCCAACTGCATAATTTAAGCGTTCATAATATTTACCCTCTTTATTTCTTCCAAGGTTAGAAATCGCCTTAATTTCTCCTGTTCTCACATCCATAACAACAACACAACCATGTTCAGCTTCATACTTTTCTAGCTGTCCTAAAAGCGAATGATGTGCAATATCCTGTATATTAACATCTATTGTGGTATAAACATCATAACCATCTTGTGGCTCTATCTGGTCATAATCCGCAATAGGCTTCCACTGTCCATTACCAATTTTTTGTTTTAGACGTGTTCCCTTTATGCCTCGTAAATATTTTTCACCAAATGCACCATCGATACCAGCTCTTGTGACATTACTGTCTTTATCAAAACGCTCATACCCAATAGATCTAGAGGCAATACCTCCCATTGGATGTTCTCTTCTGGTCGTTTGCTCAACTATAAGACCACCTTTAATTGCTCCAAGATTTAATAAGGGAAAATTGCGAACTCTGATATAATCTGAATAACTAATGTTTCTAGCCAATAGGAAATACCTATTCTTATTTTTTCTCGCCTTTCTAATAACGTTTTTATAATATGACGCTGACTTCCCTCTATAGGCTGAAAGTGAATCTGCCAAGCCATCTATCCGTTCTTCAAAAACATTCTTTTTTGCTTGTATTGCATCAATTCTAATATCGTATTTAGGAATGGATGTTGCTAAAAGACTACCATCTGCAGAATATACATTTCCGCGATTTGGCTCAATATCAAAATCTTTTACAGTACGTTTCTCAGCAAGCTCTCTATATTGATCTCCTTGTATAAATTGAATACTACAGAGCTTAAAGACTACAGCCAATGCAAAGACAAACATGCAACCTGCCACGAAGTACAATCTGTTTAATATGTTGGTTTCTGTTGTTGCCAAAGTCTATTCTTGTTGTGATTTAGCTCGATAATCGAGATTAAGTTATTCTTACACTATATTTTAAATTTCATCTTTCACCTAAGGCGTAAATTAATTCCTATTCAGAAGCTTTTACCCTAATTTTTGTCGGTGGAATTTCTGAAATCTCAATTCCCTTTTCTGCTACTTTATTTATTATGGATGACTCCATCTTTAACCGCATCAATTTTGATCGTCCATCTACAAATGCAGATCGTAATTCTTTAACTTCGTTTGTCAACCTAGCAATCTCATATACTTTTTTATCAGCACTATGAGAACTCGCAATCATAATGATGGCTAAAAACGAAATAAAAATGATGATGCGCCAATTTTTAAACGAATCATCACTGATTAGAAACTTACCTCTTAATATGCTGTAGATGTTTTTTTTCATGCTACTTCCTGCGAAGGCAGGAATCTCTTTTTATAACTTCTCAGCAATCCGAAGCTTCGCGCTTCGCGCTCTGTTATTCACTTTTATTTCAGAATGTGTTGGGACTATTAGCCCACCAACTTTTTTTAATGGCACTTCAAAATTTCCAAATACATCTCGCTCTGGCTCTCCTTCAAATAATCCGTTTCTTATAAAGCGTTTGACCAATCGATCTTCTAAGGAGTGATAAGAAATAAAACTTAGCCTACCGCCTCTTTTCAAAATTTCAGGTGTTTGGGTTAGTAATTCTTTTAAAACTTCAATTTCTTGATTCACTTCAATCCGGATTGCCTGATAAATCTGAGCCAAAACCTTATTCTCTTTTTTATGATTTAAAAAAGGCTTTAGCACTGTTTTTAGTTGCTCGCTAGTTTTAATTTCAGTTTTTGCACGTTCCTCAAAAATCACTCTTGCCATTGCTGACGATTGTCGTAATTCACCATACTGAAACAAGACTGCTCTTAATTGCTCTTCGCCATAATTATTAACTACCTCAAAAGCAGAAAGCTTGTTCTCTTGGTTCATTCGCATATCTAAATCTGCCTCAAATCTGGTAGAGAATCCACGTTCTGCAACGTCAAACTGATGTGAAGAAACTCCAAAATCAGCTAAAACACCATCAACCTCCTTTACTCCATAAAATCTTAAAAACCTTTTTACAAACCTGAAATTCTCATTAATGAGAACAAACCGATCATCTTCAATTGTATTTTCTAACGCATCCTTATCTTGATCAAAGGCATATAACTTTCCTTCTGGTCCTAATCTAGATAATATCTCTCGACTATGACCGCCTCCACCAAAAGTGACATCGACATAAACGCCATTTGGCTTTATATCTAAACCATCCACGGTTTCTTTTAGTAAAACTGCATTATGATATTCCATCGTCGTCCTCTTGTCCCATTACTTCTTCTGCTAAATCCGCAAAGTCTGTAGCAGCATCATCAATAGCTTGTTCGTATTTATCTTTGTCCCATATTTCAATAATGTTCACTGCAGAAGCCAATACAATTTGCTTTGAGATACCAGAAAAACTGATTAAATCTTTAGGAATTAATAAACGACCTGCACTATCAACCTCTACGATTTTTACACCAGCAGTAAAACGCCTAATAAAATCATTGTTCTTCTTCTTAAAACGATTGAGTTTATTAACCTTCTGCATCATTTTGTCCCATTCCGCCATAGAATATAACTCCAAACACGGCTGAAAAACAGCACGTTTCAGCACAAAACCATCTTGTAGAGCACTAGCCAACTGTTTCTTTAAAACAGCCGGAATCATTAGCCTTCCTTTGGCATCAGCTTTACACTCGTATGTTCCTGTAAATGAATTCAAGATAATTCGTTTCTCATTTTAACGATTAAGATTCAAATATATTGAAAAAAAAGCCACATTTTACCACACTCTCCCACTTTTGTTGATAAGTTTTGTACTCTAATTTTTAGAATCTCATTAAAACTCAATAAAATCGATATCTAGAGTTAAACTGTAAAGTGGGATTTATTAACAGCATAAGTTTTACAGCAATAAATTTAAAAACATTGAAAATGATAGATATATTTTTATTCAAAAGGATTTAGTTATATTTGTTTTTAACACTAAAGCACTAACATGTAGATGGCACACCTTTTAAAAAAAGAAAAGGATTATAGATATATTGAAATTGGAGAAGGCACACCAATTATTGTGTTACATGGGCTAATGGGAGGACTTAGTAATTTTGATGCTGTGACTAATTATTTTAGTTCAAATGGGTACAAAGTTATTATACCTGAATTGCCAATTTACACCATGTCTTTATTAAAAACCAATGTAAAAAGCTTTGCTAATTATCTAAAAGCATTCATAGAATTTAAAGGCTTAGATGAGGTTATTTTATTAGGCAATTCTTTAGGTGGCCATATTGGTTTATATCACACAAAATTATACCCTAAGAAAGTAAAAGCACTTATCATAACAGGTAGTTCTGGGCTATATGAAAGTGCCATGGGAGGTGGTTACACAAAGCGTAGTGATTACGAAGTTATAAAAAAGAAAGCACAAGATGTATTCTATGATCCAGCTGTTGCAACTAAGGAAATTGTTGACGAGGTTTACAAAACTGTAAATGACAGAAATAAGCTTATTAAAACTTTAGCGATTGCTAAAAGTGCCATTAGACATAACATGTCCAAAGATTTACCTAAAATGCATACACCAACTTGTATTATTTGGGGAAAAAATGATAATGTTACTCCTCCTGAAGTTGCTGTAGAGTTCGATGAGTTATTGCCAGATTCAGAACTATTTTGGATTGACAAATGTGGTCATGCAGCTATGATGGAACATCCTGAAGAGTTTAATAAGATTCTCAATAGTTGGTTAGAATCTAAAGGATTGTAAATCACACCTCTAAGTTTAATTAAAAAGATTCCTGCTTCCGCAGGAAGTACCATGAAAATAAAATCAGCTGAATTTGTCGTTAGTAACTCCGAGGTCACTAAATGTCCAAAAAACAATTTCCCAGAATATGCATTTATAGGAAGAAGTAATGTTGGCAAGTCTTCATTAATAAATATGCTAACTGATAGAAAAAGTCTAGCAAAAACTTCTGGAAGACCTGGAAAAACACAATTAATAAATCACTTTATTGTGAATGATAATTGGTACTTGGTAGATTTACCAGGTTATGGTTATGCACGTGTCTCGAAATCTTCAAAAAAGAAATTTCAAAAATTTATTACCAACTATTTTGAGCAACGTAAGCAGATAGTTTCTGCTTTTGTTTTGGTTGATATTAGACATAAACCTCAACCTATAGATTTAGAATTTATGCAATATCTTGGTGAAAGCGGAATTCCATTTGCCATTATTTTTACTAAAGCTGATAAA
>TARA_R110002124_G_scaffold114535_47_pt1 | contig 17980 bp, 16 predicted proteins | sample TARA_R110002124 | Tara Oceans TARA_R110002124 (sample SAMEA4397445) | marine metagenome | biome: Polar Biome; feature: [SRF] surface water layer (ENVO:00010504); material: water (ENVO:00002006), including particulate matter (ENVO:01000060) such as... | depth 5 m | reverse complement strand
CCCGCCAAGTCCCGACCGCGGATGCGCCGCGCTATCGCGGCACTCAATACGTCCTCGCCATCAACTGGCAACCGGCCTTCTGCGAGACCAGCCCCGGCAAGCCCGAATGCCGGGCCCAGACCACCGACAGCTTTGAGGCCACCCATTTCACCCTGCACGGCCTGTGGCCACAGCCGCGCGACCGGGAATATTGCAACGTTTCGCCACGTGATCGATCAGCAAGCCAGCAGGGCCGCTGGCGTGACCTGCCTCCTGTGAACCTGGACAACACCCTCCGTCGCGAGCTCGATATTGCCATGCCCGGCACCCTGTCCCAGCTCGATCGCCACGAATGGACCAAGCACGGCACCTGCTACGGCACGGCCGCCCAGGAATATTTCAGCGACGCACTCGATCTCCTGCTGGCCATCAACACCTCTGGTGTCGCCGAACTTTTCGCGGCCAATATCGGCCGGAAAATCACGCTGCGCCAGGTCCGAAGGGCATTCGACACCGCCTTTGGCGAAGGCGCCGGTGCGCGTGTCAGCATGAGCTGCGAGCCCGACGGCAATCGCCAGATCATCACCGAGCTGACCATCGCCCTGACCGGCACCGTCAACGGTCCGGACGATTTGCCTAGCCTTCTGGCAGCGGCCAGCCCGTCGCCAGGTGGCTGCGCCGGCGGCATCGTCGATCAGGTGGGCCTGCGCTAGTCCTTGAGACGCGCGTCAAGCTGTTCGCGCAATTGGTGCAGGCCATCCCGCAGCGTATCGACCGCTTCGCGCTCCCCCGCCAGCGCTGCCCCGACAGCCAGGGGAACCGACAGCGCCTTTTCGCGCAGGCCGCGACCGTCGGAGGTGAGGAAAATTCTTACCTGCCGTTCGTCCTCGTCATCGCGCTGGCGTCGCACAAGTCCACGCGCTTCCAGACGTTTGACCAGTGGTGTGATCGTGCCTGAATCGAGAAACAATTTGTCGCCGAGCGCTTTGACCGTGAGACCATCGGATTCCCACAGCACCAGGAACACCAGGTATTGCGGATAGGTCAGACCAAGCGCTTCCAGGCGCGGTTTATAGAAGCGCGTGAACGCATGCTCCGCCGCATAGACGGCAAAGCACAACATTGAATCGAGACTGAGTGGATCTTTTTCAGGCGCCATGAGTTTCACCGCTAGGACATGGCGACATGCTAACACACATTATTCAATTGCACACAATTTAATTGTACGCTATGTACAGGACATCGAACTCGCATCCAAGGAGATTTTCACATGATCAAGTCCGCCGTCTATACAGCTCACGCCCACACCACTGGCGGCCGCACCGGCACCAGCAAGACCGATGACGATCGCTTGTCGGTGACCCTGGACACCCCCAAGGCCATGGGTGGCAATGACGGCCCCGGCACCAATCCGGAGCAGCTGTTTGCCGTTGGCTATTCGGCCTGCTTCCTCGGTGCCATCAAAGCCGTGGCCCGTGGCGACAAGATCAAAGTCCCCGATGAGACCACCATCGACGCCAGCGTATCCTTCGGCGAAAACGCCAATGAAGGTGGTGCCGGTTTCAACATCGCCGTTGAACTCAAGGTCACGATTCCCGGCATGGAGCATGATGCAGCTCAGGCTCTGGTCGAAAAGGCCCACACCGTCTGCCCATATTCCAACGCGACCCGCGGCAATGTCGACGTCAAGCTGACCGTCGCGTAAACTATTGGTTAACCATGATTTCACAGCCGCCCGCAATGCGCCGGGCGGCTGTAACGTTTTGTGCGGTTGTGACGAATTGCCCCGGCAAGTGTTCACGAGGCGCCCATGGCCATTAGCACCGACTACCCTCGTCCCATCACTGTCAACGGATTTGTCTGCCGCAACTGCGATGAGGTGTCTGACGCCAAAAGGTTCATTGATCCCGCATCGCCGGCGGGCCTTGCCGCTGTGCCCGGAGCCGATAACGGGGCCGTCAGCTTTGGTGGCAGCCTCGAGAGCCGCAATGCCGGTAGCGGCTTCGGTTCGGATGAGAGGCCCCGCCAGTTTGTCGACCGCCTGGCCTGATGCTGGAACAATAAATGCAGGCACAATGAAAAAGGCGTCCACCACGGTGGACGCCTTGATTGTGTTCTGGACGATATTACTGTCCGTCCGGCGCCACATCGACACTGACCGCAGGAACATCGATGTCGAGCGTGCCGCCACCCCCGCCATTGTTGTTGAAGAACACCAGATAGCCCACAACCAGCAGTACTAGGGCCAGGATCACACCAATGATCACACCACCCGGGCCCCCGCCACCGCGATTTACGACAACTGTCTCACGTTCTACCGGGGCCATATGTCGTCTCCAATTGATTTCGACAACCAACGGTTGCCGATCCATTGGGTTCCCCTCGCCCTTGCTGTGAAGCCGTCTTGTCCACCGGCGCCCGCCCGCCCGCAGCCATCAAGGCGTCCATCTCTGCCCGGCCACAGCCAAATTTTAACGCTGCCGGTTCACCCCAGCGAAAGACAACCGCGCTAGATTTTTCCAATACTCCGGAGCGCGCCATGATACCTCCTGCCCTCGCCATCGCCAATCTAGGCAAGAGCTTCGACCGCCCGGTGGTCAGCGGGCTGGACCTTACCGTCCGCGCCGGCGAATTTTACGCCCTGCTTGGCCCCAATGGCGCCGGCAAGACCACTATTTTGCGCATGGTAGCGGGGCTCCTGCAGCCAGACGCAGGCGAGATTGCCATTTTTGGTATCGACGCCAGACGTGATCCCGTCGCCGCCAAGCGGCTGACCGCCTGGGTCTCGGATGAACCCATGGTCTATGACCGCCTGACCCCACTCGAATACCTCGAATTTGTTGCCGGCCTTTGGCAGATTGACGTTGCCACTGCTCAGGCAAAGGCCGACGATCTGATCGACTGGCTGGGCCTGCGCCCCCATGCCAATGAGCTGTGTGCCGGCTTCTCCAAGGGCATGTTGCAGAAAGTCGCGCTGGCGGGTGCTCTGGTCCACGATCCCAGGCTGATCATCCTTGACGAGCCTCTTACCGGGCTCGATGCGGGTTCGGCGCGCCAGGTCAAGGACGTATTGCTGGGCAAGGTTCGCGACGGCGTCACCGTGATAATGACCACCCATATTCTGGAAGTCGCCGAACGCATGGCCGAGCGGATTGGCGTGATCGCCAATGGTCGGCTGATCGCCGAGGGCACACTGGCCGAACTGCGCAGTCGCAACGGTCGTCAGGCCAGTCTGGAGGACATCTTCCTCGATCTGGTCGCCGAAGGCGCTGCCGTCGCATGAACGTCGCCCCTGCGTCACTGACCTGGTTTGCGCGCCACGAGCTGACGCTGGCCTGGCGCGAGTGGCTCGCCATGATGACGGGCGGTCGTCGCGCCCGCGGCGTTGGGCTGGCGATCTTTCTGGTCATTGTGGTCGCCCTGCTCCATCTGCTCGCCTATGGCCTGGTTGCATCCTGGATCAAGGATGGTGTAGCGACGGACAAACCCACCTTGGTCATGCTGACCGGCAGTGGCTTGTTGTTCTGGACAGTGATGCTTTCCCAGGCGCTCGAGGCGATGACCCGCGTTTATTACGCCCGCGCCGATCTTGATCTCATCCTGTCCTCGCCGGCCTCCTCGCAAAAACTCTTTGCCGTTCGAACGCTCTCTGTGGCCATCACCACCACGATCCTCACCGGCTTGCTGGTCAGCCCGTTGATAAACATGTTGGCCATTCTGGAAGGCCCGCAGTGGCTGGGCGCCTATGGCGTCGTGCTGGCGCTAGGCGCACTCTCCACCGCCATCGCACTGGCCGTCACCATCGCCCTGTTTCGCTCTGTCGGCCCCAAGCGGACCCGCCTTATCGCCCAGATCGTTGCTGCCATTGTCGGCGCCGGCTTCGTCATTGGCCTGCAGGGCGCTGCGATCGTCTATTACGGCCAGATGTCGCGCTTTAGCGTCCTGCAGTCTGCCGAACTGATCGCTGCTGCGCCTGCACTCGATAGCCCTTTCTGGCTTCCCGCTCATGCCCTGCTCGGCGATGGCGCTGCTCTCGCGATCCTGTTGCTCATCGGTCTGGGCGCCCTGATAGGCATGATTACGCTTGCTGCTTCAAGCTATGGTCACCACGCCATCTCGGCTGCCGGCCTCAGCCACATTCGCGCCCAGCGTCGTCCGTCACCCCGCCGCTTCCAGTTCGCGTCGCAGCGACAGGTGCTTCGCCTCAAGGAATGGCGCCTGTTGCAGCGTGATCCCTGGCTTCTCTCCCAGACATTGATGCAGATCCTTTATCTCGTGCCACCGGCTCTGTTGTTGTGGATGAACTTCGGCAAGGACGCTGGCGCCTTTATTGTCGTGGTGCCCGTATTGGTCATGGCCTCGGGACAGCTCGCTGGCGGATTGGCGTGGCTGGCCATTTCGGGTGAAGACGCACATGATCTTGTCGTCACTGCACCGGTCGCACCGCGGACCGTCCTGATCGCCAAGATCGAGGCCGTGCTGATTGTCATCGCGATCGCCCTGGCCCCGCTATTGCTGCTCATGGCACTGGCCTCCCCCCAAATGGCGCTGATCACCGCAATTTGTGCGACATGCTCGGCTGGCTCGGCCACCGCGATCCAGCTGTGGTTCAGGGTAGTCGCCAAACGCTCCTTGTTTCGCCGCCGACAAGTCGCCTCCCGGGCGGCCACCTTGAGCGAAGCCTTTGCTTCCATCATGTGGGCAGGGTCTGGCGCGCTTCTGGCTGCCAGTTCATGGCTTGCAATTTTGCCTGCCCTGATGGCTATTTTGGTCCTGGGCGTGGCGCGACTGATCAGCCCCAAACGAACCTGAACCCAGACAAAGCAGAGACTCTATGAGCCGGTTGATATTTCGCGACGCCATGCCAGCCGACATTCCGGTGATGATCCGGCTCAGCCATGCCGGGGACGCCAGGGGTCCTGACACCCCGCCCCTTGACCCCGCAACGCTCGATGACCCGCGTTATCATGCGGCCTTCGCCGAAATCAGCGGAAACCCCAATCACCGTCTGATTGTTGCCGAACTCGGCGGAGAGATTGTCGGCACCCTGCAGATCACCTATGTGCCAGGGCTTCCCAATTTCGGCATGAAGCGCGGCATGCTGGAAAACGTGCACATCCGCACCGACCAACGCGGCACCGGTCAGGGCAGTGCAATGGTGCAATGGGCCATTGAACAATCTCGACAAGCCGGCTGCGGAACGGTCCAGCTAACCTCAAACAAGGTCCGCAAAGACGCGCACCGCTTCTACGAAAAGCTGGGTTTCATTGCCAGTCACGAAGGCTTCAAGCTCAAACTCTAGGGTGTCAGCCTAGCTGAAGGCCGCTATGCCCAGAAGGACCATTGCCAGCAGGATCACGATTCCGATCAGCATGAGGCCGAACACGATCTTGGCCAGAAATGCAGCGCCCGCGGCAACACCGGAAAAACCCAGCGCACCAGACACCACGGCGATCACAACAAGCAGAATGAGGAGTTTGAGCATGACTTTGTCTCCATTTGACGCTTTGCTATAACGTTGCCTGGCCCTGCCGCGTTCCACATCTTGCGTGGCAGTCCACCCCAGGCGCAGGAGACGCCCATGGCAGAAACTGGCACCAAGCCCCGCAGCCGAACAGCGGTCAGGACCGCCAAACCACCGCTGCACAAAGTCATCCTGGTCAACGATGACTTCACCCCGCGCGCCTTTGTCGTTCGGCTGCTCAAGGCCGAGTTCAGGGTGCCCGAGGCCCAGGCAGCGGTTATCATGCTGACTGCTCACACCAAAGGCTCGTGCCTGGTGGCGGTGTTCACCAAGGAGATTGCCGAGGAAAAGGCCAATCGCGCAACCGAAGTGGCCCGCAGCCAGGGCTATCCTTTGCTGTTCACGACCGAACCCGAAGAATAGCAGCCTGGCCTAAAGTCCCAGATCGGCCGGCACTGGCGGCGGCTCGTTGAGCACGGTGATCTTGATGCGCTCATTAGCCGCCTGGTAAGGATCATTGGGGAAGAAGGGATCCGAGGTCGAACGGCCAATGACCGAATTGATGCGATCATCGGAAAGCCCGAATTCACCCAGCAAAGACCGCACCACATTGGCGCGGTCGCTCGACAGCTCCCACGAGCCGTAGCGCGGATTGCTGTAATTGCCCCCTGCCGCGGTATGGCCTGAAATGGTGATCTGATTGGACAGTTTCTGCAGGATCGGGCCAAGCGCTGCGATGGCCTGACGGGCATCCTCGGTCGGATATTTTGAGCCTTCGGGGAACATGGGGCGGCCCGTCTGATCGACGATCTGGATGTCGAGCCCTTCCTCGTTGATCTCCAGCAGCAGATTGTCCTGAATGCTGGTGATATCGGGCAGTTCCTGCCACGCCTGTCGAATGCTGGCCGCTGCACTGTGGAACGCCCGTTCGTTTTCCGACTTGAGCTCGGCTGTGGACTTGCCCTCATTGCTGGACTTGCCACCCTTGTCACCATCTGTGCCCCCAGCGGCCGAAGTGGGTGTCCCATGGCTCTGATTTTCAGGCGTCATCGAAACGTCCCGCATGCCATCGATGGCCGAGCCGGCCATCTTGGCGCCATTGGCGTCCAAGGCCAAGCCGCCCATCATACCGCCGGAACCGCTGGTCGACAGCGACACATTGGGAGGCGCAAAATAGTCAGCCAACCCTTCCTTTTGCTCGGGCGTGGTCATGCTGATCAGCCACATCAGCAGGAAGAACGCCATCATCGCCGTCACGAAGTCGGCATAGGCAATCTTCCAGGCGCCACCATGGTGACCATGGCTGGCCTTCTTGACCTTCTTGATGATGATTGGTTGGTCGTAGCCGGCCATGATTCAGTGTTCTTTCCCGTCAGGTGGTGGCAGGCATGTTGGAGATGACTTCGTCGATCTCGTTGAAGCTGGGGCGGTCTTCCGACAGCAGCGCCTTGCGCGCGAATTCCACGGCCATAACCGGCACCTGGCCAGAAATATGCGCCAGCAAACCGGCCTTGAGCGAAGCAAAATACTTGGACTCGGCCTGGTACATATTGCCCAGCGACTGCGCCATGGGTCCGAAAAAGCCATAGGCCACGAACACGCCAAAGAAGGTACCCACCAGCGCGCCACCAATCATGTGGCCAAGCACTTCAGGGGGCTCGGCAATCGCGCCCATCGTCTTGATCACGCCAAGCACGGCGGCCACGATGCCCAGAGCCGGGGTGCCGTCCGCCAGGGCCTGCACGGCACTAACCAGTCTGTGCTGCTCCTGGTGATGGGTTTCCAGCTCCTCGTCCATCAACGCTTCCATTTCATGGACGTTGTTGGAGCCCAGCGTCACCATGCGCAGATAATCGCAGACGAATTCAACCGCGTGGTGATTTTTCGCAAAAGTAGGAAACCGCGCAAACAGCGTGGATTCGTGCGGGTTTTCGATATGCGGCTCCAGGGCCAGGATGCCCTTGGCTTGCACCAGCTTGTAGAGGCTGAATTGCATGGCCAGAAGCTCGATATAGGCGGCCTTGTTGTATTTCGGGCCTTTGACGAGTGTGCCCATGGAACCCAGCGTCCCTTTGATGATCGGCCCGGTATTGCCGATGACAAAGGCTCCGATGGCTGCGCCCAGAATGATCACATATTCAAAGGGCTGCCAGAGCACTTCGAGGTGCCCGCCCATCGCCGAGTAACCCCCGAACACACAGGCGAACACGATCACAATACCGATTACTAAGCGCATGCACCGAACTTCCGCTTTACTAATTCGCCATCGGCACCAACAGCGAAGGTCCGCCGCTGTGCCTGGTCGAACCCGCCAGATCTGACTTGAAACCTGAAATGGCCCTTCAGTGCGCACTATCCACGCATTGTACTTAACAGCCGGTGTATTGCCGCCATCATCCTCCTGTCGTTACTGTCGCACCCCTCATCCCTGGCAATGGCGACAACATTGACAGGCCTGGTATCGAGCGAGACCGCCGATCAGCGGTTAGCGGCCTAGAGTGGCCAGAAGAACAGGATGGCCGGCACGGCGACCGCCATAACCAGCAATTCGAGGGGCAATCCCATTCGCCAATAATCGCCGAAGCGATATCCCCCGGGGCCCATGATGATAGTGTTGTTCTTATGCCCGATCGGCGTGAGAAACGCGCAGGAAGCAGCGACCGCGACCCCCATCAGAAATGGATCTGGCGACACGTCCAGGGCCTGTGCAATCGACAGCCCGACAGGCGCGGCCACCAATGCAGTCGCGACATTGTTGAGAAAGTCAGACAGCGTCATGGTAACCAGCATCAGCAGCGCAAGAATGGCCCAGGTCGGCAGGGACCCTGTGTAGGATAGAATTGCCTGGGCAATCAGGCTTGTCCCGCCCGAGCTTTCCAGCGCCAGACCTAATGGAATGAGTGAACCAAGCAGTACGATAACCGGCCACTCCACCGCCTCGTAAACCTCCTTTGCGCCCACAACATTGGTGAGGGCATAAATGCCAACCACCACACCAAGAGCGATGGCCAGCGGCATCAGCCCGGCCACCGTTGCCGCAACCGCAAGAGTAAATACCGCAATGGCGAACAGCGCCTTGTTGCGCTGGATGACGGTATGGCTTCCCTTGGCCAGCGGCAGGACCCCGAGCCACTCAGCAGCATCGGCAACCCGGCTCTCCGGACCAAGCAGCAACACCACATCCCCCGGCCGAATGGCCAGTTTGCGCACGCGCTCGCGAAAGCGCTGGCCTTGGCGCGATACGCCGAGCAAGGTGACGCCGCGGCGGTAGAACAGGCGTAGATCGAGCGCCGTGCGACCAACCATGCGTGCATTGTCCGGAACGATCGCTTCGATAAGCGTCAACGATTTACCGCGCAGCCCGCCATGCTCTCCCGAGTCATGCGCGTCGAGTTCACTGGCCCCGATAAAAGCCTCGATCGATTTGGGGTCGCCTTCCAGCACGACCAGATCTTTGGCCCGGATTTCCTCATCCGCCGAAAATCCGGGCAGGCGTTTGCCATTGCGCACCAGACCGAGAATGGTGATGTCGTTTTCCTCGGCGAGCGGAAACAGATCACTGGGCGTCTTGCCAATCGATTTGGATTTCTCGCCCACCCCTGCCTCGGCGACGAACAGCTCTGCATCGCCATCGCCGGTAATGGCCTTTTGTGCCGCGCTTTCGGGGATAAGCCGCCACCCGATGGTCGTCACAAAGACGATGCCGACAATGGCGCAGATCAATCCCACCGGGCTAAAGTCAAACATGGAAAAAGGTTCGCCCAACGCTCGCTGACGAAACTGCGCGATCACGATATTGGGTGGCGTTCCAATGAGTGTAATCATGCCCCCCAGGATGGTGGCAAACGACAACGGCATCAGTGAACGTGATATCGGACGCTTGGCTTTATCGGCAGCCTCGATGTCGAGTGACATCAACATCACCAGTGCCGCCACATTGTTGATGACCGCGGACAGCGCTGCCCCCACCACCGACATGATCCCGATATGGGCAGACAGGGGTCGTCCCGCCGAAAGGACAAATCGCGCGACCAGTTCCACCGCGCCCGCATTGGACATCGCCCGTGATACGATGAGCACCAGGGCGATGATGATGACCGCCTCATGCCCAAAGCCCTCGAACGCCTGCTCGACCGGCACCACCCCGCCGATCACCGCAATCATCAGGGCTGCGAATGCCACCAGATCATAGCGGATGCGCCCCCAGACGAGGAACGCGAAAACCACGCCCAGGAGCGTGAAGAGAAATATCTGCTCGTAGGTCACCGATGCCGCACTCTGTCTGATAAAATGGAACTATCCGGGCCTACCAGATATCGTCTCCTTCAGCCAACGCCTGTCAGTTCTTTGGCTAGTCTGCAGCGGTGGCAATGCGCTAGAGGTTCTGATCCCGCTAGTCTCCCACTTCGACGGGGTTTGCGAACGCTGCCGCCAGCACGTCCGATATCGGCAGTTCGAGATTGACCCCTCGTGGCACGATCGGGCTGGTGAACCATTTGTCGTAGATCGGCTCGATTTCGCCATCGGTAAAGATCTGACGCAGGATCGCATTCACCGCGTCCTTGAACGCCATATCATCACGCCGCATCATTAATCCGTAGGGTTCTGGCGGACCAACCGTGTCCTGCGACAATTGGTAAAGGCCTGGATTGTCTGCATTGGCCACCAGGTTGGAAAGCAATATCCCATCCATCACGAAGGCCGATACCCGGCCGGTAGCCATCAGGCCGAAGCCGGTTTCGTGATCAATTGCGGGCATCAGGGCAATATTGAGATTCTGCTGGCGGCTTATGGCATTGATCTCGCCGATCACCGTTGTGCCCGAGGTAGACGCCACACTGCGCCCCTTGAGATCGGCCAGAAAGCGCGGGCCACCGTCCTTGAGCGCCACGAAACGCACCGCCGTCACGAAATGAGGGTAGCTGAAAGCGACACTCTTGCGGCGTTCCGCATTATTGGTGCTGGCAACGCATTCGATGTCGATTTCCCCGCTCTGCAACAACGCCACCCGATCACTGGGCGTACGACGCACATAAAGGACATCGAGTTTGTCCAGACCCAGTTGCCTTTGCAGCGATTGCGCGACACGCCCGCACAGATCAATGGAATAGCCGACGACATTGCCGTCCGCATCCAGATAGGAAAATGGCGCCGCATCCGGGCTGTAGCCAATGCGCAGCGTGCCGGTCTCAGCAATCCGGCCCAGCGTCGAGGCCGGCGCCTGAGCAAAAGCGGCCCCCATTGTCGCCAGTATCAGGCCTGCGGCCATTGCGGTCTTGATCCAGGCATATGCCATCAGTCTTCGTACTCCACAGGGTTGCGGAACGCTTCTGCCATCTCGGCAGACATGGGCAGGTTCAGATTGGTGCCAGAAGGGGGAATTGGAGACAGGAACCACTTGGTGTAGATGCCGTCGATATCGCCACTCCGATAGATGGTCCTGAGTGTGTCGTTGACCAGACTTTTGAAGGCAGCGTCTCCTTTCCTGAGCAACAGTCCATATGGCTCAGGCTGACTGAGCGTGAAGCTCGATAGTGAATAGAGCGATGGGTCGGGCATTTCGGCGATCTTGGCCGCCAGCAGGATGCCGTCGGTGACGAAGGCAGAAACCCGCCCGGCCACGACCATGTCGAACGCTTCGCCGGTGCTCTTGGTCGGGATCACCGCAATGTTCAGATTCTCTTCGCGGTTGATCGCATTCAATTGTTCGATGTTGACCGTGCCCGAGGCCGAGGCGACGGTATGGCCGGCCATGTCCGACAGGCTTTCAATATTGTCGGCGCGGCGGGACATGACATGCGTCGCGGTCAGGAAATGGGGATAGGAGAAATCCACCACCGCCCGCCTTTCGGCATTGTTGGTCGTCGCTGCGCACTCCAGGTCGATTGCACCGGTCTTGATCAGGATAAACCGCGTGGCCGGGGTCGCAACGACGTACTGTACAACAAGGTCATCCCGGTCCAGCTCCGCCCGGATCCGCTCCACGATGTGCTGGCAAAGATCGATGGAAAACCCGCTGACATGACCGTCAGGATCTTCAAATGAGAACGGCGATTCTCCCTGGCGGTAGCCGATGCTGATGATGCCGGTCTCTTCGATCTTGGCCAAGGTGCCCGTCAGTGGCGCCGCGGCCGCAGTGACAGGCAGCGCCACGGCGATCAGCAGCGCCAGGGCCTGGGTAAGCTGTTTCATCCTAAGCCTCCAACATTCTTATTCAAAACGTCTACCTGCGGGCCAACTCGGATCTGCACGGCCTGGCCATCTTCCTCAGTGAATTGCTTTGAGCTTGCTGCGCGCTTTGGCCTCAATGGCAGGGCCCTCGAAGATGAGGTCGTCCACCGGCATTGGGCGCGAAAAATAGAAGCCCTGCACGTTGTTGCAGCCGGCCGCCTTGAGGATCGAGAGCTGTTCCGCCGTCTCGACGCCTTCGGCAGTCACATCCATCTCCAGCCCACGCGCCAGCCCCATGATCGCCGCCACGATGGCGCGGCAGTTCTGCTGGGTGGGCAAGTTGGTGACGAAGCTGCGGTCAATCTTGATCTTGCTGAACGGCAGGGTGACCAGATTGCTCAGCGAAGCATAGCCCGTGCCGAAATCATCAAGCACGATGCCAACTCCACTGGCCTGCAAATTACTCAGCATCTCGATGCTTTCGGCCCCGGCCAGAATGACGGTTTCGGTCACTTCCAGTTCCAGCCGTCTGGCCGGCAGGCCCGAACTCTGCAGTGCCTCGGCGATCACCTCCGCCAGACCGGCTTTCTGGATCTGTACGGGCGAGAGGTTGACCGCCAGCTTGTAGCGATCGGGCCACAAGGCAGCATCGCGGCAGGCGCGATGCAAAATCCACTCGCCCAGTGGCACGATCATGCCGGTCTCTTCAGCCAGGGGAATGAACTGGTCGGGCGGCACCATGCCCCGTTGCGGATGGCGCCACCGCACCAGCGCTTCGAAACTGCAGGTTTCCATCGTGGCGAGGCTGACAATGGGCTGGTAGTGCACTTCGAATTCGTCGCGCTGCAGGGCGAGCCGAAGGTCAAGTTCGAGTGCGTGCTGATCCTGCACCACCATATCCATGCCATCTTGAAAAAAGCTGAATAGCCCGCGTCCTGAAGCCTTGGAGCGGTACAGGGCCAAGTCGGCATTCTTGAGCAACTCGCTGGCAGCATCACCATGCAAGGGTGCGCAAGCGATGCCGATGCTGGTGCCCACCACCAGTTCCTGACCGTCCAGGGCGATGCCGGACGACACCGCCTCCAACAGGCGGGTGGCAAGTTGCCGGGCCTCAAGCGCGGGATTGCGGGCCACCCGCTGGATCACCGCAAACTCGTCCCCGCCCAGCCGCGCGACCAAATCCCCTGGTCCAAGCACGGCCACCAGCCGTTCGGCGGTGGCTACCAGCAGATTGTCGCCACTGGCATGACCCAGGGTGTCGTTGATCGATTTGAACCTGTCCAGATCCAGCATAAGCACGTTGAAGCGCTTGCCCTCCGCCAGGCCGGCGACGGCTTCTTCGAGCGTCTTCATCAGCAATGCCCGGTTGGGCAGGCCTGTCAGCGGGTCGTGGTGGGCCATGTGGGCCAGGTCGATCGCCATGTCCCGGATGTCGCGAAGATGGCCACGCTCAACCATGGCCTCGCGCAAGGTCTCGATCGCCACCGCCATGGCGCCGATTTCGTCTGTACGGTCCTGGAACGGGGTGGGAACATCGGTCTGTTCATTGGCGATGCGCAATGTGGCCCGGATCAAGGCCGGCACCGGCTTGACCAGACGATTGGCCACCAGCACGCAGATTGTGCTCGTCAGCGCAAGCACCAGGATCAGGACAATCAATGAGTTACGCACCAGTTCGCCCTGGCTGCGTTTGAGATCGTCTTCCCGACCGATACTGGCCACCACGGCGCCCAGCACGGCGCCATCGGGCTGCACGATTGGCAGCAATCCAACATAATGACGCTCGCCCTGGATGGTGGTCAGCCCGGTGGCAAACTGCCCCTCCACTCCCTTTGTACTGAACAGCGGCGCGTCTGCTGGAAGCAATACCGCTTGGTCTGCGGTATCAGGAACCGTCGTGGCGATGCGCTCAAAGGCTTCGGTCGTTGCATCGTAGCTGAAAATCCAGGCCTCATTCTTGGTCTGCGCGGCTATCAGCGCCAGAACATCAACGGGGCTGAAGCCGGTATAGAGCACCGAGGCGTCGTCCCCGACAGGTCGGTCGGTGACGATCCGCTTGACCTGACCTGTGGGGTCGGCATCGACGGCAACATAGGTATAGATGTTACGCAGGGTGGCGCTGGCGATCTGGGTGTTCATTCTGGCTTGCTCGCGCCAGCGCTCTTGCGCGGCGCTGGTAAACATCTGCCAGCCCACCAGGGCGCCCAGTCCATAAGCAAAGATCACACCGACCAGAAAGATCGTGGTGATCTTGCCCAGCAGCGAATTCCACCAGCCGCGGATCAATTGTCGTGGCCGGTTGGGGCTGGCCCCAGCGCCTTCAACGCTGCCGGCCATTATGGGTGAAATAATTCCAGCGTTTGGCGTTTTGTTCATCCGCGGGACAGTTTTCGTTTTCTATCGACGGCAATGCACCGCCCGGAATTCCAGTATCTGTCACACTATCGTCCGAAAACACTTACGATATCTTGCGCCGCGACGCAGAACGCTCCCATGATAAATGACATGCTAATTTGGCGGCCACCGCCAACTTTGACAGAACAGGTACGGTTGATCGAAGTACATGCTGTCTGCGCTGGCGCAATCTTGAGAACGAACGAAACTGGCCGGTGGCCTCGCTGCCCGCAAGCAGCGCAATCGACGTAACGATGGTGTGGTGGGTATTGCGCTTTTGCTTTGCGAAACCCATCGTGGCTTAGGACTAGGGATTGCCGCCAGCTCTCAGGACAAGTGGCCAACGCTCGCCAAAGCGCGCATCCTTCCACTGCAATTGGCTTGAGCCCCTTCCCTTTCGCGCCCTTCTCCATTAGACAGCCCACTTAACCACCCCGACCAAGCCTTCCCCAAGCGCCGCAACGCCCAGTTGTCGTGCGCGAGTGGTGCGGGTGGCCTGAGCGCCGGGTGATTCTTCCTCGCCCGGCCCCTGCGTCCTAGAGCCGAGCGAGCACCATGCCAAAACGTACCGACATCAAATCGATCCTCATCATCGGTGCGGGTCCAATCATTATCGGACAGGCCTGCGAATTCGACTATTCGGGCACCCAGGCATGCAAGGCGCTCAAGGAAGAGGGCTACCGCATCATTCTGGTGAATTCCAATCCGGCCACCATCATGACCGATCCGGACCTGGCCGACGCCACCTACATGGAGCCCATCACCCCCGAAGTGGTGGCAAAAATCATCGAGAAAGAGCGTCCCGACGCGCTGCTCCCTACCATGGGCGGCCAGACCGCGCTCAATTGCGCGCTCTCGCTGCGCAAGATGGGCATTCTCGAAAAGTTCGGCGTTGAAATGATCGGCGCGACCGCCGAAGCCATCGACAAGGCCGAGGATCGCGAACTGTTCCGCGACGCCATGAAGAAGATTGGCCTTGAGACCCCGCGCTCCATGCTGGCGCACAACACTATCGAGGCGCTGCAGGCGCTCGAGGTGATCGGCCTGCCCTGCATCATCCGCCCCAGCTTTACCCTCGGCGGCACCGGCGGCGGCATTGCCTACAACCGCGAAGAGTACCTCGCGATCGTTGAAAGCGGCGTCGACGCCAGCCCGACCAATGAAGTGCTGGTCGAGGAAAGCGTGCTTGGCTGGAAAGAGTACGAGATGGAGGTCGTTCGCGACAAGAACGACAACTGCATCATCATCTGCTCGATCGAGAACATCGATCCCATGGGCGTTCACACCGGCGACTCCATCACCGTCGCGCCGGCCCTGACGCTGACCGACAAGGAATACCAGATCATGCGCGACGCCAGCCTGGCCGTGCTGCGCGAGATCGGCGTTGAGACCGGCGGCTCCAATGTGCAGTTCGGCATCAACCCGGCTGATGGCCGCATGGTGGTGATCGAAATGAACCCGCGCGTCTCGCGCTCCTCGGCCCTGGCCTCCAAGGCCACCGGCTTCCCCATCGCCAAGGTCGCGGCGCGCCTGGCCGTCGGCTATACGCTCGACGAGCTGGACAACGACATCACCGGCGGCATGACCCCGGCCTCGTTCGAACCGACCATCGACTATGTCGTGGTCAAGATCCCGCGCTTTGCCTTCGAAAAATTCCCCGGTGCCGACAATCGCCTGACCACCTCGATGAAGTCCGTGGGCGAAGCCATGGCCATCGGCCGTACCTTCCAGGAAAGCCTGCAGAAGGCGCTGCGCTCGCTGGAGACCGGTCTGACCGGCCTTAATGAAATCGGCATTCCGGGCCTGGGCGAAGGCGAAGACAAGAACGCCATCAAGGCCGCGCTTGGCACGCCAACCCCCGATCGCCTGTTGCATGTGGCCGAGGCTATGCGCCTGGGCATGAGCCTGGAAGACATCCACGAAGCCTGCAAGATCGACCCCTGGTTCCTCGAACAGATGCAGGGCATCATCGACATGGAAGCCAAGGTCCGCGAATTCGGCCTGCCCCAGGACGCGGTCAACCTGCGCGCGCTGAAGGCGATGGGCTTCTCCGATCCGCGCCTGGCCCAGCTCGCCAATATCAAGGCCTCCGACGTGCGCAAGCTGCGCCATTCGCTCGATGTGCGGCCTGCCTACAAGCGCATCGACACTTCGGCTGCCGAATTCGCCTCGCCAACAGCCTATATGTACTCGAGCTATGAAGTGCCCTTCGCCGGCGCTGTCGCGGACGAGGCCAAGCCATCCGATCGCAAGAAGGTAGTCATTCTCGGCGGTGGGCCAAACCGCATCGGCCAGGGCATCGAGTTCGACTATTGCTGCTGCCATGCGGCCTTCGCGCTGGCCGACGCCGGCTACGAAACCATCATGATCAACTGCAACCCCGAGACGGTCTCGACCGACTATGACACCTCGGACCGCCTCTACTTCGAGCCGCTGACCGAAGAAGATGTCATCGAGATCCTTGAGCGCGAGAAGCGGAACGGCACCCTGCATGGTGTGATCGTCCAGTTTGGCGGCCAGACCCCGCTCAACCTGGCAGAGGCCGTGCAGAAGGCCGGCGTCCCGATCCTGGGCACCCAGCCCGACGCCATCGACCTCGCCGAAGATCGTGACCAGTTCTCCAAGCTGCTCAACCGGCTTGAGCTGACCCAGCCCAAGAACGGCATTGCCTATAGCCTGGAGCAGGCACGCATCATTGCCGAGCGCCTGGGCTATCCGCTGGTGATCCGCCCCTCCTACGTGCTGGGCGGCCGTGCCATGGCCATCGTGCACTCCTCTGCCGAGTTCGAGCGCTATGTACAGGATACGCTGACCGGCCTAGTGCCGCCGCACATCATGCTGCGCTATCCCAATGACAAGACCGGGCAGATCAACTCGGTCCTGTCCGATAATCCGCTGCTGTTTGATGCCTATCTCTCCGGCGCCACCGAAATCGATGTCGACTGCCTCTGCGACGGCAAGGATGTCTTCGTCGCCGGCATCATGGAGCATATCGAGGAAGCCGGCATTCATTCGGGCGACAGCGCCTGCTCGCTGCCCCCCCAGCACCTGAGCCCCGAAGTCATCGCCGAACTCAAGCGCCAGACCGCCGAGCTCGCCTTCGCGCTCAAGGTCGGTGGCCTGATGAACGTGCAATATGCGCTCAAGGACGGCATCATCTACCTGCTCGAAGTCAATCCGCGCGCTTCCCGCACGGTACCTTTCGTCGCCAAGGTTATCGGCCAGCCCATCGCCAAGATCGCCAGCCGCATCATGGCCGGCGAAAGCCTGGCCAGCTTCGGCCTGGTGGAAAAGACCTTCAAGCATGTCGCCGTCAAGGAAGCTGTGTTCCCGTTCAACCGGTTCTTGGGCGTCGACACCGTGCTTGGACCTGAAATGAAGTCCACCGGCGAGGTTATCGGGCTCGATACTGATTTCGCCATGGCCTTCGCCAAGTCGCAGATGGGCGCCGGCTCCAAAGTGCCGACCAGCGGCGCGGTGTTCATCTCCGTGCGCGACCAGGACAAGCAGTATATTGTCGACATGGCTCGCCATCTCGTCGAAGGCGGTTTCACCATCATCGCCACTGGCGGCACGCAGAAATATCTGGTTGAGAACGGCATCGCCGCCACCAAGATCAACAAGGTGCTCGAGGGTCGCCCCCACATCGTGGATTCGATGAAAAACGGCGGCGTGCAACTGGTGATCAACACCACCGATGGCATGAAGTCGATCAGCGACAGCCGTGACATCCGCCGCACCGCGCTGCTTGCCAAAATCCCCTATTACACCACCATCGATGGCGCACTGGCAGCCGTGGAGGGTATCGTTGCCCTGCAGAAGGGCAATCTGACGGTCAGTTCGCTCCAGAGCTACTTCGCCGCCTGATCGTCTCCGATTCACTTTGGCGGCCGCGGTGTGTTTGGACACCGCGGCCGTTGCGTTTTTGCGATACTCTAGCCATCGTGCTGCCGAGCAGATAGCGAGGGAAAC
>TARA_R110002124_G_scaffold114535_29_pt1 | contig 17986 bp, 16 predicted proteins | sample TARA_R110002124 | Tara Oceans TARA_R110002124 (sample SAMEA4397445) | marine metagenome | biome: Polar Biome; feature: [SRF] surface water layer (ENVO:00010504); material: water (ENVO:00002006), including particulate matter (ENVO:01000060) such as... | depth 5 m | reverse complement strand
GCTCGAGCCGCTGCAGGACCGATTTGGCCGCATCTCCATCCGCTCGTCCTTCCGCTCCTGCACTGTCAACGCCTTCGGCAATCTCAACAAGCTCAACTGCGGCCGCAACGAGACCAATTATGCCGGCCATATCTGGGACCGCCGCGACGCGGTAGGTCGCATGGGCGCCACAGCCTGCATCATCGTCAACCGCTTCGTGCCCTATTACGAGCGAACCGGCGATTGGGAGGCCATGGCCTGGTGGGTCCACGATCACCTGCCCTACCACGAGATGGAGTTCTTCCCCCGCTACGCTGCCTTCAACCTGCAATGGCGCGAGCAGCCCAAGCGGCGCATCCATAGCTTCATCCCGCCGCGCCGGGGTGTGCTGACCGATCCCGCCAAACCCAACTGGGCCGGCCGGCATGATGCTGCATATGCCGCAATGCTGGCGGATATTGGCTAATCCAGCGCGGGCCCGGCGGCTTCTGCGCTCTCCTCCCCCTTGTGGGGAGGGTGGCCCCGCCAGTTACAAAAAATCCTGCCGCATGGGTGTGAACACGTCGATGAGCCGGCCCTTTTCCAGCGCCACCACGCCATGCACCAGCCCCGATGGCACGATGAAGCTGCCGCCGGCTCCCACCACCTCGGTCACCCCGTCGATCGTCACCTCGAACGTGCCCTCGACCACATAGCTCACCTGGACATGCGGATGGCTGTGCAGCGCCCCGACTGCGCCCTTGTCGAACCCGAACTCCACCTGCATCAGCTCGGGCGTGTGGATCAGCACCCGCCGCGTATTGCCCGGCGCCAGTTCGATGCGCTCGCCCGCATTCGCCTGTGCGAAAAAATTCTGTTCACTCATAATCTTACCTCGCCAGCCAGCCGCCATCCACCGGGATGACGGCGCCATGCATATAGTTGGATGCGCGCGACAGCAGGAACACCGCCGCATCGCCGATATCGGATGGCACGCCCCAGCGCCCCACCGGAATGCGCGCCAGAATGGACGCCGACCGATCCGGGTCGGCCCGCAATGCCTCCGTATTGTTGGTCTCGATATAACCCGGAGCGATCGAATTGACGTTGATGCCCCTGCCCGCCCATTCATTGGCCAGCAGCCGCGTAATCCCCAGCACGCCACTTTTGGACGCCGTGTAGCTGGCCACGCGAATGCCGCCCTGAAAGCTCAGCATCGAGGCGACATTGACAATTCTTGCCCCGCGACCTGCCGCAAGCGCCTTGCGCCCCATCGACTGGCAGAGAAAGAACATCGACTTGAGGTTGATGTCCATCACCTGATCCCAGTCGGCCTCGGTGAAATCGACCGCATCGGCCCGCTTGATGATGCCGGCATTGTTGACCAGGCCGTCAATGGGTCCGTGCTTTTCCCAGGCCTGCTCGAACATCGCCTGCGCCGCCTGCGTCGAGCCCAGATCGGTCTCGAGCGCAACGAACGGCGCCCCTATTCCGGCCAGCAGCGCCGCCGTCTCGCTCATCTCGGAACGACCCACGCCGATAACCCGCCCGCCGGCCCGGCCCACACTGGCCGCAATGCCCTGCCCGATGCCGGTATTGGCGCCGGTGATCATCACGGTCTTGCCCTCGAGGCTGAACGCCGACAGATCGGTCACAGCAGTTCGTCCATCCCGACCATCTCGACATCCTTATAGTCGACATTGTCGCCCGCCATGGCCCAGATGAAGGTATAGGAGCCGGTGCCGGCGCCCGAATGGATCGACCACGGTGGCGAGATCACCGCCTGCTCGTTGCGCACGATAAGATGCCGCGTTTCATCGGGCTCGCCCATCAGATGGACGACAAGCGCTGCCGGATCGAGCTCGAAATAGAGATAGGCTTCCATGCGGCGGTCATGGATATGGGCGGGCATGGTATTCCAGACCGAACCCGGCGCAAAGCTCGTCAGCCCCACCACCAGCTGGCAGGTCTGGACGCTGCCGGCATTCACGAACTGGAAGATCGAGCGCTCATTGGCCGTTTCCTGGCTGCCTAGATCGAGCCGCTTGGCATCGCTCTGGCGGATCAGCTTGGTGGGGTGGCTGGCATGGGCCGGGGCGCTCAGCAGGTAGAACTTGGCCGGGGTGCCGGCCTCGTTCGAAGCAAAGCTCACATCCTTGTTCCTCATGCCCACATAGAGCATGTCCCTGCTGCCTACCGCATGCGCCACGCCATCCACGGTGATGGTGCCGGGGCCGCCGATATTGGCCGCGATCAGTTCGCGCCGGTCGAGGAAATTCTCGGTCCCCGTCGGCTTGATCCCTTCCAGCTTGAGCGAGCTGGCGCCCGGCATGGCCCCGCCCACCGCCATCCGGTCGTAATGGGTATAGGTCCAGCTCACCCGGCCGGGAGTGAACAGGTTCTTGATCAGGAAGTGCTCGCGCAACTCTTCGGTATTCATCGCGCTCGCGCTAACCGGATCAATCGCGAAACGGATGTCGAAATCGGTGCTCATGGTCTGTCCTGCTTCCTGTCTATTGGTCGCGCAATCGCTGGCGATAGCGCTCTTGGCTGAGCCAGAGGTGCTGTCGCATCCCCTCGCGTGCAGCGTCTGCGTCTTGGGCGGAGATGGCCTTGAGAATGCGCAGATGCTCCTGCTGCAGCCCCATCTGGTACTCCAGCGTCAGCACGCTCTCCGTGCTCCAGGGTGAAGCCACGTCGCACGGAATGGTGCGACTACCCAATCCATCGAGAACCTCGATGTAAAAGGGATTGTTGGTCGCTGCCGCAATGGCGCGATGAAAGGCGAAATCGGATTTGCCGGTGGGCGTGCCGGCCTTGATATGGCGCTCGAACTCGTTCCACGCCTCCTGGATGGCCGCGTCCTGGCTCGAACTGCGCCGCATGGCCGCCAGGCCCGCGGATTCGATCTCGATGCCCATGCGCACTTCGAGCACATTGAGCGCCACCGAGATCTTGTTGGAGCCCTCCGCGCCGATGGCGCTGAATGCGCTCGCCGCATTGGCCATCACGAATACGCCCGCCCCCTGGCGTGAGCGCACCAGCCCGTCGGCCGCCAGGGCCGCGATGGCCTCGCGAACCACGGTGCGGCTGACCCCGAAGATTGCGGTCATCTGGGTTTCGGTCGGCAGCTTGCTGCCGGCCTCGAATTCGCCCGCGCCGATGCGCTTGCGCAACGAACCGACCACCAGGTCTGCCAGCTTGGGCTTGCGCCCGAGCGCGGCCATCTCGTCATTCAGACTCATCAGTTCCCCCGGAACAGCGCCGGCAGCCAGAGCGACAGGGCGGGAATATAGGTGACCAGCCCCAGTACCACGATACCGGCGCCATAGAACGGCCAGATCGAGCGCATGGCCTCCCAGATCGATATCTCGCCCACGGCAGCGGCAACAAATTGCACCGGCCCCAAGGGCGGCGTGTTCAGCCCGATACCAAGATTGAGGATCATGATCACGCCGAAATGCACGGGATCCACACCGAACGAGCTCACCACCGGCAGGAAGATCGGCGTCGTGATGATGATCAGCGGCCCCATATCCATGAAGGTGCCCAGCAGCAGCAGGATCACATTGATCATCAGCAGAATGACCAGCGGATCGCTGGAGATGCTGCCCATGAAGTCGATCATGATGGTGGCGATTTTCAGATAGGCCATCAGCCAGCCAAACGCCGCCGCCGAGCCGATGATGAACAGCACCATGGCCGTCGTCTTGACCGCGCCGAGCGTGGAATGGACGAAGTCCGACCAGCTCATCGAGCGATAGACCACAAGGGTCACCAGCAGCGCATAGATCACCGCGATGCACGAACTTTCGGTGGCCGTGAAGATGCCCGAGCGCACCCCGCCGAAAATGATGGCGATCAGCATCAGCCCCGGTATTGCCACCACCAGATACTGGCCCGCCTTGGCAAAGCCGGGAAACGGCTCTGTCGGATAGCCGCGTCGGCGCGCCACGACATAGGCGGTGATCATCAGCGCCCCGGCCAGCAGCAGGCCGGGAATGACCCCTGCGGTAAACAGGTCGGCAATCGAGATGCGCCCGCCGCCCGAGATCGAATAGATGATCATGTTGTGGCTCGGTGGCAGCAGCAGCGCGATCAGCGCCGCCATCGAGGTAACGTTGACCGCATAGTCGGCGCCGTAGCCGCGCGCCTTCATCTGCGGCACCATGATGCCCCCTACCGCGGCAGCTTCCGCCACGGCGGAGCCCGAAATGCCGCCAAACAGCGTCGAGGCCAGGATATTGACCTGCCCCAGTCCGCCGCGCACATGCCCGATCAGCGATCCGGCAAAGGCGATGATGCGGGCGGCTATGCCACCGCGCATCATCAGGTCACCGGCAAAGATGAAGAAGGGGATGGCCATCAGCGTGAACAGCGACACGCCCGAATTGAGCCGCTGGAACACCACCACCGGCGGCAGGCCCAGATAGACCACGGTGGCAAAGCTGGAGATGCCAAGGCAGAAGGCAATGGGCGTACCCACCAGCATGAGCGCGATAAAGACGCCAAACAGGACCAGATATTCCATGAGCTGTCAGACCTCGGTAATTTCAGGTGTCGCGTTCGGCCTGTCCACCGGCTCGCCGGCCAGCCGCAGGGCCATGCGCTCGACGATGAACAGGCACATCAGCGCGCCGGAAACGATGATGGGAAAATAGGTGAAGGCCGTCGGCAGGCCGAGCACCGGGATCTGTGTCGACCAGAACCGGATCGCCAGCTCCGAGCCATAGACCACCATGCCGGCGGCAAAGATGAAGATGAAGACGTCGCTGATGCCGCGCAACCAAGGCAGCGCGCTGTCGGGCAGCACATAAAGCAGCACGTCAAAGCCCATGTGGAACTTCTCGCGCACCCCCACCGCGGCCCCCAGAAAGATGAACCAGCTCATGATCATGATGGCGCCCGCCTCGGTCCAGGCCGGAGACGAGTTGATCACAAAGCGCATATAGACCTGATAGGCGACCACGCCGGTCATGGCCACCAGGCCTATGCCGGCCAGCCACATTACGAGCAGCGACACGCGTGCCAGCACGCGGCTTACAGAGAGCAGCCAGGCGTTCAAGATAGCCTCCCGGGCAAACGCGACCAGGCGCGTCACAATAATGGTACGGGCCGGCGCCGTGGCACCGACCCGGCAGGGTTGACTATTCGGTAGCCTGGATGCGGGCGACCAGGTCCTTGAGCGCGGGATCGGTCACATATTTGTCGTAGACCGGACCCATCGCCGCGATGAAGGGAGCCTTGTCCACTTCATTGATGATCGAGCCACCGGCCTCGACCTTGGCCTTGGAGGCCAGCTCCTGCGCTGCCCACAGCTCGCGCTGCTTGCCCACCGAGGCCTTTGCCGCTTCCATGACGGCAGTCTGGTCCTCGGCCGACAGCTTGTCCCAGACCATCTTGGACATCACCAGCACTTCGGGCACCATGAGGTGTTCGTCGAGCGAATAATACTTGGCCACTTCCGCGTGACCGGCCGTATCATAGCTGGGGTAGTTGTTTTCGGCGCCGTCGATGACCCCGGTCTGGATGCCCGAATACACTTCGCCATAGGGCATTGGCGTGGCGTTGCCGCCCAGCGCCTTGACCATGTCCACGAAGATGTCCGACCCCATCACGCGCAGCTTCATGCCCTCGAGATCGGCGGGCGCATTGATCGGCTTGCCGCTATTGTAGAACGAGCGGGCGCCGCCGTCATAATAGGCCAGCGCCTTGAGATCGACAGCATCGAAGGCCGCCAGGATTTCCGCACCGATAGGACCATCCAGCACATGGTGGAAATGGTCGACGGAGCGGAAGATATAGGGCAGCTGCACCACGGTGGCTGCCGGCACCTGGGTACCGAAAGCCCCGATGGAGATGCGGTTCAGGTCGATCACGCCGAACTGGGTCTGCTCGATCGTGTCCTTTTCCTCGCCCAGCTGGGCGGAATGGAACACTTCGACCGCGTAACGACCGTCAGTGGCCTCGCTCAGTTTCTCGCCGAAATACTTGACCGCCTCCACGGTCGGATAGCCATCGGGATGGGTGTCGGACGACCGCAGCACCGTCTGGGCGCTGGCTGTCGAAACCATCAGGGTTGCAGCGACAAGTGCTGTCGCCGCCAGTCTAGGCAGATGAAACATGAAAGTCCTCCCAAGGATCTGATGACATCAGCCAGGTCCATCCTCCGAACCACGCAGACCAATGTCGCTCACTGTGGCGTGGGTTTATCCCTTCGCCTCTCAAGCGCGGCCAGCATCCTGTGGACCCTGCCCTCACCTGGTTCTCAAACTGGTATGGAACAACTGGGTGGCAGTCAACATACAAACATCCCCATGTTGTATGATGACTTTCCGGCGATAGCGCTGTCCCTGGCGGCAAAACAAGGCAAAAACGCCGCCGGGGAGACCCCGGCGGCGCACATCGGATACGGCGATCGCAGCAGCGATCAGATGTGGATGGCGCCATCCTCAAGCGACAGAGCGGCCTCGCGCACGGCTTCCGACAGCGTCGGATGCGCGTGCGTCGTGCGCGCCAGATCCTCGGCCGAACCGGAGAACTCCATCAGCACGACAAGCTCATGGATCATCTCGCCGGCATTCTTGCCCACGATATGGGCACCCAGCACCCTGTCGGTTTCCACATCGGCCAGGATCTTGACGAAGCCCTGCGTCGCCAGCATCGCCTTGGCGCGCCCATTGGCGGTGAAGGGGAACTTGCCGATCTTGTACTCGACGCCGTCAGCCTTGAGTTCATCCTCGGTCTTGCCCACCGAGGCGACTTCTGGATTGGTATAGACCACCGAAGGAATGGCGGCATAGTTCACATGGCCCGCCTGCCCCGCCAGGATCTCGGCAACGGCAATGCCCTCGTCCTCGGCCTTGTGCGCCAGCATGGGACCCGCAATCACGTCGCCAATGGCGTAGATGCCATCCACCGAGGTCTTGAAATGGCCATCCACGCGCACGCGGCCGCGTTCGTCCAGGCCCACGCCCACAATGTCGAGCCCCAGCCCTTCGGTATAGGGCTTGCGGCCGATGGCCACCAGAACCACGTCGGCATCGAGCAGTTCGGCTGTGCCGCCCTTGGCGGGCTCGACGCTGACCTTGAGCGAACCGTTGTCCTGCCGCTCGGCGCCCGATACCTTGCTCGACAGCTTGAACTCGATACCCTGCTTTTGCAGCATGCGCTGGAACTGGCGCGCCACTTCGCTGTCCATGCCCGGAAGGATGCGGTCGAGATATTCCACAACGGTCACCTGGCTGCCCAGCCGCGCCCAGACCGAGCCCAGCTCGAGGCCGATCACGCCGGCGCCGATCACCACGAGCCTGCCCGGCACCTTCTCCAGGTTGAGCGCCCCGGTCGAGGTCACGATCTTCTTCTCGTCGATCTCGATGCCCGGCAGATTGGCCGACACCGATCCCGAGGCAATCACGATATTCTTGGTGTCGATTTCGATCATGGCGCCATTCTGGGGCGTCACGTGCACCTTGCCCGGCGCCGCAATCGTGCCGATGCCCTGGAAGGTGGTGATCTTGTTCTTCTTGAACAGATAGTCGACCCCGCCGACATTGGCCGCGACCGTTTCGGTCTTGTGGTTCATCATCTGCGGCAGGTTCAGCACCGGCGTCGGAATATCGATGCCCAGGGCTTTCATGCCATGCCCGGCTTCTTCGAACATCTCGGACGCATGCAGCAGCGCCTTGGAGGGAATGCAGCCGATATTGAGGCAGGTGCCGCCATGGGTGGCCCATTTCTCGACCACTGCAACCTTCATGCCCAGCTGTGCCGCGCGGATCGCTGCGACATAGCCGCCCGGACCCGAGCCGATGATGGTGAGGTCGAAAACGTCTGCCATTGGAAGCCCCGAAACTGGTTAGTGTTGCTGGGCCAGTGCGACACGCACTGCCAGCAGGATGAAGGTAATGCCGGTGACCCGATTAAACCACCTGCCAAAGCGGAAAAAACCCTGTCGTACCGACGCGGTCGTAAAGAAAAATGAGACCAATGCAAACCAGGCAAAAAGCATCATGCTCATGCAGGCCACATACACCACCTTGATGTCGCCGCTCGTATGCGCCGATACCAGGCTGGTAAACAGTGCCAGGAAGAACAGCACCGCCTTGGGATTGAGCAGATTGGTCAGAAAGCCCAGCGCAAAGGCCGAGAAATCGCTGCGCGCTGCCACCGCCAGCCCGGTCTCGACGGGCGGCGCGGGTGGTGGGCTGCGCAGCGCCGAAATGGCCAGGTACACCAGATAGGCGGCGCCCAGCCATTTGAGGATGTTGAACAGCAGCAATGACTGCCCCACGATGACCCCGACGCCAAGCAGCGTGTAGCTGCCATGCACCAGGATCGAGGCGGCAATGCCCGCCGAGGTAAACAGCGCCGCGCGCCGGTCATGGGCGATCGATTGCCGCAGGACCATGGCAAAATCGGCGCCCGGAATGACGGCATTGATACCAAAAGCCAGCATCAGGCCGGCAAACTCAAGCCAGGGAAAGTCCAAAACCCACCAACCACAGTTCATTCCCGCCCAAGCGGGGCATCTCTGTTTAGCGAGTTCTGGCGAATTCGGAAACCGCCATTCTGCGCGCTAGTGCGCGGCGATGGCCTGGGCCTTCTTCAGCGCATCGGGCAGGCTCTTGTCGATATCGAGCGCGCCCGAGTTCACCTGGTCGAGAAAAGCCTTGCAGAAACTGTCCTTGTCGTCGGCCTGGTTATAGGCGCTCATGATCTGGCTGCCACCATAGGTCTCGGCCGCAGCCACCTCTTGCGGCGTTCCGCCGCCCAGCCGCTCCGCCACGCGATTGGCCAGTTCAAGAAACCCGATATTGCGCAGGTACCAATTGTCATTGGCCTGCTTGTAGGCATTGTCGAGCCCGGTTGTTTCGTAGCAATGCGTGGTCATGGCGGAAACGATCGCCTTGGAGCCGTGAAACGCCATCAGTTCCCCCACCAGGGCAGGGTCGGCAGCATCCTGGGCAGCGGCAGGAACGGACGCGGCAAGGCAGATGACGAGGGAACAGATCAGGGAACGCAATGGGCGGTCTACTCTCAGCTAAGGCGCGGCAACAGACCGCTTGATCTGCCCGTCAGGTGTTAATGCACTGTTAGCATCGTGCCGCACCGGCAATCACGATTACGCCAACAAAAAGGGGCCCGCCGCGGCGGACCCCTTGCTATGTCATGCCAATGCGGCGATCTAGAGATCGAGCACCAGGCGTTCCGGCGATTCCAGGCTCTCCTTGACGCGCACCAGGAAGGTCACCGCTTCCTTGCCGTCCACGATGCGGTGATCATAGCTCAGCGCCAGATACATCATCGGCCGGATCACGATCTGGCCACCGACCACCACGGGTCGCTCCTGGATCTTGTGCATGCCCAGAATGCCCGACTGCGGGGCATTCAGGATCGGCGTGCTCATCAGCGAGCCATAGACGCCGCCATTGGAGATGGTGAACGTGCCGCCCTGCATGTCGGCCATCGACAGCTGACCGTCACGCGCCTTCTTGCCCAGGCCGTTGATGGCCTTTTCAATCTCGGCAATGCTCATCTGGTCGGCGTCCCGCACCACGGGAACCACAAGGCCCTTGTCGGTACCCACGGCCACGCCGATATTGGCGTACTGCTTGTAGATCAGGTCATCGCCATCGATCTCGGCATTGACCGCCGGGATTTCCTTGAGGGCGTGCACGACGGCCTTGGTGAAAAAGCCCATGAAGCCGAGCTTGACGCCATGCTTCTTCTCGAACAGTTCCTTGTACTGGGTGCGCAGCGCCATCACCGGCGCCATGTCCACCTCGTTGAAGGTGGTCAGCATCGCCGCGGTGTTCTGGGCATCCTTGAGGCGGCGCGCAATGGTCAGGCGCAGACGCGACATTTTCACCCGCTCTTCGCGAGCCGCTTCGTCCGCCGAGGACGCGGCGCGCGGCGCGGGCGACTTGGCCTCGGCTGGCTTGGCTGCGGGGGCCGCTGCCGGAGCAGACGGTGCCCCGGCGATCTTGCTCATGGCCGACAGCACGTCTTCCTTGAGCACCTGGCCACGCTTGCCCGAACCGGCGATATCGCCGGTGTCCAGGTTCTGCTCGGTGGCCAGCTTTTGGGCGGACGGCGCCGGTGGCATGCTCGTGGGCGCAGCGCTCGGGGCAGCCGCGGCTGCTGGTGCAGCTGCCGGCGCCTCGGCCTTGGCCGGCTCAGTCTTGGCTGGCTCCGTCTTGGCAGGCTCGGCGGCCGGCTTTTCCGTTACTGTCGCGCCGGCGCCACCAATGGCGCCCAGCAATGCACCGACATCAACCGTATCGCCTGGCTGGGCCGCAATGGCCTCCAGCACGCCGGCGGCAGGCGCGGGCACTTCGATGGTCACCTTGTCGGTTTCCAGTTCAACCAGTGGCTCGTCGGCGGCGACGCTGTCGCCCACCTTCTTGTACCACTGCCCGATCGTGGCCTCGGTGACGCTCTCGCCCAGCGTCGGTACGCGGATTTCAGTCGACATTGTGTTGTCCTTTTATTGCGCGAAGGCTTCGTCGAGGAAGGCCTGCAACTGGGCCAGATGCGTCCGCATCAGGCCGGTCGCCGTGGAAGCGGAAGCCGGGCGGCCGGTATAGCGCACGCGCTGCCCGGTCCGGCCCATCTGGTCGAATACCCATTCAACATAGGGCTGAATGAAGGCCCAGGCACCCATATTCTTGGGTTCTTCCTGGCACCAGATAACCTCGGCATTCTTGAACCGGTTCAGCTCGTCCAGCAGCGCCTTGGCCGGGAACGGGTAGAGCTGTTCGATGCGCAGCAGATAGACATCGTCGATGCCCTTCTTCTCGCGATCTTCGAGCAGGTCGTAATAGACCTTGCCCGTGCACAGCACGACGCGGCGGATCTTGTCGTCGCTGACCAGCTTGGTGGTGGTCTTTGGCGCGCCGGGCGCCTCGGCATCGTCCCACAGCAGGCGGTGGAACACCGAATCCGGTCCCAGTTCGGCCAGGCCGGAGGTCGCCCGCTTGTGGCGCAGCAGGCTCTTGGGCGTCATCAGGATCAGCGGCTTGCGGAAGTCGCGCTTTACCTGGCGGCGCAGGGCGTGGAAGTAGTTGGCCGGCGTCGTGCAGTTGGCGACCTGCATATTGTCTTCTGCACACAATTGCAGGAAGCGCTCGGGGCGTGCCGAGGAGTGCTCGGGACCCTGCCCTTCATAGCCATGCGGCAGCAGCATCACCAGCCCGCTCATGCGGAACCATTTGCGTTCGCCCGACGAGATGAACTGGTCGATCACCACCTGGGCGCCGTTGACGAAGTCGCCGAACTGGGCTTCCCAGATGGTCAGCGCCTTGGGCTCTGCCAGCGAGTAGCCATACTCGAACCCCAGCACCGCCTCTTCCGAGAGCATCGAGTTGATGACTTCGTAGCGGCACTGCTCGGGGTCGAGATTGTTGAGCGGCGTATAGGTCTTGTTGTCCACCTGCTGGTCGTTGAGCACCGAATGGCGCTGGCTGAACGTGCCGCGTTCGACGTCCTGCCCGGAAAGGCGCACCGGATGACCTTCCGTCACCAGCGTACCGAAGGCCAGCGATTCCGCTGTCGCCCAGTCAATACCCTCGCCCGACTCAATGGCCGCCAGACGATTGTCCATGAAGCGCTTGACCGTCTTGTGGACGTTGAAGCCTTCGGGGATACGCGTCAGGTCGGTGCCGATCTTGGCGAGCCGGTCGATTTCCACGCCGGTATCGCCGCGCCGCGGCCCTTCGGCGTCGGCAGGGCGGAAATCCTTCCAGGCGCCGTCCAGCCAGTCGGCCTTGTTCGGACGATAGTCCTGGCCGGCCTCGAATTCCTTTTCCAGCGTCTCGCGCCAGTCGGCCTTGAGCTGCTCGACGGCATCATTGGTCAGCAGGCCTTCGCCCACCAGCTTTTCCGCATAGATCTCGAGCGTGGTCTTGTGCGCGCGGATCTTGGAATACATCAGCGGCTGGGTGAAGCTGGGCTCGTCGCCTTCATTGTGGCCATGCCGGCGATAGCAGAACATGTCGATGACGACAGGCTTGCCGAATTTCTGGCGGTATTCGACCGCCACCTTGGCCGCAAACACCACCGCCTCCGGATCGTCGCCATTCACATGCAGCACCGGCGCCTCGATCATCTTGGCGACGTCTGTCGGATAGGGCGACGAGCGCGAATACATCGGGCTGGTGGTGAAGCCGATCTGGTTGTTGATCACGAAATGGATCGAACCACCCGTGCGGTGACCCTTGAGGCCACTCAGGCCCAGGCATTCGGCAATCACGCCCTGGCCGGCAAACGCAGCGTCGCCATGGATCAGCAGCGGCAGCACCATGGAGCGGTCTGGCTTGCCTTCCGTCGGAATATTGACCAGCTTGCCCTTGGGCGCGATGTGCTGGTCCTGCTTGGCGCGGGCCTTGCCCAGCACCACCGGATCGACGATCTCGAGATGGCTCGGATTGGCGGTCAGCGACAGATGGACCTTCTTGCCGTCGAATTCTCGGTCCGACGACGCACCCAGATGGTACTTCACGTCGCCCGAACCTTCGACATCTTCAGGGTAGAAGGCGCCGCCCTTGAACTCATGGAACAGGGCACGGTGCGGCTTCTGCATCACCTGGGTCAGCACGTTGAGGCGACCGCGGTGCGCCATGCCCAGCACGATATCCTTGATCCCCAGGGCGCCGCCGCGCTTGATGATCTGTTCGAGCGCCGGAATGGTGGATTCGCTGCCGTCCAGGCCGAAGCGCTTGGTGCCGGTATATTTGACATCGATGAACTTCTCGAAGCCCTCGGCTTCGATCAGCTTGTTGAGGATGGCCTTCTTGCCTTCGGCCGTAAAGGCGATTTCCTTGTCCGGACCTTCGATGCGTTCCTGGATCCACTGCTTGGCTTCAGGATCGGAAATATGCATGAACTCGATGCCCAGCGTACCGCAATAGGTGCGGTTGAGGATCGCCAGCATTTCCGGAATCGTGGCGTATTCCAGGCCCAGATAGTTATCGATGAAGATCTTGCGGCTGTAGTCGGCCTCGGTGAAGCCATAGCTCTTGGGGTCGAGCTCGGGTGCAGGCTCGTCGGCCTTCATCTTGAGCGGATCCAGATCGGCATGCAGATGGCCGCGCATGCGATAGGCCCGGATCATCATGATCGCGCGGATCGAATCGCGCGTGGCCTGCAGCACGTCATCCACGCTCGAGGTGGCGACGCCGAGCGCCTGGGCCTTCTTGCTGATGGCCTTTTCGGTCTTGAGGGCGATTTCGCCCCAATTTCCGTCCAGCGCGCTGACCAGTTCGCCATTGGCGGCCTGCGGCCAGTCCTTGCGGCTCCAGCTGGGGCCGTCAGCGTTCTGCTGGGCGACACCCTCGCCATCATCGAGTTTGGAAAAGAAGCTCTGCCAGGTCTCGTCGACGCTGGCCGGATCGCCCTTGTACCGGGAGTACAATTGCTCAATGTAATCGGCGTTCCCACCATAGAGGAACGAGGTAAGCAAGAACGTGTCGTTCTTTTCCTGTCGTGTCATCGCTTTTTGTCGCGAGGCCCACGCCCCGCCATCCTTCTGAATTGACCGGACAGTCTCCGGCCTCATGAACGGTCATTACTTGGAAAGACTATTGACCGCTTTTCCTTTGTATCCTGTTAAGACTTGCGGCGCCCCTCAAGGCGCCGCTACTCACAATATTTTCATCGGCCTCAAACATGACAACCGGCGTAACACCGTTCTGTGTCCGAAGCGCGACCAACTTTCGACTAATCCCCTAGCCCTTGAGGACCTCCGACAGGGTCCGCCCGATCCGGGCCGGCGACTTCGACATGCGGATCCCCGCTGCCTCCATCGCTGCAATCTTGTCTTCCGCACCGCCCTTACCGCCTGAAATTACGGCGCCAGCATGGCCCATGGTGCGACCTGGAGGCGCAGTCAGCCCGGCAATGAAGCCGGCCATCGGCTTCTTGCGGCCGCGCTTGGCTTCATCGATCAGGAACTGGGCAGCGTCTTCCTCGGCCGAACCGCCGATTTCGCCGATCATCACGATGGACTTGGTCTCGTCATCGGCCAGGAACATTTCGAGCATGTCGATGAATTCGGTGCCCTTGACCGGATCGCCGCCGATACCCACGGCAGTCGACTGGCCCAGGCCTTCATTGGTCGTCTGGAACACGGCTTCATATGTAAGCGTGCCCGAACGCGACACAATACCCACCGAGCCCTTCGAGAAGATCGAGCCGGGCATGATGCCGATCTTGCATTCTTCCGGTGTCAGCACGCCGGGGCAGTTGGGGCCGAGCAGTCGCGACTTGGACTTTTCCAGCCGCGCCTTGACCCGCACCATGTCGAGCACCGGAATGCCCTCGGTGATGCACACGATCAGCGGGATTTCCGCGTCGATCGCTTCGATGATGGCGGCGGCGGCGCCCGGAGGCGGCACATAGACCACCGAGGCATTGGCGCCGGTGCGCTCCTTGCCTTCGGCTACACTGGCGAACACGGGCAGCGACGCCGAGGCATCGATGCCGCTGGTCCAGGTTTCCCCGGCCTTCTTCGGGTTCACGCCACCCACCATCTGGGTACCGTAATAGGCCAGGGCCTGTTCGGTGTGGAAAGTGCCGGTCTTGCCGGTGAGGCCCTGAACGAGAACCTTGGTGTCTTTATTGACGAGAATTGACATGGTTTTGGTCTCTCTTGCGGGGCTTAGGCAGCGGACTTGACGGCGGCGACGATCTTTTGCGCAGCATCGTCGAGGTCATCGGCGGAGATGACGTTGAGCCCGCTCTTGTCGAGGATTTCCTTGCCTTCCTTGACGCGTGTGCCTTCCAGGCGCACCACCAGGGGAACTTCCAGACCGACTTCCTTGACCGCAGCGATCACGCCTTCGGCGATCACGTCGCAGCGCATGATGCCGCCAAAGATGTTGACCAGGATGCCCTTCACCGCCGGATCGGCCGTGATGATCTTGAACGCGGCCGTGACCTTTTCCTTGGTGGCGCCGCCACCGACATCCAGGAAGTTCGCCGGCTCGGCGCCATAGAGCTTGATGATGTCCATGGTCGACATCGCCAGGCCCGCGCCATTGACCATGCAGCCGATATTGCCGTCGAGCGCCACATAGGCCAGGTCGAACTTGCTGGCTTCGATTTCCTTGGCGTCCTCTTCGCTGAGGTCGCGCAGCGCCTTGAGCTCGTCGTGCCGGAACGCGGCATTGTTGTCAAAGCTCACCTTGGCATCGAGCACGCGCAGGTGGCCGTTGGTCATCACGATCAGCGGGTTGACCTCGAGCATGCTCATGTCGGTGTCGACAAAGGCCTTGTAGAGAATGGGGAACAGCTTGCCCGCATCGGTCTTGGCTTCGCCCTCGAGCGCCAGCGCCGCGACCAGCTTGGCCACATCGGCGTCGGTAACGCCGGTATCGGGGTCGATATCCACATTGATGATCTTGTCGGGCGTGTGCTCGGCAACAGCCTCGATATCCATGCCGCCTTCGGTCGAGACCACGAACGACACGCGGCCGCTGTCGCGATTGACCAGCAGCGAGCAATAGAGCTCGCGGGCGATGTCGGCGCCGTCTTCGATATAGAGCCGGTTGACCTGCTTGCCGGCCGGGCCGGTCTGCTTGGTCACCAGGGTATTGCCCAGCATTTCCTTGGAGAACGCGACGACTTCGTCAATCGTCTTGGCCAGGCGCACGCCACCCTTGGCGTCGGGGCCCAGTTCCTTGAACTTTCCCTTGCCGCGCCCACCGGCGTGGATCTGGCTCTTGACCACATAAAGCGGGCCCGGCAGCGACTTGGCGGCAGCAGCGGCTTCGTCGGCCGAAAAGATCGCCACGCCCGCCGCAACCGGCGCGCCATACGATTTCAACAGCTCTTTGGCCTGGTGTTCATGGATGTTCATTGTCTTGCCTTCTCTGTACGTCCGTAGTCGGTAACGTACAATTTGTGTAAATCCGAAGCGTCCAAACCAAAATTACTTAGACCGATGTCCTTCCGGACCTCTAAGAATATTTTCCCGATGGCGTTCAGAGTAGCCATCGTATTGTCATTACCTGACCGGGATAGATTCATGAACTCTACGAATGCCTTGATAACGGTGGGCGACCCATAGACTAGAAGATCCTTCTTGAACGAGATCATCTCGGTCATGAATTCAGTCGATGCGAAATACTCTTCATCACTTTCCTTATTGATCGATCGAACGATCGACGCAAAAGTCATATTAATGAAGCTCTGATATATTTCGATCTTCTTTTCCCTATGAGCCTCTTTGATTGATCGGCTGCGCTCTTTCCAGAATGTAAAAAGCGCCAAAGAAGTAGCAACGAGACCAGCAACAATAGCCGCTGAAACGGCTGGGTTCGATACTTGTATAAGCCGACTCAGCTGATCAAGAAGCCACCACCCTAAATAGAGCATGGCAACCAACAGGAGCAGTCCAGAAAGTTTCGACACCCAACCGGCTATTGATTTCATTCTACGCCAGCTTGGGTGCGATCTTCTTGCAGGCCTCGATCAGCCCCTCGACCGCGCCGACCGACTTGTCGAAGGCCTTCTGTTCCGCCGAGTTCAGCGAAATCTCGACGACCTTCTCGGCGCCACCGGCACCGATAACCACCGGCACGCCGACATAGGTGCCCTTCACGCCGAACTCGCCATTGAGGTAGACGGCGGCGGGCAGCACGCGTTTTTTGTCCTTGAGATAGCTCTCGGCCATGGTGATGGCCGACGTTGCCGGCGCATAGAAGGCCGAGCCGGTCTTGAGCAGGCCGACGATCTCGGCGCCGCCGTCGCGGGTGCGCTGAATGATCTCTTCGAGCTTTTCCTTGCTCATCCAGCCCATCTTGACGATGTCGGTCAGCGGGATGCCCGCAACGGTGGAGTAGCGCGCCAGCGGCACCATGGTGTCGCCATGGCCGCCCATCACAAAGGCGTTGACGTCCTGCACCGAAACCTTGAGCTCGTCGGCAATGAAGTGGCAGAAGCGCGAGCTGTCGAGCACGCCGGCCATGCCGATCACCATATTGGTGGGCAGGCCCGAGAACTTCTGCAGCGCCCAGACCATGGCGTCGAGCGGGTTGGTGATGCAGATCACGAAAGCCTTGGGCGCGTATTTGGCGATCCCGGCGCCAACCTGCTCCATCACCTTGAGGTTGATTTCGAGCAGATCGTCGCGGCTCATGCCCGGCTTGCGGGGAACGCCGGCGGTGACGATCACCACATCGGAGTCCTTGAGATCTTCGTATTTCGACGTGCCGGTGATCGAGGCATCATAGCCTTCCACCGGCGCCGACTGCGACAGATCGAGCGCCTTGCCCTGCGGTACACCATCAACGATATCGAACAGCACGATATCGCCGAGGTCCTTGAGAGCTGCCAGATGGGCGAGTGTTCCGCCAATCTGACCCGAGCCGATAAGAGCGATCTTCTTGCGCGCCATTAGTTCTCATCCCAACTGCGTTGAATTGGCGCACGTCTTAACCCTGTCGGCCAACAGGGGCAAGTGAACCCTTCGTCTAAACCCCGCTTTCGCCCTTGCCGAAGGGCGAAGCCCCCCTGCCCGATGGGCAAGCTCGAACGCTCCTGCGCGGACGGCTCGCTCCTGTGGAACGATTTGACCGGCGCGTTCACGGCCGCCACCGCGAGGCCGGCACATCGGCTCAGGGCTGCGGCGTTCCGGCAGCGGCGGCCGGCGCATCCTCCTCGGCCGGCGCGTCCCGGAGACCCTGAACCAGATAGTCCTCCGACTGCATCTCGATCAGGCGCGACACCGTGCGCTGGAATTCGAACGCCGTCCTGTCGTCCTGCCCCAGCTGGTCCAGCGGCACCGCGAAACTGGCGCCCAGCTTGACGCCGCGATCATAGAGCGTGTCGATCAAGAGGATAAAGCGCTTGGCCGCGTTGGACATGGTCCGGTCCATCTGCGGCACGTCATCGATGATGATCGAGTCGAACTGATGCGCGATCCGCACGAAGTCGCGCGATCCCAGCGGCTTTTCGCACAGATCGGCAAAGCCGAACCGCGCCGCGCCCAGCGCCGTCAGCGGCACGGCAATGGACCGCCCCGTGC
>TARA_R110002124_G_scaffold44422_1_pt1 | contig 17987 bp, 18 predicted proteins | sample TARA_R110002124 | Tara Oceans TARA_R110002124 (sample SAMEA4397445) | marine metagenome | biome: Polar Biome; feature: [SRF] surface water layer (ENVO:00010504); material: water (ENVO:00002006), including particulate matter (ENVO:01000060) such as... | depth 5 m | reverse complement strand
CGGCCTCGAGCCGCAGGCTGTCACGGGCACCAAGACCCACGGGCTTGACGCGCTCGTCGGCCAGCAGCTTGTCCCACAGCAGGACGGCCTTGTCGGCCGGGCAGAGGATCTCGACGCCATCTTCGCCGGTATAGCCCGAGCGGGCCACCATCAGCGTCACGCCCTGCCAGGCGAACGGGGCATACTGCATGAAACCCAGCTCGCTGACGCCGGGCAGGAAGGCCTCGACGACGGCGACGGCCGAAGGACCCTGCAGCGCCAGCAGCGCGCCATCATCGGCGCGGGTCAGCGTGGCGCGATCGCCGGCAGCAGCGGCGATGCGGGCGAAATCCCCATCCTTGGTGCCGGCATTGACCACGATATAGAGCGTGCCCGCCGTGGTGGCCGAGCGCGCGACCATCAGATCGTCAATGGCGCCGCCGGTCTGGTTGAGCAGCAGGGTATAGCGGATCTGGCCGGGCCTGAGCCCGGCGATATCGCCACAGATCAGTGGCTCGATGATCGCGGCGATCGCGGCATGGTCGGCCTCGGCGTCGCCACTGGGATCATTCAGGCTGAGAAAGCTGGGGCCCATATGGCTGACATCGAACAGGCCCGCCTGTTCGCGGGTCCATTTGTGTTCGGCCATGATGCCGCTGGGATATTGCACTGGCAGGCTGTAGCCGCCAAATGGCACCATGCGGCCGCCAGCGGCGTTGTGGCATTCGAACAGCGGCGTGGTCTTGAGAGTTTCGGCTGGGCTCTGGGCCATCAACACTTCCCGGAAATGAACGCGGTGACACGACTATACTCGCCTTGCGGCGAATCCCGTGCCCCCTCTGTCCTGATCACCTGAGAGATTTCCCGGCTGAGCGCCGGTTGCTCCTTCGGTGGGACCTGGCACTGTGCCGGTCCGCTTTCCAGAGTTGTAGTGCACTGCGGTCCGTTGGCCTGAGAGTTTCCGGGGCGGTTGCTCCTTCGGCGCTGGAGAAATCCAGTCTCTCCCGCAGTGGCCGCACCATGGTGGAGAATCTGCAGGCCGTCAATTGTGCGCGGCGCATGGGGCACAGTATTCCTGGGGCCACGGGCTCACCCCTCCCCTGAGGGGCGAGGGGGCCAAGTATCTCGTGCCATCGCCGCAGACAAAAAAGGCGGGCATCGCTGCCCGCCTCAAATTCTCAAAGCCGATCCAAAAAATCAGTTCAGGCGATTGCCCACGTCAGCGATGGCCTTGTCGACGACCTGGCCGCCCTTGCGGTTCATTTCGTCGGTCAGCACCAGCCGCGCGGCTTCGATGGCAATGTCGGCCGAGCGGGCGCGCACTTCGGACACGGCCTGCGCCTCGGCCTGGGCGATCTTGTCTTCTACCGACTTGGTGCGGCGGGCGATCAGGTCGGCGAGCGAAGTCTGGGCCTCGGCGGTCAGGCGGGTCGCTTCTTCCTTGGCCGCGGCAATGATGCCTTCGGCTTCGCTCTCGGCGGCAACACGCTTCTGCTCGTATTCGACCAGCAGGGCGGCAGCTTCCTCGCGCAGCTTCTTGGCTTCCGCCAGATCGTCGGCGATCTTCTGGATCTGCTTGTCGAGCATCTTGGCGATGATCGTGTGGATGCCGAAATACAGCGCCAGCCCGATGAAAATGACGAGGGCAACAGTGGCGTAGAACGTATTGTCGAATGCCATGCTCGCTTACTCCTTGGCCTTGGCGACGGCAGCGCGGACGCTGTCGGTCGACACATCACCGACCAGCTGGGTCACGACCGTCTGGGCGGTTTCGGTGGCGATCTCGTCAACATGGGTCAGCGCTTCGGTCTTGGTTGCCATGATGCGGGCCTCGGCGGCGCTCACCTTGGCGGTGAGATCGGCCTCCACGGCGCTGCGCTTGGCGGCCAGATCAGCCTGGATCGCTTCGCGGCTTTCATTGGCGATGCCCTGGGCCTTGGCCTTGGCAGCAGCCAGCGCGGCTTCATAGGCAGCAATGGCCGCATCAGTCTGCTGGCGCGAGGCATCAGCAGCCGCCAGATCGGCATCCATGATGGCCTTGCGGTTTTCCAGAATGCCACCAATGCGGGGCAGGGCGATTTTGCTCATCAGCAGGTAGAGGGCACCAAAGGTAATGGCGAGCCACAGCAGCTGCGATGGAAAGGTTGCAGGGTCAAAGGGCGGGAACACGCCCGAACCATGCTCGCCACCATGGGCTTCGGTCGTGGCATGGGTATCGGCAGTGGGATCGGCGTGCGTTGCGTCGGTGGCTTGCGCCGCGACGGGTGCTTCGGCCGGTACAACCGCTTCTTGGGCGTAGGCTTGCGTTGCCATCAGGTCAGGTCCCGTTAAATCCGGTCAGCCGGCATGACGCCGGAAAAGAGCGCGCAGCCGGACCGAGCCCGGCTGCGGAAGATCGTGATCGCCGCGTCGGTCTTAGACGACGAACAGCAGGATCAGGGCAACCAGGAACGAGAAGATGCCCAGAGCTTCGGTCACGGCGAAGCCGAAGATCAGGTTCGAGAACTGGCTTGGCGCTGCCGACGGGTTGCGCAGGGCGCCCGACAGGAAGTTGCCGAAAATGTTGGCCACGCCAATGGCGGCGCCGGCCATACCGAAACAAGCAATACCGGCACCGATGTACTTTGCGGCTTCAGCTTCCATAATATTAGTCCTTTCAAGCGACTTTTAAGCGGGGGTTCTGGCGGAACAGCCCGCCGTGACTGGTAGTTAGTGAGACGGGTGGATCGCGTCGTTGAGATACATGCAGGTCAGGACCGCGAAAACATAGGCCTGAACCGCACCGACGAGAAATTCGAGGCCGGTCAGCGCGACGGCCATGATCAGCGGTAGCGCCGAACCAAGGATGCCCAGGAAACCCAGGCTGCCCATGGTGACGATGAAACCGGTGAAGACTTTGAGCGTGATGTGACCGGCCAGGATGTTGCCGAACAGACGCACGGAAAGCGAGATCGGGCGGCTCATGAACGAGATGAACTCGATGGGCGCCACGATGGGAAGGATGTAGCCGGGCACGCCAGCGGGCACGAACAGCTTGAGGAATTTCGGGCCGTTCTTGGCAAAGCCGTAGATCACCACGGTCAGGAACACCAGCATCGACAGCGCGAAGGTGACGATGATGTGGCTGGTGACGGTGAAGAAATAGGGCACCATGCCCAGCATGTTGGCCACGAAGATGAAGGTGAACAGGCTGAATACCAGCGGGAAGAAGGTCATGCCCGCCGTGCCGGCGGCACTGCGCACCATATTGGCGACAAAGCTGTAGACCAGCTCGCTCAACAATTGCGCGCGACCGGGAACCACGCTTTTCGATCCCGTCGACAGGATGAGATAGAGCCCGATGATGGCCACGGTCGCGACCATGAACAACGCCGAATTGGTGAATGCGAAGCTGAGGCCGCTCCCTTCGGTGCCGTCACCGCCTACGGTAAACAGCGGGAACATGTCCTCGATGACGAATTGGTGGATCGGATCAGTACCGGCCAAGATAGAGCCCTCTAAGCGTCATCGTTATCGTTTTCGTCTTCCGCGTCTGGTCCCATATCGGACCCAGGCGGGGGAGGCGATGCGGCATTCATTTGCGCCACCACGCGGGTGACATTGAGTATTCCAGCAGCAAAGCCCACCAATAACATGATGAGCAAGCCCCAGGGGCTGGTCCCCAGGCCAAGATCGATGAGATAGCCAAAGATGGCACCCACCAGGATCGCGGCGATGAACTCGGTACCGATGCGCATACCGCGCGCCATACCACTCATCTCCGGGGAAGCTTGTCTCGAGGCTCTGTTGTCCTCGATATCGCGGTCCCGCTTGGCTGAGGCGATGCGCGATGCGAGATCGTGCGTCACCCCTCGGGCGCTTTCAGGCCGACCATTGGTGTCTTGCGGTTTTGCCATCCGCTCGCTCCTCGGTCGGCTCTGCCCCGCGTATTTCCGGGGCGCCCTTTTTAGTCGCGCGCAACATAGTAGTGGGGTCCGAGAGTGTCAAGATAACCTTACCCGCTGTAACATGTTGTTTTATATGCGCTAATTTAGGCGTGATGGGGGTGCGGCATGCTGTCCACCTGCGATGATGGCAGAGTCAGGGCGATGATGGGGGGATTCTGTGTTGCGGGCTGGCCAGGTAAAGCCCCACGCGGCGCCAAAAAGGTGCTGAAAATGACGGACGGGCCGCAGGACGAGGCTGCTGCGCTTCCTGGGTTCGATAAGCCGGACTTTAGTTTCCAGTTACGGAAAGTGTCTTGCCATTGCCGCCTGGGTCGGTAATAGTTTCCATGCAAGGAAACATGTGGACCTGTCATGAGCCTGACCCTCTACCTTCATCCTCTCGCCTCCTTTTGTCACAAGGTGCTCATTGCCCTTTATGAGAACGACATTCCGTTTGAGGCCAGTCTGGTTGATTTCTCAAATCCCGGTTCTGCCGCGGCCCATATCGAGCGCTGGCCCGTCGGCAAGATCCCGGTCCTCCATGACGGCGTGGGCAATAAGGTGGTGGCCGAAACCAGCATCATAATCGAATATCTGCAGCAGCATTATCCCGGCGCCGTGCCGCTCATTCCAAACGACGCCGACGTTGCGCTGGACGTACGACTTTGGGACCGCTTCTTTGATCTCTATGTCAGCGTTCCCATGCAAAAGATCGTCGGGGACCGTCTCCGGCCCGAGGGAGGCAAAGACCCCCATGGCGTGGCCGAAGCACGGGCGACCCTCGAAACGGCCTATGGGATGATTGAGGGGCAGCTCTACAAGGGGCAGTGGGCCTGCGGTGACAGCTTCACAATGGCCGATTGTTCCGCGCTGCCAGCCCTGTTTTTCGCCACCATCGTGCAGCCCCCCGGCGATGGCCGCCCCATGCTCGGCGACTATCTCGAACGCCTTCTCAAGCGCCGTTCCGTCAGGCGTGTGCTTTCCGAAGCGCAGCCCTATTTCAAGTTCTTCCCTTATCGCGACGACATGCCGGCGCATTTCCTGGAGCCGATGGCATGATGGGGCAGGACGATATGGACCGCTTTTTCGACATGCTGGCCGACCCTTACCGACGCGGCTTTGTCGAGCGCCTGTGCAGGGGGCCCGCATCGGTAAAGGAGCTGGCGGAACCTGCGGCAGTGCAGTTGCCCGCGGTCCTCAAGCACCTCAAGGTGCTCGAGGAAGGCGGCATTGTCGTCAGCGAGAAAACGGGCCGCACCAGGACCTTCCGGATTCGCAGGGATGCTTTTGTCGCATTGGCGGCCTGGGTCGATCAGCGGCAGCGGGAAATGAACGCGGCCTTCGACCGCCTGGCTGACCTGATGGAAGAAATTCCAGAAGAGAAGGATCACTGATGGGTGTGAACGTTGACCACAGATCATTCGTCATCGAGCGGGAATTGCCCGGCAGTCCCGCCCATGCCTTCCGCTTCTGGTCGCAACACGATCTCAAACGCCGCTGGAACGCCTGCCATCCCGACTGGCAGGTGATCGAGGATAGTTTCGATTTCCGGGTCGACGGGCGGGAAAGCATGATCTGGCGCATGCCCGATGGCACCGAACAGGCAATGCTGGCCCATTTTCTCGAGATCCATTCGCGCCAGCGTATCGTCTATGCCTACACGATGCGAACCAATGGCATCCCTATTTCTTCCTCTCTCGTCACGGTCGAGTTCGAGGGCGGGGACGGCAAGACCACCATGACATTCACGGAGCAGGCTGTGTTCGCCAATCCTGCCGACGGCGACACGCGCCAGAGCGGTACCGGCCTTGGCTTTTCACGTTTGCAGGAAGTCATGAGAGATAGGCCGGAAGATGGCGGACGTTAGGGTTACAGGTTTGGGGCAGGCACAATCACTGTGCACGGAATCATAATGTGAGTCAGCGACTCCAGGGTTTCCGCCACTTTCCCCTCATTTCCGGAATCAAATCCTGCAAGAGCAGGAAGCATAACCTGCACATGGCGCACCGCAGGGAGTCATAAAATGACTCAGGTGATTTTTTACTCGTGGCCCATCCTTGAGTGGGTCAAGGATGCAGGGTCAGAGACGATGGGTAAGGTGGAACTCATACACATCATGTGCACGGAAGCATAACCTGAGTCGCCACCTTGCGGCGGCGCAGGGGTTTCGGCTCTAGTTCGGAACCATATGCTGCGACGTTCGGAAGCATAAAGACCGATGAGTGCTACCAGCAGAGGCATTTAATGAGTCGCCCCGATTTTAGGGCGTCGAACCGGGGTCGTCACACACCTTGCCTTCGATTGATCGCCCGTTCGCTTGTCAGCCTTGTCCTACTTAACCGTCCGTAGGCTTCAAATAGTGTTGGAACGGGTGGATAGCCGACCTCACCCTCGAACCTGTAGCTCGCCGAAAAACCATGAGGTCCCTTCCAAGGCTCGTCCATCAGTTCTCGTAGCCGTTTCTCATACGATCTAATCAGCCGGAGGTACTGTAGCCAAAGCTCCAAGGTCAGGGAATCTTCATCTCGTGTCCCCTCGGCGGTGAGACTGCAGGGATACCTGGCCCAGGACTCAAGCCCGTCTTCAAACGCTTGGAGAACTCTATTCCGCCTGTTTCGATTTGGTATGAACTTCGATTGGCTCTGAAGCGAAACTAGGTTGTGGGATCTCAAATTCTTGCATAGCCCTCCATTCGATATCCAATGAGGGTTCTCGTAAACTAAGAATGCCTTGATCGCGTTTTCCAAGGCAAATCCAGCCAATAGAAACACAGATTTGTGAGAAAGCACCGTGGTCCGTTCTACGCGTCCATTCGGCCCCTTTTCCTGCATGATCTGCCCGTCACCATGCTCGTAGATAAAGACAGCCTGTTCGTGCAGGCTGTCCATGACCAGGTACCAGGAATGTGGGCAAGCCTTGCGTACGAACGCCTGAGCTGGATCTGTCAATACTCGGGGCATGGACTACTCCTCACCCTCCTTGGCTTGCGGCCCATTTTCAGTAAGCCGCCAATCGGCATCCAATTCCCCCATCATGAAGACATCAGGGTCCGACCTGGCAACCGCAAGCTCTGCCTCCGTGACCGGGAACTTGGCAAATTTCCCATCAGACCCCAACAGGGTCGTAATGACACCTTCGGGTCTTAATATCTGCGACGGATCTACAAGCGTCAGCCTGCTTATAATGTCGACGAGTCGCTCTTCGTCGTGATGCTCTTGCAAATAGGGATAGTAAAACCTCGGTGTACGAGTCATTGCGATCACCGAATTAAGTTGTTCATCCCAGAAGTAGGTGACTTCGCAGGCGCGCTCATCGAGCACAGTTTGATCATAGGTGATCCGGGCCGCCAACTCTGCAAATTGCTGTGGGTGCAACAATTGATCAGCAAAATATTCGTAGCTGCCGCTCTGGAATCTCTGGTGCAACCCACCGTCAAAAATGCAGACAACCCCCAGATTTCCAGACCGAAACATGAGACTCAATGTTGACGGGCTATCGGAAAAGTCGAACGTTTCAAAACGTTCGTCTTCGGTGTCGATTTTGAACCTGTAAAGCGAAAACGGCCTGCCAAGCCGAGCAGGATCTCGCGGCTCATATAGAAAGCAGGTAGCCATTGACTTCTTTGTCGCAAAGGCCCTTTGCATCATTCCAAGATAGAGCGTCCCTGGCACTTGGTCAGCAGACAGAATGCTATCAGGTTGGGCTTCATCGCGTGTTCTATAGTCGATCGCGGAGCGACTTTTGCTCACCAAAAGCCACATTATTTTACCAAGCCAAGTCGCTAGAATGTCATCGCCAATGACACTCACAGCACCAAACGGGTCATCCGACGTTAAAAGGGGTGCTAGGAGGGTCTCAAGAGCATGATAAGTCGTGCCGTTGCAGCGCTTGCATAGCTTAATTTTTGCCGACTTATATTGCTTTCCGGTGTAGTTGCCGACGTTGAGCTTACGGGTCCAAAGATCATGATGATGCTGCAACCATTTGGGGAAAATATGTTCTTCATCAGAAGGGAAACGAGCGAATGAGCGCCCGCATGCGGCGCAGTGAGTATTGATGTCCCGCGGGTTCAAAACGTCGACTAACATTCGATTGGACATGAGCGGCTGTTCCGTTCCCCAATATAGGCGCCTCAACGCATCTCAGTCTCAATGGTGGATGAGTGAGCTTGAACTTAGATATCCAGGTTCGCAGCCCTCATGGCAGTGACCACACGCCCCCACTGTTTGATTGCCGACAGATCCAGCATCTTGAGCTGCGGGGGAACCTCAGACACCCCAAATGCCCCTACAACACGCAACGCGATTAGCGCCGGGTTCAGGGCATATGAGAGGACTTCCTGTAAGGTTTCTTTATTGTCGTAGATGAACTTTTGAAGAGCCGGGCGCTCCAAAGCAAGCGTTAGGCGGAAGCCATCGTCACTGGGATTGTAAAGATGCGCCATGCTGGGCTCAGCAGGGTGATTCAGTTGACAGAGCTTGGAATAGAACTCGGTGGCATGTGGCAATCCCATGCTTTCCGCAGTCTTTATATATTCGGCAGACATTTTCGCTTTGTGGTTTTCCGGCGCGACTTCCTTCATTTTAAAGTGCCGAGCTTGCGTGAAGTGTATTAGCGCGTTCTCCAACTCCGTTGAAACGCTAGCAGCACCGTTACCGTCAATCTGCCTTGCAATCGATGCTGCGTTTTCAGCTAGTGAAAGTCCGGCAACCTGAAGCGCGTCACCTGAGTCCCCAACGCATTCAACTAGCGACCTGCAGGCACCTGCCCAACTGGAAATCGATCCAGCATCATATTCCCGTGCACATGAATCTACCCATCGGGCGGTTCGGACTAAGGTCAAGACCGACACAAGTTGCACCTGCTGCAACTTCTCAATCCAGTATATTCGTCCCATTCCTTCCCTGGATATGGCCCCTGCCGCGAGGCCGTTCTCGAACTGATCACTATCAACGAAGTGATATTGGCAATCCAAAATCTCATCGCCGATGCCGTTTAGAATCTGACCATAGATCGCAGCAGAGCGCCCAAATATCCGCGTGGCTGTGTCGATGTTATTGATTAGCAATGCCGCCACCTTGTTTGCCTGCCTCAACTAGGCAAATTGCATTTTGAAAAGGATCATAGGGATCCGTTCAAAATGCAATGGACAAGAACGCATCATGCCTCAGGGACTTAACGCCCCGACCTGTCGGCACCCCGTTTATTCCAATCCTGCGGCGTGTCATGCCGCTTCCAGGTTGCCGCCACCGGCAGCCCCTTCTCCTTCTGATACTGCGCTCGTTCTCGGGCGTTCGCGAATGCAACTGGCGGGGGCAAAGATTCCGCAAGCGGCATTGCCTGTTCCCGAAGATAAAGTGTGATACCGAGCTCGCCATCTACCTGGAGCGGCTCCAAGCCGTTTTCACGAAGGTAGCGAATGACGACCCTGGAACTCTTAATGCCAAAATGGTCCGCGATTTCCATGGCTTGAACGTACTTGGCCTTGAATGCAGCGATCATGCCATCGGTGATCGAAAGCGACTTTCCCGTTCCAACCGGGGTGATCAGCTTCGTGATGATACAGGATCGGAGCTGATTGTAGGTCATGCCCATCAGCAAGGCGGCCGCCCGTAACGGATGACCTTCCCGACGCTCACGCTTCAGAATTGTCTTGGCTTCCGACTTGGAAATCAGAAGTCCCGCCAAACCAGGACGTCCCCAATCGTTGCCGCGAAGGGGCAGGGTACCATCAAGCACCATACGGATCACTTGATCGAAGGATGTGAACATTGTGGTGGCGTGCATCAATTCTACCAGTTCATCGTGCTCGTCAAAAACGTCGTCATCGGTGTCGACAACGATCTTTGACCGCATCAGCGACAGAAAGTTGCTCACCGCATCGGGTTGGAAATACCACCTGTTCCAGTCCCGATCCCGCAACCGGATCCCGGCGGTGTGGTTGTCGCCGCGCTTGCCTTGTGGCTCAGATCGATCGTAGGGGCGGCATACATAGGGAAGATGGCCCTCATCGGCGAGTTCGATAACTCGAACCCAACGAACACCCAAAGATTCAATCGCCTGCTCCATCGTCGTGAGCGACATCAACCAATTTTCAAAGCGCTGCAGCACGTCAGGGCGCAACACCGTTCTTTCGAATTCACCCGGTGCCTCGAATTCGGCGTCAAACACCTTCATGAGCCGGATGAACACTTCCGGTGCCAGGCCGCATTGGTTGGCAGCCGTCCGAAGCGGCACGCCAACAACACTGCCACTGACGGTGGTCACCCGCTTGAGCGAGATTACATTTGCCTGCGCATGGCTAGTGAAAGCCTGGCGCAGTTCTGAGATCAGATCGCACCGCTTATCCCTGGCGATTTGAGATCCCATCCAATACCGCAACGGGCCGTAAGCCCTCACCTCGCTCTTGAGATCGTCTTCGTTGCGCCGCGAGATCAGGATGTCGAGGAAACGATTAAAGCCCCGTGGATAGTCAGCAAGGGCAGCAAAACCAGCGCTCAATAGTTGTGGAACGCCAACTTGGGCCCGTGCCTGTTCGACCGAACTGTCCTCTGCAAGTGCACTCACACCAATGCGTTCGAGGACGTGGATCGCCTGCCCAAGCGAAGTCTTGTCCAGCAGCACGTGAGGGTGCTGTCCGTGGCCGAGAAGTCGATCGACAATGTACTGATCCACCAGGACTTGCTCAACGGATGCTGTCCTTACCGGTACCTTGGTCAGATCATGATTTTGATTACAGCGGATCATACCCTGCCGGCCATTGATCAATGGCTGATCGCAGCCACAATCGCTGGTGAGTTCGACACCGTGGGCGGGGCAGGTGGTGATAAACGCGATATCCCACCAGACCCGATGGTACGGGGCTTCTTCAAGGCAATGTGGACACCAGCGGCGCCACCAGCCACCAACATGCTCATGACGAAGCTTTTGGCCCAGCACGGAAACACCATCATCTTCGGGCACAATCGACCCATGACTGAGTTCTTCCGGGTCGACGCCGCAGAGGCGGGCGACCAAATCCTGATCCACCAGTTGGGCACTGCGGCCGAACAAGACGCCGCAACGCTTGAACACCGGTGAAAAACGAGACGTACCGTTATGGGCTGCTGTGCGCAAAAGCAGCGCATGGGCAGGTTCATCACGGTAATGCTTTACACGCAGAGGGAACGGCTTGAGCTTACGGGCGGTCGTTGTCATTTCTTGAACCTCGGCTTTGGACCCTTACCGGTCGATCTCAAATTGCTTTTTTCGTCGTCGTCATCAGGGTCGTCATTGACGTGATGGACGACCGACACCGTCCGCCGGCGCTTCGATGGCGGCCCAAATGGATTGGAACGCACCTCATCACCACGCCTGAGGCGCTCGAAGGCATCTGCCAAGTGAGTGAAAGAAATAACGCCACTGCCACTGTCGTATGCGTATGACGTTGCTCGGAAGAGCAGTTTCATCACGTGATCCATCGTGCCGTCGGTCGACTGATGGATCTTGCGAGCCATCAGTTCTTGACCGAGTGGTTCTTCGCACTTGATTGGCAGTGAGGACTGGATAGCGGCCATCACCTCAAGCCACTCTGTCCTGTCATCCGGCTCGTCCCAATCGAATGGGAACAGCTGCATGTCGCCGCCGCTGCGACGGCGGAACTGGCTGTAGATAGAGTGGACCTTGAACAAAAGTTCCGTGCCAGCGAACACGCACTGACAGTGCTTGTCGCTGAGCAGTTCCTTAAGCGCTCGCACGGTCTTGGTCGCGAACTTCTCGGTGCGATCTTCAACGACGTGTGTGAACTCGTCGAAGATGAACAGCTTGACCTTCTGCCCGGCGATCTGCGTAAGCACAATCTTTCGGAGATCTGATACTTTACCACTATCGGCGGCATCGGCATCGAGAGCCTGGATCATGGCCTTGTACAGGTTTTCCAGGTTCGGGTTAGCAGGTGTGGAAACCCTGACAACGGGCCGTACAAGCCCGTCTGCCGTCTGAAATGGACCGCCGTACTTCTTGGTGAACCGACGCAGGATCGTGCTCTTTCCCACCCCGGAAACCCCATACAGAAGGCCAGCCGTCGACTCGAGACCCGTGTTGACCTCGAGAAGCATGTCCTCGAGCCATTCCCAGGCATCGTGATACTGGTCATATTCGACCACAATGATGCCGACTTGGCGCAAGACCTCCTTCTTTTCCGGGTCGGAATTAGCGATGATTTCGGCGATGTCGGCTGGATAATTACCGTTTTCGTCACGCAACAATTCAAGGTTCATCTCGAGTTACCTTCAAGGTTCGATCACGGCGACGACGCGGGATTGCACCTTCGCTGGCAGATGGGGTGGTTGGCGGCACGTTAGCTGGATCCTGGGCCACAGGAGGTGGGTCGGGATCCACTTGCAGAGGCGGGGTAGGTGGTTCCGCAGGACGAGTTTCAGAGTGCTGGGCGGGTTCGATCTGCCGCGGCTGCGGCGGTGCCGGCTCTGCCACCGGTCGTGCACGTCGTTGCTTTTGTTTTGCCACGAGCTCATCGACTACGGCCTCGTCGGCCTTCGCCTTGGCATCGTCATCTGCGTCATCGATCGCCAAATCGATGAGATCGTTCTGACTTTCATCCTTGATCGGACGGCTCACTGCATCGATTGCCATGCGATCAGCACCAAGGAAACGAGCGATGCCGACCTTGGTCTTTGCATTGTTTCGGCCACCGATCAGCTGCTTGCCCAGTTCGAAGAGTTCCAAACGAGCAAGCAGCAGCATCTTCATGCGCAACGTACCCTTAGGGGACTTGTCCATGAGGTGGCGCCGAATGACATTGTGCTGGTGTTCGGACAGACCAGCGGCATAGTCTTGGCGAGTGCAGGGTACCGCGAAGGAAATGCCTTGGTCCTTGTCGATCACCCAGACTTCGGAGATGTTCTGCGGATCGTAGCGGATTTCGACACGCGGATCGGATTGGAAGCCCGACCGATAAACGGCCAGGTCATATGAATTGTAGCGAAGACCGAACAACCGAATGCCCCGTCGCTCCGCACGTCGGGTGACATAGGCCCCAACAAGCTCGATCAAACTTTCATGGTCACGAGCTGGTCGCGGAGGATTGACGGCCACCCCTTCATTCCAGAGATCGATCCGGTATCGATCGGTGTCTGGTTCCAAACCCTGGTTGTGAACATCGACAATTGCCTTGGTGATCAGCAGGTTCAGCTGACCGAGCGTAAGCTTGGCATCCTTGCTTGGATCGTAAGCCTGAGGATCGCTCTTGCCGATGCGGAGCACCTTGCCGGGAAACATGTCGAGATAAGCTGTTTGCAGCGAACCCCAAAAGCGCTCAATCTTACCCTTTTCATATGGGGCGCCCGGCGGCACGTAGTCGATATTACACCCCAATGCCAACGAGGATTCCTCGAAAGACCGCGAGTGAAAAACCGCATCGTTGTCGAGATAAAACTGGTGGGGAACACCGTTCACAGGGTAGGGGCGACGGATGATGGGGAGGCCATCTTCGTCGTTAGGGAAATGCCCCAGATCCTTCGGCATGACGATATGCTTCAGGCACCGAGCAGCGGCGACATAGGATGGCGGGTCGAATCCGAGGTCGAATCCAGCGACGACGCCCGAGTAACAGTCGATCGCCGCCATCAAGAAGGGCGTGCCGAGCGGAAGACCGGTGGCTTCGTCGGTGACGAAAATCCTGAGGTACTTGAAGTCGGATTCCACGCGTTCGAGCGGGAACGTTGCTTGGGGACCTTCGCCCAGTGGATACATTTCATACCTCGCCGTAGCCGCCCCATGGCGGTTCAAAAGTCGCATTGTCCGGTCACCTTGAGAGCAGGCGAGACAGAATGTTCGGTACGTCGGCCACAGATATGCGGCAGCGTCGTCAGCAAGGATTTTTTCGACGGCATTTTGACCGCCGTGATAGGCTACGCAGTGCGATAAAACCTCATTGTAGGCCGTGCGCATGTGGGGTTGGTTTGGCTTCTTCCATTCCTTGACACCCTTCTCGATAGCCTTCCGCATGTATGAATCGAGGCGGTCTTTGCGGTTGCCGCGGCGACGGTTCGAAGGACAAAGTGCCCTGATGTCCCGACCTGATCGGGCCCAAACCTTCCACCAGCGATAAACCGATGCCCAGTGCGGCGGCTTAGAGTCTTGGCGTTCGGCAGCAACCTGCTGGATGGTTGGCGTCAAGCCGGTTTCTGAACGAGAGAATCCGGACCCGAGCTTGTCCACGGCCGTGCAGTATCGATAGCGCCGGAACATCTCATCTCTTTCACTGGGCGTGAAAGCGCGCATTGTGCGCAGCAGCGACTGTCGGATGCCGATTGGCAAACCATGCTCATCCCGGGCAATGAAGCGGAGCTTGTGAGCCAGCCACAATGCCTTGATGTTCTTGCTGGTCATCTTCTTGTCCGACCCCGGCGCATCGGGATCGGAAACGATGAATCCATTTGGCTCCTTGGACTTACTTTCGACAATGAAGCGCTTCCCCATCACTTCGATGGAGTCACCGATATCGAGGTACACATCATCGACATCGTCCTCATCCTCTGGGCATCCAGGAAGATTGCCATGGTAGTTCATGCCCCGACCCTCCGGCGCACGACTGTGTTCCCGTCGAACCTTCGTCCGAGGGGAAAAGACAGTTCACCACGGCCAACCAGGCAAAGCGTGGCCGAGTAGGCACGTGCGTAGGTAAGCACGCCGACTTCGACCACTCCACTGATAGTGAAATGGTCGCGGACCCTGGCGATCTCTCGGATGTGCTGACAGTCGCCTTCGACAGCGATCGCACTACCTGAGTGCTGGAGGATGAACTTGCAGTTGGTGAGACGCGGCTGAACGCGGCACTGATGCTCGGTAAAAATCAGGAACTGGCGACCAGTGCTCTGGCATTCTCGACGGACACGATTGAGCTTAAGCAGGTCGTCTTTGACGTTCTGGCTGGACAGCACTTCGATGTCGATGGAACGGTTGATGTCCCGGCGGCCGGTTCGAACAGACACCACATATCGAGGATGGTAGGTCACCCATGACGAGCCATTCCACCACTGGACTGGCTCAGCCTTGCTCGAGATCGACAGCACACGTGGGTGCGCCTCGGCCAGGGTGAGAAAGTCGAACGCTAAAGTTCCGCGATACGGAACAAAGCTGTCCAACTTCGAAGAGTAAAACCAGCCATGATGAGCGGACCTGATGTCACGATCATCGGCATGGCGGCGATTGGCTCGGACGACGCGAGGCGTGAACTGTGCAGAGGGCATAACGAAACTCCTCGATCACGGGAGGGCCTGTCGCGGACTGACCGGACGAGACGCTTCCGAGAGTGGTGAGATGCGAAATCCGCTGCTGGGAGGAGCGGAGATCACGTGAGGGGCTGAGGTTGCTGCATAGGAGTTCGCCGACTATTGGCGAGCCCGCATGCTGGGTTGCTATTATCTTCATAATGAATCTCCGGGTGAGGGACCTGCCACTGTCGGCAGCGCAGGAAGCGGATTGGAAGTCGGGTCTGAAATTGTCGGGTGCGACGGTTGCTCGCCGCAATCAAGGCACGAAAGCGCACCTGACCTGGGGGAGGTCTGGTGCGCCAGGAGCATCCGAGTGGAGGAAGGAGTTGACCGGTTCTCCGGCCATTGGTCAGCAAGACCTTGGCAGGAGTTACCTGGCGAACGCCCGTCCAACCGGACGGCAGTTACGTATGGATAGGGTGTTGCTGTGCATGGTCGCCGCAAAAAGCACGACCAGGCCGCATTGGCAATATCCCATAGCTTACTACTTCCTTTCTTGGCTCATGAGCACTGAACAGTGCTGTCGAAATTGCCACGACGGCCGAAAACGCTCATTTACGATAAATCACCTGAACCATCGATTTCGATGGTTCCGCGATGCTGGTTCCGTCTGGTTTTGCTGAGCGGGAACGGCACTACCTGCTGGTCAACCCGAGGGGCAGGCCCGCCGGCCTTTCGCTCAGCTTCGAACTTTACGGCCAGGGCAATAGCAACCAGGGCACGATGGGCTGCATCCTCAAAGCTTTCTTCGCCCAGTTCATCGTGAACGCGAAGCAGTCGTGTCAAAACACGGATCAGGAGCTCATCCATGATGGCCTCCAATCACCGTGGAGGCCGGCTTGCTGTCGTATCGATCACAGATGGCAAGGAACTGCTGCCCGGTGAGATAGCGGTTCTTGAGCAATGCTGCTGCGACCGCTTCGACCAAGAACACATTGTCTTCGACGATCTGGCGGGCGATGCCGGCCAACCGCTGAAGATCGCCCTCTACCTGGCGAGCAAGGACAGCATCGAGGGTCAACAACTGCATGACCGCATCGGGTGTGGCTCGATGGGTAAGCCCTTCACCCATGCCGAACGAGGCATGGATGCTGGCGATCATCGTTGTGGCACGTTGCAAGTCGCTGCCTTCGCCTCCACCAGAACCGCTGCTGGTGGATTGCAACAAGACTTGCTCACCGCAGCGGCCCGAAAGACAGATGGTGGCAGCATTTTCGATATCGCGGCGCACAGCAACGTCGTCGACAACGACATCCACGGCCGTGTGACCACCGGAACGGGCATCGCGGCCAATCGTGGTGATGCTGGTGACCGATCCTGGCTTCAAGCGATGACTGACAACCGCATGAGCGGCTTCATGGACCGCAATGCGCCGAGTAATGCCGGGCGGGCGAGCATCGGGCGGCGCGACCTGATCAAAGAGATCCTGCACCGTCATTTCACGGCGCTGTTGACGGGCAGCGCTACGGGCTGACTGGACCCAGCCCTTGGCGGTCGCACCGCTGGCACCCACTGCGAGCTTGGCAATCAAGCTCAATTCGGCACCCGGTAAATCGGTACCGAGGTGTTGCCGTAAAATGCCTTCGAGCGCCTTTGCATTAGGCGGTCCGATATGGATAATCTTGGACAAACGTCCAGATCTCGTCAAAGCTGTGTCCAGCATATCGGGGTGGTTGGTGGCACCGATAATGATGAGCTCAGAGCTTACCGTTGAGATCGAGCTGTCGAGCTTAAGCAAGATGTGCCCGATGACGGGAAGCCACCAATCGCCGCGGTCGCCAAGCGTTGCGCGGTTCGGAATGCCTTCGATCTCATCAAGAAACAAGATCGCCGGCGCCACCGCAGCTGCATCCGCAAAAACCTGGTCGATCTGCTTGATAATGCTGTCCAAATAACCCGGACTGTTGGCAAACCAAGAGCTGACTGAAGTGGCAATCAACGGGACACCAGCGGACTTGGCCAAGGAGCGGGCAAGGGTTGTCTTCCCGAGCCCTGGAGGGGAAGCAAACACCACCGTGCGTTCGATATCCGAAAAGGCGATGTCACCTTCACGCCAAAGCTGAAGATCGGAAATGAGGGCAGTTCCCCAAGCCATGGTCTCAACACCGTAGCCATGCAAAGCTTCAAAGGGCGGCACATCGGCAAGCCCAGGATCAAACTGCGACTTGGACTTGGATGCGGCGACCAATCGATCGACACAGGCTTTTGCGCTGCTGCCGACGCGAATGGCAGCGCAAATCTCGGGGTAATCGAGGCCCGCAGCGATGCAGGTAGGCATCAACCGTGGTGTGCGACCGGTAGCCAACTTGATGACTTCGCGGATGATCTCATTATCGGGCGTGTCAATCTTGAGCACGATGTCAGCCGAACTGGTCATCGACTTGGGCAAATAGGACGTCGGATTCTGCGACACGCCCAAGACCCGACCACCAGATGTCAAAGCAGCCGTGGCTTTGTCACCGGGGTATTCGCTGTACATGGTCTTGCGGGGCGTCTCCTTGGCCGAGTGCAAGAACTCCCATGCGCCCAATGCCTTGGCTGCAAGAGCCAAGGGCGTCACCCACTGAGCGGTTGGTGCTTCGATCACCATGCAGGTGGTGCGATCACGCTTAAGCTTTTTGATCTGCGCCGGCGTCAACGCCATGCGGATCATCAACTGCGGAAGCGTGTGCATCGCAGAGCGCTTGGGGGCATCGCCACTCAAAACCTCTGCATCAATTGCATTCATCTCGTCGACGGAGATGTCGTCATAGTCATCATTGTCGTAAGCCTCCGGTGAAGGCCGCCTTGCGATGATGGTGCTTGGCGC
>TARA_R110002124_G_scaffold280685_7_pt1 | contig 18066 bp, 17 predicted proteins | sample TARA_R110002124 | Tara Oceans TARA_R110002124 (sample SAMEA4397445) | marine metagenome | biome: Polar Biome; feature: [SRF] surface water layer (ENVO:00010504); material: water (ENVO:00002006), including particulate matter (ENVO:01000060) such as... | depth 5 m | reverse complement strand
AAGAGGTTTGCCGTTGGAAGAACAATTGCTGTGAAAATTCCCATCTCCCGTTCCGGCGACAAGAGCAGGCTATGCCGAAATTCAGGCGACTGTGAAGTCTGCGAGAATTTGTTTCTATTCTCTCATCAGTCCATAACTTCTTCAATCATGAACGTCACCTAACCAGCCGAGAAGAATTGGTGCTTCAGAGAAATGCCGCACTGGCCGAGTGGCAACAACTTGGCGCAGCATAATGGTGGCACCTTATTGCCAATTGCGCCAAAAGGAGACGAGAGCGCATTCGTCTGACAATTTCCTTAAGAAAGAGCTGCTTTTCCATAGCAAGACGTTGTTCCTTAGATATATAATATTCCTATAATATCAGAAATACCAAAATGGTATGTTGGCTGAAAATTGAAAAACTTTTCTGATTCAACATAGTAATTGATATATATTGATATAAATTTTGATCGGAGCCGCCAGTTGGATACGTTGTGTAAACCCTGTTATACAGGCGATTGTTCAATTTTTTTTGATCGATTCATAAAAAAATTAATTTATACGGTTGTGCTATTTGGAGAATCTTGTTGTAATCAGTTTATACAGGAAGGTGAACTAATGGATTTGTTTTATCTACTGAATAGGAAAAGAGGGGACCAATTTGGTTGATACAGTGGAGGAGCATGCGTTCGTCGAATTCGACCGTGTGCAGAAGAGTTACGATGGCGAGACTTTGGTTGTCAAAGATCTGAACCTCTCAATGCCGAAAGGCGAATTCTTGACGATGCTGGGGCCATCGGGGTCGGGAAAGACGACATGTCTCATGATGCTGGCCGGATTTGAAACGGCGACTCATGGGGATATCCGGTTGGATGGGAAAGGCATTAACAATATTCCGCCACATAAACGCGGAATTGGCATGGTGTTTCAAAACTATGCTCTTTTCCCCCATATGACGGTAAACGAGAACCTCTCATTTCCGCTTGAAATTCGCAAAATGAGCAAATCCGAGCGTGAGGAAAAAGTCAAACGCGCGCTTGAGATGGTACAGATGGGGGCTTTCGGCGCCCGCCGTATCGCCCAGTTATCTGGCGGACAACAGCAGCGCATAGCGCTGGCGCGCGCTCTGGTTTTTGACCCCAGTCTGGTTTTGATGGATGAACCGCTGGGCGCGCTTGATAAACAGCTTCGCGAACATATGCAGTTTGAAATTAAACGCATTGCCGATGACTTGGACATTACAGTGGTTTATGTGACCCATGACCAGACAGAAGCCCTGACCATGTCGGATCGGGTTGCGGTGTTTGATGATGGGCGTATCCAGCAGCTGGCGCCGCCCGATCAGCTCTATGAAGAGCCTGAAAACAGTTTTGTTGCTCAATTTATCGGCGAGAATAATACGCTTGATGGCGTAGTGGAGGAAATCCGTGGCGATCAGGCGTTGGTTCGGCTTGATGGCGGCGGCATAATTGACACGACGCCGGTGAATGTAAGTAAAGTTGGAGAGCGTACCAAAGTCTCAATTCGTCCGGAAAGAGTTGAATTCGGTCGTGATCGTCTGGGTGAAGATGCCCATACGCTCAATGCTGAAGTGCTTGAGTTTATCTACATGGGTGACATCTTTCGTACACGTCTGAGAGTGGCGGGAAATGAAGATTTCATTGTCAAGACACGCAATGCTGCTAATCAGGTCCGGTTTGAGCCGGGCCAACAGATTGAGATTGGGTGGTTGGCAGAAGATTGTCGGGCACTTGATGCTTGATAACAGGGAAGCCCTGGCGACGACAACCTTGCAAAAGGCGGATTGTGTTGGGGTATCCCGTGTACCAATTAGTATCACAATAAAATAACTGAGTGATTTTACAGGAGGTTTTTATGAAAATGTTTACAAAACTGTCCATAGCGATTGCTTTTACGGCTGTCAGTGCGACAGCGGTAACAGCAGCTGATATGGCAGATGAAATGACGATCGTGTCTTGGGGTGGAGCCTATTCAACATCTCAGATGAAGGCTTATCATGAGCCTTATATGGAGAAGACCGGCATTAATATCATTAATGACGAGAGTTCCGCTGAAGCAGTCGCAAAACTGCGGGCGATGGACGAAGCCGGGAATGTAACCTGGGACCTTGTGGACGTCGTTGCATCCGATGCCATTCGTCTTTGTGACGAAGGACTGGCTGCGGAAATCGACCATGACAAGGTTTTGGCAAACGCTCCGGATGGCACGCCTCCAAGTAAAGACTTCGGGGACCTGATTGTTTCTGACTGCTTTATTCCGCAGATCGTTTACTCCACTGCTTTCGGGTACCGCACGGATTTGGTGGGCGATAAAAAACCAACCGATATTTGTGCTATTTTCGACACCAAGACCTGGCCAGGTAAACGGTCACTGGAAAAGCGTCCGATCAATAATATGGAGTGGGCTCTGCTGTGTGACGGAGTCGCCAAGGGCGATGTCTATGATGTCCTCGCGACTGAGGAAGGGCAGGAGCGGGCTCTTGCCAAGCTCGGCACAATCAAGGACGATGTAATCTGGTGGTCTGCCGGTGCTGATACGCCTCAGCTTCTGGCCGATGGCGAAGTTATTATGGGTTCGACATATAACGGTCGGCTGTTTTCATTGATTGAAGAGCAGAACCAGCCTGTGGCAATGCTCTGGGACGCCCAGGTGTTCGACCTTGACGGCTGGATTGTTCCGGCTGGTCTCAGTGATGAACGTAAGGCTCGCGTAATGGACTATTTGAAGTTCGCGACGGATACCCAGCGTCTTGCTGACCAGGCGAAGTATATCTCTTATGGCCCGGCCCGGAAATCATCTGCGCCGCTGGTTGGCAAGCATGCTGACCTTGGTATCGAGATGGCGCCGCATATGCCGACTGATCCGGAAAATGCCAAGAATACGTTCTTGTATAACTACGAATTCTGGGCAGATTATCGCGACGATATTGACGCGAAATTCCAAGCTTGGTTAGCCCAATAAAACTATAAAAGAGCAGGTGCATCGGCACCTGCTCTTTTTGCATGCCGGCAGGGAGATTCCGGCCAATTTTAGAATTTTAAAATGGCGACTTAAGAATGAGTGATTCCACCGACAATGGTCCCGTATTATCTGCTGATGGGACACCCCTAAAGCGCAGCCTGAAACGCTCTTTGCGTCTGCAGAAGTTCAGGGCTTTATTGTTAATTGCCCCATTACTTGCATTCATTCTGATCACGTTTATCGCGCCTATTGCCGACATGTTGTTTCGTTCGGTGGAAAACAAGATTGTCGAGGAAACCCTACCTCAAACTGTTGCCCTGATAGATACAGACGGTGAAATTGAATCCATCGTGCCAAGCGAGAAAGTCTTTTCTGCGCTTTATGTAGACATGTTCGTGGCGGCAGAAAACAAGGAACATACGCGCCTCGGCACCCGCCTTAACTATGAGGAATCCGGAATTTCATCTCTTTTCCGGAAGTCAGGGCGCCGGGTAAGCCGCCTCGACGTGGAAGTTTACAGGGACCAATTCGAAGATGTTGATCCCAGCTGGACGGAAATTGCAACCTGGCAGTCTCTTGCTGATGATGCGACTGCCAGGGAGCTGCTGCCAAGGGCCATGTGGGCATATGATGCCTGGCGGGATTATGTGATTGCCGATGGCGACAATCCGGACGAAGAAGCTCTGGAAGATTTCATGTATGTCGCCCTGTACGATGATCTGCTGGCGCTTGATGATGCTTCCGAAGCCAGTGATTTGATCCAGAAAAGTGCGGCTGCCGTTCCGGATTTCGAGACCGTCAATTTTAAGGAAGCCTTCGTCACATTTGACAAGGACTGGACTAACGAAGATGTCTGGAAAACCCTGCGAACCTATTCTTCGCGCTATACAGAGGGGTATTTTCTGAATGCCATAGACCTTCAGAAGGATTTTGAAGGGTACTCGGTGCGCCCTGAGAATGAACGGATTTATGGCGTCTTGTTCATGCGGACATTGTTTATGTCCCTTGTTATTACCGGCTGTGCGATTTTGCTGGGCTATCCGATTGCCTGGCTGATGTCGAACCGCCCAATGCGGGAAGCCAACCTGCTCATGATCATGGTTCTGCTGCCGTTCTGGACATCCTTGCTGGTCCGGACATCGGCATGGAAAGTCATGCTGCAGCAACAGGGCGTGATTAACGACACCCTCGTCTGGCTCAATCTGGTGGATGAGGCCGGGCGATTGGTGCTGATTAATAACCAGTTTGGCACAATTGTAGCCATGACACACATACTGCTGCCCTTCATGGTGCTGCCGCTGTATTCGGTTATGCGCACAATCCCCGAGACCTATACCCGCGCCGCGAAGTCGCTCGGGGCGACAAACTGGACGGCCTTCTGGCGGGTTTATTTCCCGCTGTCCGTACCCGGTATTGGCGCCGGCTCAATCCTGGTGTTTATCCTGTCAATTGGCTACTACATCACGCCGGAAATCGTTGGCGGTACAACGGGTACATTTATTTCCAACCGGATTGCCTACCATATTTCCAGTTCTCTCAACTGGGGCCTTGCCGCCGCCCTCGGAACAATCCTGCTGGCCGTCGTCTTGCTGCTTTACTGGGTATATGACCGTATTGTCGGCATTGATAATGTAAAGTTGGGGGGGTGAAAACATGATTGCACAAAAAACAGAAAAACCCGTTGTCGCCTCAAACCAGCTTGTAGCTGGAGGCGGCGCGTTCTTTGCTGCCGTATTCGGTTTACTGTTCGGCATGACGCAGGATATTCCGCTGATTGGCTTGATTGGCGGGCTGGTGCTCGGCGGTATCGTCGCCTTCGGCATCGTGAAGATTGCCAAATCCCGGCGGATTTCCCAGATTGTGATGGTCATTCTCGGATTAATATTCGGCTATCTGCAGGCGCAGATTTCCGGGGCCATCATCGGGGCTATTTTTGGCTGGGTTTTTACCTGGTTCGTCTTCTGGCTTGCAACAGGGGATTACCGGCGTCGGCTGCCGTCTTATGCAACACCGGGTCAGGTATTGTGGCATCATACCTTCGTGGTTATTTGCTGGGCGATTTTCTTATTTCTGATCACACCGATTATCGTTGTGATGCCGCTTAGTTTCAATGCCGAGAATTTCTTTACCTTTACGCCGGCTATGTTGAACTTTGATCCTGCGGGTTACTCACTCAAGCATTATGAAGATTTCTTCACCAATTCCGACTGGCAGGGCGCGCTCAAGAACAGTTTTGCGATTGCTCCTGTCGCGACATTGCTGTCGGTTTCACTGGGGACGCTGGCGGCAATCGGGCTGAGCCAGCCGTTTGTACCTTTCCGCCGGGCAATTATGGCGATCCTGATTTCTCCCATGATTATGCCGTTGATTATTTCTGCGGCCGGGATGTACTTTTTCTACAGCCGTGTTGGCCTGCAAGGGACGTATTTGGGCGTTGTCTTGGCCCATGCTGCTCTTGGTATACCCTTCGTCATCATTACTGTGACAGCGACACTTGTCGGCTTCGATCACAGTTTGACCCGGGCAGCCGCAAATCTTGGTGCAAATCCGGTGACGACATTCTTCAGGGTGCAGATGCCGCTTATCCTTCCAGGTGTTATTGCGGGCGGCCTGTTCGCATTTATTACTTCCTTCGACGAAGTCGTGGTCGTTTTGTTTGTCGGGTCGGCGGGGCAAAAAACATTGCCTTGGCAAATGTTTACCGGCCTGCGCGAACAGATCAGCCCGACCATTCTTGCCGTGGCAACGATCCTGGTAGTGCTGTCAATTCTGATGCTGACCACTCTTGAAATGCTCCGCAGACGTTCTGAGAGATTGCGTGGCATTTCGCCTGGTTGATGGAGCTTTTCAAGGGCGTCATCAAGAACAAGAGATCGCCAAAAGATTTTCCCGTATGAGCCTGCACTCTAGATGGCGGTCACGAAACCGTTCAGTATGGAAGGGTGCGGATATGGCTGGCGGACTGAGTGCGAAACCGCATGTGCCTTCATCGTCCAAAGGATTGGAACGATGAAGGATCACATTAAGGGCATTGGGCTATCAGGCGGCAGATCTCTTGGCGTCGATCAGATCGTAGCCCGCCTTTTCGATAAGCGCCTTGTGTAGAATTTCAACAGCCTCGTTATAGCTCCCATCGGGGAAGGCGAACTGGATATCGACGCCGCGCCCTGAAACATGGGTGGCGAGAAGTTCGAGATCGGAACTCTCAATGGCCGAAATTGCGCTGCCGAGCAGGTTCTTTGCCCGAAGATTTGCCCCGATTGCCGAGACAATATCGACTTTGCGGGTCTGAATGTCCGCGCCGGGTTGATGCTTCTGGATATTCTCAATCACACGGCGTATCTGCTTCAAAGGTGCGGAGACATAGAAGGACATCGTATTTGCATTCATGCTCCAGCTGACGAGCGGTACCTTGAAGCGACGGAAAGCCGTCAGGGCTATCTCGCCGGAGCCCGGGATGCCAACCATATCCTGGTCAAACACCTCGACTTCAAAGGCATTTTCAAGGCCGGTCACAATCTCGATGCGGGCCTCGTCAGGTTTCCAGCTCTCGTCAATAACCGTGCCGGGATGATCCGGCTCAAATGTATTGACAATGCGAAGGGGAATGCCCTGTTGTCGCAAACCTTTCGCGGCCCGGGGATGGATTGCCTCCATACCCATGTTGGACAGCTGATCGGCGACATCATAGTTTGTCCGGCCAATGGGTTGCACCTTGTCGGCACCGACGATCCGGGGGTCGGCGCTCGAAAGGTGGAACTCCTTATGAATGACAGCCTCTTTGGCGCCGGTAACACAGGCAATCGCGGAAAACGTCACTTCTGAATATCCACGTCCGTAAATTCCCATCAGGCCGTCGGCGGCCTGGGTGTAGCCGGTGACAATCGGCAACACCTTCTTTACGTCGATGTCGGCGAAGGCATTGCGGATGCGGTCTTCAAGGCTCATGCTTTCGCTTTCGCGCCAGCCCGAAAGATCGACAAACTCCGCGTTTACGCCACGGCGGCGCAGCAACAGCATTGTGTTATGGGCGCTGTGGGCCTCACCAATGCCGCTTATCATTTCCCGCACCGTCATCAGATGCTCTTTAAGCTTGAAATGACCGTATCCGCAGATACGCTGCAAATCGATCAGGCAGCTTCGAACGCCCTCGACCCGTTCCTGTACGAAGCGGTCGGCGAGTTTGCGGTCAGCTTCGTCATCAAAGGCGTTGGCATTGAGTTCCAGCATATGGCTTTGCACCCTGGATAAGGCATCGCCCCATGCCCAGTCATTTTCCGACCCGGCATAGAGTGCAAAAACACCCGGTTCGCCCGTTTTTTTGTTTTCCAGCAGTAGATCCGTGACGCCGCCATAGGCAGAAACAACGAAAATCCGGTTATAGAGCGCTTCCGCTTTCCTGTCGCCGATCAGGATGTTATCGAACACCACCTCGATATTCGACATCGAGGTGCCGCCAATCTTGTGGACGGTATGAGTCTTCCGTTCCTCGGCTATTTTTGCGCTTTTGGAGGCTGGACTTTGATTACTGATCATTGGTTTCCCGTTTCCGCGCACTCAAGCGTCTTGAAGCGCTTCTTCGTTCAATTGGTAGGCGCCGTCCGCATCATGGACCTCGCGACCGTTAAGGGAAGGATTAAAAGCACAGGCGAGCTGCATATCCTCGGTTCCACCCCGCAGGATATGCTGGTCATTCTTGTTCAGGATATAGACAGTGCCGGGCTCGATCTTGTAGACCTTGCCGTCGCTGACAGTTTCTACTTCACCATTGCCGGAGATGCAGTACACCGTCTCGAAATGGTTCTTGTACCAGATCGGCGTTTCCGACCCGGCATAGATCGTCGTGATATGGAACGAGAATCCCATGCCGTCGTCGGCGAGCGAAAGGCGCACGCTTTTCCATGTGTCAGTTTTTATTGTGCGGTTCGAGTTCTCACACTCTTTAAGGGTGCGAACGATCATAGTAGTCTCCTGAAAATTTATTAGTCATTTTGTCTCAGTTACTCAGCGGCGATCAGATCTGAATTTCCTGCATTAATAGCTGCGGCAAACGCCTGCTTGAGGATTTCCAGTCCGCGGGTCAGTTCCTCATCCGTTATGGTGAGGGAGGCGAGGCATTTTACAACTTCGCCATGCGCGCCGGAGGTTTCGATGACCAGTCCGCGCTTGAAGGACTCCTCTACGATACGTCCCGCGAGATCACCAGATTCAACAACAATGCCGCGCATCATCCCGCGCCCGCGGAGTTCAACAACTTGCTCGGCGTAGTTTTTCTGGATTGCTTCAAAGCCATTGCGTAACTTTTCGCCTTTATCCTTCACACTGTTTGCAAAGCTATCATCCTTCCAGAATTTTTCGATAGCGACAGTGGCTGTAACGAACGCATGATTATTGCCGCGAAACGTGCCGTTATGTTCGCCGGGCTCCCAGATATCAAGTTCACGGTTAATAAGCGTAACGGCAAAGGGCAAGCCATAGCCGGAGAGCGACTTCGAAAGCGTTACCATGTCCGGTTTGATGCCCGCCGGTTCGAAACTGAAAAAGGTGCCTGTCCGCCCGCAGCCGGCCTGAATATCGTCGACGATCAGCAGGACATCATGCTTGCGACATACTTTTTCCAGATTCTGCAGCCATTCCATACGTGCGGCAGTCAGCCCACCTTCACCCTGGACGCATTCGACAATGACAGCCGCAGGGAGGTCGATACCGCTGGACGGATCGCCCAGTACACGGTCGAGATATTCCGTACTATCTGTTTCCTTACCGAGATAGCCGTCATACGGCATGGCTGTACTTCCCGGCATATCCACGCCTGCAGCGCCGCGATGATGTTCGTTTCCTGTGGTCGCAAGGGCGCCAAGTGTCACCCCGTGGAAACCGTTAGTAAAACTAATGATATTGCTGCGCCCCTTGGTCTTGCGGGCCAGCTTCAGCGCGGCTTCGACGGCATTTGCGCCGGTCGGGCCAGTAAACTGCAACACATAGTCCATGTCGCGCGGCTTAAGGATATGTTCTTCAAATGCTGTCAGGAACGCAGCCTTGGCCCGTGTATGCATATCAAGGCCATGGGTAATACCGCACGAGCCAAGGTATTCCATCAGGGCATCGCGCATGCCCGGATCATTATGTCCATAGTTCAGGCTGCCGGCCCCGGCGAGGAAGTCGATATACTCTTTTCCATCCTCATCCGTAAGGGTAGCGCCTTGTGCCTTGTCGAACACAACTGGGAAGGATCTTGCGTAGCTCTGAACTTGCGATTCACGTCTTTCAAAAATAGAGATAGCGACCTCACTTTTTTGCTGGGTTAAAGAAATAGCCGTTTCATAAGCCATGTAGCTGCGATCCGGGTACCGGATGCATCCGCTCAGTTTGACTAAATAATAGGATGTTTCCGGTTTTTATGCCGCGCTGGAGAGTGCCGACATTATATCCGCCCGCTTGAACGGTCCGATATTCCAAAGCATTTCCGTATTTTGTTGACCATCGAAATGCTCTTCCTCGTCGAACAGGACATCTCTGTCTACGTCAGCGCCCATTTCCCGGGCGATCGATTTAAAGACACCGTGGGACGCCTTGTTATCGGGCGTAATCGTCGTCTTGATATATTTTACCTTTTTTGCCGAGGAGCGATGCAGGATATCGAAGATCATGCGTTTGCCGAGAGACAACCCCCGTGCGTCAGGTGAGACAGCGACCTGCCAGACAAACAGACTTTCTTCATCTTCGGGGATCATGTAGCCAGACACAAAACCGACGACCTCCCCATCAATTTCCGCCAGGGAACAGGTCTCGCTAAAGTGTGAGCACTGCAGCAAATTACAATAGACAGAATTTTCGTCGAGAGGCTTGCACTTCTCCACCAGGTCATTGATGGCAACGCCGTCTTCGGGGGACGGGCGCCTGAGAATAATTTCTGGGTCACGGTCTTTCGTTGAACTCATCGTACTTAACTTCCCTCATATTATTATATCAATTTACAATATAATTTTCTTGCGTATGACATAACCAGCCATCGCTCTCATGTCAACCAAGTCACCAAAAATTAATAATTTATTTTATTATCGTGTGTTTAAAGCTACTATATGGGCCGGTTTCTCCGGTAATGGGTAATATAAATACATTGATATTTGATTGAAATTTCGCTACTGCAGAATTTATGGAAGATGATTCATCAATTTTGAGCTATGTATCGTTCCCGGACAGTGCCCGCAACCCGCACAGGATAACGCATATGGATCAGCTGAACGAAGCGCTTGTCTCTATTCGCAAGATTTTGCGAGCGACAGAACTGCATGGAAAAGCCCTCAGGGTTGCAACAGGATTGAAGACGTCTCAATTGATTGTCTTGCAGGCCCTTGAAGAATCACCCGAACTGACAGTTGGCGAAATTACGGAGCGCGTGCACATGGCCCAGGCCACGGTGACCATGATCGTAAGTCGTCTCGATGCGATGGGGTATGTACAGCGGACGCGAGGCACCAGCGACAAGCGGAAAGTCTTCGTCAGCCTGTCTAATGCCGGAACTGAGGCTCTGGCCCAGGCGCCGGAAGCCCTGCATCAGCGGTTTGCTGAGCAGTTCGAACCTTTGGCCGTTTGGGAGAAGACAATGTTGATCGCCTCCCTGCAACGGGTCGCCGCGATGCTGGATGCCTCAGACATAGATGCTGCACCGCTGTTGCAGTTGGGAGATGCTCACGTGCATGACACAGGCGTCAAGTAGGAGAGCAATTTCTCTATTGTCGGTGATAGTTGCTTAGATGGCACCAAGATAGTCGACAATTCCATCCGCAGCGACAGCCCCGGTGGCGAAGCATCCCTGTAAAAGGTAGCCTCCCGTCGGTGCTTCCCAGTTCAGCATTTCACCCGCAACAAATTGCCCGCTCGTGCCTTTAATCATCAGCTTGTCAGTGAGGCTTTCAAACTTCACGCCGCCTGCGGATGAGATGGCGCGAGCGATCCCCTGCATGCCGACGAGGGGAACGGGGAGGGCCTTTATTCCTTTTGCGAGTTTGTCGGGGTCCGTGAAGTCGGATTTGGGCATGAATTCATGGAGCAGGGCAATATGCAGCGGCGAAAGCCTGAGTTTCTTTCGAAGGAAATTCGAGAGGGACATTTTGCCCTGGGGAACGGAAATCTGCCGGGCAACTTTCTCTTCCGATATAGCGGGTTTCACATCCAGTTCCAGCGTGACAGAATTGCTTGTTTCTAAAGCTTCACGCAAGGGCTTGCTAAGGGCATAGATGGCGCTGCCTTCAAGGCCTGCTCTGGTAATGACAAGATCGCCGGGAACAGTTCGCCCTTGAAAGGAAAGCCGGATGTTCTTGAGCGGGGCTCCCTCGAACTTACCTAGGAAGAAATCACTCCAATCAACATTAAAGGCACAATTACTGGGTTGTAGCGGAGAAATTTCGACGCCCTTCTCCCGCATCGGGCCGATCCATGCCCCGTCGGAACCAAGATGTCCGTAACTGCCGCCTCCCATGGCGTAGAGAACGGCATCGGCGTCAAACTCAAGGGTTTTTCCCTCTGCGGTCCGGAAAATGAGGATCTTGTTTTCTTTGGTCTCGATCCAGGAATGCTTAAGGTGAAACTGCACCTTCTGCTGATCAAGATGTGTTAGCCAGGCCCGCAAAAGGGGTGTCGCTTTCAGGCTCGTTGGAAAGATGCGGCCGCTGGTCCCCGTGAAGGTTTCAATGCCGTGCGCCTTGGCCCAGCTGATCATGTCCCCAGGTGAAAAGCGTTTGAGATACGCAGAAAACCGGCCCGAATTCTCCTCATATTTTTGAGTGAACTGCGCGATGTTCTCGGAATGCGTCAGGTTTAGCCCGCCACGTCCCGCAATCAGGAACTTACGGGCGACCGATGGTTTGTGGTCGAAAAGATGTATTTCGAGGGAAGAATGTTGGCTCAGGACCTGCGCGGCCATCAGTCCCGCCGGGCCCGCGCCGACAATCGCCACAATTTTTCCGGAACCCGTCGTCATAAATGCCCTGCCTGCTTGATATATGGAGGTCCGGTTATAGTGAAAAGGGATGGGCAGTCAAAGCGGAATACGGTCCAGAGGCATCCGGACATTAAAAAAGGCGCGACCCGAAGGCCGCGCCTGGACGAAAGTAGCGGATGATTACATCTTAGGGAGAATCGTAATATCGCGGATTTCGCTGGAGGCTCCTTCAATCATGCCTTTGCTGTCCGCTTTGCCGGTTTCCAGATCAACACTGTAAAGGGTGTTCTGGTTCACGAGCCAGGCTGTATTTTTCATGTCCGATGTTGTCTGGACATCAAATGCGTAAGCGCCGGAACCGTCAAAGCCGAACTTACCGATTGCAGCAAGCGTGCCGTCATTGGGGGATGTCTGGCGGATCAGGGCGCCGATTTTGGAGTCAACGTCATACATGGCTGTTTTCTCCGGCTTGCCATAGCTATTGATATAGGCGGCAGCGGCGATTTCCGGCATTTCGTCCTTGTGCATGTCACCCTCCTGATAGGCAAGGCTGCCATCGACAGTGACGGCACCTGTATCGACATTAACGCGGTGGTTCGTCGTGCCGGACATGTAGCGGAGCTTGTCTGCGGCCGGATTGAAGTCCACAATGACGGGGCCGCCATTCATGGGAAGGGCCTTGTCCATTTTAGAAAGCTCAGTTGCGGCGCCGGACATTGTGTCGATTGTGACAACGGTGTTGTCCGGGGTCACTCCGATCAGCATGCCGTTGGACGGACGAAGATCAATGCCGACAAGGCTGTCAACGCCTGTGACATCCATGGTGCCGGAGACAGTAAGCGTGTCCGTATCGAACATAACCAGTGTTTTATCGCCAACCAGGCCGATTGCGGGGGCGGCCGCAACCGCAGAAATTGAGAATGCAAGAGCTGCGGAAGTTGCAAGTGTCAAACGTAACATGTGAGAACCTTTCTGTAGTTCAGTTGTTGATCACGGAAGAGCGACGCTTTTCGACGGCTCTAACCTGAAGACACGGCAGCGACGGTTTTGGATGCAAAAAAATAAATTTTTTATTTTTTCTTGAATTTACTGGGGCATTTTGGTGCATATTAAAGGCTGAGATGTAGAGAGTTTTCCAATTTAGGATATTGATGTGACCGAAGCCGCCAGTTCTGAAATTTGCTCTGTTGAAGAGGCTGTTGGCATTTGCGCGGCGGGTGACAACCGGGGCATCGATATGATCCTGAGCGAAGAAGGCGGCAGATTACTTGGGGTCGCCATGCGTATGTTGACGCGCCGCGATCTCGCGGAAGAGGCTGTGCAGGATACAATGGTGCAAGTCTGGCGCAAGGCCTCTCAATACCGGGCGGAGACCGGTTCGGCAAAGGGATGGCTCTATACGATATTGCGTAATCGGTGCCGCAACATTCTGCGCGACGAGACACGTTTGACGGCCTTGCCCCCGGATGAGTTGACGATGATGCAGGACGCCCGCCAGGAGAGTGTCACGCTGGAAGGCTGGGAGATATTACCGGGAACGACAAGATTAAAAGACTGTCTTGCGTCCCTCGATGCCTCCGGACGGGAAGCGATTCTGTTGGCGCATGTCGCCGGTTTCTCCCACGGCGAAATTTCCGCGCGACTTAAAGTTCCGGTGGGGACGGTAAAGTCCTGGGTCCGGCGAAGTCTGGTGTCTTTGAGGGGGTGCCTGTCATGATCAATGACAAAGACGAAATTGCCCGTCTTGCCGACGAATATGTCCTTGGCCTGCTTGAACCGATGGAGGCCGAGGCCGTTGAGGTGGAAATGGAAACGAATCCTGACCTCGCAAAAGCGGTCGGAGAATCACAGGACTGGTTTTTGCCGCTGGATCTCAGCGCAACCAGCGAGACGTTGAGGGAAGGTTTCGCGGACGAAGTGAAGCAGGCGCTCGGGCCGGAGCAGGAAGCCGCGTCCGCAACATCAAAGGTGGTGCCGATGACCGCCAGTAAGAAGAAATCGCCTTGGTTGTCGAAACAGGGCCTCTGGCCCGCGATTGCCGCGACCATTATCGGAATTATTATCGGCAGCTATCTTCCGTTAAACCGGCCAGAGCCGGTCATCGTTGCCGTATTGGTGGACGCCAACGGTGTCGCGCAGGCAATTGTCGAGGATTACGGAAACTCCGAAGCGCAGATCAGGTTCGTCTCGGATGTCGAAGTGCCGACTGGTAAAACCATGCAGCTCTGGACGCTGCCGTCACCGGAAACCGGCCCGGTCTCGCTCGGTGTCTTGCCGGGCGTCCAGCCCGCCGTTGTGGACGGACCAAGCCTACCCGCGCCCAAACAGCAACAGCTGTATGAAGTGACCTTTGAACCGCTTGGCGGCTCTCCTACGGGCAAGCCGACAGGACCTATCCTTGGCAAAGGCCTCGGGGTGCTGCAAGGCAGCTGACGCTGTCATGTAAAGTTCACAAATCTGTTCCTGTTACGACACATAACTCTCTTACTATCCCCCTCACAATGGAAGAAATCGCCGGAGCGTCTCCGGTGAGGGGGATGTGTGTCCGAGGGAAATACCGAAAACAATCAGGAAGCGCGGCGTCACTGGATGGGTGTTCTCGCCCGGGCGAGCGTGGACGATCTTGAAGATCACTGGGTAAGAGAAGGAGAGGGCGTTGACTACTCTTTCTTGCGCCCGCCTGAAACCGGCCTTGTGATGACACAGGGCCGCGCCGGCGGGACCGGCCAGCGGTTCAATCTTGGCGAGATGACCGTGACCCGATGTGCCGTCCGGTTTTCGGAAGGGATTGTGGGGCATGCCTATGTCATGGGCCGGGACCGGCGTCATGCGGAGCTTGCCGCGGCGTTTGACGCCCTCATGCAAAGCTCTCCGGGTTGGGGTGAAATCCAGGCCCGCGTTATTCAGCCACTTGACGATAAGTTCAACGGGGCGCGGGAATTGCGGTCAAGAAAGGCCGCCGCGACGAAGGTGGATTTCTACACGATGGTGCGCGGTGAGGACTTGGCATGAGGACATCAGAGACAGCGCCCTTATCTGGCGGTTTCGAAAATAGCGTGCTGGATGCCACCGCCTGCTTTCGTGTCGTACTGGATGCCATGTCCCGACCGGCGAAAATTCATTCCTTGCCAGTTTCCATCAGTCCACCGTGTGGATTGAGCGTTGGAACGGTGGCTGTTTTGCTCACACTTGGCGATATGGATACGCCGGTCTGGCTTGCGCCGGAATGCGATACGGCGGAGGCGCGGGCTTATCTGCGCTTTCACGCGGGCTGCCCGATCCTTGATGATCCGGAACAAGCCGTCTTTGCCGTGATGTCGGTCGAGCGGGACCTCAGCATCACGGAAGAACTGTCGCTGGGATCAGCGGAATATCCGGATCGCTCGGCAACGGTCATTCTGGAAAGTGAAGGGCTGATTGAAGGCGAGGGACCATTATTCTCCGGACCGGGTTTCGATAAGCCGCGCCGCTTTTGCGTGGAAGAGCAGCCAGCGTCCCTTTGGTCGCGCGTCGCAATCAATCAGACACTCTTTCCGCGCGGGCTTGACTGGATATTCACCAGCGATAGCCAACTTGCGGCATTGCCGCGCAGCACGAAAGTAGAGGTTTAAGCATGTATGTGGCGGTCAAGGGTGGAGAGAAAGCCATCGAGAATGCGCATCGCTATCTGGCCGAGGAGCGGCGAGGTGATCCGGCTGTTGAAGAGCTCAGCCTGAAGCAGATCGCAGAGCAATTGAGCCACGCGGTTAGTCGGGTCATGGCGGAAGGATCCCTGTTTGATTCGGAGCTCGCCGCGCTGGCCATCAAGCAGGCGCGGGGGGACCTGATCGAGGCGATTTTCCTAATCCGCGCCTACCGGACCACATTGCCGAGATTTGGATACAGCGTGCCGATTGACACAGCCAAAATGGCGCTGGATCGCCGGGTGTCCGCGACGTTCAAGGATTTGCCGGGCGGACAGATACTGGGGCCGACATTTGATTATACTCATCGGCTTCTTGATTTCGCCCTGGCAGCGGAAGGACTGGAGACGGGAAGCGCCAAACAGGCGGAAGTACCGATTGAGGAAGACATTCCCCGCGTGCTTGAGCTTTTGAATAAAGAGGGATTGATCGAGACAGCCGCTCCTGATGACCACAGCGACAGCCAATCCGTCGGCGATTTGACACGGGAGCCGCTTGAATTTCCGGCAGGCCGGGACTTGCGACTACAGAATCTGGCGCGAGGCGATGAAGGCTTCATTCTCTCCCTCGGATATTCAACGCAGCGCGGTTACGCCCGCAATCATGCCTTTGTCGGCGAAATCCGTATTGGCCATGTCGCCGTTGAGTTCGTTCCCGAAGAACTCGGCTTTGCGATCGAGATCGGGGACATTCTGGTCAGCGAATGCGAGACCGTGAACCAGTTTCAGGGCTCCAAAAAAGTACCGGCGCAATTTACACGTGGCTACGGCCTCGCCTTTGGTCATTGTGAGCGCAAGGTAATTGCCATGGCGCTGGTGGACCGGGCCTTACGCGCAGAAGAACTTGGCGAGGAAAGGAACGCGCCTGTGCAGGATGAGGAGTTCGTCCTTTCCCATAGTGATAATATTCAGGCGACCGGCTTTGTCGAGCATATCAAACTGCCGCATTACGTTGATTTTCAGTCGGAACTGGAGCTGGTGCGGCGGCTGCGTTCAAACGCGCTGAGAGATCAGGAAACACTGGAGGCGGCGGAATAATATTATGAGCAAATTTGAGAATGCCGCCTATAACTTTGCCTATCTGGATGAGCAAACAAAAAGAATGATCCGCCGCGCCCTTTTGAAAGCGGTTGCCATTCCGGGGTATCAGGTGCCGTTCGCCAGCCGTGAAATGCCGATGCCCTACGGATGGGGGACCGGCGGAATACAGGTGACGGCGGCCGTGATCGGTCCGGAGGATGTCCTGAAGGTCATTGACCAGGGTTCCGATGATACGACGAATGCCGTCAGTATCCGCAATTTCTTCAAAAAGACGACCGATGTTGAAACGACTGAGGATACGGCAAAGGCCAGTCTGATCCAGACCCGTCATCGCATTCCCGAAACACCGCTGACCGATGGCCAGATACTGGTCTATCAGGTGCCGATACCGGAACCGCTCAGGTTTCTGGAACCCCGGGAAACCGAGACACGAAAAATGCATGCGCTGGAGGAATACGGGTTGATGCATGTGAAGCTGTACGAGGATATATCCCGCCACGGGGATATTGCGACAACCTACGCCTATCCGGTAAATGTTGCCGGGCGATATGTGATGGACCCGTCACCAACCCCGAAATTCGACAACCCGAAAATGAATAATATGCCCGCGCTGCAGCTGTTCGGGGCGGGACGGGAAAAGCGCATCTATGCGATACCGCCCTATACCGAGGTCGTCAGTCTCGATTTTGAGGATTATCCCTTCACCATCCAGAAATGGGAGGAACCTTGCGCCCTTTGCGGCGAGACGGAGAGCTTTCTGGATGAAGTGATATTGGATGATGCGGGCGGGCGGATGTTCGTTTGCTCTGACAGTCATTATTGCAAGTCGCGGCAGGAGCAGGGGTATAGCGGTTCGCAGTCTCCCGATACGGAGAGAGCACCGCGGGAGGTGACGGAGTAATGACGATGAATTCACTTTTGACGGTCGAAAACCTTACCGTAAAATATGGCGACCGTGTTGGCTGTCGGGATGTCAGCTTTGATCTGTTTCCCGGCGAAGTCTTGGGCGTAGTCGGAGAATCCGGGTCAGGAAAATCCACGTTACTGAATGCGGTTTCGGGGCAGTTAGAGCCGAGTGGTGGTCGGGTCTCATACAAGACACGGCTGAACGATCGAAGCGATATATACAAGATGACAGAGCCCGAACGGCGCTTTCTCATGCGAACGGACTGGGCCTTCGTCCATCAGAATCCACGCGATGGGCTTCGGATGTCGGTCAGTGCGGGCGCCAATATCGGAGAGCGTCTGATGGGCGTTGGGTGGCGGCATTATGGAGAAATTCGGGAGGCGGGTCTCAATTGGCTCGAAAAGGTGGAAATTGATGATGATCGTGTGGATGATCTCCCCTTGACTTTCTCCGGTGGCATGTTGCAGCGGCTGCAAATCGCCCGCAACCTTGTCTCCAAGCCGCGTCTTGTCTTCATGGATGAACCCACCG
>TARA_R110002124_G_scaffold55108_8_pt1 | contig 18071 bp, 16 predicted proteins | sample TARA_R110002124 | Tara Oceans TARA_R110002124 (sample SAMEA4397445) | marine metagenome | biome: Polar Biome; feature: [SRF] surface water layer (ENVO:00010504); material: water (ENVO:00002006), including particulate matter (ENVO:01000060) such as... | depth 5 m | reverse complement strand
GACCCGCCGGTCCCCCCGGACCAGGTCGAGCAGGTCCGGCTGGACGGCGACGGCGAACCGGTGGCCGCGCAAGGCCAGGCTGGGACCGAAGGCGACCATGCTCAGGGCGTCATCGGCGGCGGAAACCGGCAGGGTCATCATGTCCGGAACCAGGACATCGGCACGGACGCCGAGGACATCAAGATAGTCGGTCCAGGCCGACAGCAGGGCCTGGTTGACGACCAGGACCAGACGCGGCTCGCCGGCGGGACCCGGGGCCCCGAGGGTGACGGACAGGCGGTCAGCCGGAGCGGCGAGACTGTCGCGCAGGGCCCAGAGGGCGGCGGCCCGCACCTGGGCGGACCCGCCGGACGGCAGGTCGAGCCAGCGCGCCATCACATCGGTGCCCGGCACCACGGCGACGGTGCGAAGGGTCGGCGGGATTGCGGCGGCGTCCGGCAGCAGATGGCCGCGCTCGTGCACCGTGCCGCCGGCGTCGACCACCAGATAGGGGGCCGGCACATTGCCGAGCGCGGGGATCAGGATCAGGCGGGTCAGGCTCATTCGTCGAGGGTCCAGCGTTGGATCACGGTCACCACCTCGCCCGAGGGACGGGCGTACAGGAGGGCCGTGCGAACCGCGTGTATGCCGCCATAGTCGACATCGACGCGCAGATTGAAGAAGCGGGTCAGGACGCCGACCTGCTCGACGGCCGCCGACGACGGGGTCACGCCGGACAGGGCCGACTGACGCCAGAAGGCCGTGGCGTCGGACCAGCCGTCGCGCGGACGGGCGAGGATGGCCGCGCGGGCCATGGCCGGGCTGATCCGCCCCTCCCCCAGCATTTCCAGCAAGGGGGCATGATCCGCCGTCAGCGTATTCACATTCAGGGTCGACGGTCGGCTGGTCGGCAGGGCGCACACCAGCGGCCGCAGCCGGCGGTAGAGGTCGGCGTCGACGCCACGTACCGCGCGCAGCTCGCTGACCTCGGCCAGCAGGACCCCGCCGGTCCGGTAGGGGATCGCCAGGCCGGCATAGGCCCCGTCCTCGGCCCCGAGGGGGCGGGTGGTGGCGTCGGCGTCCAGCCAGTCGACCAGGGCGTCGGCGACCGGCCGCATCCGGCCCTCGGGCACGCCGACGGCCTTGCCGAGGGCGACCAGCCGGGCGGCTCCGTCGGGGTTGGCGATCAGGTCCTCGCCGACCCCGTCGACGACACTGTTCAGGTTGAAACAGGCCTGGCCGTCGCTGACCACCGCGCTCAGCGTCCCGGTCTCGACCGGAAAGCTGAGGATGCGGCCGTTCCACTGCGGGTCCAGCGGGGTGCGAACCGGGTCCGACTCGATCAGGCGCGCCACCTGGCGGCGGGCCAGGAGTTCAGCCCCGGCGGCGTACCAGCGGGCCTGGCTGCCGGTCTCGGCATTGGCCGCGCGGCGGACCGAAAACCGCACATCGTCCAGCACGGCCACCGCGATCACCGACATGACGGCCACCAGCAGCAGCACCGTCAGCAGGGCCATGCCCTCACGCCGCGCTTGCGAACAGACGCGGGCGCTCATCGTCCACCGACCAGGAACAGCTGGCTGACCGGGCCATAGCCGTCGAGGGTCATCGTCACCCGTACGGCGTCCGGCAGCGGACGTTCGGCCGTGGTGATGAAGCCGGGGGCGTCGCGGCCGTCCTGGACGAAGCTGACCGTCAGGTCGCGGACGCCGCGATACAGGACCTGGGGCGGCCCGGCCCGGGCCCCGTCCAGACGCGGCGAGACGCGGCGCTCCAGCCGGTCGTCGACGAGGCTGTATTCGACCCGTTGCAACGAGGTCCGCGCCTGCTGCCCTGGATTGCTCCAGCCGGCGCGCGTCAGGACCAGGACCGGGTCTCCGGGCGTCAGGCCCCCGCTGATCGGCTGCGGGCGGGGTCGGCCGGTCGGGCCCCGGGTGCGGCGCGCCGTGGCCTGGCCCAGGTCGGCCTGCAGCAGGGCCCGGGTACGCTGGAAATCGGCGGTGCGGTCGGTGGCCGCCCTGACGGCGAAGCGGTTGTCGATCGACAGGCTGAGCACGGCCGCGCCGGCGGCGGCGATCATGGCGAAGATCAGCAGGGCGACCAGCACCTCGACCAGGGTGAAGCCGGGACGACGGGCGCGCATCAGCCGCGGGTCCGGAACAGGGTGCGGTCCGAGACCTGGCCCTCGTCGGTCGCGACCCGGACCTCGATCCGTTGCAGGCCGGGGTCGTCGGTGCCGGTGACCACCCGGGTCCAGCGCCAGGTGCGACCGGCCAGGTCCGTATTGCCGCTGGTCTCGCCGTCGGCCAGACCGGGGGCGATCACCGCCTCGATGCCGACGTTCTCGGCCACCACCCCGGCCAGGGTCCGGGTCTCGACGCGGGCGGCCGACCGGGTGTTCTCGCCCGACAGGTTCAGCAGGGCCAGGGCGGCCAGGCTGAACACGGCCAGGGCGACCAGGGTTTCGATCAGGGTGAAGCCGGGCCGGTCAGTCATTGATCGACACCTCGCCGGCCCCGTCGACGACGATGACCACCGCCCTCGCCTCGCGGCTCAGGGAGATGCGGGCCGGATCGGCCAGTCCGGTCGGGTCGAACACCACCCGCACTGGCATGTCCGCCGCGGTGACGGCGGTCCCGGCCTGCCAGGGTTCGGTCCGGAACGGTCCCTCGACCAGCGGCGACCAGCGCAGGCCGTCATAGGTCGAGAAGCCGTAGCCGGCGGCGTCGGCCTCGACCGCCACGGGACGGTTCGACAGGATCGACTCCTCGCGGGCCCGGGTCAGGCGGGCGGCGAAGCGTTCGGCCTCGGCCCCAACGGGCGGACGGGGATCGGGCACGGCCAGCATGACCGCCCCCGCCGCCAGACCGAGGATGGCCACGGTCATCATCAGCTCGACCAGGGTGAAGCCGGCTCTTCTCGGGGCGCTATCGCTCGCGACGCGGTCGCTCGCTGCTTGAGCGCGATTGGTGCGCAGGCTTTCGCTCGCCGGTCGCCCAGGTCCCCGTGCGCTCAGGCAGCGAGCCGCCGCGCGGCGAGCGTTAGCGCCCTCAAGACCTTCAGTTCTGCCAGTTGCCGAGATCCGCGTCATTGTCCTGGCCCCCCTCCTTGCCGTCCGCCCCGTAGGAGAAGACGTCGAACTGGCCGCCGTGGGCGCTCTGGCGGCGGTACTGGTAGGGGTTGCCCCAGGGGTCCTCGGGCAGGCGCCGGACATAGCCGCCCTGGCGATAGCGTTCCGGCCGGGTCAGGCCGGCGGGCGGGGCGACGAGGGCCTGCAGGCCCTGGCGGTCATCGGGGAAGACCAGGTTGTCGAGACGATAGGTTTCCAGCGCCTGTTCCAGGGTCGAAATGTCGGCCCGGGCCTTGCCGACCATGGCCTTGTCCTGACTGGGCAGGACATTCAGCGCCACGACGGTGGCCAGCAGGCCGATGATGACGATGACCACCATCAGTTCGACCAGGGTGAAGCCTTCCCTTTTGTTGGCGCTATCGCGCCGCGCGCGGCGCGGCGCTGTTTGAGCGCGTGCGCGACATTTCGCGATCCGGCGGGCCGTCCGGAAGCCGTGAGCCGCCATGCGGCGAACGATAGGACTGAATGACATCGCTTGGCTCCTCACCCCATCGCCAGGGTGTTGATCTGAAGAATGGGCAGCAGGATCGACAGGACGATCATCGCCACCACCCCGCCCATGACCACGATGATGGCCGGCTCCAGCAGGCTCAGCATCACGGCGGTGAAGGTGGCGAACTCGCGATCCAGATAGTCGGACGCCCGCTCCAGCATCGGCTCCAGCCGGCCGCTGCTCTCGCCCGAGGCGGTCATGTAGACGAGGATCGAGGGGAAGACGTCGGCCCGGCGCATGGCGGCCGACAGCCCGCCGCCCTCGCGCACGGCGTCGGCCATGGTCTCGGTCGCCTGACGCAGGGCCTGGTTCGACACCGTGCGGGCCGTGATGGTCAGCCCCTCCAGCACCGGCAGGCCGGCGGCGATCATCGTCGCCAGGGTCCGGGCCATCTTCGCCCCGTGCAGGTCGCGGGTCAGCCGCCCGATCAGCGGCAATTTCAGCAGCAGGGTGTCGGCCTTCAGCCGCGTCTTCGGATCGCGCAGGGCGGCGGCGGCGGCCAGACCGCCCAGCACCAGAACCACCGCCAGCAGCCAACCCCAGGTCCGCATCAGGTCCGACAGCCCGATGACCAGCCGGGTCAGCAGCGGCAGGGTCTGGTGCATGCTGTCGAACTGATTGACCACCTTGGGTACGACGAAGGTCATCAGCGCCCCGATCACGCCCAGGGCCACGACGGCCAGCACGATCGGATAGACAAGGGCGGTGATTACCTTGCCGCGCACCTGTTCGTCGCGCTCAAGGCCGTCGGCCAGACGTTCGAGAATAGGGGCCAGGGCCCCCGAGGTCTCCCCGGCCGAAACCATGGCGCAATACAGCGGCGGAAAGGCCGGCCCCTGTCGGGACATGGCTTCCGACAGGCGCTGCCCCTCCATGATACCGGCGTGGACCGCATTCAGAATGGCGCGAACCCGGGGGCTGTCGGCCTGGAGGGCGATGGTGCGCAGCGCCTCCTCGATCGGGGCGACCGAGACCAGGGTGGCCAGCTGACGGGTCGTCAGGGCCAGGGCCTTGGCGCTGAGGCGGCCGGGACGCAGGGCCAGTTCGGGGCGCTGGGCCGCACCCCGCGCGGGGGTGATCTCGAGCGGCATCAGGCGACGACGGTCCAGCAACCCCCGCGCCGCAGCCTCGTCGGCGGCGGTCAGGACGCCGGACACGATCCGCCCCGAGGGGTCGGCGGCGACATAGTCGAACGCCGCCATCAGGCCGGCACCCCGAGCCGGAGCGGCGCGGGCACATCGGGCACCTCGGCCGTCTCCTGCCGCGTCACCCGCACCGCCTCCTCGACCGAGGTGACGCCGTCCAGAACCAGGGTCCGGGCGCTGTGGGACAGGGTGTCGGCCGTGTCGAAGGCGACGGCGGCGATGGCCTGTTCATCCGCCTCGGCCGCGATCAGGCGACGGATGCGATCATCGACGCGGATGGCCTCATACAGGCCGACCCGGCCGACATAGCCAGTCTGGTTGCAGCGGGCACAGCCGTGCGGCCGCCAGACGGTCGCGCCGACAGGGACCCCGACCATTCGGGCGGTGGCCGCATCAGCGGGCTCGGGCCGGCGGCAGTCTCCGCACAGCCGCCGCACCAGCCGCTGGGCCACGATCAAGCGCAGGGTTGAGGCCAGCAGGAAGGGTTCGACCCCCATGTCGCGCAGGCGGGTCACGGCCCCGACCGCGTCATTGGTGTGGACGGTCGACAGGACCAGATGGCCGGTCAGGGCGGCCTGGACGGCGATGCGGGCTGTCTCGACGTCGCGGATCTCGCCGACCATGACCACGTCCGGATCCTGACGCAGGATGGCGCGCAGACCGGCGGCGAAGGTCATGCCGACCCTGGTGTTGACCTGGGTCTGGCCCACGCCGTCGATCGCATACTCGACCGGATCCTCGACCGTCAGGATGTTGCGGGTGGCGTCGTTCAGCAGCGATAGCCCGGCATAGAGGCTGGTGGTCTTGCCCGAGCCGGTCGGGCCGGTGACGAGGATGATGCCGTTGGGTTCGGACAGGGCGGCGCGGAAGGCGTCGAGCACGCCGGGGGCCATGCCCAGCTGCTCCAGCTTCAGGTCGGCTTGGTCCTTGTCGAGAATACGCAGCACCACCCGCTCGCCGGCGCGCGACGGCAGGGTCGAGACCCGCACGTCCAGCGACTTCCCACCCAGGGTCAGCGAGATGCGCCCGTCCTGCGGCACCCGTTTTTCGGCGATGTCGAGGCGCGCCATGACCTTGATGCGCGACACCAGCAGCGGGGTGATGCGCGGATTGAGGCTCAGGGCCTCGCGCAGCACGCCGTCGACCCGCATCCGCACGGTCAGGGCCCGGTCGAAGGGTTCGAGGTGGATGTCCGACGCCCCGGCGCGGACCGCCTCGGCGATGATGCCGTTGATCAGCCGGATCACCGGCGCGTCGTCGGCAGTGTCGAGCAGGTCGGCGGCTGCGGGCATGTCGTCGATCAGGCTGTCCAGACCGGACGGCATGTCCAGATCGCCATCGCCGCCGGTCGCGTTCAGATGGTCGCCGGCATAGACCTCGGACAGGTGGCGATCGAACGCGGCCTGGCTGAGATGTTCAACGGTCAGCGGCCGACCGAGCGCGCGCCGGGTCTCGACCAAGGCCCCGGCGTCGGCTCCGTCCCGCAGCCCGACCCGGGCCACCTCGCCGGCGTCCAGCAGCACGACGCCGTGTCGCTTGGCGAAGCCATAGGGCAGGGTCGGATTGACGAGGACGATCATGGTCTCAGTCCTGCGGCGCGGGGGTAGCCGCCGAGGACAGGGGCGTACCGTCGACGACGCCCGCCGGTGCGGTCACGGCCCGATCCGGCGCGACCGGGGGCTGGGCGCGCATATAGTCGCGCAGCATCTCATCGAGGCTGGCCTCCTGGTCCGGCAGGGCGTTCTGCTGCTGCCGGCGCATATAGCCCCAGCGGTCGGCGGTCAGGGCCTGGGCGTCATCAGGGCTGCGGATGATGGTCGGGCGGATGAAGACCATCAGATTGGTGCGGCCGCGCTGGTGGCTGCTGGAGCGGAACAGGGCCCCGATGCCGGGCAGGTCGCCAAGCCCGGGCACCTTGTCGACCGAGAGCCGGTCGTTCTGGTCCAGCAGGCCGCCGGCCACGGCGATGTCGCCGTCATCGACCACCAGGGTGGTTTCCAGCTCGCGCTTGTTCAGGACCAGATCATTGGCGCTGCCGCTGAGGATGCCGTTGATGCTGGACACCTCCTGACGCAGGAACAGGGTGATCGAGCCGCCGGCATTGATCTGGGGTCGGACCACCAGCTTGACGCCGATGTCCTGGCGCTGGGTCGTGCGGAAGGGGTTGGAGTTGCCGTCCAGCAGGGCCTCGCCGGTGGTGATCGGCACCTCCTGCCCGACGAGGATGGTGGCCTCCTCATTGTCGAGGGTCATCAGCGACGGGGTCTGCAGCAGGTTGGAACCGGAGTCGGTCTTGGCAGCATTGATGATGAAGCCGAACAGGCCGTTGCCGAGACTGCCGCCACCGCCGCCGACGAAGCCGTTGGCCCCCAGCAGGCTGTTGACCGCGAGACTCTGCAACTGCTCGCGCAGCGGATCATCACTGGCCAGGGTGGTGGCCGCGGCCCCGCCGGCGACCGGCAGCAGGGGGGTGGCGCTGTTGGAATAGTTGGTCAGGCCGATCGGGCTGCCGTCCTGGCCGGCCAGCAGCCACTGGACCCCCAGTTCGCGCACGGCGGTGTCGGACAGTTCGACGACGATGGCCTCGATCAGCACCTGCTGGCGGCGCTGGTCCAGCTGCCGGATGACCTCGGCCAGCATGCGCTGGGTGTCGGCCGAGGCCGAGACCACCAGGGCATTGGCCCCGGGGAAACGGGCAATGGTGGCGCGCTGGCCGGGAACCGGGTCCGCCGTGACGGCGGTGGCCGGGGTCGCGGCCTCGGCCCCCGGCGTGGCGTGGGCGCTGGCGGCGGTGACCGGCTGGCCGACGATCTGTTGCAGCACGGGCAACAGCTGTTCGGCATTGGCGTGCTGCAGGAAGATGACCTTAACGTCGTCGGCCGAGCGGGCCCGCTGGTCGAGGTCCTCGACCAGCGGACGCACACGGGCCACGGCGGCCGGATCGCCGCGCAGGATGATGGAGTTGGAGCTGTCGACCGGCGTCACCGACACCATCCCCTGCCCCGGCTGGCCGCCGGGCGGGGCCAGCACCGACTGCAGGACAGCGGCGATCTCGCGGGCCGAGGAGTTCTCGAGGGTGATAACCTCGAAGGCGGCGCGGTCGACATCGATGCGGCCGATCAGGGCGCGGATCCGCACAAGGTTGTCGGCGAAGTCCGCGACCACCAGACTGTTGCCAGCCGGATTGGGCAGGACCTGGCCCTGGGCCCCGACCAGCGGGCGGATGGTCTCGGCGGCCGAGGCGGCGTCGATGTTGCGCAGCTGGAAGACCTCGGTCGAGAACCGCTCGTTGCCGACGGTGGACGGACCCTGGGCCGCGCCCCCCGCCGGGCTGATGCGATAGGCCCCCGAGCCGGTCGGGGTCACCACCAGGCCGTTGGCCCGCAGGGTCGACAGGAAGACCTCGAACAGTTCGGTGCGGCCCAGCGGCCGGTCGCTGGTCACCGTCACCGTGCCGCTGACGGCGGGATCAACGATGAAGGTGCGGCCGGTGGTGCGGGCCACGTCCTGGATGAAGGCACGGATGTCGGCCCCCTGGACGTTCAGGGTCTGGCGCCCGGCGGTCTGGGCCAGGACGCTGACGGGGGCCATCAGGGCCGGCCCGGCGAGGGTCAGGGCCAGGACCGCGGAGACGGCGCTTCGGGTCAATCGGTTCACGGGCCGGTCCTTATGGTCGTCGTCTGCACCGCCCCGTCCCGTTCGAAACGGATGCGGGCACTGGTGGCGCTGGAGAGCTGTCGGCGGAGGGTGGCGAGCTGGGCCGGGCCGGTCAGGTCGGTGTCGTTGACGGACAGGATCACATCGCCGGGCTGCAGGCCCGCGGCGGCGAGGGCCGAGCGGTCGGCCCCCTCGGCAATGGTGAAGCCGTTCATGCCCAGCCCCTGCAGCCGGGGACGCAGGGCCCCCATCAGCGGGCCGGGGTCGACGACCGGTCCGGTCGGCGCGACGACGGCGGTCGGGGTCGGGCTCACGACCTGGGGGCCCGGCGGCGGAGGCGGCGGTGGCGCGGCCCCCATCGGGGCCTCGGCGAAGTCCAGACGGGTGACCGAGGCTCCGCGGGCCAGGGTGACATGATCCGGACCCACGGACTGCAGGACCAGCCCCGGCTCGACCTGCTCGCCCAGCCCGACCGAGACCTGATGGCCATCGGCGAAACCGATGATGGCGGAACCCCCGCCCGGCCCGCCGGCGCGGACGCCGAACAGGCGCATCTGGCTGCTGCCGGCGGCGGTATCCTCGGCCAGGCTGCTGCGGCCGCCGGTGCGGAAGAAGGCGTCAAAACGCTGGAAGATGGAGACGTCGACGGCCGTGGCCGGCACGGCGGCGACGGCGGCCGGCACGACCGGGCGGGGCTGGACCAGGGTCCAGACCAGTCGCCCGGACTGGACCAGCAGGCCCACGGCCAGGGTCAGTTCAAGCGCCGTCCGCAGCTGCCGCGGGCGCGCACGGATCGCACCCGAAACCTGGCCCGCCGATAAATTGAGAGTGCGAAGAAAGCCGATCAAGGTGAACACGCCCGACACGACCACAGGGGCCAGGGACGCTCTTAGACCAATCGTCCGGACCCGGCCGCACGGCGGCATGACACCCCGGACAAACAAAGAAGACAGTCGCTCCGCTCACGGAGCAAACCGGAAAAACCGGGGGCCGGTCGCGGGAACGGGCCCCCGGTACAGGGGTCTAGAAGCGAGCGGTCAGGCTGACCGAGGCGCTGGTCCCGAGGTCATAGTTGTTGATCAGGATCTTGTTGCCGAGCTTCTGATATTCGTCGAACCCGGTCTGCAGCAGGTTGCGCAGCTCCAGGGCAAAGCCGAGGTCACGATCCATCGCGGTGAAATCCTTGCGATAGACGAAGTCGAGGAAGACGCCCGGATTCTGGATGTAGTCCGGCTCGCGGCTGCCGGCGGCACCCGCGCCCCGGGCCGTGATCCGCTCGCTGACATAGTTGACGATGATCGTGGCCTGGGAGCGGGCCGTGTCATCCTCCCAGCCGAACTGGACGTTGGCGACATGTTCAGACTGACCCTGGAGCCGGCTGCCGTCCTGGATGAAGAAGGACGCCTGTTCCGGTGTTCCGGCCCCGCCCAGCGACAGGACGGTGTCCGACGCATCCACCTGAACACTGGAGTCCGACCAGGTGTAGTTGGCCTGGACCAGCCAGCGCTTGTTGGCGATGAAGGGCGACGGCGAGTCGAGGAATTCGAAGTATTTCTTGAACTCGACCTCGGCCCCGAAGATCGTGGCCTGGGGGGCGTTCAGGAAGCTCTGCTGACGCTGGTTGCCGACGTCGGTGATGATCGACTCCACCGGCTTGTCGAGCTTCTTGTAGAACAGGCCCGCCGTCACATACTGCTGCCGCGCGAAATACCATTCGTAGCGGGCGTCGATGTTCAGGATCTCGGTATCGACCAGATAGGGGTTGCCGATGAAGGTCCGGTCGCTCTCGGGGTCGGTATAGGACTGGGGAGCCAGTTCCCGGAACTGGGGACGACCGATCGTCTTGGAAGCCCCCAGGCGAACCTGCTGGTCCTCGGCGAAATTCCAGGTCGCGGTGAAGGCGGGCAGATAATACTGCTCCTCGATCCGGGTCGCCTGGAACGGGGCCGAACCCCCGAACACGTCGCTGGGCGTGACGCTCTGTTTGCCGTCCTCGAAGCGCAGGCCGACCGTGGTCCGCACCAGGGGAATGATCTCGGCGTCCACCATCGCATAGACGGCATTGACCTTGAGGGCGGCGTCATAGGCGCTGGCCCCGTTGCTGCCGGTGACCTCACGCAGTTCCAGCGTCGTCGGATTGATGTTGAAGTCCGAGAACAGGTAGTCGACCCGGGACTCCCGCTGGTCGGCGGTCAGGGAGCCGACGGCGGCGAACTGCAGGTCGCGTCGCTCGGCGTCACGGGTGTTGTCGAGCAGGGCGAAACCGGCGCTGAACACCGCTTCACGATAGTCCGACAACGGCACGGTGTAGCTGACGTCGGCCCCGCCCGAGAGCACCTCGTCATTCAGCTTGCTGAACGAGATCAGATTGCCCTGGACGTTATGGATGAAGTTGCCCGCGCCATCGACGCCATAGACGAAGCGGCTCTCATAGGGCGCGTCCCGCGAGGTGGTGGCATAGGACGTCCGCCAGTCGACCGTCAGGTCGCCGCCCATAAAGTCGTGGCTGCCGGACAGCTGGGTGGTGAACAGTTCGCGGACAAACCATTCCGTATGGTCGTCGCGGATGATGTCGCCGCCGGCGTCGAAATCCGAGCCTGCCCGCGACCGGGCTTCCTTGGTCGTGTTCCGGACGTAGAAATTCGTCCATTTCAGCTCGTTGTTCTCGCCGATGATCGACAGGCCACCGAGGAAGTTGAGCTGGACGTCATTGCGCGTGGAGTCGACGATCTTGTCGCTGGCCGGGATCAGGACGCCGGCCGAGAACTGGCCTTCCTGCTGCACGGCCTGACGCGTGTCCCAGCTGTTGCTGTAGCTGGCGACGCCGATGACGCCCAGGGTTCCCAGACCGGTCTCATAGGCGTCACCGCCCGAGACCTTGAACCCGAAATCGACCGGGATGGTGTCCCTCTGGAGCAGGCGCAGCGGCGCATTGACCAGGGACTGACCCATCTGCTGCAGCTCGGTTGCCGTATAGTTGGCTCCGCTGATCTGGTGACCCGAGGCGAAGGCGGCGGCGATCGAATCCGGAACGTCGCGCGTGCCGTCGTCGAAGCCGGTGAAGTCGGTGCGCGAGCCGAAATAGATCAGGCCGTCCTGGCCGGTCGTCTCGGTATTGCCGCCCATCGAGGCCTCAAGATTGAGGAAGGGCGCGTTCGGCGCATTGATGGTGCGCAGGTCGATCACGCCGCCGCCGAACTCGCCGGGCAGGTTGGCGGACCAGGTCTTCTGGACGGTGACGCCGTCGAGGATGCTGGACGGGAACAGATCGAGCGGAACGACCCGTTGCAGCGGCTCGGGGCTGGGCAGGGGCGAGCCGTTGAGCAGGGCCGATGAATAGCGCTCGCCGAGACCGCGGACATAGACGAACCGGCCCTCGACCACCGACAGGCCCGTGACGCGCGTCAGGGCGGCGGCGGCATTGCTGTCGCCCGTGCGCTGAAGGTCCTCGGCGGTCAGGAAGGCCGCGACCTCGGAGCTCTCGCGGTTGGGCTCGGGGATGTAGCGGCCGAGCACGACCACCTCGTCGACGGAGGTGGGCTGGTCCGCCGGTGCCTGGGCCGCGGGGACGGCGTCCTGGGGCTGGGTCTGGGCCATGGCCAGGCCAGGCGCGATCAGCGCGCTGCTGGCCAGGAGGACCCCGCTCAGGGTGAGGGAAAGTTTGATCATGATCTGCGCCTTGAAGGGGTCAACGGGAAACGTGAAGGTCGATGGCGGCCCCGAAGGGCCGCCACAGTCTCCCGTAATCAGCAGGTCTTTCCGGCGGTCAGACCGCAGGTCCAGCCCTGGTACCAGGTGTCAGCCGCGTTCTGGACGGCACCGATGTAGGTGGTGGTCTGGAAGAAGCCGTAGGTCGGAGCGGTCGGGGTCACGGCGTTTTCATTGGCCCCGTTGATGAAGGTCAGGACCTGGTTGGTGAGGGTCACGCCGGCCGTCGGGGCCGTCAGGGTAGAGGTCCCCGCTTCAGTGTTGTTGGTGCCGGCCGTGAAGATGGCCTGCGAGCCGAAGCCACCGGCGCGGTACGGGCTGGCGCAGGACATGAACACCGAGTTGAAGGTCGGGGCGCTGGTCTGCGTATCGGCATCGTGGATATCGAGGCAGGACGAGGCCGAGCCGGTGACATTGGTGAACACCGAGTTGATGATCTTCGGCTTGGTGCCCGTGTCGAAATGGGCGACCGTGTGGGCGTCGGTCGGCGAGTTACGGCCGACCAGGGTGAAGTTGGCGATATTGGGCATCGAGATGTAGCGGGTCGCCAGCGGGGTGGTCTTGGGGGCTGCCGAGAACTCGAAGCCGGCGCTGCGGCTGGTGGCGTTCGGGGCCCGCTGGGTGACGATGCCGAACTGGGCCCCACCGCGCCAGCCGGTGTCGGTGTCCAGACCGTCATCATCCGCGCCGTTGATGACGATGTGCTTCAGGTTGACCATGCCACCGAAGATTTCGATGCCGTCGTCGGAGCTGTTGTAGGACTGGAAATATTCGATCGAGGTGCCCGAGCCGACGCCGGCCAGGGTCAGGGCCTGGAGCTCGTTACCGGTCGAGATTTCAAAACCGGAATATTTGACCTGAACATATTTCAGCCGGCCCGAGCTGTCGGTCGGGGTATTGCCGCCGAAGAAGGCGCTGGTGCCCTCGACCTGGCCGGTGCAGGTAACCGGGGCGGTCAGCTGGCAGTTGGCCTGGGGTGCACGACCGGCGAGCACGATACCGCCCCACTGGCCCTGGGATTCCAGGGTGGTGGTGCCCTCGACGTTCTGACGGCTGGTGAAGATGATCGGGGTGGTCGCCGTGCCTTCAGCGAAGATCTGCGACCCGCGGTTGACCAGCAGATAGTCGCCGCCGCTCGAGGCGAAGATGGTGACACCCGGCTCGACGGTCAGAATGCCCTGGGCGCTGCCGGCGGTCGGGGCGGCCGGATCGATGCCGCGGTCGGTGCCGACCTCGGTACGGCCGCTGATCGAATAGATGGTGCCGGCGCGCAGCGGCACCGACAGGTTGCCGAGGATCTGTTGCGGCAGCTGGCAAACCCGCAGGGTGTTCGAGGCGATCGTGCCGACATTGGCAAAGCCGGTCGGGCAGTCGACTGCCGCCGTGCCCGTGCCACCGCCGGTGCCTCCGCCGGTGCCGCCACCGGTTCCGGTGCCGAAATCACCTTCGCCGGGCGAGGCGACCTCGGCGGCCCCGCAGGCCGCAACGGTCAGGGCGCAGGCGGAAACCGCGAGCAGGGTTTTCAGTTTGAAGCCGGTCATCGTTTTCCACCGTGTTCTGGTCAAAGGAACTCACGGCAGGTGGGACCGGAACGCTCGGTCCCGATCACGACGACATTCGCCCCCGCCTGCCCATGGCCTCACTAGAAGGCGGATGTGACATCGCAGCCGCCGAACGGTGACGGTTCCGGCGCGCTTGTGTGAAGTTGTTTTCGCGGTTCGGTGAAACACCATCCCGATACGGCGCAACCGTCATGAAACGGCGACGCCTGCCTGTCACCGGGGCCGGTTCAGGCCTTGCCTCGCCCGGCGCCGCCGCCTAAGCGCGACCGACGAAAGGGCCGCCTGTGACGCCAGCGATCTCTGCATTCCTTCTCGGTGGGCTGGGCCTCATCTTCGGCAGTTTCATCGGCCTGGTCAGCCTGCGCCTGCCGCGCGGCGAAGGGATCGTGGCCGGACGGTCGCGCTGCGGCGGCTGTGGTCGTCCCCTGCCCCCGTGGCGTCTGGTTCCGCTGGTCAGCTGGCTGATCGCGCGCGGGCGCTGCCAGGATTGCAGCGCGCCCATTCCGATCCGTTATCCGCTGATCGAGGCCGGATGTGGCCTGATCGGCATCGGCGCTGCGCTCAGTCAGCCGGACCTGACCGCGGCGGCGATCACCGCCCTGCTGGGATGGCAGCTGCTGCTGATCGCCATCATCGACGGCGAGAATTTCTGGCTTCCCGATCAGGTGACGCTGCCGCTTCTGGTCAGCGGACTGGCCGTCCGTCTCTGGCTGGATCCGGCGGGCTGGAGCGAACCCGTGATCGGGATCCTGGCCGGGTTCGGGGTCCTTTGGGCGGTGGGGGCTGTCTATCGACGGGTGCGCCATCGCGAGGGCCTCGGCGGCGGCGATCCGATCCTGCTGGCCGCGGGCGGTGCCTGGGTCGGCTGGATCGGCCTTCCCAGCGTGTTGATCTGGGCCTCGGTCGGCGGCCTTAGCGTCGTCGTGGCGGGGCTCCTGACCGGCCGCCGGATCGCCGGGACCGACCGGATGCCGTTCGGCGTCTATCTGGCCATCGGTATCGCCCTGACCTGGCTGTTGGGTCCGCTGGGCCTGCGCGGCTGATCAGGCGGCGACGCGGGCCGCGACGCGCGCCAGGGTACGGGCGGCCGTGGGGGCGACCTCCCCGGTCAGGCTGCGACCGATCCAGACCTGCAGATTGCGGGCGGCCAGCACATCCCGTCCGTCCGAGCGCTCCCCGCCGAGGATGCTCTCGGCCAGGACCTCGGCGATAAGAACCGCCTCATGATCATTGCGCGGCCGATGTTCGAGGATCAGCTGTTCGGCGCGGTCATAGGCGTCGTCGCCGGGACCCGGGTCTTCGGCATCGGCGAGGTCAAGCCACAGGCGCGAGGCGGATTCAAAGCTCATCAGGGACATGGGGACGCTCCGTGGAAAGCCGGTCGACGACCGGGATGGACCGGGACGGTGAAGGGGCCGGGTGAAGACGGCTCAGGCGAGCGAGCGGTTCCGCCATAGCTGGTACCGGCGGGCCATCGGGGCCTCGACCGCGCCCGCAACCAGGGCCAGCAGGATACCGGCGCTGATCAACCAGCGCAGCGTCACATAGGCGCGCCACAGGATGGAGGCGTCCAGCATGGCCGCAAAATGGGACAGGAAGCCCAGCAGGGCGAAGGCCGCCGCCGCCCGGACCCACCAGCGCGGCCAGCGAAGGGCCAGCTGATAGAAGGCCGCGAACAGAAGCCCGTCGGCGGTCATCACCCCCCAGGTCACCCGGCCCCAGAAATACTGGTCGACCAGGCCACTGGCCACGAAATTGGCGAGCACCAGCAGGACGCCCGTGCGTTCGGGCCGGTCGCCACGCCACCAGACCAGACCGCAGATGACGAAGGTGACGCCCCAGTAGATTGCCTGGGCCGGCGTCTCGACCAGGGGCAGGATGTCTAGAAGCATGTAACAGTGGTCGGCGCATGGAACATCTCCGTCAAGCGACCCGGCGCAGCCGCTGGGGGAGCAGCGGCACATCGCCGTCGTCCGGCGGCGGCTTGGTCTCGGGACCACCCCGGCAGTCGGTCCAGTCGATCCGCATGGCCCGGGCATCGCGGCTCAGGTTCCGGTGGGCCCGGACCAGCCGGTCGCGGCCCCGGGTGATCAGCGGCAGGGCAGCCATCACATCAGCCAGGGCAACCTGACCGACGACCGCGCTGATGCCGTGCTGAAGACGCCCCCGAACCATGATCGCGCCAAGGTCGCACAGGGCGGCGACCGCGAGATCTACTGCACGTTCCGCCGCATAGAGGCTGTCTGCGAGATCGCGCCCGAACTGATCCTGATCCATGCTTCCGGCCTCCAGCGCCGGACGGGTCCGGCCGATACAAGGTCGGTGGCTCGGCCGCCTAAAGCAGACGGTAGCCGAACAGCAGGAGGAAGATCAGGATCACCAGTGCCCCCAGAACCGCGAAGGCCCCGATAATGGCCGACGTGTTCACACCGCCCGACGGGGGCGGCCGGTAGAAGCCCGGCGGCTGATCCGGAACGTCTCCGGCACCGACCGGCCCAGCTGGACGCAAGGCCGGCGGATCCGCCATCGGGGGCGACACCCATAGGGGATTTTCCCCTAGCCTGACGCGGGCCGCCCGGCGGGAGCTGACGCCGAGGCGACGCATCGATTCCGAGATGTGCAGACTGACGGTCTTGGGCGAAATACCGAGAACGCGGGCCATCTCCTTGTCCGTCATATTGGCCGACAGACGCAGGCATTCCTCCTGGCGCGGCGTCAGCGGCGACCGGCGGTCATCGTTCGACATATCCCCGGTGCCCCCGACCGCCGGCTCCTCACCGGACAGTCCCGCCTCATACGACATTGCGCCAGCTCCCCCTGCCAGGCCGCCGCGTCCGCAGCCGGACCCGGCGCGTTGCGCCCGCCCCGACCATATATGAGTTCTTCCGTCCAGGTTGAGTCCCTGTTTGGCCGGTTGTCGTCCTGTCGGGAAAGCCGGTCAGGCCCGCTTCTGGGCCATGGCAACCTCGGTCTGCCGCGGAGATATCCGTGAAAACTGCAGCACGGACTGCGGCCAGCTCTCGAGCAATCGCCGGGCGAGCGGCGAGCGGGTCGCGGCGGCGTGCGCCTCGACCAGGGCCCGCAGCCGGGCCGCGGCAGCCCCGACGACGGGGCCTGCCTCGACCGATTCGTCGTTCAGCCGGGCGTCGATCGGCGTGCCGGCGTGGAGGACAAAGGCCTCCCCCCCCGACATGCCGGCCCCGAAATTCCAGCCGATCCGGCCCAGGATCGCCACGGTGCCGCCGGTCATATATTCGCAGCCATGGGCCCCGCAGCCCTCGACCACGGCCGTGACACCGGAGTTGCGCACGGCGAAACGTTCGCCCGCCGCCCCGGCCGCGAACAGGGTCCCCGAGGTGCCGCCGTACAGACAGGTGTTGCCGATCAGGGCTTCGCCCTCGACCCAGGCGGGCGGACGCACGACGATGGTGGCTCCGGACAGGCCCTTGCCGACATAGTCATTGGCCTCGCCGTCCAGTTCGATGCGTAGCCCCTTCATCCCCCAGGCGGCCAGCGACTGACCCGCCGCTCCGCGCAGGTTCAGGGTCAGCAGCCCCTCGGGCAGGCTGTCGCCGAAGCGGCGCACGATATGGGACGACATCCGGGTGCCGATGGCCCGCTGGGTGTTCCGCACTGCATAGGTCAGCTGCATCTTCTCGCGCCGATCGAGGAAGGGGGCGGCGTCCAGTTCGATCCGCGCGTCCAGCGAGTCGGCCACGGCGTTGCGCGGGGCCTCGGCCGACCGACCGTTGCCGGCCTCGCCGACCCGCACCAGCAGGGGGTTCAGGTCGAGGTCATCGAGATGGGCCCCGCCGCGCGAAACCTGACGCAGCAGGTCGGTACGGCCGACGGCCTCGTCCAGCGAACGCAGGCCGAGGGAGGCCAGGATCTCGCGGGTTTCCTCGGCGATGAAGCTGAACAGGTTGACGACCTTCTCGGCCGTGCCGGTGAACAGGGCGCGCAGGCGTTCGTCCTGCACACAGACGCCGACCGGGCAGGTGTTCGAATGGCACTGGCGCACCATCAAACAGCCGACGGCGACCAGGCTGGCGGTGCCGATACCGAATTCCTCGGCTCCCAGCAGGGCCCCGATGACCACATCGCGACCGGTGCGGATGCCGCCGTCGGTGCGCAGGCGGACATGGCCGCGCAGCCCGTTCAGGCTGAGCACCTGATGGGCCTCGGACAGGCCGGTCTCCCACGGCATGCCGGCATGTTTGATCGAGCCGAGAGCCGAGGCCCCGGTCCCGCCGTTGTGGCCTGAGATCAGGATAACATCGGCCTTGGCCTTGGCCACACCCGCCGCAACAGCCCCGATGCCGGACGACGACACCAGTTTGACCGTGACCCGGGCGTCCGGGTTGATCTGCTTCAGGTCGTAAATCAGCTGGGCCAGA
>TARA_R110002124_G_scaffold45163_2_pt1 | contig 18076 bp, 10 predicted proteins | sample TARA_R110002124 | Tara Oceans TARA_R110002124 (sample SAMEA4397445) | marine metagenome | biome: Polar Biome; feature: [SRF] surface water layer (ENVO:00010504); material: water (ENVO:00002006), including particulate matter (ENVO:01000060) such as... | depth 5 m | reverse complement strand
CGTCATCAACGGCTCCAGCGACCGGGCGTCCTGCGACGCCACCGCGGACGCCGCGCGGGCCTTGGGCGCGGACGCCCTGGTCATCATGGCCGACGTCGGCGACAAGACCGCCTGTGACGCCATGGCGGCCGAGGCCATCGGCCATTTCGGCGGCATCGACGTGCTGATCAACAACGCCGCAATCCGCCCCAGCCACAGCTTTCTCGACATCACCGACGAAACTTGGGAACGGGTGCTGGACGTCAACATGAACGCCGCCTTCCGGCTGGCCCGCGCCTGCCTGCCAGGCATGGTCGACCGGGGCTGGGGGCGCATCGTCAATTTCGCCGGCATGAACGCCATCCACGGCTACAACGGCCGGGCGCATGTCAGCGTATCCAAGCACGGCTCCTGGGGGTTGACCAAGGCACTGGGCAAGGAATTCGGCCCCAAGGGTATCACCACCAACATCATCTCGTCCGGCCCCATCGCCGGCGATCACGCCGACCCGGCCATGGCCGAGCACATTGCCTCCATGAAGGCGCGGGTGCCGGTGGGTCGCCTGGGCACGCCCGAGGAAATCGCCGGCATGATCGCCTATCTGGTGTCCGATCAGGGCGGATTCATGAACGGCCAACTGATCCAAATCAACGGCGGCACGGAAACCTGAACGAACGGTTGTCCCCGGACCAGCCCGGATGGCGTTTCCTCTGGTTTTTTGCTAAGTATTCTCGGTACTTGGCGGAAACGAGGCAGCGATGCGGCTGATCCGGGGGGCATCCCTATTCGTAATGGCCTGGGCGGCTACGGCGGCCCAGCCCGCACGCGCGCAAACGCCTGACTGCCTGGACGCGGCCCTGCCTGCCGCCATGCGTGTGTTCGCCTGCACGCAGGCCATCACCCAGGGCGAAACCGATCCCGAGAAATTCGCCGACCTGTTCATCAACCGGGCCGACGCGCTGATCGACGAAGACTTTCCCGACAAGGCGCTGAGCGACCTCAACAGCGCCGTGCGCCTGACCCCCCGGCGCAAACGCGTGCACTTCCTGCGCGCCCGTATCAATCATGCCGCCGGGCGCGACATGGTGGCGCTCGCCGATGCCGATGCGGGCTTGGCGCTCGACCCCCGCAATGCCGACGCTTTGGCGCTCCGCGCGCGTATCCTGATCGCCCTCGGTCGATATGGCGCCGCGGCTGAAAGCGCCGCCAGGGCACTCGATGCTTCCCCTCATCATGTCGGCGCTTTGATCCAGCGGGGCGCTGCCCATCTGGCGCAGGGCCACCACCAGCTCGCGCGGGCTGATCTCAACGCCGCCGTCGCATTGGCCCCGGAAAACGGCGAGGCCCTGCAGGTCCGGGGTACCCTGCTGCGCCGCATGGGCCTGTACCGCCTGGCCATCGCCGACCTGGACCTGTCGATCCGCCAGCTGCGCCGCCCCCTTGAAAGCTACCGCGAGCGCGGTCTTGTGCACATGGCAACCGAGGAATTTGAGTTGGCCGTCGCCGACTTCGGCGAGGCCCTGGACATGGCACCCATGGACGCGGCGCTCCTGCGACTTCGCGGACAAGCTCATCTCGCCAACGGAAACCTGGCGGCTGCCCGCGCCGATCTATCAGCCTCGCTTGAAGCCGACCCCACGGCACCGGAAACTTGGACCGCTCGCGCCGAGGTCTTCCTGAAGATGGAGCAGTTGCAGCTGGCCCTCGACGACGTCGATCAGGCGATTGCCCTCGCTCCGAAGGACAGCCGCCACCACATGCTGCGCGCCCGCATCCACCTGCGCCAGGACGAAACCGGCTTGGCCCTGGAAGACCTGGATGCCGCCATTGCTGCCGACCCTGACAATGCGGCCGCCCGATTCATGCGTGCGGAACAGTTGTTCCAGCTTGAAACTTTCGCCGGCGTCATCGCCGACATGAACGCGGTCCTGCGCCGGGACCCGACCCATACGGCGGCCCTGGTCCTGCGCGGCCAGGCCTATTACCGGCGGGGCGATCCGCAGCATGCGGTGCAGTCGATGACCGCCGCCCTGGCCCTGGCGCCGGACAACACTGTCGCGCGGCTGATCCGAGGGGGCGCCTACCGCGACATCGGTGAAACGGCGCGCGCGCTCACAGACCTCGACCATCTGTTGTTGGGCGACCCGGCCAATCTGGCGGCGCTCGACCTTCGCGCCGCCCTGCACGCCACGGCCGCCCGACCGGCCAGCGCCCACCGCGACCTGACCCGCATCCTCGAAGCCCGCCCGGATGCCCTGGACCTTCGCCGCCGGCGCGCCGCCGCCGCCCAGGCCATGGGTGATTACGCCGGCGCCATTGCCGATCTGAACCAGGTTCTCGCTGCCCATCCCGGTGATGCCGAAGCCCTCTTGGCGCGCGGCGAAGCGCAATTGTCGGCCGGGCACGCGGATGCCGCCGTCGACGATGCCACGGCCGCCATTTCGGAAGGCACGCGCGGCGGCAATACGGACGTCGCCGCCCTGATCCTGCGGGGACGCGCCTACCGGCGCCTCAATCAAACGGAGGCTGCCGTCGCCGACCTGGACATGGCCCAGCGCATGCAGCCCTATCAAGCCCAAGCACTGCGGGAAAAGGCCCGCGCCCTCCTGTTCGGCGGGCGCTGGGGCGAGGCCTCAGCCGCCTACGAGCGACTGGTTCCCTTAGGACCCAACGACGCGGAACCACATGGCGTGCTTGCGTTCCTGCGGCTTCGCACGGACGACCTTGCGGGAGCCGGGGCGGATATTACGCGCGGACTGGCGGCGGCGCCGGGCGATCCCTGGCTGCGCACCCTGCAGGCGGAATTGACACGCCGCCAAGGCAAGTCCGAACAAGCGGCCATTGCCGCCTCCGCCCTGATCGCCGAGGGCAAACCGACATCCCTGTTGTTGCGCATTCGCGGATTTTCCCGCTTGACGCTGAACCTTATCGACGACGCGCTAGCCGATTTCACCAAGGCGACCGAGGTCAATCCGGGCGACGCGGCGGCCTGGGCCGGCCAAGCCGAAGCGGAGAAAATCCTGCGCCGTTACGGCGACGCGTTGCAGCACTTCACCCGCGCCCTTGATATTGATGGCAGCTTCGCGGGCGCTTATCTCGGCCGCGCCAATGTGCACGCGGCGCGCCCTGACGCCGATGCTGCCGAGAGTGACCGTGCAGAGGCATTACGCATTGACCCGGGCCTTGCGTCGGACGTAGACAAGCCCGGTGGCTGGCGGCTGGACAATCGATTGACCCTGGCCGACCTGCCTTTTTCGTCGTAATTCCCGCGACCGACCCACCGTTTACAGACCGGAACATGGACGTAGAACAGCAATTCCAGGCCGCCGCCCAGATGTATCAATCGGGTGATTTCCCCGGCGCCGAGGCGGGGCTGACGGCGCTGGCGCTGACTTTGCCAAACAATCCAAATGTCCTGCATCTCCTGTCCCTGACGCAGCTTCGCCAGGACAAGGCGGATGCAGCGGCGGACAACCTGAAGAAACTGACCGATCTTGCCCCCGGCTCAGCCGAGGCCCATGACCTGCTCGGCTGCGCGCTGCGCCAGTCGGGCCGGGTTAATGCCGCGATCCGACAGTTCCGCAAGGCCTTGGATATTGCCCCGAACGCCGCGAACATCCATTACAACCTGGGAAATGCCTATCGTGACGACCGCCAGATTCCCCTCGCGGCGAAACATTACAAGCAGGCCGTCGACCTTGATCCGGACAATCTGAACGCATTATTCAATCTGGGGCAATGCCACTACAACCTGTCCCAATTGTCACAAGCGGCGGAGGTTATGCAACGCGTGGTCGACCGCGCACCCAATGACCTTGAGGCCCGCGTCCTCCTGGCCCGTGCCCACTACTTCAGAAAGCGCTACCCACAGACCCGCAAGATCCTTGAAGGCGCCTTGATGCTGACCCAGGACGACCCCGAGGTGCTGGGATTTTATGCCGACCTTATGGCACAGATGGGAGATTTTCAGACCGCGGTCGATTACTACGACCGGCTGTTGTCGAAGCAGCCCGACGCTCCTGAGACATTGCGCCTGAAGGCGGCGGCGTTGCTCGCCTTGGGCGATGCTGACGGGGCCTTGGACCATTACGGCAAGGTCGCCGACTTGGATCCAGACTCCCCGGTCAGCCAGGCCGATATGGGCCATCTGCTGGAAATCATGGGGCGGACGGACGAGGCCTGGGCGGTGATTTCCCCGGCGCTGGTCCGCCATCCCGGCGACCCGGCGCTCAACCTTGTGGCGGCTTGCCTGGAGCAGCGGGCGGGCGATCCTGGCAAGGCCCTGGCCCGCCTGAACGGGCTTGATCCGGCGACGCGAGATGCGTCTCCCGCCCTGGGAAACATCCGCTTTGAAATGGGTATGCTTTATGAGCGCATGAACCGCCCCGGCGACGCGGTCAAGAATTTTGAATTGGGCAACGCCTTCCTCGCCCGCGATGCGCAAGCCGTGGCCATGTTCCGCTCCCGCTCGGCAGAGTACTTGGAACGTCTGAAGCGGGCCTATGATGGCCCGGCGGCCCAGCCTGCCGGTAACATCGTCCCGGGGGACGATGGGACGCCCGTGTTCCTGGTCGGGTTTCCCCGATCGGGCGAGGCGCTCCTGGAACAGGTGATGGACGCTCATCCGGAAATTCAGGTACCGAAGGAACAGGCCGCCCTGTCTGTGGTCCGCAGCCATCTTGTAGCGCGCGGAGACAATTTTCCGGCCAATCTGTTCGATATTTCCGACACGGATATTACGGCATTGCGGGAAATTTATTTCCAGGCCGTCGACCGCACCGTTACACGCGCGCCGGATACATTGCTGATCGACACGCTACCGCTCAATATTCTGGACGCGGGCCTGATCCACCGCTTGTTTCCGGACGCCAAATTCATTCTGGCGCAACGCCATCCCTGCGACGTCTGTCTGGATTGCTTCACGCATCCTTTTGCAATGAACGACGGCACGGTCCATTTCACGCGCCTGGACGACGCCGTCGGCTTCTACGAACAAGTCATGGCCATGTGGCAAACGCAGCGCGAAACCCTGGCGCTGAACGTCCATGAAGTCCGTCATGAAGACCTGATTTCTTGGCAACAAGAGACCGCCCGGAAGCTGTTGGAATTCCTGGGCGTTTCCTGGCACGACGAGGTTTTGGCGCCGCTGGCCGCCGAAGGCGGGGAATCAATGCCTGCCGGCCGCTGGCGCACTTTTGAAATTCACATGGCGCCCTATCTGCCGCGCCTGCGGCCGTTTATCAAGGGGTTCGGCTACGCCGATGGCGGGGCCTGACCGGCAGGGCCGCGAAATCCTGGTATTTCCCCGGGCCTTCCCCCATTTTAAGATAAGTTCATCGCTTCATCGTCCTCTTTCCCAACGGCACCGGCGCCGGTATCGGATGGATGGTGAGCCGACGACCAAACCATGACTTGGGGATCAGACGAACCATGCGTAAGTACCTGACCATCGACCTTGCCACCCGCGACATTAAAAGCGAGGAGCTATCCGGCGAAGCTCTTGCCCGCGCCGGACGCTATCTGATCGCCAAGACCCTGGTCGACCGCGACCTGGCAAACATCGATCCTCTGGGACCTGAAAACCCCCTGATCTTTTCTGCCGGCCCGTTCGCAGGAACCAACTTCTCCAACGCAAACCGCATCAGCGTCGGCTGCAAAAGCCCGCTGACCGGCGGAGTCAAGGAATCCAACGGCGGCGGCACCATGGCCTTCGCCATGGGCCAGATCGGCATCGCCGGAATCACCCTGGAAAACCAATCCGACGACTGGGTCGTCATCCGTATCCCCCTGGAAGGCGATATCACGTTCGAGGACGCAACCCCCTATCTGGGCAAAGGCGTGTTCGAAACCGCCGACATGCTGTTCGAAAAATACGGCGACAAGGTCAGCCTGGGCATCTGCAGCCCGGTCGGCGAATACGGCGGCCTGATTTCCGGCATCGTGTTCACCGACCCCGAAGGCCGCCCGACGCGCATTTCCGCGCGCGGCGGCGTGGGGGCGGTGATGGGCTCGAAAAAGGTCAAGGCCATCGTCTGCGACAAACACAAGATGCCCGACTTCCACGAGCGCAAGAAGCTGATGCAGTCGATCAAAACCTACGGCGGCATGATCAAGGACGACCCGGCGACCCAGAACCTAGGTGCGCGCGGCACGGCCCTGGTCGCCGACGTGATCAACCATCTGGGCGGCCTGCCGGTGCGCAACTTCTCATCCGGGCAGTTGGTCGACACGGCCAAGGAACGCCTGAAGATGGGCGGCGATTATATCCGCGAACAGAACCTGGAACGCGGCGGCGAAACCACCCATGCCTGCATGCCCGGCTGCATGATCAAGTGCTCCAACGTCTACGCCGATGAAAACGGCAATGAATTGGTGGCACCACTTGAGTACGAGACCATCGGCCTGCTCGGCACCAACTGCGGCTTGACCCATCCGGACCAGGTCGCCCGCCTCAACGCGGTCGCCAACGATCTGGCCATCGACACCATCGAGACGGGGGCCCTGCTGGGCGCCTTGATGGACGCGGGGCACGGCGAATATGGCGACGAAAACTTCATGCTGGAAGCCCTGGCCGACATCCGCGAAGGCAACGAACGAGGCCGGATCCTGGCTCAGGGAACGGCCCGGGTCGGTGAACATTACGGCATCAAGCGCCTGCCGGTGATCAAGAAGCAGGCGCTCAGCGCCTATGACCCCCGGGTCATCGAGGTTACGGGCATTTCCATGATGCTGACGGCACAGGGGGCCGATCACACGACCGGCAACCTGCCGACCTTCGAATGCGCCGGCAAGTCGACGGAGGAACTGGCCCTGGAAAGCCTGAAGATCCAGGCCAAATGCGCCGCTGTCGATTCCCTGGGGATCTGTGTGTTCGGGCGGTCCGTGACCAACGTCAATCCGGACCTGATCGTCACCGCCCTCAACGACGCCGTCGGCACGACTTTCGAGACCGAATTCTTCGACCGCCTGGGCAAGGAAACCCTGGTTCTTGAAGAAAAGTTCAACAAGGCGGCCGGATTTACCAGCGAGGACGACGAACTTCCCGATTTCTTCTATCAGGAGCCCCTGGCCCCGACCATGAAGATGGCACGCCATCATTTCGACGAAGTGAACCGCATCCGCGACCGCTGGCTTTCCGAATAATGACAGGGGACAGGACATGAGCTGGCAGCCCGCCGACGATCCGCAGTGCAAGGACGCGCCGGACGACGGTGTGATTGCCCTGGTCATCACGCCCAAGGAACATGACATCGGCGGGCTGATCGTGCGCCGGTCGCTGCCGTCGTCCCAGCGGCGCAGCGTCGGCCCCTTCGTATTCCTGGACCAGATGGGCCCGGCCGTGTTCAAGCCGGGACAGGGGATTGACGTGCGCCCACATCCGCATATCGGGCTCGCCACCATCACCTATCTGTACGACGGCGTGATCGGGCACAAGGACAGCCTGGGCTTCGATCAGGACATCCGACCCGGCGAGATCAACTGGATGACCGCTGGCCGCGGCATCGTCCATTCAGAACGCACCCCCGGCGACGTGCGGGCGGCGGGCGGCCCGCTGTTCGGCCTGCAAGCCTGGGTGGCCCTGCCCATCGCGGATGAAGAAACGGCCCCGTCCTTCGTTCACTATCCGGCAGACGCCCTGCCCCGCTGGCAGGACGACGGCGCGGAGGTCGCGCTGATCGCCGGCACCATGGCCGGGCGAACGTCGCCGGTGGAGTTCTTCTCTCCCATTTTTTACGCCGATCTGCGCCTTGCCGCCGGGTCGGCCTTCACCCTGCCGCCCGACCATGCCGAGCGCGCGGCCCATATCGCTGAGGGCCAAGTGGTGATCGACGGCCAGATCTTCCAGGCCGGACAGACCGTGATCTTCCACGAAGGCCCCGATGTGGTCATGACCGGCCAAACAGCAGCCAAGGTCATGGTTCTGGGCGGCGCACCGCTCGACACCGTGCCCGGCGCGCGGCCGAATCAGCCCCGTTTCATGTTCTGGAATTTCGTGTCCCATTCGTCGGACCGTATCGAACAGGCCAAGGACGATTGGAAGAACGGCCGGTTCGCGAAGGTGCCCGGCGAGACGGAGTTCATTCCCCTGCCCGAGTAGTGCGCCAGTCCAACGGCGGACCTAACCATAGTGTCCGACGACGCATGTCCGGCAACCTGCGCTGCCTGTGCAACGGTTATTCCTCATCACCTCCAACCGATGCCGCCCGTGCCATCGAATCGGTTACCCGGTCGAGGGCCTCATCCAGGGAATTCAGATTCCCCTGAAGGCGCTTCATCTGCTCCCGCTGTTCGGTGATGGCTTCGGCCAAGTCACGCCCCGCACCCTTAAGGCGCTGATATGCTTTTATTTTTTCCGGAGAATGCGGACCACGAACGACGAAACGAGTATCCATTATATTACCTTCGCTCTATTGCTTGCCCCCAAGCACAGCCGTACAAACGACATCGGTCAACGACCCTTACCTATATTGGGTAAGGGCTATGTCGCGGGATGTGACCCCAGTCACTGGAATAAGAATAATTTGCAAATAATGCCGGAATCACCGATGCCGCGAACATCGCGGAGGCGGCAAGCGGCACACCACGCGCGTCTCTAGACGCGCTTGCGTTCGCCCAGAATGTTGAGGAAATTTCCCGCAAAGATCACGGCGGCGCCACCCAGGACCCAGGGGTCCAGGGGCTCTCCGTAGAACAGTAGCCCGGCAACAGCGATCAGCGGCAGGCGCAGGAATTCCATGGGCACGACAACGATCGCGTCGGCTTCCGCGAAGGCACGTGCAAGGCAGTAATGGGCGCTAAGCCCGGTAACGCTGACCGCCAGAATCCAGGGCCACATGGCGGCCGACGGATTGACCCAATCGAACAATGACGGGATCAGGCCAAGCGGCAACTGCACCAGACACATGTAGAACACGATGGCGAGCGCCGTATCCGTGCGCGTCAGTTTCTTGGTCAGGGTATAGGCGAAAGCGTATCCGACAGCCGCCATCAGCACGGCCAGGGCGGCCGGGCTGATCGTCACCAGCCCCGGGCGCACGACGATCAAAATACCGGCGAAGCCAATGGCCACGACCAGGGCCCGTCTGGGCGTGATCTGTTCCTTCAACAGCAGCGGGGCCAGCAGCGTCGCCCAGACCGGCATGGTGAACTCAAGCGCGAACACCTGGGCCAGCGGCAATAATGAAATGCCGTAGAACCAGCCGAACTGCCCGATGTAATGGGCGGCGTTGCGCAGAATCTGCAGGCCCGGCTGAAGAGTCGTCAGATGGTGCCGGCCCACCCGCCAGATCACGGCCAGAATGATCACCAGACCGATGGCGCTGCGGAAGAACAGGATCTGCAAGGTCGACAGTTCCGCCGACAGTTCGCGCCCGGCGATGGCCATGAGCGCCAGGGACGTGAGCGTCCCCAGCATCCATAGTGCTGCCCTCAGGACCGGCGGCATGATGGGCTGCCTCCTCCGGCCGGATCTAGAAGTGCAACGTCAGGTCACGCGGGTTGGCCATGCAGGAAGCAACGTCGAGGGCCTGTTCCTTGGACAATTTCGGTTGCAGGCGCAGGCCGATGTTCATGCGGATCGCCTGTTCATATTCGGCAAGCCCCGCGCTGAGCTCCGCCGCCGCCTTCTTGCGCCAGGCGATGTCCTTGTCGTACGCCGCCTGGGCATCGGCCAGGGCCTTCAGTGATTTCTCTACATCAGGCTTGTCGCCGCGCATGGCACGACGGGCATCCGCCAGTGGCTTCTGGATCTCGCGGGTGCCCGGCACCTCGCGCATGACCTTCTCGATCTCATTGACGGCGTCCATGGCCTTCTCAGGATCGGCCGCGCCGCTGACGGCGGCAGGTAGGCCCGCCAGCTCCTTACCAAGCGCCGCCAGGGCATCCGCCCCGGCGATCACCTTAGTGACCTCCTGGAGCGGCTCGTAGGCCCCATCCACGTTGCGTTCATACAGCCGAATGGCCAGCGTCTCCGCCTTCTGTAACTTGGCGAAAGCCGCGTGGTCCGCCCGCCAGTTGTCGGGGACCTTGGCTTCGTAGACTTTGACCTCGGCCCGAAGTTCCTCGATCTTTGCCTCCAGCTTGTTCTTCCGCGCCTCACCCCGTTCATTCCGGGGCAGTTGGCGGATCGTCGACTGCAGGTACTTGATCTCTTCCTTCAGGCGGCGGGCCTGGCGCTGGGTTTCACGCACCTCCACATGCAACGGCAGGTAGCCCGGCGTAGCCTCGTCGATGATCTTTTGCGTCGCCCGGATTTTGGCGACCAGATCGAACGTCTTTTCAGCCTTGTCGAAACTTCCCTTCAGGTCGCCGCGAAGTTCGCCGGGAAGCGGCGACAAGTCCAGTGTCCTGGCCTTGGCGATGGCTGCGCGCAGGACGTCGCCCTTGGCGTCATAAACCTTGAACAGATGGTCCTGCACGCAGGACGACAGCGCCGGGTTGCGCGGCGGCGGCGCCGTTTCCGACGTCAGACTCACGCGCTGCGGCAGATAGTTCACCAATTGCGGCGTCAGGCCGACGATGACAAGGGCGAACAGCTGCAGACAGATGAACGGCACCACGCCCTTGTACATCTGGATGGTCGCCACGCTGGGCGGGGCGACGCCGCGCAGATAGAACAGGGCGAAGCCGAAAGGCGGCGTCAGGAACGAGGTTTGAATGTTCAAACCAATCATCACGCCCAGCCAGACAGCGGTGATGTTGGCCGAGGGATCCATCAGCAGAATCGGCGCCACGATGGGTACCACCACGACGGCGATTTCGATGAAGTCCAGGAAAAACCCCATGATGAAGATGACCAGCATGACGATGGTGAACTGAGCCCAGAACCCGCCCGGCATGCCGGTCAGGAATTCGCGCACCAGTTCCTCGCCACCGAACGCACGGAACGCGGCCGTCAGCATCGCGGCGCCAATCAGGATGATGAACACCAGGGCCGTGGTCTTGGCGGTTTCAACCATCACGCCTTGCAGCGTGTCCTCGATCTTCAATGCCCGCCAGCCGCTCCAGCCGATGGAAAAGATCAGCGTCGCCGTGAAGATCAGGCCGAGCACCAGACCGATCCTGTCGAAATCGCTGTCGATCGCTTTGATGTTGATCTTGAAATACGTGCTGATGACCGCGAGCGCGACCAGGGACACCAGGGCGATGATCGCCGGGTAATAGGCGTTTCGATGGCCGTCACGCAGGCGATAGCCGCCCATGATCAGCGCCCCCGCCGCACCGATGGCGCCGGCCTGGTTGACCGTCGCGACACCGGTGATGATGGAACCCAGGACCAGGAAGATCAGGGTCAGCGGCGGCACCAGGGTGACAAACACCTTGACCATGAACGCGCGGTCGAGTGCGCCATCGCGGTGTACGGCAGGCGCCATTTTCGGTTTGAAAAAGGCCAAAATCAGGACATAGGCCATGTACAGGGCAACCAAAACCAAGCCCGGCACAAAGGCGCCCAGGAACATTTCACCGGCACTGGTCGAGGTCACGTCGAAGCCTGACGGCATCAGCAGATTGCCCGTCGATTCCTTGAACAGCTCCTTACGCGTGGTCGATGCCTGATCGACGGCGCTGGCAAGCTGGTCCGCCAGGATGATCAGCACGATGGACGGCGGGATGATCTGACCCAGGGTGCCCGACGCGGCGATTGTGCCGGTCGACAGCGAGTTGGCGTATTTGTTGCGCATCATCGCCGGCAACGAGATCAGGCCCATGGCGACGACGGTGGCGCCGACGATGCCCGTGGTCGCGGCCAGAAGGGCGCCGACGAAGATCACCGAAATGCCAAGGCCGCCCGGCACCGGCCCGAACAGCTGCGCCATGGTGACCAGAAGGTCTTCGGCCAGTTTCGAGCGCTGCAGCATGATGCCCATGAAGATGAACAATGGGATGGCGATCAGGGTGTCGCGCTCGGCCTCCCAATAGACGCCGCGGAAGTTGGTCACCCCGGCGCTGAGCCATTGCCAGGCACCGCCCTGGGCGAAGTAGGCGTCCACATTGCCCGCGAACAGCCAGCCACAAAGGGCGGCCAGGGAAATGGTGATGATGGCCGATCCGGGCAGCGCAAAGGCGACGGGAAATCCGACACCCAGCGCATAGGCCATGGTGATCATGAGAATGACGAGGAAGACGAGTTCCATTGACTAGCGGCCCCTGTCGCTTACTGGATCGTGTGGCTTGAATGGTCACGGCCGCCGGGCTCTCCCCTGGCGTCGGCGACGGCGTCCAGCATGTAGCTGACGAATTGAATCATCATGGATATGGCGAAGACGGCAAGAAAACCGGCCATCATGTATTTGACGTACATGGAGAATCCGGTCTGGGTCGTTTCCCATGTCAGAACCGGCGAATTGATCACCGCGTTCTTTCCGCCCATGCCGACGATCAGGATCACCCAACAGAGGGTGATACCGAGGAAGATGGAGCCGAAGGCATTGACCAATCCCTTTCGTCGGGAATCGAAGGCGGCATAGAACACATCGACCCTCACATGGCCTTCCTCCAGCAGGGTATAGGCGCTGGCGAACAGGAACAGGGCCGCGTACCAGAACCGCACGAGATCGCCCATGAACACCTGTTCGTAGGAAAAGATGAAGCGGGTGATGACGATCAGCAATTCGGCGATGACGATCAGCAGCGCCAGCCAGGTAAAGCCCAACGTGCGCGAGAAAAACGCCGTGATCATGGCGGCTGCGGTCAGCGGCAGGTGCACGTAAGGGCCGCGGAATTGTGACTTGCCGAGTTCGAGCGCAAGCGCGTCACCGAACACGGCGGGCAGCAGGCCCTCGACCCGCATGAACGACAGGATCGCGTCGACCACACCGATGTAGAGAACGGCAAAAAAAGCCATGCGGATGAGAAGCGCGTTGAAATCGGACATCCGCTTGCTGTCCTGACGCAGCGTGCGCGAGCAGCTTTTGACTGTGTAGATCGCCGCGGCGGCAATGCCGGCGGCGTAAGCAACCAACTGCACCCAGGCCAGCGGCGACGATTGGGTCGCAGCACCGCGTAGGCCAAGCTGCAGCGCGGCCCCCTCGCCCGGCCAGCCATGCCAGAAGGTAAGGTAGTTATTGATCAAGAAAATAAGCAGAGCAGACAGTACCGCCCAACCGAAGAACCGGACGGCAATGGTCGTGCGTAGCGACACCTCGGGCGAAATATCCTCGCCGGTCGCGTCAATTGTCATTTGTTCGGCGGCCATGAACAGGCAATCCCTTGTCCCAATTCCCCACAAGAACAAGCCCGGGCGGATAAGGATGGGACGGGGCCATGCCCCGTCCCATCTTAATACCCGGTTATGCGGGCAATTAGACCTTGATGCCCAGAACGCGGTTGCGCTGGTTGATGTAGCCGGAGTCGGCCAGGATCATCCAACGGCCGAGGTCGGCACGCGAGGTCAAGAAGCTGTCGTGGATCTTCTTGGCCAGCGGGCTGTGCGCCTGCACTTCGGCGAAGACTTCTTCGGCGGCCTTGCCGAAGGCGTCATACACGTCGTCGTTGAAGGCACGAACCTTGACGCCGTGATCATTGATCAGCTTGTTCAGGTAAGTACCGTTGTTGGCGTTGGTTTCCGCCATCTGATGGGCGTTTTCTTCCATGCAGGCGGCTTCGATGATGGCCTGGTCCGTCTTCGACAGGCTGTCCCACCACTTCTTGTTCATGCCCATGTGCAGCTGGGAAGCCGGCTCGTGCATGCCCGGATAGTAGTAGTACTTGGCCGCTTCATAAAACTTCATGAAGTAGTCGTTGTAGGGACCGACCCACTCCGTCGCCTGGATGGAGCCGGAAACCAGGTTTTCATAAATCTGGCTGCCCGGCAGGGACACGGTCGAGGCGCCCAGCTTGGCCAGCACGTCGCCGCCCAGGCCCGGGATACGCATCTTCAGGCCCTTGAAGTCGGCGGCGGAGTTGATTTCCTTGTTGAACCAGCCGCCCATCTGGCAACCGGTGTTGCCGCAGGGAAAGCCCTTGATGCCGAAGCCGGCCGCCAGTTCGTCATGCAGCTGCTGGCCGCCGCCGTACTTCATCCAGGCATCCATTTCCGCATAGGCGAAGCCGAACGGAACGGCGGTGAAGTAGGCCCAGCCCGGGTGCTTGCCTTTCCAGTAGTAGTCGGCGCCGATGTAGGCCTGCGAGTTGCCCGAGGCCACTTCGTCGAAGGAATCGAAGGCGCCGACGCGTTCGCCAGAGGCGAAATATTTGACTTGGATGCGGCCGTCCGTCAGGACCGGAATGCGGGCGGCAAGGCGCTGCGCGCTGAGGCCGAGACCCGGAAAGTCGCGCGGCCAGGTGGAGACGATGATCATCTCCTTGCGACCCTGCGAAATCGCAGGTTTGGCAAGCGTTACAGCGGCTGCGCCGGCGACGCCGGCAACTGCGGATTTTTTAAGAAACTCACGTCTTTTCATGAAAATTCTCCCTGTTGGCGTGGTTGGTCGTAGTAGGCAATTTTGATTGTTGGGTGCGATTTTGCACAGCCGCATACCCGTTGGCTACATCCAATTGACAAAAATGCGTCAGATTCATGCAGGCTGACGGGATGCCGCGAATTTGGTTACAATTTAGGCAATGTGAGGGCGGATGCCGTCGGCAATCCGCCAATTCCAGAGAATTTTTGCCCCCTTTGATTTATCCGCCACGTCAAGGCGGCATCAGCAGATGCCGTTGACCCAGCACCGGGATTTCGTTCTGGCGTCGATAATTCGATAATGATAATTAATTGCAACAATCTGCGGGCCGCCCGCGGCACCACCCATTCCACTTCCGGGCCCACTTTCGGGGACGACATGGCGACGGACAGCCAACGTGATCTTCTGACGCAGATATTCCAGACCCAGCGGCGTGCGCTGATCGGCACGCTGTACCGCATGGTCGGCTGCCTGCATACTGCGGAAGACCTTGCCCACGACGCCTATCTGCGTGTCGCCAAGGCGGCCCGCGAGCGTCCGGTGACGCACCTGCAGGCGTTCCTGTACCAGACCGCGCGCAATCTTGCCCTCGACCACCTGCGTCGCGAGCGCCTGCGCTGCACCTTCATATCCGAAGCCCCCGACGGTACCACCGTTGCCGTCGCCGCCCCGCAGCCGTCCCAGGAAACGGCGGTGATGGACGCCCAGAACCTGACCCAAGTCGAGGGCGCCCTGGCGACCCTGCCGGATCGCGCGCGCCGGGCCTTGATGTTGTCGCGTCTGGAAGGCCTGACCTATCCCGAGATCGCGCACCGCCTGGGCGTGTCCGAAAACACGGTCTACAACGACATCCGCGCCGCCCTGGCCCGCTGTCTTGCCGCCGTGGATGACGGGGACATAATGTGAGTCTTCGCAAGTATCTTTTGGGAGTAACCGCCCCTTCATCCGTCTCGTCTATATCCGCAGCGTCATCTGTGGATGGCAACCGACGACGCATCACCATGACCCATGACGATGAAAACCCCGATCACGACACGGCAATGGCCGAGGCCCTGGATTGGTTCACGCGCCGTCAATCGGGGACGATGACGGCGGGCGAGGTGCGCGCCTTCGCCGCCTGGTACGCCGCCCATCCGGATAATGCCCACGCTTATGAGCGTGTGGCCGGACTTTGGGCCTCGCCGGAATTCACCCGCGCCGTGGAAACCCAAGCACCCGCAACCACGCCCCGCTCCGCCCGCCCGCGCGCCGCTTTGCGCCCGGTGCTGGCCCTGGCCGCCGCTTTGGTTCTGGCCGTCGGCCTGGGCCATCTGCTCGGCGGCAATCCGTTCCAACCATCAGCCGACCATGGGACGGAAACGGGACAACGCGCCGAAGTCTCCCTGCCCGATGGTTCGGTGGTGGTGCTGAACGCGGAAAGCGCCATGAACGTTTCTTTCGATCCCGACAGGCGCCGGGTGGAACTGCTCCGGGGGGAGGCCTTCTTCGATGTGCGGCCTGATCCTGAACGGCCGTTCGAGGTCGCCGCCGGGCGGTCCCTGACCCGCGTCGTCGGCACGGCTTTTTCCGTCACGCTGCAAGACGGGGATACCGAAGTCCGCGTGAAACGCGGACATGTGCGAGTGGCGGGCGACGATGGTCGCACGCCCGTGGACCTGACCCCCGGCGAGGGCGTGACTGTCACCGCCGGCCAAGTGGGCGATGCGGCGGCATTCGTGTCGCAAACAACCTTCGCCTGGATCGACGGCCGCCTGGTGTTCCATGACCAGCCATTGGCCGAGGTCATCGCGCAGCTCGCCCGCCACCACAAGGACCCGGTGGTCCTGGCGACGGGCCGCCTGCGCACGCTCCGGGTCAGTGGCAACTACCGCCTGAACGACCCTGCCGCCGTGGTCGCCGCCCTGGCCGACGTGGCCGGGGCCGAGGTCATCCGCCTTCCCGGCCTGCTGACCGTCCTGCACTAGCAATTTTTTTGGATTTTTTGTTGGGAGACGACTGCCCCCCGTTCGTCTCGGCTTCATAAATGCGAATGCGTCGCAAATTCAAATATGCGCCACCGCGAAGGCCATAAGGGCCAATAAGGGGAATAACGAGACATGACCACCACCCGCACCCGCCGCTTCACGGCGGCCTTGATGACCTGCACGGCCCTTGGCCTGTCCATGACCGGCGCCCTTGCCCTGCCGGGCGATGCCTGCGCAGCGGAAACCCCGCCGTCCACACTTGAACGCGCCCCGGCGGAAGTCGCTGAAGACGCGCAGGTCGCGTTCGACATCGCGGCCCAGCCGCTCGGCGCCGCCATCGACGCCTTCATCGCCGCCACGGGCTGGCAGGTCGGGTATGCGGCCGAGGTCACCCACGACCGAAAGTCATCGGGAGTGACCGGCAGGCTGACACCGACGGTCGCCCTGGAACGCTTGCTCGCCGGGACGGGTGTCACCTTCCGCCTGACCGGCGCGCGCACGGTGGCCCTTGACGGGCCGCAGGCAAGCGGCGGCCGCATCACGCTGGGCACCGTTTCCGTCGAAGGCCGGATCGTTCCCGCCCAGGCGGAGATCGGCACGTTGCCCACAGAATTTGCCGGTGGTCAGGTCGCGCGCGGTGCGCGGGCCGGTGTCCTTGGGAACCAGGACATGATGGAGGTCCCCTTCACCATGACGGCCCATACGGAAACCGCCATTCGCAACCAACAGGCGGAAACGATCGGCGATATCCTGGACAACGATCCGGCCATTCGCAGCACCTATGGCTACGGTAACTTTGCGGAACTCTTCGTTGTCCGCGGCTTTCCTCTATACAACGACGATCTGTCCGTTGACGGTCTTTACGGCACGTCGCCCCGGCAAGTCTCGTCGACCGACATGTTCGAACGCATCGAGGTCTTCAAAGGTGCCAACGCTTTCCTGAATGGTGCCGCTCCGGGCGCCACGGGCATTGGCGGCGGCATAAACCTGGTCCCCAAGCGTGCGGGCGACGAACCGTTGACGCGGGTGACCGCGAACTACGGTCAGACCTTGCGGGCCGGGGTCCACGCCGACATGGGGCGTCGCTTCGGCCCCGATGACGCCTTCGGGGTGCGGATCAACAGCGCCCTGCGCGCCGGAGAGACCGCCGTTAAAAACGAAGAGCGCTATATCCACATGGCGTCCGGCGCCTTCGACTACCGGGGGGACAAACTCCGCGCGACAGTGGATATCGCGACCCAGCGTCAGCGGGTCGACCAGGGCCGGCCGACCGTTTTCATCACGGGAAGCCAGGTGCCCAATGCGCCGGACGCCAGCCACAACTATGCGGCAACCTATTCCTATACCGACCTGGAGGATTCCTTTGCTCAGACGCGGATTGAATACGACCTGCTTCAGAACCTGACCCTGCAGGCCGCCTTCGGCGTGCATACCTTGCGCGAGGATGGCGACTATGCCTCGATCCGGGTGAGCAGCAACGATGGCACCGCGACGGCCCGGCGCCTGACCGTGCCGCGCGAGGATCTGAGTCTCACCGGCCAGGCCGGAATTAAAGGCAACCTTGATACAGGGCCGTTGCGACACAAGGTGAATGCCGGCATGTCCGTCCTGAAAAGCGCCAACCGTAACGCCTACGAATTCGGCACCACCGAAAACACCAACATTTATGACCCCGTCGAACTGGCACGCGGCGCCACAACGTCGAGCGGCGGTGATTTCGAACGCCTGCCC
>TARA_R110002124_G_scaffold32999_4_pt1 | contig 18079 bp, 15 predicted proteins | sample TARA_R110002124 | Tara Oceans TARA_R110002124 (sample SAMEA4397445) | marine metagenome | biome: Polar Biome; feature: [SRF] surface water layer (ENVO:00010504); material: water (ENVO:00002006), including particulate matter (ENVO:01000060) such as... | depth 5 m | reverse complement strand
GACACCGGGAGAACCAGGTGAGCGATGAGATAGACAAGACCGTGCGATTGGCGGATGACTCCACTTACGCCAATATTTTCAGCTATATGGGGTTGCCGCTGAGCCGTGACCTGGACAGGCCGGGCCTCGACGCGGTGGTGATGGGCATTCCCTACGATCTGGGCACCAGTGGTCGCGCCGGCGCGCGAAGCGGGCCCAATGGCATTCGCCAGGCCAGCGCCAACCTGCGCTGGGAAGAGCGGCGCTGGCCCTGGAATTTCTGCCTGAACGAGCGATTGCGAACCATAGACTACGGCGATGTGCAGTTTGCCTCAGGCGATAGCGAGGATATGTTGGCGCAGGTCGAGGCGCACGCCGCCCGCATCACGGCGGCGGGCAAGACGCTCATCAGCCTCGGGGGTGACCATTTTGTGACGCTGCCGCTGCTGCGCGGCCATGTCGCCACCCATGGCAAGTTGGCGCTGATTCATTTTGACGCGCACACCGATACCTATGCCCAACATGAGAAGTACGATCACGGCAGCATGTTCTACCGCGCCCCGCGCGAGGGCCTGGTCGACGCGGAGCACTCCGTGCAGATCGGTATTCGCACTGAATATGATCGGCCGGACCATGAATTTCTGGTGATTAATGCCGACCAGGCCAACGAGCAATCAGTTGCAGACACTGTCGCCGCTGTTCGCGCACGGGTCGGCGATGCGGCGGCCTATTTGACCTTTGATATCGATTGTCTTGACCCGGCCTTTGCTCCCGGTACCGGCACGCCCGTAGTCGGTGGTCTCAGCACGTCGCTGGCACTGCGGATATTACGTGGACTGGCCGAGCTGAACATCGTCGGCTTCGATGTGGTGGAGGTCTCTCCCGCCTATGATCAGTCACAGCTCACATCGCTGGCGGGTGCCTCGCTGGCGCTGGAATTTCTTTACATGCGAGCGAGCCGTATCTGAACCGCCGGGGCGGCCCACACTAGGACATAGATCAATGGCAAAACGCAGCAATTGGCAAAAACTGAATTGGCAGGATCCGTTTGCGCTGGATCAACAGCTGACAGAAGAGCAGCGCATGGTACGCGACACTGCGCGCCAGTACGCACAGGACAAATTGCAGCCCCGGGTGCGAGACTCGTTTCGCCGCGAGCAGACCGATGCGAATATTTTTCGGGAGATGGGGGCGCTGGGCCTGCTGGGCTCGACGATTGAGGGCTACGGCTGCCCGGGCGTGGATTATGTGTCCTACGGCCTGATCGCTCGCGAAGTAGAGCGTGTGGATTCCGGGTACCGCTCCATGATGAGTGTGCAGTCCTCGCTGGTCATGTATCCCATCTATGCCTACGGCAGCGAAGTGCAACGCGAACACTATCTGCCAAAACTCGCCAGTGGCGAATGGATCGGCTGCTTCGGACTGACAGAGCCGGATCACGGCTCCGACCCGGGCAGCATGGTGACACGGGCAACAAGCGTCGAGGGCGGTTATGAACTCAGTGGCGCCAAGATGTGGATTACCAACAGCCCCATTGCGGATGTCTTCGTGGTGTGGGCGAAAACAGACGATGACAAGATTCGCGGTTTCATTCTGGAAAGAGGCATGGACGGCTTGAGCACGCCAACAATAGAGGGCAAGCTCGCACTGCGCACTTCTGTCACCGGCGAGATCGTGATGGACAGCGTCTATGTACCTGAGGCGCAATTGTTGCCTGGCGTCGATGGTCTTAAAGGTCCTTTTGGCTGTCTCAACAATGCGCGCTACGGAATATCCTGGGGCGCACTGGGGGCGGCGGAAACGTGCTGGCACGCGGCGCGGGACTACACCATGGAGCGCACCCAGTTCGGTCGCCCGCTGGCCGCCAATCAACTGGTGCAACTGAAGCTGGCGGATATGCAGACAGAGATCAGCCTGGGCCTGCAAGGCTGTTACCGCGCCGGCCAGCTGTTGGACACGGTGGGCATCGCACCGGAACTTATCTCGCTGATCAAGCGCAACTCCTGCGGCAAGGCGCTTGCGATTGCGAGGCAGGCCAGGGATATGCTGGGCGGCAACGGTATTTCGGATGAGTACCCTGTAATGCGCCACATGGTAAATCTGGAAGTCGTGAATACCTACGAGGGAACGCACGATATTCACGCGTTGATTCTCGGCCGTACGCAGACCGACATACCCGCGTTTTAGGAGTACATTCGCAATGAAATCACTCGGTATTGTGGTGTTGGCACTTCTTCTCGTCGCGTGCACACACGAGCAGGTCTATAACAACGTACAGCAGAATCAGCAACTGGAATGCAGCAAGCTGCCGCAGGTGCAGTACGAAGAGTGTATGAAGAGTGTCGATCAATCCTACCAAGACTATAAGCGGGAGCGCCAGGAAATACTTGACGGACAATAACGGGCGGTGTGGGGGATGATGCCAGACCTGGCCCAAGCTGGAGGGCGTCTCACGTCCGGCGGTATGTTTGCTAGCGCACTATTTGCACCGGGTGTACCGGGGCCAGTTTGCCCGTCGGGTTGAGTGCGCGCATCGCCGGAATCATCGCGGCCAGTGCCGCCTCTCGATTACCCGGTGCCGGGTGAGTGCTCAGGAATTCCGGCGGGCGTCCCCCGCCCTGCGCCGCCATTTTTTCCCACAGGGACACTGCGGCGTCGGGGTCGTATCCGGCCAGCACTGCTATTTCCATCCCCATTTGATCCGCTTCTTTCTCTGCCGTTCGACTGTTGGGTAAGCTGAGCGCAACTTTGGCTGCCATCGCCGCACCGCCCATTGCGATCGCCGGCCTGTCGGACATGGCCCCAACGGCTACCACACCCATTGTAGTGGCCATCGCAGTCGACATCTGCTCTGCCGTGTGGTTTGCCAGTGCGTGGGATATTTCATGCCCCATAATCTGGGCGAACTCGGCATCCGTCAGCTGCAGTTTGTCGAACAACCCGGTATACACCGCCATGCGTCCGCCGGCCATGCACCAGGCATTGACGACGTCGGGTTCATCGACAATTGCGACACTCCACTCCCACTTCTCCGTGTAGGGAAACTTTGCGATCGCCACCGTCACCAGCCGCCCGGTAACGGTCGCTACCCGCTTGGAAAGTGCCGGGTCATTCACCAGTTTGTCGTTCTTACCCAGCTCGTTCACCGTGCTCAGATAGGCTTTTTTTGACTCGACAATGGCCGATTCCGGTGAGATCAGCATCAACTGCTTGCGCCCGGTCGGACTGGTCGCACAGGCGGCCAGCAAGCTGCATGCAAGGAGCAGTAACAGTAGTCGTTTCATGCTGTTGTTTACATTGAGTATCATAGTTAGACGTCCATGAGATAGACCGCGCATTTTACTGAAGATTCGGTGCGTTTTCAGATGAAGGCGGTAAAAAACGACAACATCGTGCATTTATGATCTCCGCCTGGCGACCTGGCGACCTGGCGACCTGGCGACCTGGCGACCTGGCGACCTGGCGGAATCGAGGAACGACGAGGGGTGACGCGCAAGGCCGCACCCGAACAATAGGCCACGCTTAACGAAGGGGCGGCAATCCGGGGCTTTCTGCGAGCACTGTTTGAGTCCCAAATTTTGCGCAGCAAAATTGGTCGAGTTGCGCAGCAGCCGGATTGCCGCCCCTTCGTTGTGGCCGTGTTCGGGTGCGGCCTTGCGCGTCACCCCTCTTTCCCAGCCCTGCCATTTGGCCGGAGTTGCAGGGTGCGGCCTTGCGCGTCACCCCTCTTTCACAGCCCTGCCATTTGGCCGGAGTTGCAGGGTGAGACCTTGCGCGTCACCCCGCATCGCAGAGTGTCGCGTTTAGCTGTGCGGATGTTAAAACGGCAGCCCGGCATCAATATTGTGATTGGCGTCCGCCGGCGTGGGCATGCCCTCGGTATGCAGAATGCCATTCAGCTCGGCTTGAATCGCTTTGGCATCCTCGGGTGTGGCAAAGAACTGCGAGTACCACTTGCGCCCGGTACGGAACGGCCCGTCGGTTTTCAGCTGCATGATCTTCAGCGCAGGGCGTTTGTTGGCCCATACGTTGAAATCTGCGCCAAAGGCTTCCAGCGCACCTGCCTGCGCCTGTTTCGCCGCAGCCCGGTCCTCGTCGGTCGCAGGTGCTGTGCTGCCTTTGAACAGGCAACCGTGGAAACATTTGGTGACGCCATCGTCCACCGGGGTATTGGCGATCAACTCGTAAATGACATTGTCGCCAAATACCTGCTTGGACAGCAATATGCCCGGCCCTGTGTACCAGGTGGTGGTGTAAAGGTAGGTCTGGTACAGCTGCATTGGGCCACCCTGGCGCTGCACAATGATATGGTCGATAAACTCGTTCTCAAAGTACTCGCTGGGCGCGCCGTGAGTCGGCCCGAGGTGGCGAACATCGGCCATGTTATCGAGAATTTCCTGCGAGTGTACGGACAGTTCACCGAGATGATCGAGTTCCCAGCGCACCCACTGCGGGTCATCCCACTCGGGCAGGAAGGGTGGGTCGTAATCGGGCGCGCGCCCGTCCGGGTCGTACCAGGCCATCACACAGCCCATATTGTCCACCACCGGGTAGGAGCGGATAGACGCCGACTTGGGGCAGGGGCCATCGTGGTAGGGGATATCGTCAACGTCGCCGGCAGAGTTGTAGCGCCAGCCGTGGTAGGGGCAGCGAATCGAATCGCCCTCAATCTGATCGCCATTCTTGACGATCATCGCGCTGGTGCTGGCCGTCAGGTGTGTACCCATGTGAGCGCAGTAGGCATCCAGCAGTACCGGTTTGCCACTCTCGCCGCGATAGAGGGCGAGATCCTGTCCGAAATAGCGCACGGCCATTGGACCCTTGTCCAGTTCTGAACTCTCCGCCACGATAAACCATCCCCGTGGAAAAACGTTGGGGCCCAAATTGTACTCAGCCGCTGTTGCCATGACTTCACCCTGTTAAATCAATAATTCCGTATACGGAGTATAAACCCTGCTGGTGTCGCGGGTATCGTCTGGGCAGGCCTGCGCCAAAACGATTGCCCTGCGGCTCAACTATTCAACTGTATGTGCGGTATCAGGTGGCGAGTCGGAAGGGTTCATCGTGTTGAACCGTCGCCCCAGATAAATCCCGGTGAGCGCCCACACTGCGGCAACGGCCGCACCTACCAGCGCGACTGCCGCCAGCCCCAAACCCAGTCCCTGCGTGAGGCCGGTGAATGCCCAGGCGCTCAGCATATCGCCGCCGCGATAGATCACGATGTCGATAACGGGTTTCGCCTTGAAGCGGGTCTCCCGATCCACGGCGGTGAACAGCATTTCGCGCGCGGGTCGCGACACGGCGTAGTTCCCCGCTCGTCGAATGATTTGCAGGCCTACTACCACGCTCACCATCGGCGCTGCAGCGACCAGTAGCAGCCCGCCCCCGATAAGCACTGGCACCGACGCCAGTGTAAAAGAAATACCCATGCGCTTGGCTATGCGCCCGGTGGCAAAGAGTGCGACCAGGATGGTCAGGGTGTTAACGGCCAAGTCCATATTGGCCCAGATTTGTGTACGGGTTTCCTCACCGTAGATATCGAGCAGGTTTTTCAGCTCAAAATAGACGAACGCGGAAATCGCGGTGTACAAAAAAAGAAACAGCCCGATACCGAGCAGGAAACGGCTCTGCAGGAACTCAGAAAAACCCGCCAGTGGATTGCCACCGATAGCGAGATCGGAGGTGTCCACCGCAACCCCCTGGTTGTGCAGGTCGGTCAGCTTCAGCCGCTGCAGCCAGTGCACCAGTGGCAAGGTCAATGCCACCATTGCGCTGGCGATCAGCAGCAGTGCATCGGTGCCGAAATCACCCACCAGCAGCGACGCGGTGGCCGGTCCGACAATGCCGCCCGCGCTTGCGCCCGCGCCGATGAAGGCAAACAGTCGGGTGGCCTGCTGTTTGGAAAAAGTGTCCGCCATAAAGCTCCAGAACACCGAGATATGAAACAAACTGAACAGACTAACCCACAGATAGAAGGCTTTATCGAGCAGCGTGCGCTCAGTGAGCGTTTGCTCGCCGATGTAAAACAGGACGAAACTGACGGCGAACAGGCCGTACACCGAGGGCACCAGTCGCTGGAAGCGAATGCGGGAAATAGCGCCGCCGTAGAGCGACACTGCGATGGCGCTGATGAAGAACGTAATCGTCCACAGCCAACTCACTTCCGCGTCGGTCCAGTTGCTTGCGAGCGCGTCGCGAACCGGACGCAGGATGTAATAGGAGCCCATCAGCAAGAATACGAGCAGGAATGAGACCAGTGTTGTGCGCGTCTCCCGCGGATGGATTTCGCAGGCGCGTGCCAGCAGGCGTTGCAGCCATCCGCCCCCTGTAGCCCTGTTGTTGCTCATCCTATAAGGCCTTGAAGATCCGCAGCATCTCCGCGCGTTGCGCGCTGTCCGGCACCCGACCGAAATTGGCGCGCATATTGTCAGCCATATGCGCGGGCACCGCAGTCGCAGGGATGACGCAGGTAACCGCCGAGTGCCCGAGGATAAATTTCAGGAAAAACTGTGCCCAACTGCTGCAATCCAGTTCTGCGGCGATTGCGGGTAGCGGGTGATCGTGGGATTTCCCGAACAGGGCGCCGCGCTGGTAGGGGCGGTTGATCATGGTGGCGATGCCGCGATCCTGCGCCAGCGGCAGCAGTTCCTGCTCCGCTTCGCGATCCTCTATGTTGTAGCTGAATTGCACGAAATCCAGCGGCTCGGTGCGCATAACCTCCATCAGTTCCGCGTGATCACGCCCGTGTGAGGTAGTGATGCCGATATAGCGCACCTTACCATCTGCTTTCCACTCCTTGAGGGTGGCCAACTGCGTCTTCCAGTCTTTCAGGTTGTGCACTGCGATCAGGTCAAATGTCCTGATATTCATACGCCTTGCCGATTCTTCCATCTGCGCGACGCCGCGCTCTTTGCCCGAGGTCCAGACCTTGGTCGCGGCAAACAGCGGCGGTGGGTTCTTCATCGCGCGTAACACGTCGCCAACCCGCGTTTCAGCGTTTCCGTACATCGGGGAGGAGTCGATCACTGTGCCCTTGCCGGCGAAAAACAATCGCATCACCTCGGTAAGTGTCGCCAGGGACTCGGGGTCCCCGGCGGTATCAAAGGTGCGCGAGGTACCCATGCCCATTACCGGTAGCAGTTCGCCGGAACTTGGAATAGGGCGCTGGATCAGCGGCAGGTCGATCGATTCAGTGACGTCCGCAGAGGCATTGATTCGCAGAGCGGGATACGCCAACAACGCAGCGCTGAACTGTAAAGCCTGGCGGCGATTGATCATGCTAGTCTCCCTTGCCTGAGTGTCGGCCCAGTGTTTCAGTACGTTGGCTGCGGGTCAAGGCGATTGTCTGCGCGGCGCGCGATGGGTTCAGCTGTTCGCCAGCATCCACTTGCGCAAACGGTTGGAGTCGCCAAAAGGCGTGAGCTTGCCGAATGAATTGAGCAGAACGATGGAGACGGCCTCGCCGTCAATATTCGCCTGCATCACCAGGCAGCGGCCCGCTTCATTGATGTAACCTGTTTTACTCAGTTCGATCTGCCAGTCCTTGTTTTTCAGCAGGCGGTTGGTGTTGATAAACGTCAGGGCACCGCTGCGAGAGAAGGGGCGCACCTCCCGCTCGGTAGTGGTGGTGGACGCAGTGATGAACTGGTAATCATGGGCGGCGTGCAGCATCTTCGCCAGATCGCTGGCGGTGGAGACATTGGCCGCGTCGAGGCCAGCGGGGTCGGCGAAGTGACTGCTCCGCATGTCGAGGGCGGCGGCTTTGGCATTCATCTGTGCGACAAAGTTGGCGGTGCCGCCCGGGTAGCTGCGGCCGAGCGCGGCGGCGGCGCGATTCTCCGACGACATCAGGGCCAGCAGCAGCAATTCGCGACGGGTGAGTGACGCGCCGACACGCAGGCGCGAACCCGTCATGCGCAGGCGGTCTTTATCCGCTTCTTCGATGGTGATCTGCTCGTCGAGGTCCAGTCCCGCGTCCAGTACCACGATCGCTGTCATCAGTTTGGTGATGGACGCAACCGGGCGCACTGTGTCGACGTCCTTGCCATAAATAATGTTGCCGCCTGAATCGAGCACAATAGCGGAGGCGGAGTGCAGGCCGGGATTGCCCGGGAGCGAGGTGAACCGGCCCGCATCGGCCAGAGTCGGCCCGGCAGTCAACAGCAGTAGCGCAAGCCCCCATTTCGCTATCGCGTTCATGCTAACCCGGCTCCGACTCGGCGCCTGCCTCTACCCGCAGCAGGCCGCGAAATGCGCGACTGGCTGAGGCATCGCCGGATAGCACACGGTAGACGTCGCGCGCGATCGGCATCTCCACGCCGTACTGCTCGGCCAGCGCCATAACGGCCGGTGCGCTCTTGGCGCCCTCGGCTACCATGACCATTTCGCTGATGATATCCGGCATGTTGCGGCCCTGGCCCAACTGGATGCCGACATGGCGATTGCGGCTCTGCGGGCTGGTGCACGTGGCAATCATATCGCCCATGCCGGCGAGACCGGAGAAAGTTTCTGCTCTGCCACCCATGGCCACGCCCAGCCGTGTAATCTCTGCCAGGCCGCGGGTGATCAGCCCGGCGCGGGTATTGTCGCCGGCGCCCTGACCGTCGCCCATGCCGACGGCGATAGCAATGATGTTTTTCAGTACGCCCCCGAGTTCACAGCCGATCACGTCGGTGTTGGTATAGATACGAAACAGGCCGCTCTTGAATACTGCTTGCAGCTCCTGGACGATGATCTCGTCCTCCATCGCAATCACACTGGCGGCGGCTTGCCCCGCCATTATCTCCCGCGCCAGGTTCGGCCCGGTGAGCACCCCGACCGGATGTCCGGGCAGCACCTCGTTGATGATCTGCGTCATGCGCATACGCGTGTCCAGTTCCAGCCCCTTGGTCAGGCTGATGATAGGTACCCAGGCGCGGATATGTTTCTTCACCTCATACAGCACAGCGCGAAAATTCTGTGAGGGTATCCCCATTACAATCACGTCGGCACCGCGCACGGCGTCACCGATGTCGTTGCTGGCGATCAGTTTTTCCGGCAGCGTCGAGTCGGGCAGGTAGACGCTGTTGGTATGTCGGGTGTTGATTTCAGCCACTGTCTCGGGGTTTCTCGCCCACAGTGTCACCGGGGCATTACGGCAGACCAGCGATGCCACTGTCGTGCCCCAGGAACCGCCGCCGAGAACGGCGACCTTCAATTCTGTCATGGTGCTTACTCCTGTAACCGGCAACCAGTCGCCGTGAGCTTATTATTCATCGAGGGCGACACCCTCTAACTGCCGCGGCTGGCCGATCCTATTGCACGGATCAGTTCCAACCGGCGCAACAGGTCGCGCAGCTGTCGCGATTGCTCGCGACGCCGAGCAACCAGGTCGGGTTCACGCGCGTCCGTCAGTCGCCGGCTTTGTAACATTTTGAAGCCGTTCTTGAACAGCAGTTTGCCAATCGATGCCTCGCTACTTATGCGGCGCTGCAAATAGGCCTGACGCCCAAATTTCAGTGCATCGCTGATACAGGCATCCTCTTGCAGCGTTTCTGTGTGTTCCATGCGAGCGGCCATCGCGGCGACCACCGAATACGCCTCCGCGTAAATCAGCAGTGTCATATGCGCCACCAGTGGCGTCATGCTGTTGAGCAACTGGGTGAAGCCCAGTGTGCCCTGGCCCAACAGCGTCGGCCAATCCTTGTCGTAACGATCCAACTCCTCGCGTATCTGCCGGTGGAACTCATCAGTGGGGGCATAGAAAAATTCGAATTTAAACAGGTCGCGCAACTGGTCCACTTCGGTCCAGAACGCATCCAGCGCGTCGGCGCCGGCGTTCTCACTGGCTTTCAGCAGCGCCAGTTCAATAATGGCCTTGTTGACGAAAAAGTGAATCACCGTATTGCGGTAGTAGCTTGCCACCGCCTGTTGGTTCAGGCCGATGCCATACACCACTTCCGGACCCTCGTCGTAGCGGGTGACAATGCCGTCGTCCAGCATGATGCCGATAAGATCCGGAAGCTGGTCGGCGTAGGCCGGGTCGAAATCCCTGGAGATATGCAGTTTCCTGTCCTGCGCCCAGCCGAGCAGCGCGCGCAGGTCGGCGAGTACCTCGCTCTGGGTCAGGGCTTTGGGGGATGCGCCGAGCAGGCTCATCGTCACCAGTGACGGGAAGGTAATCGCGGTGACGTTATTCGCTTCCACTGCGACTTCAAATGCAATCTTGGACAGGGCCAGTTTGTCGTCGGGTTCCGGCGCGCGCTCTAACACCACGGGTTTACCGATATCCACATAGATTTTGCCCATCGGCCTGGCGAGGCTGCGAATGTAGCCGATAAGCCAGCGCAGGGACTCGGCGCCCTTGCCCTGGCTGGTCTGTTCGGTGGCGTATTCCTCCACGTCTCGTATCAGATCGTAACTGATGGAGATCGGAATGATGTGAATATTCCTGGCGTCTGTGGCATGGCAGGCCTCCAGCACGTATTTCAGCAGCCCATAACGCGGCGGCATCAATTTCCCCAGACGCGAGCGGGTACCCTCAAAAGCCCAGTTCATCGGAAAGCGCTTCTCCATCAGGTAGCCGATGTAATGCCGCAGGGTGGCTTTGTACAGCTCGTTGTCCTGGAAGCTGCGCCGGATGAAAATAGCGCCCGCGCGGTGCAGTAGGAAACCCAGGCCGGGAAAGTTCAGATTGGCGCCGCCAAACATATGCGGCATCGGAAAGTCGTTGTCGTACAACAGTTTTGGCACCACCATACCGTCGAGATAGGTTTTGTGGGTCCACAGCAGCATGGAGGGATACTCGCGCACCAGCTGGCGCATTCTCTCGACGTCCGCCTGGTCGCAGACAATCTCTTCCTCGTAGCCAAGGCCCAGGCAAAACTTGTTGAACTTGGCGTAGAAGTCCAGCCAGAAAGTGCGCGGGCGTGAGACCATTTCAGCCATGTACACTGAGGCTTCTTTCACCAGTTCTGCCTTCGGCTTGCCACCCTCGGCGGCGAGCTTGTCCAGCGCATCGTTATAGCCACGGCTGGCCATCAGGCTGGCGGCTACCTGTCGCGGCACCTTGTAGCGCCCGCCCTGTAGTTGCCTTTCGGCGAGGTCCAGCACCACCACCGCCTGACGCGCGACGAAATTGGCGAACGCGCGCCGCTCGTCGCTGTCTTCCATTTTATGGACGTGGTCGAAACGCGCGCGCAGATTGGCCACGGTATCAGGCTCGCCCCGCAGCAGATGCATTCGCTCGGGCGCTTCCCGGAGAATCTTTCTCGCCCGCCGCGCATTGGGGTGACGCGGATCTCCGAAAACCAGGTCGCGCAATCGCGGCCCTGAATTGATCGCCTCCTGCGAAGGCATCCAGGTCACACGCAGTGGCGTCACCAGCGTATCGTCTGGTAGATCCAGCGCCGCGACCAGCGGCGTGCTGTCTATTTCCCGCTGCTCGTTGCGCAGGTCGAGTTCGACCTGCGGCACCTGTATCGCCTCGCCCTCGCCGTGATGGTGTATCCAGCCGCGCAGTAGCTCTTGTTCGAAGCTGTTGTGGGTGTCGAGCAGGAACAACACATTGGGTTGCACGCCGCTGGGCCAGGGGTTCTGCGACTCGTATTTATTCTTCAGGAACACGCCTGCTGGCCCCATAGTCATTTGGCTTTTTTCGGGGCGACAGATTTACCGGAGGCTTTCCCTTTTAATTTTGGCCTGACAGCAGCGGCGCTTTTCTTGCGCGCTGCGACCGGCTTTCTGGCACTGCCTTTTTTTGTCGCCCTGGTGCGGGCCGGCTTCTTTTTCGGCGCGGCCTTACTGCCTGAAACCCGCTTCGATGTGCGTGAAGTCTCCTCCGGCTGGCCCAGTGCGCTGGCGAACATATTGCGCACCTCGCGCACATGGTCCGCGATGGTGTCCGCGTGCCATTGACTGGTGTCGACCGGCGGTAAAACCTCCACCTGCACTGTTGCGGGACGGAACACGAAATCGCCCTTGGGTGCGACATCGCCGGCATTGTGGATCACGATTGGCACGATGGGTACGCCGGCCTGCATGGCCAGGTGAAACGCGCCTTTCTTGAACGGCGCCAATTTGGGCGACACGGTGCGCGTGCCCTCCGGCGCGATGACCACCGACTTGCCCTCTTTGCGCATCGCATCCACCAGCGGCTGCATCGCATCGATCGCGCCCTTGCCATCGGCGCGATCGATCAGTACCACACCGCCAAATTCCATGACCATGCCGATAATGGGATTCTCTTTCTTGATCTCCCGTTTACCGACGCCGGCAATATCGCGGCGGAGCAGTTTTGCAGCGATCACCACATCGGCCTTGCTCTGGTGGTTGAACACAAATACGGCAGGTCGGTGCGACCACAGGTGCTCTTCGCCCTTTACCTTGATATCCATGCCAATGAGCGCGGTGGCGGTATCGGCAAACAGTGAGAAGGAGAAGTTCTGTGATTCGCGCCGCGAACCCGTCAGCGCATACACCGGCAGGCCCGCCATAAACGAGGTCACCAGTGAGCTGGTGGCGGCCACGGAGCGCACGAACTGGGTCAGGGTGGGTCGCCCACGGCTGCCAAAAAACGCAATTGGCCACTGCCGCGCCCGGGCAATGCGATCCAGTTTACTGCTGGGGTTCAGTGCCGTGGGGTGGCCTACCCGCTCCAGTAGCAGCAGGTCATCCTGGCTGTCGGAATAGAAGAAACTTTCATCCAGATTGGCGCGGTACTTGCGGGCGAGCTTTTCTGCGGCGTCCACTTTGCCCTGTCCGAAACAGGTGGGGCTGATGACTGCGCCGGTGAACTTGCCGTCCTGTACTTCCAGCTGCGTGCACAGCACATGCTCGATCCCCAGGTCGGCAGCAGCTGGCTCCACCTGGTACGGCGTGGCAGAAGAAACAATCGCGACTGTATGGCCTTTGGCCTGGTGCGCTTCTATCAGTGCGCGCGACTCTGGGTAGATCAGGCGTGCAATTTGCTTGGCGTAGAGCTGCTTGCCGACCTCGTGGTAGGACGCCTCCTCGGTACCGCGCATGAACTGTGCATTGACGGCCATCATGCCGGAGAAGCCCATATTGCCGAGCCCAAAGTTGGTCATGGCCCGCATCAGTTCGACAAACTGCCGCGGCGTCAGATCACCGCGCCTGAGTTGCTCGCGGATAAAGGCGGTGGCGGAGTAGCCGGCGATGATAGTGCCGTCGAAATCAAAGATCGCGACAACGCGCGGCCCATCAGGTGCCTGTTGAATGGTGTGCAGCAGTTGTTGTGTCGGGGTCATCGGGCTTCCTGATTGTTTCGCGGAAGCATAGCGTATTCTGGCAGCCAGCGGACATTGGCAGGCATAAAAAAACGCCGTCGCAAGGCAGGTAGCGACGGCGTCTGATGGGTAAAGCCCTATGTTGTTGTAAGCCCGAGTTGTCTGTATCCGACCCGCAAAAATCGGATGTCGTCCCCTGGCGATAAACGTCTCTGACACACGTTTACCAGCTTTCCCTCAAATGTGGCGGTTGCCCTCAACTGGTAGTCATCCAGTTAACAGCCACCTCTGCAGTATATGCAGCATCGATCGATACGCAAGAAATAACCATATGATATGTTTTTATAACGTGTAATAACCTATGTTTATTTCAAGGTGCCTTGCGAAAAAGCAGCGTCATCCGATCCGACTCGCCAATGGCTTGCATCGCCGCTTGCTGGCCGGCATCGTCCTCATTGCCGCGCAGGGAGGGCGGCAGGCGCCACACATTGTCATCCGCGCCGGGCTTGTCCAGCGGATTGGCGTTGAGCTCACTCTCGGCCACCAATTCGAATCCGGCCTCTTCAAACATCACAATCACATCGGCCTGCCTGATATAACCGCGGCTGCCGTCCGCCCAGTCACCGCTGGCGTCGGCGGGCGCGCGGTGCTGCACGACCCCGACCAGGCCATCGTCCTTGAGCATCAGCTTGATGCTGGCCAGTGCCTTGGAGAAAGTGTCCGCCTCTTGTTCAAAGCGCTGCAGATTGTGCAGCGCTCGGATCAGCAACACCCGATCCACCGTTCCCTCCACCTCGGGGGGCACCGATTCAAAAGTAAAGCCCTGCGCGGTGATGCCATTGTCAGTGTAGCTGGCGACTTCGGCGGGGAAGTTGGCGGTAGCGGCGATGCGCTGTGCTACCCAGTCTTCCCTGCCGTACCCGATCATCGGCCACATGCGATCGGCGTAGTTCACACCGTAGAGCGCACCGTCAGCACCCAGGTAGTTGGCCAGTATGCGCGTGTACCAGCCGCCACCGGGCAGGCCCTCGACCACGGTCATGCCGGGCTCGACCTGGAAAAACGTCAGTGTTTCCACCGGCCGGCGCGCCGCATCGCGCGCTTTTTGATCGTCGCTGCGCGCGGCTACCGCGGCGGCCAGTGCCGTCTGGTCAACGGCCGCAAAGACGGTGGGTATAGAGGCTGTAAGCAGCAGGCTGGTGGCCAACAGGCAGGTTTTCAGACGCAACATAGGGGAGTCCTCCAAAGGGTGTGCAGACATGCAAGTAGTGCGCAACTGTCCCGCGCATCCTGTCGTTTGTAAAGGGGTTTGTGGTCGCATCGGCGCGTGGCAGGCGTCGAGAATGACCGATTCGGCCATGCCCGACGCGCCGCAGGCTGCTAAGATACGCCCCAACCACAATTGTCACTGGAGAGAATGCTTATGGGTAAAGTGCTTATCACCGGCGCTACCGGCTTTATCGGCAACCATGTCACCCGTTTGTGCCTGGAAAAAGGTGACGATGTGCGGGTGATGGTGATGCCCGGCGAGGACCGGTCGCCCCTCAAGGGGATGGATGTGGAGTTTGTAGAAGGCAACTTGCTCGATCCCGCCTCTCTGGTGCGGGCAGTGCAGGGTGTCGAGCAGCTGTATCATCTGGCGGCGCTGTTTGCGATCTGGACCAAGGATCCCGACCTGCATTTCAAGATCAACGTGGATGGCGCGCGCTCCATGCTGGAGGCGGCACAGGCCGCTGGCGTGCAGAAAATTGTGTTCACCAGCAGTGTTGCCGCCATTGGCATCGTCGGCAACGGCGGCTGGGCCACGGAAAAAACGGCTTTCAACGGCTGGCCCTGGGCCAGTGAGTACATCCTGTCCAAGTTCATCAGCCACCAGATGGTCAAGGGCATGGTCAGCGACGGCCTGCCGGCCACCATGGTGATGCCCGGCCTGCCGTTTGGCCCCGGTGATCGCGCGCCGACACCGACCGGCACCATGATCCTGAATACGCTAAAAGGGAAAATGAAAAACTACTGGGACGGCGGCGTCTGTGCCGTGGACGTGCGCGATGTCGCAGCGGGGCACGTGCTGGCGATGGAGAAGGGACGTATCGGCGAGTCCTATATCCTGGGCAACAAGGCGGGCAATATGACCAACAAGGAAATCCTGACGCTGATCGGCAAGATCGCCGGGGTCTCCAATGTGGCGCAGACCGAGGTATCTGCCACCGTGATGCTGCGGGTGGCGAAGCTCGCGGAGATGTGGTCAAAGGTGAGTGGCCGCGCGCCGATCACCACCTACAAGAACACGCGCTATGTGCTGCAGCACGGCTATATAGATCCGTCCAAGGCGATAGAGGAACTGGGCCTGCCGCAGACGCCGCTGGAAACCGCGATCGCGGATTCCGTCAAATGGTTCCGCGATAACGGTTACGCGTAAGCAGTTTGGCGGCGCCGGGGTCTTACGTGGTCGAGCCATTGAGGCTCGAAAGGCAGGGTGACACCTGTATCGTCACCGGTTGATTGACGGGGCACTTCCCGGGCAGCCTCTCATTTGCCAGAGTTACTGTTGCGGATGATTCCCACCGCGCCGCTGCCGTCGTTTTCGGCAAGTCCTGGCGTCCTGGCGAAACTGAGCTGGTCCGCCGAGGCATGTTTTTGATCACACACCACCAGGAGTACAACAGGAAACTCGACGCCAAAATTGCGGAGATTCAGTCGCAGTGTAAGAGCAAATAGTTCACCGGGGGGCTGTCCTCGATGTCACTACCTACCCGCTGTATCAGCGAAGCGAGCGGTAGTTGCCCGTCCGGTGGCGTTTGCCCAGCACCAGTTGCCACAGCTGGCCCTGCCGGGCGCGAAACATGCCCGCGCAACTTAGCAGGTAGTATTTCCACATGCGGTAGAAGCGCTGGTCGTAGCGCGCTTGCAGCTGCGGCCAGGCGGCGCTGAACCGCTCCCACCAGGCCATCAGCGTACGGTCGTAATCGAGGCCGAAATTGTGCCAGTCCTCGATCAGGAAGCGGTTTTCCAGCACCTCAGCCAGTTGGCGGGCGGAGGGCAGATGTCCGTTCGGGAATATGTAGCGATCCACCCACGGGTCGCAGAACGGCGAGGTGCGAGAAGCGCCTATGGTGTGCAACAGGAACAGGCCGTTGTCCTCCAGCAGATTCCTGACAGTGTCGAAATACACCGGGTAGTTTTTCGGGCCGACGTGCTCAAACATGCCGATGGAGACAATTTTGTCGTAGCGACCTCGCAGGTCGCGGTAGTCGCACAGCTCGAATGTGACGGGTAGTCCACGACAGCGTGCCTGAGCCAGCTTCATTTGCTCCTTTGATACCGTGATTCCGGTGACCTCCACTTGGTAGTACTCGGCGGCGAATTGCGCCATGCCGCCCCAGCCACAGCCGATATCCAGCAGGCGTTCACCCTTGTGCAGATCCAGCTTCCGGCAAATGAGATCCAGTTTGTCGCGCTGAGCCTGCTCGAGGTCGACCGCGTGTTGCCAGTACCCGCAGGAGTAAATCATCCTGGAATCCAGCATCGCTTCGAAGACATCGTTGCCCACGTCGTAGTGCTGCTCGCCGACCTCGAAGGCGCGGCCGGAGGACTGCAGGTTGTAAAGCCGTTGGCGCAGCAACTCCAGCGCGACGCGCCAGCGATGCAGGCCGCGCACGCGTTGGTCGACATTGCTACCCAGCAGGCGGTGGAACAGTTGGTCCAGGCGCTCGGCGTCCCACTGGCCGTCGACGTAGGCCTCGCCGAAGCCGAGTGAGCCGCTGCTCAGGATGCGTCGGTAGGTAGCATTGTCATGTACCTGTATATCCCACGGCGCGTTGCCGTTGAACGCAATCCCCGCCCGGTCGGCCAGGGTCTGCAGCGCTGCTGGAGGAGCTTCGCCCGCGCGCGTTTGTGCGCGAACAAGAGTAGTGATGTCGGGAAATCGCATGTTTCGCTCTCCCTGTCTGATTGGTGAACCAATTTAGACCGTCCGCGGCACTCACCGCGGAGGTTACCAAGAAAAATGGCCCAAACCGGTGAGTTTCGCAAGTTTGGTTTTTGCCCGGGAACGGACGCTGTACGCGGGAGGTTGCGCAACCCCATGGTTGCATACTTCGTGAACGATCCCGCGAGCCAGCCAGAGGCACCGGGCATTATGTCGGCGCGCGTTGGGCTGGCCCCGGGAGCCTGCAAACCGCTACTGCTTGTCTCAAAAAGGGAGAAGGCTTTGATCTTCGTGACACAGCATAACTGACCGGATATGTGAACTGCTTCAAAGTTGCCTGATACAATTTGCGGCCTCAGTTTGCTAGCCTGTCAAATATGAATCCTTCAAAGCCGCGCCGCTGCGGAATTATCGCAGTCCTCGCCCTGGCAATCGCGGCCTGTGAAGGCAATAACGCCAACGACCCGGTCGCAGTCGAAGAGCCGCCTGTCGCGCTTGGCGACTGGGTCTGTGCAACGGACAGCAACACGGCAGTACCGGCCTCCGGACAAGCGCTTGCCGCAGAAGACAGCGAAGAGAACGGGCCAGGCGCAACCTGTGTGCCCGATCCCCAGCAGGATGTCGACAATGATGGCATTCCGGATTGGCAGGACCTCGATATAGATGGCGATGGCGTGGCCAATAGCGACGATCCGGATGTCGACGGCGACGGCCTGCTGAACGGTGTCGATCCGGATATCGATGGGGACGGTATCAGCAATCAGTTTGATCGCGCGCCCTACGGTGGAAGAATGTTTGCTGCGCCACCACGCTTTGTGCAGTTTTTCTACGATGCCAGAGCAGAGCATGGGGGTACACTCCTGTGCAATGGTGTTGCGCAAGCAAGCAGCGTCCCCACGTCCTGCGCACTGGGTGCAGCCGGTCTGCAGATAGGCCGGGCAGGCTG
>TARA_R110002124_G_scaffold114535_44_pt1 | contig 18079 bp, 14 predicted proteins | sample TARA_R110002124 | Tara Oceans TARA_R110002124 (sample SAMEA4397445) | marine metagenome | biome: Polar Biome; feature: [SRF] surface water layer (ENVO:00010504); material: water (ENVO:00002006), including particulate matter (ENVO:01000060) such as... | depth 5 m | reverse complement strand
ATCCTGAGCGGCTCGGCGCGGCCCGGCCCGCGATAATAGTCATCGATCAGCGCCCGCAGGCGGCGCGCCTGCACGCGGACGATCGGATCGGACTGGGGATCGAACTCGACCGAGCGCCCCAGCACGTCCACGGCAATCGAATATGCCTTGATCGCCTGCCCGTCGCCGGACAGCGTCTGCAGCACGATATATTCGAGGAATCGGGCCAGTTGCGGCGACCGCGCCATTTCGGGCCACGCAAGCAGATGCTCGAGAGCGGCCAGTACTGCTTCGCGCTGCTGCGTCGGTTCCGCCACCAGCTCCTCCGGACCAGCCCAGAGTGACGCGCGTTACATGTAAAATACAAGCCTCAATTACATGGAATTTACCTGACTTTGCCTAGCGGGCACGGAACGCAGCCCGCATAGGGACCCCGTCGCTGTCATTGAAGTGACATCGTTCACGGCTGGCTAGGCCCCATCCGAGACACTTGACCATCCCGTTAGTAAACCGTTGCCGCTGCGTATCCATACGCAGAGACGACGCTGATTCATTTGCCTGTTCGATGATGAACGGCCGTTGAGGTATGCAGTGAACAACTATGTGGACTATGCGTCGTTCGCGGCGTTGATTGATGATGATGAGCACTCAGCCCATCTGCTGACCCGCACTCTGGTGGCGCAGGGTGCCCCTGGCATCCAGTTCTATGGCGATGCTGCCGCCGCCCTGCAGCGCCTCAAGGCAGTACTGGGCGACCGCTCGGCTGCGCGGCCGGCGTTGCTCATTGTCGATCTCAAGGCCCATAGCGGGGCCACCCTGGAATTCCTGTCCTCGATTCAGCAACTGATTCGACAGAGCGGCGTTCCTCTTGTGGTGTTGGCCCCAAAGCTTGATGAAGAGCGCCGCCGCGCCTTGTTTGACCATGGCGCCGCCGGCGTCTTTGTCCGTCATGCCGATCGCGACGCCTATCGTAGCGTCGCTGCCGATATCGTTGATTTCTGGGCGCAGACAGAGCGCTCGGAAGCAGTTGGCATGTAGCACCTGCGTCCACAGGCTACATGTCTAGGTCAGGAGGGACGCTGCAAGACGGTTTTTAAACCGGCCTGCATTCCCAGGCGTCCCTCCGGCCACTCTTACCTCCCCGGCCAGCCTTGACGGCAGGGCGGGAGGGCTGTCGGCCCACTCCAATGGGACGGCACAGGGGCGCCGACGCGACACCTCCCGGTCGCGCGCGCACGGGGGGAGAAGCAGAATTGGCCAGGCGTTTGTCCCTCGGGCGCCAGTCCGCAAATCCTGCTTCTCCCCGCGGCACCTGACCCCGGCTTGATCATTCACGCCTTGTCATCGCTGCCAATCAGCTGGTGCGACACCACGCGCAGCGCGGCCAGCACCAGCACCGCCAGCAGCGACACGCCCACCGAGATGATGTAATAGCCCAGCGCCGTGGCAATACCCACCGCGCCGGCCAGCCACATGCCCGCGCCCGTGGTGAGCCCCTGAATGCCGCCGCCGCGGCGAAAAATGGCGCCCGCGCCCAGAAAGGCGATGCCGGCGGTGACGGCCTCGACCGCGCGGATGGGATCGGTTCTGCTCTGCCCGTCGCCCGGCAGCGTATGATAGATCTCGAACGCCAGGATCGTGAACAGCGCTGCCGCCAGGGCCACCAGGATATGGGTGCGCAGCCCGGCCTCTGCCGTATGCCACTGCCGTTCGAAGCCGATCACCCCGCCCAGCACCGCCGCGATCAGCAGCCTTATGCCGATAATGTGCTGCGGCAGATAGGTTTCAACAAAGCCGAACTGGTTTCCGACATCCATGCAGGCGATCCCCTTATATGCTGACACGGTCAGAACAAGCTGGGCTGGCCAAGGTTCCCTGTAATTAGGCACCCGCCGAAACCGGGCACCAGGTTGGCCCTGAGCAAAGCCTGCGCCCAGGGCGCGATGAACCGCAGCGGCGGCAGCACGATCCAGCCCTGGGCGTCGCCAACCGCGCAATAATCGCCGGCGGCAAGGCCCAGCGCCGTCAAGGCACAGATCAGCGCCGCCCGATCATCATGGTTGCGCAGCGCCTGCACCGATGTGACGGCATGCCGCCCCGGCAGCAGGCTCGCCAACAGGTCTGCCAGCAGGCCATTGCCCGCCAGCAGCTCGAAATAGCGATCAGAACGGGTGCCGCGCTGCACGGCGATGCCGGCGGGGTCCGCCAGCATCAGGCCCAGATAGCTGCTCGGAAATGCCTCGACGATCGCCGCCGCATCGATCGCCTGGTCATGGCGGGCAGCCGCCAGCAGACCAAGTGCCAGCACATCGCGGGCGCAGGCATTGGCCTGGGCGTTGAGCAGGCGGCCGACCGGCACATTGGATTGCCCGGGCTTGCCGATCAGGCGGCCCAGGCCACGGGTCAGCATCCGTTCGGCCGCGCGATAGGCGTCGGTCGGCTGCAGTCCCGCCGTCAGCGGACCATCGAGCGCCGCTGCCAGCAGGTCATGCCCGCCGGCCACCCTGGCGATTGTCGCCGCGCGACGGGCCGGCTCTGCCGTGCTGCGCTCAATGACCCAGTCAACGCTGCGCGGTGTCCAGGACAGCCGGCACACCGCCGTCGACCGCCGGGTGAGCGAGCCGCCCACATCAATGCCCAGTACCGAGCCTGCGGCCGGCAGCATCACACCGTCTTGAGCCAGCCGCCGTCCACGAAATAGCTCGAACCGGTGGAATAGCTCGCCTTGTCCGAGCACATGAAGACAAAGAAATTGGCCAGTTCCTGGGGTGTGGCGAACCGCTTCATGCCCCCGGCCTCGTCGGCCACGCCCTGCAGATGGGCCTGCCAGCCATCCTCGCCGGCAATCTGCCTGGCGGTCTTGATCCAGTCGCCGGTGAGCACCAGGCCCGGATTGATGGTGTTGACCCGGATATTGTCGCCCGCCACCTCATTGGCCAGCGTCTTGGAGAACATCATCAGCGCCGCCTTGGTGGTATTGTAGATCGGCTCGTACCACAGCGGCTGCACCGCGCAGATCGACGCATTGTGCAGCACCACCCCGCCACCGCGCGCCTTCATGGCGGGCACCAGCCCGCGGGCCAGCCGCACCGCCGCCATCACATGCAGGTCCCAGTAATATTGCCACCTTGCATCCTCGGCCTCGGCAATGGTCTCGTTCGAGCCGGTGCCGGCGTTGTTAATCAGGATATCGGCGCCGCCAAAGGCCTGCTTGGTGCCGTAAACCACCGCGTCACAGCCTTCGGCCGTGGCGACGTCGGCGCCGATTGCCGTGGCGATGATGCCGAACTTTTCAGCCACCTGCACCGCCGCATCCTCGGCCCGCGCCTTGTCGCGTCCCACCAGCACCAGGTTGACGCCCTCCGCAGCCAGGCCTTCGGCCACGGCCAGACCGATGCCTGCCGTGCCGCCGGTAATGACCGCCACCTTGTCGCGCAGATTGAGATCCATCAGCGGGCGACCTGGATCTGCAGCTTGACGTCGGTCGGCCGCGCCTCGACCGCCCGGTCGAAGGCCTTGATGGAGTCTTCAAAGGCAAAGGTCTCGGAAATCAGTGGCTTGAGATCGACCTTGCCCGAGGCGATCAGGGCAATCGCCCGGTCATATTGATGGGCGTAGCGGAACACGTTTTCGATCCGCAGCTCCTTGACCGATGCGCCGGCAATGTCGACCGCCACCGGCTCTACCGGCAGCCCGACCACCACGATGGCGCCGCCAGGGCGCGGCAGCTCCATGATGGTCTTCCAGGCATGGGGCGAGCCCGAACACTCGAACACCACATCGGCGCCCCAGCCCTCGGTGAGGCGGCTGACTTCCTCAACCAGATTGTGCTGGGCGATATTGACCGCGATGACGCCCTGATACTGGCTGGCGATGTCGAGCTTGGGCTGCGCCAGGTCGGCCACGATCACGCGTGCGCAACCGCCGGCCAGCGCCGCCAGCGCCACCATGGTGCCGATCGGACCGGCGCCGAGCACCACAGCCGTGTCGCCGGGAGTAATCCGCGCCTTGGTCGCCGCCTGCATGCCCACCGCGAACGGCTCGACCATGGCGCCCTCGGCAAAGCTGACATGATCTGGCAGTTTGAAGGTGTAATTGGCCGGGTGCACCACTTCAGCCGTCAGCACGCCATGGACCGGCGGCGTTGCCCAGAACTGCACGGCCGGGTCCACATTATACATGCCCAGGCGACTGGCTCGCGAATTGGCATCGGGAACCCCCGGCTCCATGCAGACCCGGTCGCCCACCTTGAGATGGGTGACGCCCTCACCGACGGCGCTGACCACCCCGGCAGCCTCGTGGCCGAGCACCATGGGCGCGTTGACAACGAAGGGCCCGATCTTGCCATGGGTGTAATAATGCACGTCCGAGCCGCACACACCCACGGTGTGGATGGCGATGCGCACCATGCCCGGCCCGACCTCGAGCGGCAGGTCGATATCGCGCAGGGCCAGCTCATGCTGGCGTTCAAGGACAAGGGCACGGACTTTGGTCATGATCGATTTCCCGGGGGCGTCGATAAAATACTGACCGCCCGCAATGCCGGGCGGCACTATCGGTTCTAGCGCAGTCCCGTGCGCGCGCGAAGACCGCAATCGCGTTTTCGTCCAACCAGCGCGGCGTGCCCAACTGCCGCCGGTGCACACGGTTCCGGGCGATGGGGCCGGGAGCAGCCGGGAATCGGCCCCGGCATATAAATCCGGCAATCTGCCAGCCGGTAACCAGTCCTCAATGGAACCAGCGTTAACGTCGGGTTTCCTGAGTACCAAAACCACATCTTTATGCCCTTCAAAACGTCGATCATCAGCCGCTGGCAGTCTGCGTCCGCCATGCTCCTGCCCGTGGTACTGGTGCTCGTCGTCACGGCGGCGTCAGTGCTCACCTTCGTCCTCTGGTCGGCGATCAGCATCGATGAAAGTGCCCTCGAAAGGCAGCGCTCCATCGCCAGCCGAGCCATCGAGGGCCACAAGGGCGATCTGCTGCGCGACCTCAAGAGCATTTTCATACCCGACAGAGTCCTGACCAACACGCAGTTGCCGAGCAATATCGAGTGGATGGAAGACAATATCGGCGCCTGGATGCACGAATTTCATGGCGTGGATGGCATCGTGGTGTTCAGCGGCAACAATGCGCCGGTCTATCTCATGAATGACGGCATCTCGGTAACCGCGACGCGCCTCGAGCCGGCATCGGATCCATTCCTGCCCATCCTGTCGCGCATCCGGGCCATCCGGCCGGCCCAGACCTTTTCCGGCGCGCTCGCCCTGCCCGCCACCATCAGCGACTACGCCATTATCGAGGGGCAGCCCGCCGCCATCGCGGCCACGACGATTGTTTCCAATTCGGGTGCCCCGCCCCGGCCAGGCTTTGCCGAACCGGTCGTCATCGCGGTCAAATTGCTCGACGCCATCACCGCCCGCAGCTTCAATCGCCAATATCTGTTTGAAGGCGGCCGCTTCACCTTGGTCGACAGCAACGATCCCAGCCGCGCCGTGCACCCCATCCTGAATGCCGCCGGCCGTTTCATTGCCTTTTTCGACTGGGAGCGCGAGCGTCCCGGCAGGGCAATGCTGCAGCAGGCAGGCACAGCCATGATCGCCGGCCTGGTCGTCACCGCGCTGCTGATCGTGCTGCTTTTCAGAATGCTGTTTCGCTCGACCGCCGCCATCAAGGCAGGGCAGCGCCAGGCCGAACACCAGGCCGCGCACGATCCGCTGACGGGTCTGCCCAACCGGACGAGCTTTGATGCCACGCTGGCCCAGGCGCTGACCGAGGGCGACTGGCGCAACAGCCGCCTGACGCTCTACATGCTCGATCTGGACCGGTTCAAACAGGTCAACGACACCCTGGGCCATCAGGCGGGAGACGCGCTGATCTGCGCCGTCGGCGATCGGCTGCGCGCGATCTTTGGCAGCGGCGCCACCATCGCCCGCCTGGGCGGCGACGAGTTTTCCATTCTCACCATCGATCAGGACAAGCCGGTCGATGTCATGGAGGTCTCGGCCCGTGTCATTGAATCGATCGGCCGCTCCTTTGAGCTTGGTCGCTTCAAGGCCCATGTGGGCGTCAGCATCGGCATCGTGATGGCGCACGGCGGCAGCACCGAACATGGCGAGCTGGTGCGCAAGGCCGATATTGCGCTCTATGAAGCCAAGGCAGGCGGCCGCAACCGCGCGGTGGTGTATGAAGAGCACATGAATGAGTTGCTGCAATTGCAGCACACCATTGAAGCGGAAATGCGCGAAGCCCTGGGGCGCGATGACCAGCTTTCCATCGTCTTTCAGCCGCTGGTCGACCAGAAATCCCGCCGGATAATCGGCGCGGAGGCCCTGGCCCGCTGGCATCATCCCAAATACGGACAGATCTCCCCGGCGCGCTTCATTCCGGTGGCCGAAAATACCGGCCTGATCGAAGCGCTGGGCGATTTCGTGCTGCGCCGCGCCTGCGAACTGGGCGCCACCGTGCCCGGCCGCACCATTGCGGTCAATATTTCACCAACCCAGTTGCGCAATCCGCAATTCGCCCTCCAGGTCTTTGACACGCTGCAGCAGACCGGGATGCGGGCGCACGACCTCGAACTGGAAATCACCGAATCCATTCTGCTCGACGACGAACATATCTCTTCGCAGAACCTGCGCGCCTTCCGGGCGGCAGGCATCCACATCGCGCTCGACGATTTCGGCACAGGCTATTCCTCGCTGAGCTACCTCCAGCGTTACCCGGTGGACCGGATCAAGATCGATCGCTCCTTCGTCAACCAGCTCGCCGACGGCCATGTCACCGTGGCCATTACCAATGCCATCGTCACGCTGGCGCACGCCATGGCGCTCGAAGTGACGGCAGAGGGGGTTGAGACCGAGGAACAGGCGACCATTCTGGGCACATTGGGCTGCAACACATTGCAGGGTTTCCTGTTCTCCGGCGGCGTTTCTGCCGACAGGATCACCGAGCTGTTTTCACTGCCGAGAAACACCCTCGTCGAGCCCCGACGCCGGCGCCAGACGCACGCCAATGCAAGTGCGTCCGCAAAATCTTATTAACTCTGTCTGTGGAATTTAACAGCGGATTCATCCGCCTCTAAGTCTCATCCTCCACATTGACGCTCATGAGCGTGGAGGAGAACTCGTGTCAGACAAAGAAATTTCATTGGGGTCATTTCTGCGTGCGGTCGTCACGCCGATCCTGCTGGCATTTCTGGTCACCGTCGGTTCCCTCGCAGGCTTCATAAAATCCTCCATCGACCAGACCGATGCGACCGCCTTGGCGCAACAGTCCGATCTGCTGCGGCTGGCCATCGATGAGCGCATCCGCGTCGCCACCCATATGCAGCTCGACCTGGCCGTGTGGGACGGGCCACTGCAGGCCTATGCCCGTAACGACACCGAATGGTTTGTACGTAATTTCATCGAAGGCAATTTTGACGACTACGCCCATGGCCAGATCCATATTCTCGGGCCCGACCTGACCCCCTTCTTTGCCGCCCGTGACAGCCAGGAGCTTCCGCCGGCCGCTTTTGAGACGGTGCGGCAGCAGATGCTGCCATTGATCGAACGCCTCGGGGGCCCCCAAGAGCAGGCAGCAATTGCCGCCTTCAAGATCGGCAATCGGCCCGCCCCCTCCATTATCACCGATATCGCCATTATTGACGGTCAGCCGGCCCTTGTGGGCGCGACGGTGCTGTTGTCGGACACACACGAGCTCAACATCGCCCCAGGCAACGATCCGATCTTCATCGCTTTCACCAATCTCGACGCAGCTTTCGCCAGGGCGTTGTCCAGCCAATACCTGCTCAACGGCGCGCGCTTCGACACCGATGCTTCCCTGGCGCCGGGCGAAACGGCCATGGCCCTCAACAATGCGGCAGGCGAGCCTACGGTCTGGATAAAGTGGATTCCGGACAGCCCCGGCGAGCGTGTCTTGAGCAATACACTGCCCGCCCTGGTGGGCGCGGTGCTCGTCTCCACGGCCATTATTGTCCTGTTGCTGCGCAATCTGCGCCGCGTCGGCAAGCAATTGCATTCCGAACGCGTCGACGCCCAGCACCGCGCGCTGCACGATCCGCTCACCGGCCTGGGCAACCGCACGCTGTTCCGCGATCGCCTGGACCACGCCTTTCAAACCCTGCCGCGCACCGCCAGCAGTTTTGCCCTGCTGGCGCTCGACCTCGACCGCTTCAAGCAGATCAATGATACGCTGGGCCACGAGGCGGGCGATGAATTGCTGCGCCAGGTTGCCGGCCGCATCACCAATATTCTGCGCCCCACCGACACGCTGGTGCGGCTGGGTGGCGATGAATTTGCCATCCTGCAGACGTCCATTGCCGGCCCGTCCGATGCTGCAATGCTCGCCAAGCGGGTGCTCGGCGCCCTGTCGGCGCCGTTTCAGCTCGACGACAGGAGCGTTCAGATCGGTGTCAGTATCGGCATTGCCACTGCCCCCGAGAATGCCAGCCTGCAGAGCGAACTGCAGAAGCGGGCCGACGAGGCGCTTTATCAGGCCAAGGCTGGTGGCAGGAACCAGTTTTGCTTTTACGCCGGCAACAAGGCCGTGACCGTTACGCCAGCGTCACCTTCGCCCCGGCTGGACGGCGTGGCCAATCCCGGCCTCGCCTGATATTACCCCCTAGCTGGGGGCAGACTGCGTGAGCGAATAAACCAGATAGATGACGGCGAACAGCACGACCACGCCCACCAGGGAGCCCACCAGTACCCGCAGGTTCATCTTGCGGGGATTGGCCTGTCGGACATCGGTTCCGGACTTGTTGGGATCGTAGGTTTCCATGACGCGCTCCTTTGTGCTTGCATAACCAACGTGCGCCACCCGGCAGAGTTCCGCCGGGGCTTGACCCCAGACCCGCAGACGCCGACCGTGGCGCGCCCCATACCCAGGATCGTTTGATGACTTCTGCTGAAACCCTCACCCGCATGATCATGGCTGGCCAGGGTAAAACTCCCGCCGACCTGGTGATCAGGAACGTGCGCATGCTCGATGTCATCACCGGCGCAATAACCGAAACCGACATCGCCATCGTTGCCGACCGTATCGTGGGCACCCATGCCCGCTATGAGGGCAGGACCGAGATCGACGGCGCCGGTCGATTTGCCGTGCCCGGATTCATCGACACCCATCTGCATATCGAATCCTCGCTGGTTACGCCGCTCGAATTCGACCGCTGCGTGCTGCCCTATGGCGTCACGACGGTGATCTGCGATCCCCATGAAATCGCCAATGTGCTGGGTGCCGAGGGCATTCGCTACTTCCTCGACAGCGCCGAGCAGACGGTGATGGATGTGCGCATCAACCTGTCGTCCTGCGTGCCGGCCACCGGCTTTGAAACATCGGGCGCATCGCTCGAGATCGCCGATCTCGCGCCCTTCCGCAGCCATCCCAAGGTCATCGGCCTGGCCGAGATGATGAATTTTCCCGGCGTCCTCAACGCCGACCCGGACATTCTGGCCAAGCTGGTGGCGTTCCAGGGTGGCCATATCGACGGGCACGCGCCGCTCGTGCTCGGCATGGCCCTTAATGGCTATCTGGCCGCCGCCATCCGCACCGATCACGAGGCCACCAGCGCCGCCGAAGCGCGCGAGAAGCTGGCCAAGGGCATGGCGATCCTCATCCGCGAAGGCTCGGTCTCCAAGGACCTGAAAGCACTGGCTGAAATTCTGGACGAAAACACCTCCAGCTTCGTGGCGCTGTGCACCGATGACCGCAATCCGCTCGACATCGCCGAGGAGGGGCACCTGGACAGCTCCATCCGCCGGCTGATTGCCATGGGCCGGCCCCTGCACCATGTCTACCGCGCGGCAAGCCATTCGGCGGCCCGCATTTTCGGGCTCACCGATCGCGGCCTGCTGGCCTCGGGATGGCGCGCCGATATCGCCCTGCTCGACAGTCTTGAACACTGCACGGTTTCGGACGTGATCACCGGTGGCCGCCTGGTGGTTCCGGCGCTGTTCGACGCCCGCCAGCCCGTCGCGCCCGTCGGCCTGACTTCGATGAAAGCGACCCCGGTCAATGCCGACAGCTTCGTCACCGAGCCCCGGCCGGGCCAGAACAGCATTGCGGTGATCGGCGTACGTCCCGGCCTGATCCTGACCTTCCGCGAGGAAGCCACCCTTGCCACCACCGAGCGCGGCCTGCAGCCCGATCTGGATGCCGATGTCATCAAGGTGGCGGTGATCGAGCGGCACGGCAAGAACGGCAATATCGGCCGCAGCTTCGTCACCGGCTTTGGTTTGAAGCGCGGCGCCATCGCCTCGTCGGTTGGCCATGACAGCCACAACATCACGGTCGTGGGCGCCAATGACGCGGACATGGCTGTCGCGGTCAATCGGCTGATCGAACTGGGTGGCGGCTTTGCCGTGGCCGATGGCGGCAGGGTCACGGCCGAACTCGCCCTGCCGCTGGCGGGCCTGATGAGCCTGGAGCCTTTCGAGACCGTGTCGCACGACCTGCACATCCTGCGCGATGCCGCGCTGGCGCTCGGCTGCGTGCTGCCCGAGCCTTTCCTGCAGGTGGCGTTCCTCGCCTTGCCGGTCATCCCCCATCTCAAGATGACCGACCGTGGCCTGTTCGACGTCGACAAGTTCGACTTCGTCAGCTGAGGCGGGGAGACCCCAATGCCACGACCTCATCCTTCGACAGGCTCAGGATGAGGTCTGCTGCAGCGAGCCCAATCTGCCGTTGCGATGCGTTCGCGGAGGGAGGTTAGGGAGACCTCATGGTGCGGTGTGCTGCGGCTACTTCCGGTCGCGCGCCTTGACCTTGCGGCGCGCAGCGTGCAGCAGCGGCTCGGTATAGCCGCTGGGCTGATCCGCCCCGTGCAGCGCCAGGTCCAGGGCCGCATTGAAGGCCAGCGACTGGAAATTCTCCGCCATCGGCCGATAGAGCGGATCGCCCGCATTCTGCCGGTCCACCACCAGCGCCATGCGCTCGAACACCGAGGTCACCTCATCGCGGCTCACCAGGCCATGCCGGAGCCAGTTGGCCACCGCCTGCGAGGAGATCCGGCAGGTGGCACGATCTTCCATCAGCCCGACATTGTTGATGTCGGGCACCTTGGAACAGCCCACGCCCTGCTGCACCCAGCGCACCACATAGCCCAGAATGCCCTGCGCATTGTTTTCCAGCTCGCGCGTGATCTCCTCGCGGCTGAGCGAGAACGGCACCTGCACCGGCATCGAGAACAGCTCGGTCAACCCCGGCAGCTGCTCATTGTGGCGGCGGTTCTGCGCGGCGAACACGTCGATCTCGTGATAGTGCAGCGCATGCAGCGTCGCCGCGGTCGGGCTGGGAACCCAGGCGGTATTGGCGCCGGCATTGGGATGCGCGCCCTTGGCCGCCATCATCGCAGCCATGTCATCGGGCCGCGCCCACATGCCCTTGCCGATCTGCGCCCGGCCGCTCAGGCCACAGGCCAGCCCGATCAGCACATTGCGGTCCTCATAGGAGGCGATCCAGCGCTCGTTCTTGATCTCGTCCTTGCGCAGCACGGCCCCCGCCTCCATGGCGGTGTGGATCTCGTCGCCCGTGCGGTCGAGGAACCCGGTATTGATGAAGAACACCCGGGCGCGCGCTTCGTAGATCGCCGCCTTGAGATTGGCCGAGGTGCGGCGCTCCTCGTCCATGATGCCGATCTTGATGGTATTGGGCGCCAGCCCCAGCATGGCCTCGACCGAGGCGAAGATGGCGCAGGCAAAGGCCACTTCCTCGGGGCCGTGCATCTTGGGCTTGACGATATAGATGGCGCCGGTGCTGCTGTTGACCTGGTCATTCATGGCGCACAGCACCGTCACCGCCGCATCCATCAGCCCCTCGCCGATCGGCTTGCCATCGAGCAATACCGCATCGGTGGTCATCAGGTGGCCCACATTGCGCACCAGCTGCAGCGCCCGGCCCTTGAGCACCAGGTCGCTGCCATCCACGGCGGTAAAGACCGCATCCTTCTTGAGGCGACGGGTCATTTTCTTGCCGGCCTTCTCGAAGGTTTCCTCGAGCGTGCCGTTCATCAGCCCCAGCCAGTTGCGATAGACGCCCACCTTGTCCTCGGCATCGACCGCGGCCACGGAGTCTTCGCAGTCCTGGATCGTGGTCAGCGCCGATTCGACGATGACATCGCTCAGCCCGGCGGCATGCGCACTGCCGATGACGCTGCCCTTGTCGATGGCCAGGATCACATGCAGGCCATGATGGCGCAGCACAATCTCGGCCTTGTCGGCGCCGCCGCCATCGCCATGGGCGACAAAGGCCTGCCGGTCCTGCAGCGTCACGGGCCCCGAGGCCGTCTCGATGACGAGTTCGGCCACCCCGTTCGCGGTGACCACCTTGTAGGCGGTCACCTCGCGGTGGCTGCCCGTACTGAGCGGAAAGCTGGCATCGAGGAATTCGGCCACCCGGGCGACCACGGCGGCGCCGCGGGCGGGGTTGTAGGCCTTGCCAGGCGCCAGCTCGCCCTCGCGCGCAATGACGTCGGTACCGTAACAGGCGTCGTAGAGGCTGCCCCAGCGGGCATTGGCGGCATTGAGCGCATAGCGGGCATTGGACACCGGCACCACGAGCTGCGGGCCGCACAGCGTGGTGATCTCGGGATCAAGCCCTGTGGTCTCGATGGTGAAATCGCCCGGCTCGGGCACCAGATAGCCGATCTCGCGCAGATAGAATTCATAGCCCTGCGGATTGCTCGCGACGGGGCCATATCTGTGGTGCCACTCATCGATCTGGCCCTGCAACTGATCGCGCCGGGCCAGCAGTGCCGCATTGGTCGGCATGTGGTCCGCCACCATGCGGGCAAAGCCCGTCCAGAACTGATCGGCGGTGACATCGAGCCCACGGAGCGCTTCATTCTCGACAAAGTCCACCAGCAGGGAATGCACCGATAGGCCGGATTTCGTCTGATAGTCGCTCATGAGGCTCTTCCTTCTTGAATTGCCAGAGATTTAGGCCATGCCCGCGCCTCTCACAACCCGCCTAAAGTTGACTTCATCCTTGCGCCAGCCACATAGACCTCGGCAATGGCGCGATCATCCCCCAGGGTCTGGAGCAGGAACAGCTCCTGCACGAGCTCGGTCGCCGTCTGCATGCGCATGGCCATGGCGGGCGTGGCCGAAGCATCGAGCACCACCAGGTCGGCCGCACAGCCTGGCGCAATGGTGCCGATTGTGCCCTCGAGCGACAGGGCGCGGGCATTGCCCAGGGTGATCATGTAGAACGCGTTGAACGGGGTGAGGCGTTGCCCGCGCAATTGCAGCACCTTGTAGCCCTCGTCGAGCGTGCGCAGCATGGAAAAGCTGGTGCCCCCGCCGATATCGGTTGCCATCCCGATGCGCACGCCATGCTGGCTGAGCCGCTCGCGATCGAACAGGCCCGAACCCAGGAACAGGTTCGATGTCGGGCAGAACACCGCCACCGCGCCGGTTTCGGCCAGGATGCCCGTTTCGCGATGGTTGAGATGGATGCAGTGTCCCAGCAGCGTCCTGGGGCCGAGCAGACCGTAATCCTCATAGATGCCCGCATAATCGGGCGAGTCCGGATAAAGCTGCATCGACAGCGTGATCTCGTCGGCGTTTTCGCTGAGATGGGTCTGCACATAGCAATCGGGATGCTCGGCCACCAGCGCCTGCGCCGCCGCCATCTGGTCGGGCGTGGAGGTAATGGCAAAACGTGGCGAAATCGCGTAGCGCCCGCGCCCGCGCCCATGCCAGCGCGCGATAAGCGCCTTGGTGTCGTCATAGCCTGACCGGGCGGTGTCGCACAGCGCCTCGGGCGCATTGCGATCCATCATCACCTTGCCGCCGATCATCAGCATGTTGCGCTTTTCGGCCTCGGCAAAATAGGCATCCACCGATTGCGGCGCGCTCGAGCAATAGGCCACGGCCGTGGTCGTGCCGTTTCGGATCAGTTCATCGTAAAAGGCGCTGGCCACCGCACCGGCGTGCCCCTGCTGGCTGAACTTCTGCTCCTCCACGAAGGTATAGGTATTGAGCCATTCCAGCAGCGAGCCGGCATAGGAAGCAATCATCTGGCTCTGCACATAGTGCAGATGGGTATCGATAAAGCCCGGCAGGATCAGGTGCGGGCGATGGTCGATCACCTCGGCATCGCCGACCGCCGCGGCGTCGAAATCACCCACCCAGGCAATCTTGCCGTCGACGATGCCGATCGCGCCATCCTCGAGGTAGCGATAGCTGGCCGCGTCATCGAGCCCCTGCGGTTCGCTGAGGAAGCTCAGCACCCGACCGCGCACAACTTTCATGCTCATTGCCCCGAACCCTCGCGGAACCAGGCCACCAGCAGCGCGCGCTCCTCATCGGTCATGCCCGAGACATTGCCCGGCGGCATGGCATGGGCATAGCCGGCCTGGATGGCAATGTCCCTGGCGTGGTTGGCAATGGCGATGTCATTGTCCAGGATCACGTTCTTGGGCGCCTCGTAAATGCCCTCCCAGGCCGGTTCGGCCGTGTGGCACATGGCGCACCGGGTCTGCACCGTCAGGCTGGCGGCGGCGAAATGCTCTGCCCCCAGAAAGGGTTCGGCCGCCCGAGACGCCACCTCCTCTCCCGCCGAATTGGCCAGCTTGGGCCCGCTCGACAGCCAGGCGATGACGATGAACAGCACGACCGCGACGGCCCAGGTCCAGTGCGGGTTGCCCTTGCGGGCATGGCGGGTGTTGAAATAGTGCCGGATCACCACGCCCACCAGAAAAATCAGCGATGCGATGATCCAGTTCCACTGCGTGGCAAAGGCCAGCGGATAGTGTCCACTAAGCATGAAGAAGATCACCGGCAGCGTCAGGTAGTTGTTGTGCAGGCTCCGCTGCTTGGCGATTTTGCCGTATTTGGCATCGGGCACGCGCCCGGCCTTGAGATCGGCCACCACGATACGCTGGTTGGGGATGATGATCATGGCCACATTGGCCGCCATGATGGTGGCGGTGAAGGCGCCCATATGCAGCAGCGCCGCCCGGCCGGTGAACACCTGGGTATAGCCCCAGCTCATCGCCACCAGAATGGCAAACAGCACCAGCATCAGTCCGGTGGTCGATTGCCCGATGGGCGACTTGCACAGGCTGTCATAGAGTACCCAGCCCAGCACGATCGAGGCCAGCGACAGGGCGATGGCCTGCCAGGCCGCCATGTCGAGCACGGTGCGGTCGACCAGGTAGATATTGGCGCCCATGTAATAGACCAGCACCAGCAGCATGAAGCCGCTCAGCCAGGTCCAATAGGCTTCCCACTTGAACCAGGTCAGGTGCTCGGGCAGGAAATCGGGGGCCACCAGATATTTCTGGATGTGATAGAAGCCGCCGCCATGCACCTGCCACTCCTCGCCATGCGCCAAAGGCGGCAGGCTGGGAGTCTTGCGCAGGCCCAGATCGAGCGCGATGAAGTAGAACGACGACCCGATCCAGGCGATGGCCGTGATCACGTGCAGCCAGCGCACGGCAAACATCAGCCATTCGTAGAAAATAATATGGTCGGGCATCTCAATTTCCTTCCTGCCCTCTCCCCCAGCGGAAAGGGACCATCTGACGCGTCCAGCGGAAGGTCAGGGGTGCTGCGTCGTCCCATGCCCTGTGGGCGGGACCAGGCCCACCCTCATCCGCCCGTCGGGCAGCTTCTTCCTCAAGGGACGAAGGCAGACCACGCAGCATCACTCAAGATAAAGGGCGGGCGCAAACCCGCCCCTTTCCACCTGTCAGTCCTGGCTTACGCCGGCTGTTCGACGCCTTCGACATACCAGTCCATGCTGAGCAGCTCGGCATCGGTCATGGTGACCCCGGCCGCCACGCGTTCCACGCCGGTATTGTCGTTGATCGGGCCGGTGAAGATGTGGAACGTGCCATCGATCTGGCCCTGCTTGATCTTTTCGGCATCGGCAACGACTTCTGCCGGGACCTTGGGATTGTATGGGCCCATCTGCACCACGTCTTCCTTGAGACCTTCCCAGGTGTCGCCGGGAACCCAGGTGCCGGCCAGAACGGCTTCGGCCGACGCCAGGTAATGGGGACCCCAATGGTCGATGATGGCGGTGAGCTGGGTTTCGGGAGCAAAGGCACTCATGTCCGCGCCCTGGCCGAAGCCACCCACGATGCCGCGTTCGGCAGCAACCTGCAGCGCAGCCGGACCGTCGGTATGCTGGGCAACGATATCGATGCCCTGGTCGATCATGGCGCGCGCCGCGTCGGCTTCCTTGGCCGGATCGTTCCAGGTCGAGATATAGACTGGCTTGACGGTGAAGTCGGGGTTGATGCGACGGCCCGAAAGCGCCAGTGCATTGATGCCCATGACCACTTCAGGGATCGGGAACGAACCGATATAGCCCGCCTTGCCGGTGACCGACATATGGCCGGCAATGGTACCGCAGACAGCGCGGCCTTCATAAAAGCGCGCATTGTAAAGGCCGATATTGTCGCCCTTCATGTAGCCGGTGGCATGCTCGAAGGCGATATCAGGGAACTGCGGGGCAACCTTGACCACCGAGTCGCCGAAGCCGAAGCTGGTGGCGAAAATCAGGTTGCAGCCCTGCTGGGCCAGTTCGCGCAGCACGCGCTCGCAGTCCGGGCCTTCGGGAACGTTCTCGACAAAAACCGTCTCGACCTTGTCGCCCAGCTTTTCCTCGACATAGAGGCGGCCCTGGTTGTGGGCGTAGTTATAGCCATTGTCGTTGATCGAGCCGACATAGATGAAGCCGATCTTGATCTTCTCGAGCTGCGCATAGGCGCGCGAACCGAGCAGCGGCAGCGCCAATGCGGCACCGCTGACCTTGACGAAATTACGACGAGTCAGAGTCATGTGTTTCTCCTGGATGACTTTTTCGTTGAGATTGAAGGGATCGTTGCGTGCCCCTCAATTGCTGGGCAAGAACGGCTTGCCGAGGCAGGCCGGCGCATTGGTTGAGGCATCCCGGCGCAGCGAAATCAGCACCAGAACGGCGATGGTGGCAAGATAGGGCATGGCCGCCCAGACCTCGGAAGGTACTGCCGACAGCGGCCCGCCACCCGCCTTTGCATAAAGCTCGGTGGTCATGACGAGGCCAAACAGATAGGCGCCCGCCAGCAGCCGGAACGGCTTCCAGGAGGCGAATACCACCAGCGCCACCGCGATCCAGCCGCGTCCCGCCGTCATTCGCTCCGCCCATTGCGGCGTCAGCAGCAGCGGGAAACAGGCGCCGGCAATGCCCGCCATTGCGCCACCAAACATCACCGCCAGATAACGCACGCCGATCACCGAATAGCCGATCGAATGAGCCGACTGATCATTCTCGCCCACCGCGCGCAGGATCAGCCCGGCGCGGGTCTTGTGCAGGAAATACCAGATCGCCACGACCATGATGAACGAGAAGTAGATCGGGAACGAATAGCCGAACAGCACCCGTCCGACCGGATGATCGGCGATGGCCGCGGGAAACAGCGAATCCATCAGCACCACCGGCCGCGCCGAATAGGACGACCCCGCCAGCGCCGAAAAGCCGGTGCCGAAAATGGTCAGCGCCAGCCCCGTCGCGGTCTGGTTGGCCGATAGCGAGAGGGTAAGAAACCCGAAGATCAGCGAGGCCGCCATGCCCGCCAGCCCGCCACACAGCAGGGCCAGATATGGATTGGCGGTGTGGAACTGCACGACGAAACCGGCGATGGCCCCGATCAGCATCATGCCTTCGACGCCCAGGTTGAGCACGCCGGCGCGTTCGACGACGAGTTCGCCCAGCGCCGCAATGAGAATGGGGGTCGAGGCGCCGACCACGGTGACCAGAATGGCGATTGTCAGGTCCATCTATGCCACTCCCGCCGAGGCCTGCGGCGTCACCCGCCGCACGCGGTATTTGATCAGGATGTCGCCGGCCAGCAGGAAGAACAGCATCATCGCCTGGAAAATTCCGGTGGCCGCATTGGGCAGGCCTATTGTCGTCTGGGCCACCTCGCCCCCGACAAAGGTGATGGCCAGAACCACGCCCGCCACGATCACGCCGAGCGGGTTGAGCCGGCCGAGAAAGGCCACGATGATGGCGGTAAACCCGTAATTGGTCGGAAAGCCCGGCACCATGCGCTGGAATGGCCCGGCAACTTCGAGCACGCCGGCCAGACCCGCCAGCCCCCCGCTGA
>TARA_R110002124_G_scaffold1840_25_pt1 | contig 18105 bp, 19 predicted proteins | sample TARA_R110002124 | Tara Oceans TARA_R110002124 (sample SAMEA4397445) | marine metagenome | biome: Polar Biome; feature: [SRF] surface water layer (ENVO:00010504); material: water (ENVO:00002006), including particulate matter (ENVO:01000060) such as... | depth 5 m | reverse complement strand
AAGCGCATCGAGCATCTGGTCTATATCTCGGAATGGAAGCGGTTTCAGTCGGCGCCTGGTGTCCGGCTGACCACGCGGGCCTTCTGGCTGGACCGGCGCTATCCGATGGTCAACCTCTGGCGCGATCCGTCCTGAGCGCGCAAGGACACGGTGTTGTCGGCAGTTTGACGCCGGATCGCGCCTCAACGGCGCCCCCGAGGCGTTGCCCGGGCTTTTCTTGGAGCCCGTCTGCCGCTATGCTGTGCACAAAAATAGGCGCCCGGCAAACCGGGCGTGGGCAATAGCCGCGCCGGTGCGTCTGACAGACAGCCCGGTTTTTGGCATGAGGGCAGTATGGTTCGAGCACGCAGCATCGCATTTTCGCGGATTACGCTGATCCTTGTCGGCGCTTTGGCACTGGCAGGGTGTCAGGTGACACAGGGCACCCCATCGGCGGCCGGGGTCGGCGCATCGCTTGTCGCTGGGCCCGGGCAGCGGGTGATCGAGCGCGATGTCGAGGCACCCGACGTGTTCCAGGTTGAAGAAGCCGGTCTGTGGGATGGCCGCCCGTCGCTGGGTGGAGTCTGGGTGGCGCATCCGGATGTCGATGACCCCGAGCGCGCCATGATCCGCAACCCGGCGACCGGGCAGGAAGTCATCGGCGCCCTGTTTCGGCGCGAACGCGAAAATCCGGGCCCGCGGTTCCAGATCTCGTCCGAGGCGGCGAATGCGCTGGGCATCCTGCCCGGAGCACCTACGGATATCGCCGTGACGGCGCTGCGGCTGCAGCGGGTGGAACTGGAAGTCGAACCCGCGCCGCGCCCGGTAACCGCCGCCGAGGAGACACTGGCCATCGCACCGGTCGAACATGCGCCAGCCGAGGGCGCTGCTGGCGACCAGACGACCAGGCCCGCAGCCGCGCCGGACGGGCAGGTGGAGATCGTCGAGGAAGATCGCCCGCGTGGCGGATTGTTCGGCCTGTTCCGCCGCCGTCAGCCGGACGCCGCAGAGGCCATCGCGCAATCCACGCTAGCGCCCGTCGAAGGGGCGGCCGAAGTCGCGACCGATGTGGCTGCGGATGTGGCTGCGGAAACGGTCACCGAAACGGCTGCCGCCGCCGCGCCCGCAGGTGCAGCGGGCGCCGAGGCGCCGCGCCGCCGGGGCGGGTTGTTCGGCCTGTTTCGCCGCGATGAGCCCGCGCCCGAAGCCGATCCCGATACGACGATGATCGCGTTGCCGGGGGGCGTTGCCGCACCCGGGACTGCCCCGGCGCCGCGCCCCGCCGCCGCGCCCGCCCAACCGCAGGGGCCCGGTATCGACCGGCCCTTCGTTCAGATCGGGATTTTCAGCATCGAGCAGAACGCGATCAATTCCCGCGCACAGATGCAACGCGCGGGTCTGAGCGCCGAAATTCGTCGGGGGCGCGTGGGCGAAAACCTGTTCTGGCGGGTTGTCGTGGGTCCGGCCGGATCAACCGCCGAGCGGGCCGACTTCCTGCGCCGCGTCCGGGCGATGGGTTTTGCCGACGCTTACGCAGTTGTGCGCTGAGCAGGGTTTGAATCCGCCGCCCAATTGACGGTAGAGTATGCCCTGTCCGGTGCCGCGCGCCCGTCCCTTGACTGAACAGGAGTTCCCTATGCCGCTTGCCGTCTTGCGCGTGTTGATTACCAGCGCACTGGTGCTGGTTCTGGCCGGTGTTGCCGCCGCCCAGTCGCCCTATGGCGGCCGGGCGCCCAATTACTATGTGTTTGACGTCGGAACCGGGCAGGTTCTGGCCGAGCAGAACGCCAATATCCCGTTGCCGCCGGCCTCGATGTCCAAGCTAGTCACGCTGGCCATCCTGTTCGATGCGCTGCGCGACGGGCGGGTGCGGATGGAAGATACCTGGGCGATTTCGAGCCGCGCCCAGGCCATGGGCGGTTCCAGCATGTTCCTGGAAACCCGTGATCGGCCGACAACCGAAGACATGATCCGCGGGATCGCGATCGTATCGGGCAATGATGCCGCCGTGGCCGTGGCCGAGGGCCTTGCCGGCACCGAAGAGGCGTTTGCCGTCATGGCGCAGCGCTGGTCCGAGCAGTTGGGCATGACCGGAACCAACATCGTCAATGCTTCGGGCTGGCCGGACCCGGACCACCGCATGAGCCTGCGTGACCTTGGGATCCTGGCGAATTACATCATCACCGAGCACCCCGAGTATTACCGCTATCTGGGCGAGCGCGAATTCGAATGGAATGGCATCTCGCAGCCCAACCGCGTTCCCTTGCTGGACGCCGGGATCGGGCTTGATGGGTTGAAGACCGGTCACACCGAGGAAGCCGGCTTTTCACTGGTCGGCTCGGCGCGGCAGGGAAGCCGGCGGGTCATCTTCGTGTTTTCGGGGCTCAACAGCGTGAACGAACGGGTCGAGGAATCCGAACGTATCATCAACTGGGCTTTCCGCCAGTTTGCCGAACAAAACGTCATCCGTGAAGGTCAGACCGTTGGCGTGGCCGATGTCTGGCTGGGGGCCGTGGACACCGTGCCCCTGGTCGCGGCGGGCGAGGTCACCGTTCTGTTGCCGGTCATTGCCGCCGGCGAGACCACGGCCGTGGCGCGCTACGATGGCCCGGTCACCGCGCCGATCACCGAAGGCGATGTTCTGGGCGAGCTGGTGGTCGAGGTCGATGGCATGGGCACGATGTCGACGCCGCTGCTGGCCGGCGCTTCGGTGGCACAGGGCGGCTTCATGCCCCGCGTGCGGGCCGCGGCGGCCGTTCTGTCGCAACAACTCGGGCTGTGACGCGGTGACGCTTCCCCCCGGTTCGCGCGGTGCGTTCATTACATTCGAGGGCATCGACGGGTCCGGCAAGTCCACCCAGGCCAAGGCGCTGGCGACGGCGCTGGGCGCGCATCTGACGCGCGAACCCGGGGGCTCGCCGGGGGCCGAGGAAATCCGCCGCCTGCTGGTCGAAGGCGATGCCGGGCGCTGGTCGCCGGAAACCGAGATCCTGCTATTCACCGCCGCGCGCCGCGATCATCTGGAAAAGACCATCCGGCCCCGGCTAGAGCGGGGCGAAAGCGTCGTCAGCGACCGCTTTGCCGATTCCACCCGGGTCTATCAGGGTGTCGCGCGGGCCTCGCTTGGCGGGCTGGTCGATATCCTGCACGCAAAGATGATCGGCGTGGAGCCGGATCTGACCTTTGTCATCGACGTGGACCCGCAGACGGCGCTGTCACGCGGACTGGCGCGCCAGTCCGGCGAGGACCGGTTTGAATCGCTGGGTCTGGCGTTTCAGCAAGAGCTGCGCCGCGGATTTCTGGCGCTGGCCAACAGCTACCCTGCGCGGGTGCAGGTGATCGACGGCAATCGCACGGCCGCGGATGTCGCCACCGATGTGCTGACCCGCGCGGTGGGTTTCCTGAACGGGCCGGACCATGGCTGACGCCCCGCTGGCCGACCAGATCGACGGCGCCCCCCACCCGCGCGAAACGCTGCGCCTGTTCGGGCAGGACGCCGCCGAACGCGCCTTCCTGCAGGCCCATGCGCAGGGGCGGCTGCATCACGGTTGGCTGATCACCGGGCCGCGCGGCGTGGGCAAGGCGACCCTGGCCTGGCGCATCGCGCGCTTTTTGTTGGCCGAGGAGCCGGGCGGGGGCTTGTTCGGCCCGCCCGAGACGCTGGATGTGTCGCCCGATCATCCGGTCGCGCACCGCATTGCCGCCGGGTCTGAACCCGGATTGTTGCCGATCCGCCGGGGCGCGGACGAAAAGACCGGCAAGCTGCGCGCCCAGATTGTCGTGGATGATGTGCGAAAGCTGCGCGGCTTCTTTGGCCTGTCGGCCACCGATGGCGGGCGGCGCGTGGTAATCGTCGATGCAGCGGACGAGATGAATATCTCGGCGGCCAATGCGCTGCTCAAGCTTCTGGAAGAACCGCCTGCAGGCGCGATGCTGCTGCTGGTGGCGCATCAACCGTCGCGCTTGTTGCCCACCATCCGCTCGCGGTGTCGCGAATTGCGCCTTGCGCCGCTGTCGCCCGATGCCATGGAACTCGCGCTGCGACAGGCAAGCGCGCAGTCCGCCGACAGCGCCGCGCTGGCACAATTGTCGGGCGGTTCGGTGGGCGAGGCGATCCGCATGATGGCGGGTGACGGGGCCGAACTTTATGCCCAGATCATCGCCCTGCTGGACCAGTTGCCCCGGCTGCCCCGGCCGGCGTTGCGCAAGCTGTGCGACAGCCTGGCCGGAAAACAGGCCGAGCCCCGGTTCGACCTGCTGGTGCGCCTGTTCGATCTGGCCTTGTCGCGGCTGGCCAAGGCGGGTGCAACCGGACAGGCGTTGCCCGAGGCCGCACCGGGCGAGGCCGCGATTCTGGCGCGGCTGTCCGCCAACCCGGCGATTGCCCGCATCTGGGCGCAGCAGGCGGCGGATCTGGGCGCGCGCGCGCGCGCGGCGCGGGCGGTCAACCTTGACCCCGGCGCGCTGGTGCTGGATATGTTTCTGCGTCTGGAAGCGGCCTTGCAGAAGCCGCTTGCCTGACCCAGATAACAGGCCCGGAACCCGCAATGCCCCCGATTTTCGTCGACAGCCACACGCATCTTGATTTCCCCGATTTCGACGGCGATCGCGACGCCATCGTGGCCCGCGCGCGTGACGCTGGGGTCACGCGTATGGTGACGATCTGCACGAAGCTGAAGAACGAACCCCGCGTGCGCGCCATCGCCGAAGCGTATGAGGGTGTGTTCTATGCCGCGGGCACGCACCCGATGTCGGTGGCGGATGAACCCATGGCGCGTGTCGAGGACCTGGTGGCGCTGGCGCGGCATCCGAAATTTGTCGGCATCGGCGAGACGGGGCTGGACTATCATTACACCGCCGAAAGTGCCGCGCGGCAGCAGGAAAGCCTGCGCATCCATATCGAAGCCGCGCGCCAGACCGGGCTGCCGCTGATCATCCATGCCCGCGCGGCGGATGACGACATGGCGCGCATCCTGTCGCAAGAACACGCCGCCGGGGCGTATTCCTGCGTGATGCATTGCTTTTCCAGCGGCGCCGCGTTGGGGCGGGCGGCGCTGGATCTGGGGTTCTACCTGTCGGCGTCCGGCATCGCGGCGTTTCCCAAAAGCGCCGAGCTGCGCGAGATCTTCGCCGCCGCCCTGGTGGACCGCATTCTGGTGGAAACCGATGCGCCCTATCTTGCCCCGCCACCGCATCGCGGACGACGCAACGAACCTGCCTATACCGCGCTGACGGCGGCCAGGATCGCGCCGCTGTGGGACATGACGCCCGAGGCATTCGCGGTGCAGACCAGCGCCAATTTCGACCGGCTGTTCACCAAGGCCGCGCGGTCGGAAAGGGCTGCGTGATGGCGGTGCTGCGCGCGACCATTCTGGGCTGCGGCTCGTCCGGGGGGGTGCCCCGGCTGGGCGGGCATTGGGGGGCCTGCGATCCCGCGAACCCGCGCAACCGGCGCCGGCGCTGCTCGCTGTTGCTGGAGCGCATTGCCGAAAGCGGCGTGACGCGGGTGCTGGTCGATACCTCGCCCGACATGCGCCAGCAACTGCTGGATGCCGGGGTCGGCCATCTGGACGCGGTGGCCTTCACCCATTCGCACGCCGACCATGTGCATGGGATCGACGATCTGCGGATGATCGTGTTCAACACCCGCAAGCGGTTGCCGGTCTGGGCCGACAGCCAGACGCAGGACGCGCTGTTGTCGCGCTTTGGCTATGCCTTCGTGCAGCCGGCGGGTTCGCCCTATCCGCCGATCCTGGATCTGAACACTATAGACGAGGCGTTCAGCATCGATGGCGCGGGTGGGCCGATCACGTTGCGCCCGTTCCGCGTGGATCACGGCAGCATGGAGGCGCTGGGCTTTCGGGTGGGCAACATGGCCTATCTGCCGGACGTGGTGCGCATCCCTGATGAAAGCTGGCCCGCGCTGCAGCGGTTGGACTGTTTCATCGTCGATGCGCTGCGCTACAAGCCGCACCCGACCCACGCCCATCTGGACATGACGCTGGGCTGGATCGAACGCGCGACGCCAAGGCGCGCGGTTCTGACCAACATGCATATCGATCTGGATTACGCGGTGCTGGACGCCGAGACGCCCGATCATGTCACCCCGGCGCATGACGGAATGGTGCTGGAGTTCGCGCTGTGACCAAGCGGGGCCGGTGCTGACATGCAGGCGCTTCTGGATGTCATCCTGCCGGTCTTCCTGGTGGTGCTGGCCGGCTATCTGGTGGTCTGGCGCGGCTGGATCGGCGAGGACACGGTTGAAGCGCTGATGAAATTCGCCCAGAATTTCGCCATCCCGACGCTGTTGTTCCTGGCCCTGGCCCGGCTGGATCTGAGCCAGATCTTCGAGTGGCGCACCCTGGTCAGCTTTTACACCGGTGCGCTCAGCGGGTTTCTGGCGGGGCTTCTGGGCGCGCGGTTCCTGTTTCGGCGCGACTGGGAAGATGCGGTCGCGGTGGGGTTCGTAGGCCTTTTTTCCAACTCGGTCCTGTTGGGGCTGCCGATCTCGGAACGCGCCTATGGCACCGACTCGCTGTCGGCCAATTTCGGCATCATCGCGCTGCACGCGCCGTTTTGCTATTCCGTCGGCATTCTGACCATGGAAAGCGTGCGCGCGCGCGGGGCCGGGTTCTGGCGGACATTCCGGCGGATTGTCAAAGGGTTGGCCAGCAATGCGCTGGTCATCGGCCTTAGCCTGGGTGCGCTGGTCAACCTGTCGGGCCTGGCGCTGCCGGGCGCGTTTGTCGACGCGGCCGAATTGCTGGCCGGGGCAGGGTTGCCGACGGCGCTGTTCGGGCTGGGCGGGGTCCTGTATCGCTACAGGCCCGAAGGCGATTTGCGGCTGATCGCCTATGCGGCGGGTGTGTCGCTGATCCTGCACCCGACCGTCACCTGGCTGATGGGGCGCGGGCTGGCGGTGGAGCCCGGTCAGTTCCGCGCCGCTGTCGTGACCTCGGCCATGGCGCCGGGGGTAAGCGCCTATCTGTTCGCCAACCAGTATGGCCGCGCCAAGCGTGTCGCTGCCTCGACCGTGCTGATCGCGACGACGGCCAGCATTGTCACGGCCTGGGGCTGGATGACGCTGTTAGGATGAGCGTCATTGGGATGAGCGTCGGGCGCGGCGGGCGTCAGCCCTCCATCGCCTCCAACTCGTCGATGAAGCCTTCGATCATGCTCAATCCCTTGTCCCAGAACGCGGGGTCCGAGGCATCCAGCCCGAAGGGTGCCAGCAGGTCCTTGTGGTGCTTTGATCCGCCGGCCGCCAGCATGTCGAAATACTTGTCCTCGAACCCTTCGGGGCTGTCGCGATAAACGGCATAGAGCGCGTTCACCAGTCCGTCGCCAAAGGCATAGGCATAGACGTAGAACGGCGAATGCACGAAATGTGGCACATAGGACCAGAAGGTTTCATAGCCGGGCATGAAGGTGAACACCGGCCCCAGGCTTTCGGCCTGAACCGACATCCACAGCGCGTTGATGTCGTCGGGCGTCAGTTCGCCTTCGGCGCGCGCCGCGTGCAGTTTGCATTCGAAATCATAGAACGCGATCTGGCGAACCACGGTGTTGATCATGTCCTCGACCTTGCCGGCCAGCAGCGTCTTGCGCTCGGCCGCAGATTGGGCCTGTGCCAGCAGTGCCTGGAAGGTCAGCATCTCGCCAAACACCGAGGCGGTTTCAGCCAGGGTCAGGGGCGTCGAGGACAGCAATTCGCCCTGTCCGGCGGCCAGGCGCTGGTGGACGCCGTGGCCCAGTTCATGCGCCAGGGTCATCACGTCGCGCGGCTTGCCCAGGTAATTGAGCATCACATAGGGGTGCACGGTGCTGACGGTCGGATGGGCAAAGGCGCCCGGGGCCTTGCCTGGCTTCACGCCGGCGTCAATCCAGCCCTTGTCGAAGAACGGCGCGGCCAGTTCGGCCATGCGCGGGTCGAATCCGGCATAGGCCTTTGTCACGGTTTCGCGGGCGCTGTCCCAGTCGATCAGGCGTGGGCTTTCGATCGGCAGGGGCGCGTTGCGGTCCCAGACTTCCAACTGGTCCAGCCCCAGCCATTTGGCCTTCAGCGCATAATAGCGATGGCTGAGCCGGGGATAGGCGGCGACGACGGCATTGCGCAACGCTTCGACCACTTCGGGTTCGACATGGTTGGCCAGGTGGCGGCCATGCTGCGGCGTCGGCATCTTGCGCCAGCGGTCGTCGATTTCCTTTTCCTTGGCCAGCGTGTTGTGAATGCGCGAGAACAGGCGGATGTTGTTGGCGAACACTTCGGACAGGGCGCGCGCGGCGGCTTCACGGCGCGGGCGCGACGGGTCGGTCAGCAGGTTCAGCGTGGATTCCAGCGGCAACGGCTCGTCATGGCCGTCAACGGTGAAGGACAGCCCGGCCATGGTTTCATCGAACAACCGGTTCCAGGCCGAGGCGCCCACCATCGATTGGTCGTGCAGGAACTTCTCCAGCTCGTCCGATAATTGGTGCGGGCGCATGGCGCGCATCCGTTCGATCACCGGGCGGTAACGGTTCAGTGCGGGATCGGCATTCAGCAGCGCCTCCATCGGCGCGTCGTCGATGCGGTTGATTTCCAGGCTGAAGAACACCAGCGGCGTGGTGGCAACCGTCACCCGTTCCTGGGCGTCGGCCATGAATTTGGCGCGCTCGGGGTCGGTGGTGGCCTGGTAATAGCGCAGACCGGCATAGGACATCAGCCGCCCGGCGGTGATGTCGATTTCTTCATAGGTGGTGATACACGCTGACAGGCCCTTGGCGTCCAGCCCGGCCAGTTTGCCCTCGTATGTCGCGGCGAACCGGGCGCAGTTGGCGTCCAGCCAGTCGAAGTCGCGGGCGATTTCGGGCGCGTCGGGCGCGGTGTAAAGGTCCGTCAGATCCCATTCCGGCAAGTCGCCCAGTCCGGCCCCCGACGGGTTGGCATCATGATGGCGCGGGTCGGTCAGGGCGGGCAGTCGGAACATGGATCACCTATGAGGAAGACGGGTTCCCGCCGATGTATCCATCCCGGCGCAATGTGACAAGGCCAAGGCACCGGCCAGAGGCGGACGGTGCCATCGGCTGACCAGACTGGGTAGCCGGAGGCACCCCGGGTCCCCTTCAGATGCGGGGCCGTCCATCGGCCCGGACCGGTCAGCTCCGCCGGCGGCCGCGGCGTTCGCGGCGCGGGGGGTGGTTGCAGCCCGCGTGCTCGCCGGTTCCGTCCGAGGCGGATGAAAGCGCGCCCAGCGCCGCCGTGATCGTCTCGAGCGAGGGGCGTTCCCCTTTGGGTTGTGTGTCCAGCGCCGCGCGCATCTTGCGCAGATGTTCAGGCATGGTGCCGCAGCAGCCGCCGATGATGCGCGCGCCCGCGTCACGGGCCAGCAGGGCGTATTGGGCCATCAGGTCTGGCGTGCCGTCATACAGGATTTCGCCCTCGACATATTTGGGGATGCCGGCATTGCCCTTGGCAACGATCGGCAGTTCCGCACCCTGGGCTTCGAACCCCAGGATTGTCCGCAACAGGTCCGGCGCACCGACCCCGCAATTGGCGCCAAAGGCGACCGGGGAATGGGCCAGCTTGCCCACCAGCTTCACGAAATCGGCCGAGGTCAGGCCCATCATCGTCCGCCCGGCGGTGTCGAAACTCATGGTGCCGACCCAGGGCATCCCGGCCAGCGCACAGGCTTCGGCGGCGGCGCGGAATTCCTCGGCGGCGGAGATCGTTTCAACCCACAGGATATCGACGCCGCCGGCTTTCAGGCCCTCGGCCTGTTCGTGGAACATCTCGACGGCCAGCGCATGGGTCAGTGAACCCATGGGCTCCATGATGTCGCCCGTCGGCCCCATGGAGCCGGCGACCAGAACCTTGCGCCCGGCCTTGTCGGCCACTTCGCGGCCGATCTCGGCGCCGCGCGTGTTCAGCTCGTGCACCCGCGACTGGCCGTCATGCAGTTTCAGGCGGCTGGCATTGCCGCCGAATGTGTTGGTCAGAAAAAGGTCCGAGCCCGCATCGACAGACCCCTTGTAAAGCGCATGGATCCGATCGGGGTGATCGACGTTCCAGAATTCCGGCGCATCGCCTGCACTGAGCCCCATGTTGAACAGGTTGGTGCCCGTGGCGCCGTCGGCCAGCAGGGTGCCGTTTGCGTCCAGCAGGGCGGACAGGGGATCGGTGGGTGTGGGCATCGCGAACCTCGGAAATGCAAAACGCGCCGCTAAAGCGGCGCGCGTCAGTCTTCGCATATCCAGCCCGGCTTTTCAAATGCAGGCTGTTCATGATGATGGTGAGGATGGCAGCATTTTCACCCGCGCAGCGCCACTACCCAAAGCTTGGGCCCGGCGTGAGACACGGGAAAAAACGGCCTCAGCCTTCCTTCATCAACCGTTCTTTCGCGGCGACGAGCAGCTCACCCATCTTGGCGCGGATCGTTGCCTCATCGGCCTTGCCCTCCAGGTCGGCAACCAGCTTGCGCACCACATCTTCGTCGCCGTCCTCCTCGAAATCAGCCTTGATGACTTCCAGCTCATAAGCGGCGATATCGGCGCCGGTCTTGCCCAGAAGTCCGGCGGCCCAGCTTCCCAGCGCCTTGTTGCGCCGCGAAACGGCCTTGAACGCCATTTCGGCGTCATGGGCGTATTTGTTCTCGAAGGCGTTTTCGCGGTCGTCAAAGGTGCTCATGATGTGGCCTCTCGTCTGGTTCGTGCATCAGGGTCATGTTCGTGCGGTCCCCTTCAGATATGGGGGGAACACGCGCGCGCTGCAAGTCTTGATTGCCGTGGCCTTCGCATCTGCGGCAAAGCCGGCGGCCCGATGCTTGCGGGACTGGGCGGCATGGCGTATAGGCAGCGCAGAATGAAGCGTCGCGCGGGGTCGCGCAGGCGCGTTGGGAATCAGCACGCATGGCACGACGCAACAAGGTCTACGAGGGCAAGGCCAAGATCCTGTATGAAGGCCCCGAGCCCGGAACCTACATCCAGTATTTCAAGGATGACGCCACCGCGTTCAACGCTGAAAAGCGCGACGTGATCGAAGGCAAGGGGGTGCTGAACAACCGCCTGTCGGAATATTTCATGACCGGCCTGGCCGAGATCGGCGTGCCGACGCATTTCATTCGTCGCATCAACATGCGCGAACAGCTTGTCCGCCAGGTCGAGATCATTCCGCTGGAAGTCGTGGTGCGCAATATTGCCGCCGGATCGATCTCCAAGCGCCTGGGGATCGAGGAAGGCACGCCGCTGCCGCGCCCGATTGTGGAGTTCTATTACAAGAATGACGCGCTGGGCGATCCGATGGTCAGCGAAGATCACATTCTGGCCTTTGGCTGGGCCACGCATCAGGACCTGGACGATATCGTCGGCCTGGCATCGCGCGTGAATGATTTCCTGTCGGGCGTGATGATGGGGGTCGGCATCAAGCTGGTCGATTTCAAGATCGAAATCGGCCGCCTTTTCGAAGGCGATTTCCAGCGCCTTGTTGTCGCCGATGAAATCAGCCCCGACAGTTGTCGCCTGTGGGATGCCAAGACCGGCCAGAAGCTGGACAAGGACGTGTTTCGCCGCGATCTGGGAAACCTGTCCGAGGCCTATACCGAGGTGGCGCGCCGACTGGGTGTCATGCCCGGAAATGCCACGCCGATCACCAAGCCCAAACTGATGAATTGAGGACCCGCCGATGAAAGCCCGTGTTCACGTCATGCTGAAAACCGGCGTCCTGGACCCGCAGGGCGAGGCCGTGCGCCACGCGCTTGGCACGCTTGGCTTCGACGGCGTCCAGGCCGTGCGCCAGGGCAAGGTGATCGAGCTGGACCTGGCACAGACCGACGCCGCCCAGGCCGAAGTCACGCTGCGCGAGATGTGCGAGAAGCTGCTCGCGAATACGGTGATCGAACGCTACGAGATAGAACTGACCGACTGATCCCGAAACGAGTGTGATGCAGGGCGTAGGGTGGGGTTCTACCCCACCTTTTTTGCTGCCTGGCGTGCCCTTTAACCTGCGGACGATTCCTGATAGCCTTTCGCCATCATCGGGAGAAACCGCGAAACGCGCCTCCACCCTTCATCCCCAAACACTCAAGGACAGACCATGACCCAGGCCAAGGCGGGTGACACCGTTCATTTTCACTACACCGGCACCTTGTCGGATGGCACCGTTTTCGACAGCTCGCAGGGCCGTGAGCCGCTGAGCTTCACCCTGGGATCGGGCCAGATCATTCCGGGGCTGGACGCGGCGATAGACGGCATGGCGCTGGGCGAAAGCAAGACCGTGACGATCCCCGCCGCGCAGGCTTACGGCGATCACAACCCCGACGCTTTGCAGGCCATCCCGCGCGACCAGATCCCGGCGGATATTCCGGTCGATCCCGGCACGCAGTTGCAGATGCATACCCCGGATGGAAACGCGATGCCGGTTGTCGTGGCGGCGGTTGACGAAGACACCGTCACGCTTGACGCCAACCACCCTCTGGCCGGCAAGGACCTGACCTTTGCCGTGGAAATCGTTGCCGTCGGTTGATTGGGCGATGGCTGCAAACGCGGCCCGGATGACCCTTCGGCTATCCGGGCCGTTTCTTTGGCCGCGCGCCCTTGGCCAGCGCGGAACGCCGCGCTAAAACCGCGTCATGGCCAAGCTCTACTTCAACTATTCGACGATGAACGCGGGGAAATCGACGATCCTGCTACAGGCGTCCCACAATTACCGCGAACGCGGGATGCGAACCTTCCTGATTACCGCGCAGTTCGACAATCGCGCCGGCGACGGGCGGATTGCCTCGCGGATCGGGATCGGCGAGGCCGCCGATACCTTTGCCCCGGGCGAGGACCTGTTCGCCAAGATCGCGGCCCGGCTGGACGAAGGCCCCTGCGCCTGCGTGTTCATCGACGAGGCGCAGTTCCTGTCGCGCGCGCAGGTCTGGCAACTGGCCCGCGCGGTCGATGATCTGAACGTGCCGGTCATGGCCTATGGCTTGCGGGTGGATTTCCGGGGCGAATTGTTCCCCGGTTCCGCCGCGCTGCTGGCCCTTGCCGATGAAATGCGCGAAGTGCGCACGATCTGCCATTGCGGCAAGAAGGCCACGATGGTGGTGCGTATGGGGCCCGATGGCAAAGCCCTGCGCGATGGGGCGCAGGTGCAGATCGGCGGCAACGAGACCTATGTGTCGCTCTGCCGCCGGCACTGGCGTGAGGCGGTCGGTGAGGCGGGTTAGCTCCGCGCCGGAACCCGCGTGATCTTGGCGCCCAAGGCGTTCAGGCGCTCGTCGATCCGCTCATAGCCGCGCTCGATCTGCTGGGCGTTGTTGATCGTGCTGGTGCCCTCGGCGCACATGGCGGCGATCAGCATGGCCATCCCGGCGCGGATATCGGGGCTTTCCAGCCGCGCGCCGCGCATGTTCGACGGGCCGGCGATGATCGCGCGGTGCGGGTCGCACAGCACGATGCGCGCGCCCATGGCGATCAGCTTGTCGACAAAGAACATCCGGCTTTCGAACATCTTCTCGAACATCATCACCACGCCTTCGCATTGCGTTGCGGTGACGATGGCGATGGACATCGTATCGGCCGGAAAGGCGGGCCAGGGCTGGTCGGAAATCGTCGGAATGTGGCCACCGAAATCGGCCTGAACCTTCATTTCCTGATTGGCAGGAATGAACAGATCATTGCCCTTGATCTCGCAGCGGATACCCAGCCGCTCATATCCCATCAGGGTCGAGCGCAGATGCTCCACCCCGGCGTCCTGAATGGTGAGTTCCGATTTTGTCACGGCCGCCAGCCCGATCAGAGAGCCGACCTCGATATGATCGGGGCCAACACGGTGGGTGGCGGCGCCCAGTGGTTTGCCGCCGTGGATCGTCATGGTGTTGGTGCCGATGCCTTCGACCTGCGCGCCCATCGCGTTCAGGAAATGCGCCAGGTCCTGCACATGGGGCTCGGACGCGCAATTGCGCAGGATCGTCGTGCCGCTGGCATAAACCGCCGCGCAGAGCGCGTTTTCCGTGGCGGTGACCGAAGGTTCATCCAGGAACACGTCGGCGCCGGTCAGTTGCGCGGCCTTGAAGGTGTAGGAGCCGTTCACCGTGATTTCGGCGCCCAGTTGTTCCAGGGCCAGGAAATGGGTATCCACCCGCCGACGGCCGATGACATCGCCCCCGGGCGGTGGCAATGTGACTGCGCCGCAGCGCGCCAGCATCGGCCCGGCCAGCAGGATCGAGGCCCGGACGCGGGCGCAAAGTTCCGGGTCCAGATCGGCGGGGCGCAGGGATTTCGCGTGAATTTCCAGCTCGTTACGGCCAAGCCACCGGGCTTCGGCCCCGACCGACTGGATCAGTTCCACCAGCACCTCGATATCGCGGATGCGCGGCACGTTGTGCAGTTCCACGCGCTCGGGGCACAGCAGGGCGGCGGCAACGATCGGCAGCGCCGCGTTCTTGTTGCCCGAAGGCTCGATGGTGCCCTTCAGCCTGTGCCCGCCTTCAACGATATATTGAATGCGCTCGTGCGGTTGTGCCTGCCCCATGCGTGAAACTCCGATGCCCCAAATATCCTGCCTTTGCGCTAGCCCTAACAAATCGCAAGGCCAAGGCAAACCGGCAATTCCGCGATTGCGCCCCGTCTGGGCATGAGTTCGCCACCGTCGGGTTGCGCGGTGGATCTCAGGGCGCCCAGCGCAGGAAATTGCCAATCAGACGCAGGCCGACCGACTGGCTTTTCTCCGGGTGGAACTGGGTGCCCAGAATGGTGTCGCGCCCGATGATCGCGGTGACCGGCCCGCCGTAATCGACATGCGCCAGCAGATGCGCGCGGTCCGCCACCTGAAACCGGTAGCCATGCACGAAATAGGCGTGATCGCCGGTGTTCAACCCGTCCAGCACAGGGTGCGGGCGGTCGATGACCATGTCGTTCCAGCCCATGTGCGGCACCTTCATCGACGGGCCGGCGGGTTGGATCGGCACGACATCGCCACCGATCCAGTCCAGGCCATCGGTCGGTGCGTATTCATGCCCCCTGGTCGCCAGAAGCTGCATGCCCACACAGATGCCCAGAAACGGGCGCCCGTTTTGAATGACGGCCTCGTTCAGAGCCTCGACCATGCCGGGGACGGCCAGCAATTCGCGCTTGCAGGCCGGAAACGCGCCGTCGCCGGGCAGCACGATCCGGTCGGCGCGCAGAACGTCCTCGGGCCGGTTGGTGACCAGAACGTCGCCGCCATCCACTTCGGCTGCCATGCGCTCGAACGCCTTTTGCGCCGAATGCAGATTGCCGGATTCGTAATCGACAAGAACGGTCAGCATCAGATCACAGGCTGCCCTTGGTGGAGGGCACGGCATCGGCCTTGCGCGGGTCGATCTCGCAGGCGTCGCGCAGGGCGCGGGCGACGGATTTGAACGCGGCCTCGGCGATGTGGTGGCTGTTGAACCCGTGCACCTGATCCAGATGCAGGGTGATCCCGCCATGGGTGCTGAGCGCCTGAAAAAACTCGCGCACCAGTTCGGTGTCGAACGTGCCAATCTTCTGCGTCGGCAGGTCGATGTTCCAGATCAGGAACGGGCGGCCCGACAGGTCCAGCGCGCAGCGCACCTGCGCGTCATCCATCGCCAGCGCGCATTCGCCGTATCGCCGAACCCCGCGCTTGTCGCCCAGCGCCTTCGTCAGCGCCTGGCCGATGGCGATGCCCGTGTCCTCGACCGTGTGGTGGTCGTCGATATGCAGGTCGCCCTCGGCGCGGATCGTCATGTCGAACAGCGCGTGGCGGGCCAACTGGTCCAGCATATGGTCAAAGAAGCCCACGCCGGTCTGGTTGTCATACTGGCCGGTGCCATCCAGGGTCAGCGTGACGCTGATCTCGGTCTCGGCGGTCTTGCGGGTGATGGTGGCGCTGCGCATGGCTCTGTTCCGTCGCTGATTGCGGCGCCGGTATAGGCCGGGGGCCGGGTTTTGGCTAGCCCTCATACCCTTCGACGATGACCATGTCGGCGGTGGACACCGGGTCGCGGATCGCCTTCGCCGCCTGATATTCCGCCGACTCGAAGCAGTCGAGCGCGGCCTGAAGGCTGGGAAATTCGATCACCACGGTGCGGGCACGCAGCGTCCCTTCCTTCGGGTGTGGTTGGGGCCCACGGACCAGGAACCGCGCCCCGTATTTGGCGAAGGGCGCGGCATTGGCCTTGCGGTAGGCGTCATAGGCGTCGGGGTCAGCGACATCGACATGGGCGATCCAGTATCCTTTGGGCATTGGTTCCTCTGGTTGGTTGGGGGGCAGCGTCGCCGATACGGACGCTGCGCGCAAGGGGGGCAGGCGTCTTGTTGTCAGAGCGAACGGCGCGCCGGATTTGTCGGGGCGGCGGCGCAAGCCTTGGAGCGGGCAGACCCCGGCAATGCCAGGGCACAGGATTAACCCGGCGACATGATGATTTGGCTTTGACATGCCGGCAAGCATGCCGACTATGAAAGCATGTCCCGGCGCCTCATCTCGCTCAATGCGCAACCCTTCAGCCTGCATGACTGGGGGCCGCCCGATGCCCCGCCGCTGGTAATGCTGCATGGCTTTCCAGAATATGGCGGCGCCTGGGCCGAGGTGGCGGCGCATCTGCCCGGGTTTCATTGCCTTGCCCCGGACCTGCGCGGGTTTGGTCAAAGCTGGGCCCCGGCCGAACCGGAGGCCTATGATCTGCGGCTGCTGGTGTCCGACGTCGCCGCGCTGATCCGGGACCTGCCGGGGCCGGTTCCGGTTGTGGCGCATGACTGGGGCGCGATCCTGGCCTATATGCTGGCGATCTGGCACCCGGATCTGGTGTCGCGTCTGGTGGTCGTCAACGGCGTGCATCCCGGCCCGTTCCAGCGGGAAATCGCCCGCGGTGGGGCGCAGACCGAGGCGTCGCAATACATCCACTACCTGCGGGCGCCGGGGGCCGAGGACCGGCTGTCGCGCGATGGGTTCGACGGATTGCGCCGGCTGTTCGCCGCCAAGATGGACATGAGCTGGCTCGGCGGCCCGGTGCTGGACCAGTATCTGGCGGAGTGGTCGCGCCCGGGTGTTCTGACCGGGATGCTGAACTGGTATCGCGCTTCGCCCTTGCAGGTGGCCACGCCCGGAAAGCCCATCGAATCGCCTCGCGTCCTGCCGCCGGACAAAGGCCGGATCATCATGCCGCATCTGGTGATCTGGGGGCAGGATGATGCCGCGCTGTTGCCCTGCACGCTGAAGGGTCTGGACGCCTATTGCGACGATCTGGAGGTTCGCGAAGTCAAGGGCGCCGATCACTGGATCTGCCACCAGAAACCGAAACCGGTGGCCAGGCTGATACGGGCGTTCCTGTCACGGGATTGACGGCGGACCAGGCAATTGCCTGACAAAGGCTTATCCCTTTTAGTCCGGTCGGCCTACATGTTGACGCGGCGCAGAACCTCGCGCCTGTGGCTTGAGAGGCGGCCCGGATCAGTTTGGAGCACTTCGCTGATTTACGGGTGGCGGCTTTTGTGGGGAACGAGGGCCTTCAGGCCCGCAGTTCAACGAAATCGCGATATGTCGCGGGACCGAGACCAACACCGATCCCGAGCAGCGTGTCGAACGCGCTGCACATGTGTCGCCGTCGGTTCCAGCGGAACACGAATTCGTCGAGATAGCGTTGCAGATGGCGCTTTCTGAGGCCGTGGAAGACACCTTTTGCCCATGTTTTCAGGTTGGAGAACACGCGGTGGACCCAGTGGAGGATCTCGTGTGCCTTCTTGCCGCTGACGACCTTCGCCTCGTGCGTGTTTGCCGGAGGATTTTCGTAACCGAGCCAGCCGTCCGTGATGATGTGTGCGCCGGGCTCTACTACCTGACCAATGAACCCGTGCAGCGTCTTCGCCGCACCGTCGGGAATGTGCTTCATCCTGATCCGGCGCGGCTGGCCGTCATCTGATAGCTCGACGGCACAGACGACAAACATCTTTCCGACGGGGCTGCGCCCACCCTTTGGCCGATCCTCTGGATCATGCCGGGACCGGAACGGCATCTCCGTCTCATCGATTTCAACGAGGTCTTTCAGGGGGTTGCGTTCAGGATTGACCATGGACCGCCGCAGCTTTTGTAAGAGGAGCCAAGCCGTCTTGTAACTGCCGAGGCCAAGTTGGGCCTGAAGTTGCAGTGCTGACATGCCGTTAGAA